>Ga0272444_10003353_pt1 | contig 14441 bp, 12 predicted proteins | sample SSMForm13_FD_201033 | JGI IMG/M metagenome (GOLD analysis project Ga0272444, IMG submission 201033) | Marine sediment archaeal communities from Little Sippewissett salt marsh, Falmouth, MA, United States - SSM-Form-13 | ecosystem: Environmental > Aquatic > Marine > Wetlands > Sediment ...
TTTCCTCCATGGAATGGACCCAGGTCACAAGGGGGATATCAAGGACCACGGCGGTTTGCGGGCCAACCTGGCCGGTGTCGCTGTCAGCGGTCCTGGTACCGAAAAGGACCAAGTCATAGGGCGCAAGCTTTTTGATGGCTGCCGCCAATGCCGTGGACGTGGCCAGCGTGTCCGACCCTGCCATGGCAGGGTCGGAAATCAAAACCCCCCGGTCAATGCCCATGGCCATGGCCTCGTGAAGAGAAGAGGCGCAGGCGTCAGGCCCCATGGATAGGGCAGTGACTGTTCCGCCCCGCGCGTCTTTCATCTGTAGCGCCACCTCCAGGGCCGGTCTGTCAAAGGGGTTCAGCTCCAGGGCATCAGGTGAACGGATGAGCCCCTTTTTCGGGGACTTGAGCATGACCGCTTTGATGCATACGATGATGTGAAACGCCATCTCTCCTTCTCCTATCCCAATACTCCCCTGGCAATAACCATACGGTGAATCTCAGAGGTGCCCTCGTAGATCCTTGTTACCCTGGCGTCGCGGTAGTAGCGTTCCACGGGATAGGATTTCGAGTAGCCATAACCCCCGTGGATCTGCACTGCCATATCGGTGACCTTGCTCGAAGTCTCTGAGGCGTAAAGCTTTGCCATGGCCGCGGCCTGCGAGAAGGGCTTCCCCTGGTCGCGGAGGACCGCTGCCCGATAGACCAGGAGCCGGGCGGCGTCTACCTGCGTGGCCATGTTTGCAATCATCATCTGAACGGCCTGGTGCTTGGCAATGGGCACACCAAACTGGTGTCGCTCTTTCGCGTACCGAACCCCCTCATCAAGGGCAGCCTGAGCAATGCCCACAGCCTGGGCCGCAACTCCTATCCTGCCCGTATCTAGGGCTGCAAGGCCGATGCGCAGGCCCATGCCTTCCTTGCCCAGGCGATTGGCCACAGGTACCCTGCAGTCATAGAGCCGAATGGAGCTGACGGGATTGGCCCGCATGCCGCAGAGGTCCTCCAGATCCCCGACTACAAAGCCGGCGGTGCCGCGCTCGGCAATAATGACGCTGATCCCCTTGCGACCGGCATTGGGGTCGGTTCTGGCGAAGATCAGGCAGACGTCAGCAACGCCACCATTGGTGACCAAGACCTTGTTGGCGTTCACCACATAATCGTCTTTGTCACGAAGGGCCAGGGCTTGGATGCCGGAGGCGTCAGATCCGGCATTGGGTTCGGTGAGGCAGAAGGCCCCAATCTTCTCCCCTTTGGCAAGAGGGGGAACCAACCTCTGTTTCTGTTCTTCTGAGCCAAAGGCCATGAGGGGATAGACGGCCACGCTATTATGGACCGTTGCGCAGAGTCCGAGGCTGCCGGACGCCCTTGAGATCTCCTCGATCACGATGATATAGCTCACCGTGTCCATGCCGGCGCCCCCCAACTCCTTGGGGACCTGGATGCCGAAGTAACCCAGACCGGCCATCTTCTCCACTACCTCCCAGGGAAAGCGGGCTTCCTGGTCGATCTCTTTGGCGATGGGGCAAAGCTCCCGCTCGCAGAAAGCGCGCACGGAGCGGCGAACGGCTCTGTGTTTTTCCGATAAGAAGGTTTCCATAGAGAGTCTTTACGCTGTCAGAAGTGTATGTTGACCTATCAGAATTTGAAGGGAAAAGCAAAGTGAGATAGCGCGAAGGTGGCATTCCGGGAGAATGGTATTGTAAGCAAGGAGCGTAAGTCCTCCGGTTTGTGCCCAATGAAAGAGCTGAAGCCTCCCTGCCTTATCAACCCTTTGAAATAACATATAAAAACGTGTCGATGCTTCTGGGAAAAGGCCGGGCGCTGGTTTGGGCCTCTTTGATGCAAGGGGAACCTGGGGATGGGGAAATCCGCTTCTCTTTGGCCTACAATGCCTTAGTAACCTTTAGGAGTTGTGACAGTCTATTTCTGAATAGACAATTTCCGGATAGGGCGAATCGCTTCTCTTCGGTATCCAATGCCTTTAAGTAGCCCACATTAGCGGTGTAGATGGAAATGGCTGTATACCTACGTTCAGCGATCCTCCCTATCCTTTTAACTGCCTGCTAAGGAGGTTTGCCTCAACTTCTGAACGCTACCAATGGCTTTGGTAGCCGTAGGACGCTGGTAGGAGGCAATGGCTGTAGGCCTTCGTTCAGCGAATCTTCCCATCCCTCTGTCGCCAAATTCGGGGGATACAGGTTTTGACACACCCATGATTAGTGGAAACGAGGGGTGCGCCTCTTTTGAAGCCGCCGGGCGCAAACTTGAGAGAAGAAGCTTCAGGAAGGGCCAGATCTTTGATTTATCAACCTCCCCACAGGGCATCACGGAGTCCAGAGGTGCGCTCAATGCGTCGGGAGACTGCCGTGCGAAAGACAGCCTCCGTGGCCCATATCTCCACCGCCTCTTTGGCCCGGGTAATGCCCGTATAAAGGAGTTCTCGTGTCAGCACTGGGGCGTCCCTGTCCGGCAAAAGAAGCAGGAGCTTGTCAAACTCCGATCCTTGGCTCTTATGAACGGTCATGGCGTATACGGTTTCGTGCTCAGGCAGTCTGATAGGATGGATCTTCCTGAAAGTGCCGTTTGGCGCCGGAAAAAAAACGCGCAGGTCGTGGTCCGCTTCGTGGTCGGGGAGAGCTATGCCCACATCTCCGTTAAACAGGCGAAGGTGGTAGTCATTTCTGGTAATCAGGACCGGACGACCGGCATACCACTCGCCTGCAGGGCGGATGAGCCCTTCGGCCTTGAGCGTCTTTTCGGCCAGCACGTTCAGGGCAACGACGCCATAGGGCCCTTTTCTGAGGGCGCAAAGGATGCGGAACCGTTCAAAGAGGTGAAAAACCTCTTCCACGTCTTTGGCCTTCAGGTAATCTCTATATCCGTTTATGACGGCATCCCTGATGGCTGCAGGCAGGACATGGGGCTGGGGAAGGTGCTTCCACCTTACGTCCTGATATTGGCCGGCTATGACAGGGTCTGCCGCGAGGTCCCCATCACCGGCATTGACTGCGGTGCTCACCCCATGGATACCGCTATGGCTGCCAAAACGAAAACTCCTGTGGAGCTGGACAATGCAGTCACAGATGCCGGGTTCGGCCTTTTCTTTCTCCTCTCTTCCCATGTCATGGCCGGTGACCTCTTTGAGGTGTTTTTTGAAGGGCCTTGAAAAGGTGTGGCCGCCACCTGTGTCGCATATGTCGCCAAGGACGGCTCCGGCTTCCACTGAGGCGAGCTGGTCCTTATCTCCCAACAGGACCAGTCGGGCTTGGGGAGGAAGGGCTTGGACAAGCTTGGACATGAGGGCCAGGTCCACCATGGACGCTTCATCTACCACAGCAAGATCAAGGGGCAACAGATTGTCTGCGTGATGACGAAAATAGGGGGAGCCCGGAATAGATCCCAGGAGCCGGTGGATGGTGGACGCCTTCTCGGGGATCTGTTCTTTGATTTCATCCTGACAGTGGAGGGTCTCCTTGGCACGAACCACTGCTTCCTGCAACCTGGCAGCGGCCTTTCCCGTAGGAGCCACCAGGGCTATTCGCAACGTTTCTAACCTGGGCTGTTCCAGGGCCAGCGCCAGGATCTTTGCAACGGTTGTGGTCTTTCCTGTTCCAGGCCCCCCGGAGATAACACAGAACTTTTTCACCAAGGAAACAAAGGCCGCGATCTTCTGCCAGTCCGTGTCCTGGGTGCTGCCCGGGGGAGAGGACGTGGGACCCTTGCCAAAGAGCCTGTCTAGACCTTGTCTCAGGCTTGCCGTGTCTATGTTTCCCTCCTGTTCACGAACACGGCCCAAGATCAGGCGGGCAAGTTTGTCTTCATAATCCCAGTAGCGGTGAAGGTACAGCCTGGAACTGTCATAGAGGATCAGAGGTTTGAATTCCCCAGGGGTGCCCACCACCGTTGTCCCTCTCAGTCTTTCTTGCCAGTGACGCAACGTGGGACAGGCGATGGGGTCTTCTCCGTCTTCTTCCAACAGCGTATGCCCGGCCAGGCCGGCCAGGTTCAGGCAGATGTGCCCCTGTCTGGTGTGGCTGCTCGCCAGGGCCGCTGCAAGGAGGAGTTCGGGGTCCTGAGTGCCGGCAAGCCGTGCCATAAACCTGGCAAAATGGACGTCAAGCTGAGAGAGTATGCCGCCTTCGCAGAGGCGACTGAGAAGTTTTCCTTCCATCTATTTTGGAGCTTATCAAAGTTGACGGTTTCGTAAAAAGTCGTCACTCCGGTGAAAGCCTGTCGAGAGCCTCCAGGCCGGACGGCCGGAGTCCAGCGCCTATGCAACTAGCAAAACGAACTGGATACCGGCTTTCACCGGTATGACGGACAAGTCGATTCTCCCTCCTGCGGAGAACGGAATTGGGGCAAAAGATGCCGTTTCCAGATGGACACTAGATAGACAGCCCGAGACCGTTTTGGCAACAGGAAAAAGTGCCTTGAAGGCCAAAAGCTCGGTGAGGGTGGGGGGCGTATATCCTAAAGGGATTATAGGAAAGCTGTATGACCATGAGACAGTCTCTTAATAGCACATATGGCCCACCTGTTCTTCAATCTCCATCGCACAGTCCGCCTGCTTTTCCGCTGGGACGTCTATGCTGAGGGTGTCTGTGGCCAGGTCTATGTCAACGGTTCCCCCGTGTCTCTCCACAATGGACTGAATGATCCATAGCGAAAAAGAACGGAGTTTTGCCTCTTCGCTCGTTGACCAGACATAGTCTTCAGGTCTATGGGCGGCGTCGACGGGGTAGCATGCACTTGTTGGGGCCGTGCAGGTTTCGCAGCCTTTTGTTTCTCTTGTTTCTCTCATTGGATTCACCTCGTTTCCTTTTGGTGTGCCTTGTTTGTTTCTGCCTTGTTTTGGTTATTCTGCACTCTTTGTGCCAAATTCTAGATAAGCGTGCTCCAGCGCCAATAAGTCTCTATAATTCACAGACAATATCACGACCAGGAGCCCTTGTTCCAAACGCGCATATCCGCCATTTTTGTATGATTGTTGTTTTCAGGCCAACATCTGAGTAGGAGTGTTGGTGCTAGGACAAAAGGCCGTTTTGAGGGATGTACGTGGGGCTTCTAGGCAGGAGGATGGGGGTGGACATGGGACCTTTTTGCCACAGTGAGTGCGGCAGATACCCTCTCCTGAGGCGCTGCACTTGTGGGTTGTAAGGTGCAGTTTAGAATGCCGCCTCTGCTTTTTGGCTATTGTTTGTCAAACGCATCGGGTGCAGGTGGCTTGCGGGGCGGCCACATGGGAGGGCGATGCATATCTGGAGGGCCGTGCATGATGGGAGGGCCATGCTGGGCATTGAATTCCCGGTAAGCGGCCATTTGGTCAGGCGTCAAAATGGTGCTGAGGCGTTCTTCCACGGACGTTTGAAGGGCTTCCATTTTGTCCATGAATGAGTGAAATCTCTGTTGACGATCCTCGCGATGTTGTTCCTCTATGTGGCGACGCTCCTCAAGGCAGCTCTCTATTATCGGACGAACCTCTAACTCCTGCTCCGCTGTCAGATGGAGGCGCCTGATCATATCTGAAAGAACCTCTTCCGGACGCTCTTTTCTCAACATACCGGGGGGGCCAGCCCGCATTGGCCTGCGACGTTTCAGGGTTTCAGAGAATTCGTCCAACTTCTCTTTCTGTTCACGGTCCAGTTTTTCCTTTATCTGGAGCATGGTATCGTCAACGAGCTCTTCGACCTCAGGATGATGCTTTTGTATTAGCTCCCTGAACCGGGTTTCTGATTGATTTAGTATCTTCTCAATCTCCTCATGCTGAGATTCTGAGAGCTCAAGTTCGGCCAAAAACCCTTTCAGGATGATTGTCAACGGTGGCCTCATTCCATGGACAAAGTTGGAGATTTTCCCCTTCACATAAACCTTCGTTGCCAGCGCGCCAGCAAGGGCTCCCAGGGCAAGAAGAATCAGTATGGCCACACCTAATTTTAGGTTGTTCATTCCTGTTTTCATCACGGCGTCACATACGCCAGGAGGCCCAACCGTGTCGGCTCCTCCATAAATACTTGCGCAATCTCATATTCTGGGAGGAATTCTCCTCTGATCAAGGCAGCACTCAATAGAAGTATGAGGAGGCAGGTCGCAGAGGCATATTGCCACATATATCGTTCAAGGAAATCAAAGGAGATGCCTCCAGAACGCACGGGACCGAGGCGTCGGATATGACTCATCACGCTCGTCTGCCATTTCGCATCAACCTGGACCTTCTCCTTTTCACGATAGGCGGCAACGAGTGCTTCCGTCAATCTTGTGTGGGCGTTCCCAGCCGGTCTCATCTATCCTCCTGTCCCTCCATGACACTGGCGAGTACCTTCTGAAGCTTTTTTCGAGCCCGAAACGATCGGACTTTCACATTGGCGACACTCCAACCAAGAAGTTCAGCGGCCTCTCGGCCTGATAGCCCTTCCAGGTAGACCAATTCCAAAACCATCCTTTCTTCAGGTGACAATCCGTCCAGGGCCCAATCCAGAAACTCCCTGGCCTCTTTTCTAGAGGACTCTTCACGAAACGACGCGGCTGATTCCTCTGCCGTGACCTTTTCCAGCCAATCTTGGTGGCGCTCAGAGAGGGTGCTAATGGGTACCTCACGCGCCCTGTAATGTTGCCTCCAATAATCATAACAGGTTCTTACCGCTATTTGAGATAACCAATGAACGAAATGGCCCTTTGCCTTGAACGTAGGCAACGATTGATATGCCTTAATGAATACGAGATGGGCAGTCTCTTGCACTTCCTCATATGGGACATGTTTCCCCACCACTCTCAGGACATGGTCCTTATGTCTTGCCAACAATAGCTCAAATGCATCCACATTGCCATCAAGAACCTGGCGAACAATGTCAGCATCACTGGGCTTAGGAGGATTGTCATCTTGCATGTCTGACGGTCAGCGGCCTACCCTGCCTAGAGCTTTATAGCAGAATCCACAATCATATGGAATAGGATCTCGTCTCCCATAGGCGCCCATGGGACGCAGGAAGACAACACGGTGTTGACCTTATCAATAGGAAACTAGCGTTTGTCTCCCTTGGTTGCCGCTCCTTCTCGAAACCTTCCGGCCTGCCCGGCCACTGAATTGCAACGACCTCCTGCCGAGTTCCTGGGCTGGCCCTTTCTCTTGACCTCCACAGGGCACTCCGGGAATAGTGCTTTAGCAATCCTAGCCAATGGGTCGAAACCTTGAGAATCGTCTGTCATGATAATGATCCTATCCATGGCGACCTTCGCTCCTAACCCCAGTGGCCACTGCTATTCGCTGTTGGTCTCAAGCCATTCATCTAGCCTCAATATTTGAGATTCCATCTGGTCCTTCATCTTTTCCATTCTACCCAGGGCCCGCTCCTCTAAGCGTTCTATCTGTTTAGAAGAGAGGACCTCTGTACGCACTTCGGTCGTGATTTCTGCTCTCAGAAGAGCCAATTCTCCCCTGATCGAACTTAGCGCTTGAACAGCATCAAGAAGATTGTCTTCGTTGAATTCCTCGGCAAGGATGGCTGCCGAAAGACCCTCATGGGCCGCTCCAAGACTCTGAAACGTGCTCATCAAGTTGTCGTAATGTTCCCTGACAATACCTGCGATTTGTGTCTTTTGTTCATCTGAAAGATCAAGCTCCATGATGGGCGCGAGAAGTGGGACGGGCTCACCTTTTGGAAAGTCTCCATTCGCAAGCTCTCCATTGGGGAAAGGTCCGCGGTGATTTGGGCCAAATCCCCGTGCCATTACCATGGCTGCACCACAAAGAATGATTGTGACCACCAGCGCTACGCCCAATACCTGATTCCATTTCATCTTCATGTCTCTTCCCTCCTTGTTTTTTTGTTACTAATGGTCATTGATATCTAGACATAAACTCACCGCCCGCTTCCCTTCGACATTGCTCAGGGTCGCTCGAGACGCGAAGGGCGCCAAGAAAAACCTTTTTTTCCTTTTCGCTGAGACGCCGAAAAGGAAAAACCAACTTGCCCTTCGGGCAGCACTAATCAGCATCGGCGCCTTTTCAGTTTAACTATTTTGAAATAACCATAAACCTCAGTCCTGCTATCCGTTTCTGTTCGCCACCGGCGATAGCTTTTTATGTTTTCCGGCGTCTCAGCGGAAAACATAAAGAAAAAATGGACTCTGCGGTCTTTGCGGCTTTGCGGTGAATATCTATTTCTAAAATTGAGATACTATGCCTAAATACTTTTTGCCCTGTTAGTATTTTTGCCATCAGTGCCATTCACGTCACACAGGCGGAGATGGCATCATGCAGCTCTGTGATCGAAAAAGGTTTATGAATCACATGTTCACATTCAGATACGCCAAAATGCCGAGGCTCTGATGCCAGACCGATAAATGGCGTGGGGGCTCCGACCAAATAACGGATCTTTTCGATAAGGCCGTCGCCGTTTTTTCCATTCATCTTCAGATCCATGATCACCAGATCGAAATCCTTGGTACGGCATTTCTCTATGGCCTCTATCCCGTCTGCCGCAGCTTCAAGGGAGTGTCCACAAATGGTAGTCACAACTATTTGAATAAGTTCTAGTAATGTTCTGTCTTTTACGATCAGTAGGATTCTCGTCATGCTTATCTTCCCCCATTTTAGCCTCTAAGAGAGTCTGGGTATGGCACTTAGGTCCCGAAAGCTTGCCAGTCCGCCAACGACCTTGCCGGCTCCGTCTTTGAGGAGAGAAATATCCACACCAATAGAAACCCGTTTTCCGTCTCCACGGATGATCGTTGTGGGCACATTACAGACAGGGCCGCCGCTGATCATGGTGTGAGCCAGCAAACAACCTGTCCCACAGGTGCCCGCCCTCAAGATTTCATCACAGTGCCGCCCGAGGGCCTCCTGAGGACGTATACCCATGATCGCTGCTGCTCTCTTGTTAAAGAATGTAATGCGCCGGTTTGTATCGACGGTGAAAACTCCTGCCGTGGTGTTCTCCATCATGGCGTCAGGCTCTTTCATGGCTATCAATAGATCCCTCATTTCTATTCGACTTGTTCCAGAGGTGGCGTCCATCTCTAACGTCGCTGGCCACAACAAAAAGGTTACAAATCACAGACAAATCCCGGCCCAACAGGCTCTACAACCAACCACCATGAAGCATCCCTATGCTGTTTTTTGTAACCTTTTCCCAAACCAGTTCGACTAAGCATTACAGGCAGGAGGACACCAGTTACCCAAAAGGGGGTGAAATCGTTAGGGTGAAAAAGGCAGGACGCAAGCGGAGGCGACAAGCTGTCAGCTTGCAGGATTTTGTAGTCATTAACAGAATGTCTAGAAGTTAGAAAAGGAGGAGAAATAGTGAAAGCAAAAACAGTTGTTTTATGTGTATTGATGACATGTGTGGGCCTTGTCGGCAGTGTGACCACAGGCGTTGCTCAGGGAGACCGTCTGGACCAGATGAAATCAACGCTTAACCTGACTCCCAGTCAAGTAGAACAGCTGGAGCAGCTGGGACCGCCGGATAGGACCGCCGGCCCTGAGGCGATGAAAGCACAGCTCGAATCGATCCTTACTCCAGATCAAATGTCCCAAATGGACCAAATGCGGCAGCAGGGGATGGAAAACCAGAAGAGAGAGATGCAGTCAGCTCTTAATCTCACTTCCGATCAAATAGCACAGCTCGAACAACTGGGGCGGCCTGGGCCGAACACTGACCCTGAGCAGTTCAGGGGCCAGCTCGAATCGATCCTCACTCCTGATCAAATGTCCCAAATGGACCAAATGCATCAGCAGAGGATGGATCAGATGGGTGCGGGTGAGTTCCCGGGTGGTTGTCCAGATGGGGAGTTTCCAGGGGGGCGGCCAGAAGGCCCTCCTCCATGGGCTACTGAGTAAATCAGTTAGGAGTCAACACAGCAGGTCCTGAGTCTCGGCCTCTTGCGTGGCAAAAGTGTTGGAGCGAGCAAGGACGATCTGTGTAAAGAATGATCTCGTGACGGCAGGGCCATGGTGCCCTGCCGTCTCTATTATAAGATCCTCTTGAACAGCTCCCCGCACCGGGCCGTTGGCCCTGTCCCGTCACTTGTCCGAGTCCCGCTGGGACTTGGATCACATCTGTGGTATGTTTCTTCCTATGGGTTGGAGATTGCTATCGCAAAATGGGCTGTATGCGATTACATTATTGAAGACCCTGCAGCAAGCTGCAGGGAATCTTCCACCGTAAGGAATATGTCTCATTTTATATACGCTCGCTAACCCCGCAGCAAGCTACGGGGTTAGCGCTCGCTTAATCGGTTCAATAACGTTCAGAAGTTGTGACAGTCTACTTCTGAATAGACACTTTCCGGATAGGGCGAATCGCTTCTTTTCGGCATCCAGTGCCTTTAAGTAGCCCATGCCGTTGGTGTGGATAGAAATGGCTGTCTGCCTGCCAATAGGCTTTGCCTCAGCTTTTAGACGTTACCCATTATTCGTTGTGCTGGAACAGGAAAGATGATCAAGGTCACGTCCACCATTTCCATTGACGAGAGCGAAATCCACGAGGCCTTTGTCCGTGCATCCGGCCCCGGCGGGCAGAACGTCAACAAGGTGGCCACGGCCGTTCAGCTCCGCTTTGACGTGGGCAAGTCTCCCTCTTTGTCCGATGACGTTCGCCGTCGCCTGATTCAGATAGGCGACAGGCGGATCACGGAAAAGGTGTGCTGATCATAGAGGCACGGCGATTCCGTAGGCAGGAGCAGAATCGTCAGGACGCCATGGATCGGCTTGTCCGATTGATCCGGCGGGCTGCAGAAGGGCCCAAGCCTCGCCGCAAGACAAGACCCACCCTCGAATCAAAGAGGCGACGGTTGGAGACCAAGCGCCGGCGTGCGGAAACGAAGCGGATGCGACGGTCTGTTCGGCACGCCTTTTCATAGACTGTGGTTTTCTGTTGTGCCCTATACCAAAATGTTGTTTAATGGGGCACAAACCTACATAAATGTTGTTTGCGCCCTGTCCCGATCTGGGGCATAGGCTATAACCATTTAATATCATTGTACTATATTTCTTGGCCCAATACTTGCTGAAGTCTGACCAAAAGTTGTCTTGGGCAAATGACCAATGAATAAAAAGGAGGATGAGCAGATGATTTGCAAGACCGAACAAGACGTTTTTGACATTGTAAAGGACACGGAGGTCAGCTTCATTCAGTTTTGGTTTACAGACGTATTGGGCATCTTGAAGAGCTTTGCCGTCACGCCCTCTGAACTAGAAGAAGGCATGACAGAAGGCATGGGCTTTGATGGCTCTTCTATTGCAGGGTTTGCCCGTATTGAAGAGAGTGACATGATTGCCAAGCCTGACCCCACGACCTTTCAGTTCCTGCCATGGAGACCAGGAGACAAGCCTGTGGCCAGGATGTTCTGTGACATCCTGCAGCCTGACGGGAGCCCTTATGAGGCTGATCCTCGGTATGTGCTAAAGCGGGTGCTGAAAAAGGCGGCAGACCAGGGATACACCTATTATGTTGGTCCGGAGCTGGAGTTCTTCTACTTTGAGAGCAACGAGGCGCCCAAGATCATTGACAGGGGCGGGTATTTTGACACGAGGCCGTTGGATTTAGGCAGTGACTTGAGAAGAGAGACGATCTTTGCCCTTCAGGACATGGGGGTACAGATAGAATACAGCCACCATGAAGTGGCCCCGAGCCAGCATGAGATTGACATGCGTTATGACGAAGGCTTGAAGATGGCCGACAAGACCCAGACCCTCAGGATCGTGGTCAAAGAGATTGCCAGGCAACAGGGGCGATACGCCACCTTTATGCCCAAACCCATGTTTGGGGAGAACGGCAGCGGCATGCATACCCATCAGTCTTTGTTTCAGGGGGACAGGAACTCGTTTTTTGACGCCAACGACCGGTACCACCTTTCTAAGGTAGGCAAGTCCTATATCGCCGGCATCATGCGACATGCCAGGGAAATGGCGGCTGTGACCAACCAGTGGGTCAACTCCTACAAACGGCTGGTGCCCGGTTACGAGGCACCGGTCTATGTTTCTTGGGCCAGACGCAACCGATCCGCCATGGTTCGTGTGCCCATGTATAAGCCCGGCAAGGAGATGGCCACGCGTATTGAGTTTCGCTCCCCTGATCCTGCCTGTAATCCCTACCTGGCCTTTGCAGTGATGCTGGCGGCTGGGTTGAGGGGGGTCGAAGAGGACTACTCCCTGCCCGAACCGATTGAGGAGGACATCTATGAGATGGACGGGGAAGCACGAAAGAAGGCAGGCATTGATTCCTTGCCAGGCAACCTCTTTGAGGCCATTCAGGCGATAGAGACGAGCGACTTGGTGCGCGAGACCCTGGGTGATCACATTTTCAACAAGTTCATTGAGAACAAGAAAATCGAGTGGGACAAGTATCGCACCCACGTGAGCCAGTATGAGATTGATAAATATCTTCCCATCATGTAAGAAGCTTGAGAGGAGTAGAGGCACGGCAGCATCACGCAGGTTCATGGTTGGAGCCTGCATGGAAAAAGAGAAGGCTACTCCAGACAGATGAGGCCATGACACTGCCTGTGGAACCTGTGGTTTTCACAAACGGGGAGTCCGTTCTCTTCAAGGATACAATCACAACAGGAGGTCCGCCTAACATAGGCGGACCTCCTTTGTTTCCATGCATCGGTGTCGGCGGGTAAGAAAGGCACTATCTGAGGGCAATGAAAATCGCTTTAGCGCAGATGAATCCCACTATCGGGGATTTTGAACACAACACGGAAAAGATGATGGGATTCATAGAGAAGGCCAAAGGCCTTTCCTGTGACCTGATCGTCTTTTCTGAGCTGGTGATCTCGGGATACCCTCCACGGGATTTCCTGGAGAGGCAAGAATTTGTGCAGGAGAACCTGAGCCATCTGCGAAGACTGGTGGACTCTGTGACAGGCATTGGCGTCATATGCGGGTTTGTGGATGAGAACCCCGATGACGAGGGCAACTCTCTCTACAACTCGGCAGTCCTTTTTGATACAGGGAAGATTCTGCATCAGACCCACAAAAGGCTACTTCCCGATTATGACATCTTTGACGAGAGAAGGTACTTCGAGCCGGGCAAGGAATGGTCTCCCTTTTCATACAAGGGATCTACCATAGGGCTGACCATTTGCGAGGACATTTGGAACGACAGCGACTTCTTGCCAAAACGCCTTTTTCCCCGGAGGCTCTATCCTATCGACCCAGTGGCAGGGATGATCAAAAAAGGGGCTGATCTGATCATCAACATGTCGGCCTCTCCCTTCTATGCAGGTAAAAGGAAGCTCCGCTGGGACATGCTCGGCAGCATGGCCAAGAAATACAGGATACCCTTTTTTTATGTCAATCAAGTGGGCGGCAATGACAGTGTGGTATTTGACGGTGAAAGCATGGCCTTTGATGCAAAGGGGCAGATAGCGGCCCGTGCCCTGGATTTTGAAGAGGATATGGTCCTTTTTGACACTGCGACTCAAAAAGGTGATCTCCATCCGGTCAGTGACACAGAGGTTGAGTCTGTCTTGAAGGCCCTGATCATGGGAACCAGAGATTATGTGCAAAAGTGTGGATTTTCCGAAGCGGTTATTGGATTGAGCGGTGGGATTGATTCGGCACTCACTGCCTGTATCGCTGTAGAGGCTTTGGGCAAGGAAAAGGTGAAGGGCGTCTTCATGCCCTCTCAATACACATCCCAGGCAAGCCGAGAAGACACGACCCTGCTGGCGCAGAACCTGGGGATGGAACTCACCCGTGTACCCATTTCGAAGATATTTGAGTCCTTTCTCCAGGAATTGCCCCCGGCATTCAACAACGTGGCCACGGAAATCACGGGCCAGAACATCCAGGCTCGCATCCGGGGGGTTCTCCTCATGGCTTTTTGCAATAAATACGGAGCCCTTCTTCTTTCAACGGGAAACAAATCTGAATTGGCAGTGGGCTATTGCACATTATATGGTGACATGAGTGGGGGGCTGGCCGTGATTTCGGATGTTCCCAAGGCCATGGTCTATGAATTGGCCCACTTCATCAATAGAGACCAAGAAATCATTCCTGAGCGAATACTTCAGAAACCACCTTCTGCGGAATTGAAACCTGGGCAAGTGGACCAAGACGACCTCCCTCCCTATGACCTACTCGACGGGATATCCAAGGCATATATTGAGGAGAATAGAGGGGCCGATGACATCGTTGCCATGGGCTTTGCCCCTGCAGTGGTCAAGGAGACCATCCGCCGTATTAATCGTAGCGAGTACAAACGTCATCAGGCTCCTCCGGGCTTAAAAGTCACTTCAAAGTCCTTCGGCTATGGGAGAAGATATCCTATAGCCCAAAAATTCTCCGCCCCCGGTGACTAGCAGGCTGTTGAAAAACGTCACGAGCGCAGTCAAGACAAGGCAAAATCCGACGAAAAAGAGCAGTTTATGTGTAATAAATGAGTATTTTGAGGAGGATTTTAACGCCGTATTGTCAAGCGCAGTAGTTTTTCAACAGCCTGCTAGTGT
>Ga0272444_10003354_pt1 | contig 14439 bp, 9 predicted proteins | sample SSMForm13_FD_201033 | JGI IMG/M metagenome (GOLD analysis project Ga0272444, IMG submission 201033) | Marine sediment archaeal communities from Little Sippewissett salt marsh, Falmouth, MA, United States - SSM-Form-13 | ecosystem: Environmental > Aquatic > Marine > Wetlands > Sediment ...
AATCCTCTCTGAATTTACCGGCGGCAATCAGCCCCCGCAAATTTTTGTTGGTTCCCGCGATGATGCGCACATCGATTTTCTGCGGCTTGGCCGAGCCCACCATGCAGATTTCTTTTTCCTGGAGCACCCGCAGCAGTTTCACCTGCATGCCCGCACTGGTTTCGCCGACCTCGTCAAGAAATATCGACCCCTTGCTGCTCGTCTGAAAAAAGCCGGCGCGTGTCTCGGCGGCGCCCGTAAAAGCGCCTTTTGTATGGCCGAACAGTTCGCTTTCCAGCAGATTCTCCGGGATCCCGCCGCAGTTTACCGGTACAAACGGATGGGCTGCGCGGTGACTGAGATAGTGAACCGCCCGCGCCGCCAGTTCCTTGCCGGTGCCGCTTTCACCGGTTATCAGCACATTGGCGTCCACCGCCGCGGCCTTTCGGATGGCGGCATAGACCGCCTGCATGCAAGCGGATCGGCCGATAAATCCGGAAGGTGTCGCCGCACAGGAAGATGCCGGCTTTCTTGCGGATTGTTTTTTCAGTGCTGATTGCACCGCCTCCAGCAACTCCTTCTTGGTAAACGGTTTGGGAAGGTAGTCTTCGGCGCCCAAGCGCACCGCCTCCACCGCACTGCCGATGGACGGATAGCCGGTGATCATCAAAACCGCCGGCTCCCGGTAATGGGTTCGGATATGGCGAATCAGATCCAGACCGCTGACGCTCGGCATCTTCAAATCGGTGATCACCAGATCGATGGCGGTTTGCTTCAGCAATCGAACGGCGACTTCGGCGCTTTCCGCCGTGATGACGCTGTAGCCGGCCGGCTGAAGGTGGCGCTTGATCAACTCCAAGGCATTCACGGAATCATCGACGGCCAGAATTTTCACGTTTTTGGAAGACGTTTCGTCAGAGCGCTGGGAAGGCATTTTAATCCATTACCGTTGCTTGGGACAACGTTCCGTTCTTCGGAGCGGGATTCGCCGGCAGCCAGACCCTGAATTCCGTTCCTCCCCCGGGAAGATTGAAAACATCGATGCCGCCGTCGTGGGATTTGACAATGCCATGAACCACGGACAACCCGATGCCCGTGCCTTCATGCACTTCTTTGGTGGTGAAAAAAGGCAGAAAAATTTTATCCCGTATTTCATCGGGGATGCCGCCGCCCGTATCCTGGACGTAAATAGTAATCCGATCCGCCGAAAATTGTGTGCCAATGCTAAGACGGCCGCCGTTTTCCATGGCCTGAAGCGCATTGACAAGAAGGTTCATGATGACCTGCCGGATTTGCGATTCGTCGGCGCTGATCGGGGGCAGTGCCGGGTCAAGCTCCGTCTGAATGCGGATGTCCTGCTGGCGGCAGCGTTCCTTGAGAAAGGCCGCCACTTCCCTTGCCAGGCGGTTGATGCACACCGTACGCTGACGAGGGGAAATCTGCCGCGCAAACAAAAGCAGCTTGCGCACCACCTCACGACCATGCAGGGCCGCAGATTCAATACGCTCGACGTCCTTCAACGCATCGGGCGGCATGCCCGGAAACTCTTTCAGCAATTCGGAAAATCCCAGAATGCCGGTGAGCGGTTCGTTCAGTTCGTGCGCGACGCCGGCGGCCAGTTTGCCGATCGTCGCCAGACGGTCCGCGTGGCGCAGCTGCTCCTGCAGGCGGCCGTGTTCGATTTCCGCGTGTTTGCGTTCAATAATCAGGGCAACCTCGCGGGCGACGGAATCCAGCAAATGCCGCTCTTCCTTCAGAAACGGCCCTTCATCCATCTCCGGTCGCGGCTCACGGTAAACGACTTCCACCATGCCCCGTTCCAATCCGCCGATAACAACGACGGCTGTCTGAGATTGCGCCGTTTCCACAAAACCGTCGGTCGCATAGCTGTTGCCGTCGAAAAGGATGCGGGCTTCCGTAATTTCCGGGTACAGATAGGCCGGCGGCAGCAGCTCGGCGGTCTGCTGCAAAAAAGTATCCACGGATTGGCCGGAGCTGACTGCTAAATTGGCGATGCTGTACATGCAGGTCAACTCCTTTACCCGCTCCCGCAGTTCAAAGCGGGACAGGTTGTGGCTGACCGTCAAACCGATAATGGATGCCAGGCGGTTTAAAAGGTCTTTTGCCGTGCGGTCCACGAACCGGGAACGGGGAAACGACATGACCAGCACACCGTTTTCGGAACGGCCGGCCGGAATCCCCAGAAACAGATAATGCACGGCCTGATTTTCGGAAGCCGCTGCCACCGAACGGTTGTCCGTCGCAAAACAATAAACCCGGCGTCCTTCTTTTTCCTTGCCCTTTTCGGCCTGCGTATGCGTCTTGAAGCACCGGCATACATCCAAAGGCACTGTTTCGAAAAAATCGCAGCAATCCGCGTCATCCGCCCACACTTCTTTCCAGCCCGACGTGCGCGTCGATCTTCCCCTGACCGTCTTGACATGCAGGAACTTATGATTTTCCCTGTAAAGGATTTCAATCGTGCGGCAGCCGTAAAAGCGCTGCAATATGCGCGCGATGTCCTTGAACACGGCCAGGGTGATGCGGCCTTCACCCGATGATGCGAGAATGCGGTTGAAAAGACGGCGATAATCGGCATGGCTTTTTCTGGCCAACCGTTTACCACTGCGCCGGTGGCCGGCTGACGTCGGATTGTGACTCAAGATGGATGATCGATCCTTTGCGCTTGAAAAGGACGCGCTTTACGCACCGGCCGGGCAGCGCCGGTGCGGGTACGAATGAACCGAAAGCGTTTTCAGGCCCTGCCGCGCATTCTGGCCGCCTGCGCCACGCGCTCCACCGCAATCATATAGGCGGCCTGCCGCATGAAAACGGCATTTTTTTCAGCCAGATCGGCTATGGCATGAAACGCCTTTGTCATGATCCTGTCCAAACGGGAGAGCACTTCGTCTTTTTCCCAGAAAAAATTCATATTGGCCTGTACCTGCTCGAAATAGGAACAGGTGACGCCGCCCGCGTTACAGAGAAAATCGGGTATAACATAAATGCCGCGCTGCTTCAAGACAACGTCGGCATCCGGTGTGGTCGGCCCGTTGGCCCCTTCGGCGATCAGGACCACTGAGTCGGCGATCTGGTTGACATTCTCCGCATTGATCTGATTTTCCAATGCACATGGCACCAGAATGTCCACCTCCTGATGGAGCCATTCATCTCCGGGCAGGATTTCATAACCGGCGTCCAGGGCGCGCCGGCGGTCGATGGCACCGTAGCCGTCCGTGATGGAAGCCAGAAAATCGACATCCACACCATCCGGCTTCCGATAGGTGACGGCCGCATTCTCCTGCGCATCCCAGCAGGAAAAAGAGACGGCCCTGCCCCCCTGCGCTGAAAACCACCGGGCCGCGTGCTGGGCCACGTTGCCGAAGCCTTGAAAGGATGCAGTCATGTCCTTCACATCCCGGTCAAGGCGTTTAAGCGCCTCCCGCAGGCAGAACATGACCCCCAGACCCGTTGCCTCCAGCCGGCCGAGGGATCCGCCCATACCGATGGGCTTGCCGGTGATGAAGCCGGGATAATGCCCCCCGGCCAGGGTTTCGTATTCATCCAGCATCCAGAGCATGTGCTGACCATTGGTCATCACATCCGGCGCCGGCACATCGCACAAGGGGCCGACATTTTTGAAAACCTGGCGCACCCACCCGCGGCACAGCTGCTCCTGCTCGCGTGGCGACATCCGGCGGGGATCGCAGATCACCCCCCCCTTTCCGCCGCCCAGCGGAATATCCACCAGGGCGCACTTCCAGGTCATCCAGACCGCCAGCGCGCGCACGGTGTCGGCCGTTTCCTGAGGGTGAAAACGGATTCCCCCCTTGGCCGGGCCGCGCAGGTCATTGTGCTGAATCCGAAACCCTCTGAAAATCTGCGTCGAACCATTGTCCATATGCACTGGAATGGTAAAATGAAATTCGCGCATCGGCCAGCGCAGCAAATCCCGCACGCTGTTTTCCAGACCGAGGATCTCCGCGACCTCGTCGAACTGGCTCTGCGCCATGGCAAAAGGGTTGAATCGCGTTAACATGATATTTTTCTCCGTTTGAACCGTTCGCCCGCCGAACGGGCATCCATCGCCCGGGCTTCCTCTGAAACCCGAGCCATCTTCATTGACAGGCCATGCGTTACCTGCCTAACATTACTTGTATTCTTCGCAGTGCCATACCCCACCGGGATGTTTGGGCAACCGGCAATGCGGCAGGTTCTCGCAGTTGATGCACAGTCCCAGCGGCGGGTCTTCATGCGCGCCGGATGATTCGCTGTCAGGGCCCTGACGGTCTGTAATCAAAGCCAGATTGGGAACGGAGACAGGCGCGCACTCATGCAGCTCACATTCGATGATCGGCGTGGTCGCTCTCAGGGCGTAAACACAATCCTCAAGATTTTTACAGTTGGCGCAGAGGCTGGCGGCGAGCACTTTGTTCCGCAGTCGCGCCTCTTCGCGGGTTTCATTGATTTCTGGTGCAACGGTTGCATTTGGGGCGGCATTCAGATAATTTTTCATTTAACGCTCCTTTTTAAAAAATGGTTTGTCTGCGGTGCGGTTCCCTATGCTGAACACATGGTCTGCAAATCAGAGAGCACATTCCGTACCAATGCCCCGAAAATGCAGTCACAACCCGTTCTTAATTTTATATGATATTGATTTTTATGTTTAAATTTTGGAAACAGCTTACCGGCCGTTCCGGATAGACGCTGATCCGCGCCTTTCGCAAACAAGCCAAAGCGGGGCGGATTGCATCGCCGGGGAAAAATTACCCGCCGCAACGGATGGCAACGGCTTAAAGAAAATCCCCTCCCCTGTTTGCGCGCAAGCCCCGTCCGGAAAAAACAACAACCCCACAGTGTCGCAATCCTGGTATGATCCTTGCTTGGTAAAGCGTTCAACCATTGTCCGGCGGACCGTCGTCGATAGGAGCAAAAGACCGCTTCATGTTGCGCCGCACGCCGCCGGATACGACCATTTTTATAAGGAGCGCTGCTGCATGCTGGACATCGATTCCATTCAACATCGTTTTGACACATTCCACTCTTTAATGGCCAAACGCATCCGCGAAGTATTGCTCGTCTCCAGCATTTATGACGCCTATACGCTGGAGGAGGACGGCACCCTTGAAGAACACATCTGGCAGCAGTATTCGGATCGCGGACTCTCCACCGCCCCCCGCATCCGCAAAGTGTCGGACGCAAAACGGGCCTTAGCGGTCATCAATTCGGAAGACATCAATCTGGTCCTCTTTCTGGTTCAGGAAGAAACCGACCTGGCGTTTGATCTGACCGCAAAAATCAAGCGCATCCGGCCTGATTTGCCGCTTGCGGTGCTGGCAACGGATCCCGCATCGCTGCAGCGGCTGCAGGAACAATTCAAAAACGCGGGGGTGGACCGCATTTTTTTGTGGCAGAACGATCCGACGCTGCTGGTCGCCATTTTCAAATATTTTGAGGATGCCGCCAACGTGGATCATGACACTCATGCCGGAGCGGTCAGAGTGATTCTCTTGGTGGAAGACTCCATCGTACACTATTCCATCATGCTGCCGGCGGTTTATACCGCCATCATGGCGTTGACCAACCGCATTATCGATGAGGGGTTGAACCACCATCATCGCCAGCTGCGCATGCGTTCGCGCGCCAAAATTGTTCTGGCCGACAATTACGAGGACGCGCTCGACCTCTTCAAGCGCTATCAAAATTTTATGCTGGGCGTCATCACGGATGTGCGCTTCACCAAAAGCGGCTGCATGGACGACGAGGCGGGATTCAGCCTTGTGGATCTGCTGCGCCGGCAAAAGCGGGGGCTGCCGATTTGCATCCAGTCCGCGGAACCGCAGAACACCCGGGGCCGTGCTCTGGATTTCGGCGCGCACTTCATTGACAAGAATTCCAAGCGCCTGGTATTCGAGCTGCAGCGTTTTTTACGGGAATATATGGGCTTCGGCGATTTTATTTTCCGATCCGCCGACGGGAGTGAAATCGCCCGTGCCGCCAATATGCGCGATCTTCTGGATTGTTTGCGCAAGGTGCCCATCGAATCCATTCTCCTGCATGCACAGCAGCAGCATTTTTCCCATTGGATGATGGCGCGCACCGAAATAAAAATCGCCGAACAGTTCTATCCCAAACAGGTGGAAGACTTCGACACCCCCGAAGACATTCGTCGATTTTTGATTCAGGTCATCGAAACAGCCATGTTCGAAAAACAAAGTGACATTATCACCCGCTTTGGTCCCGACCGCAGTCCTTATGAAGTGCAATTCATGCGGCGCGGCAGCGGGACCCTCGGCGGCAAGGCCAGAGGACTCGGCTTTTTGCGTTACCTGCTTTCGCGCTTGGAAATCCCCAATCGGTTTCCCCATATCCACATACAGTTTCCGCCGACGCTTGTCATCTGCTCGGATGCGTTCAGTGATTTCTTGTCCGCCAACCAGTTGTGGGACGATGCCCTGCAGGGGACGCTGCCGTTCGATGATCTGCAACAGAAATTTTTGGGCGGGAAGGTGAGCCCCGAACTTGAGCGCGATATCACATCTTTTCTAACAGCGGTGAAAGAGCCTCTGGCGGTGCGGTCGTCGAGTATTCTCGAGGATTCTCACCACCTTCCTCTGGCAGGGCTTTACAAAACCTATATGCTGCCGAACACCGAAACCGCGATCGAGGACCGGGTCGCCTCTTTGCTTGCCGCCGTCCGCCTGGTTTGGGCTTCCACTTACGGCGACAATCCGCGGGCCTACTTTCAACATTCGAACTACCGTCTGGAAGATGAACGCATGGCGGTGGTCGTTCAAACGATGGCCGGCAGCCGGCGGGGCGACTATTATTACCCCACCTTTTCAGGGGTGGCCCAGTCGCACAACTTTTACCCGGTTGCATACATGAAACCCGAAGAAGGGGTGGCGCAGCTGGCACTCGGTCTGGGAAAAACCGTCGTTGAAGGCGGCGCCGTCGTCCGCTTCTGCCCACGGTATCCGGCGCTGCTGCCGCAGTTTGCCGACATGCGTTCCTGGCTTTATTTCACGCAAAAAAATTTTTATGCGCTCAGCTTGAAGCCCGTCGCGGGCAAACGCGATCCTGTCAATATGGAACGTCTGGAACTGTTGCCGCTCGAAACGGCGGAACAGCAAAATGTGCTGCAGCGTGTGGCATCCGTCTACCAGGCCGACAGCGGTCTGCTGGCGGACAGTTTTATGTACGAAGGCCCCCGGATTGTCACATTTCATAAAATTTTACGGGATGCCAAATGCAACCTGAGCGGCCTGATATCCGAAATACTGGCGGTGTGCGAGCGGGCGATGCGCACACCGGTTGAAATGGAATTCGCCTGTGAAATGCCGGATGAGCATCAAATGATTTTTTATCCCTTGCAGCTTCGCCCCATGACGGCCAAACGCCACTGGAAAAAAGTCGATATCACGGATGCACACCGGCGGCGCGCCATCTGTTACACCCATATCGCCCATGGAAACGGTTTCTTCACAGGCATACGGGATGTGGTGTGTGTAAAATCCAATGTGTTTGATGTCAGCAGGACAGGCGAAATCGCGCGCGAAATCGGCATGCTGAACAAACAACTGACGGCAGAAGGGCGTCATTTTGTACTGATCGGCTTCGGGCGATGGGGATCCATGGATCCCATGATGGGAATCGGCGTCAGATGGGGTCAAATTTCAAGCGTGCGCGTGCTGGTGGAAGTCGGCTTAAAGGGGTTTAATGTGGATCCGGCGCAAGGCACGCATTTTTTTCAAAACGTCACTTCACTGAACATCGGATGTCTGTCAATCCCTTTCAACAGCGATGCCTTCATCGACTGGCAGCGTTTAAAGAGCGGTGAAGTCTTCCAGGAGACCGTCTTTCTCCGGCATCTCCGCTGGCGGCAGCCGCTGGAAATCCGCATTGACGGCCACAGCGGCCAGGCCGTCATTCTGTCCCAAGAGGGATGACGGCGGGGGCAATTCATCATTCATCATTCATCATTGCTTTGCCCTCGACCCCTCAAAGCAGCGTATACTCCGGCCCATCCCCCCCTTCGGGGCAGGTCCAGGTGATGTTTTCAAAGGGGTCCTTGATCTCGCACGTCTTGCAGTGCAGGCAGTTCGAGGGATTGAGTTTGATGGGCGGCCCGCCGTCTTCTTTTGCGGCCAGTTCGTACACGCCGCCGGGGCAGAAGCGCACACAGGGCGCCTGAAAAGTCGGGATGCACCGGCGGATGCAAACGTCCGGGTCGTGAATGATCAAATGGGAGGGCTGGTCTTCACGATGATGGGTTTTGGAAAGATACACCCCGGTCAGTTTGTCGAGGTACAACACCCCGTCCGTAGGGGATGCCGCGGCGGAGGGCACAGGCTTTTCAGCGGGCTTCAGATGCCGGTGATCCGCCGTCAGCGGCATTTTATCCTGCAGCCCCCGGCCGCGGGTCACATACTGGGCCCCCAAATGAATCAGCTTGGTCAACGGCGGCTTGGCCAGGGCCTGCGCAAAATTGCGGCCCTGATATAATTCGTCCTTGATCCATCCCGTCTCCATCCACCGGGGATAGGCTGCCAGCTTGCGCGTATCAAAGCCGCCGCCGGCAAAGGCCTCCACCACGGCCTGCGCCGCCAGCATGCCGGATTTCATGGAAACATGAATGCCCTTCAAAGCCGGCGTGTTCTGGATGCCGGCGGCGCCGCCGATGAGCATGCCGCCGTCGAACAGCAGCCGCGGCATGGTATAATAGCCCCCGGTCGACACGGTCCTGGCGCCCTGCTGCAGCACCTTGCCGTCGGCGATCAGCCGGGACACGAAAGGATGCCGTTTGAACTGAATAAACAGATCGTAGAGATCCGTGGCGGTGTCTTCATAGGAAAGGGCGGTCAGGAAACCGAGCGTCAATCGGTTTTCCGACATCTCATAAATGAAGCCGCCGCCGGGCGTGCGCAAACCGAGAGGATAGCCCATCAGGTGGATACAGTTTTCGCGGCTGCGGCTGAAATAATGGTCCTGCGGCAGCTGAATGACCTCCTTGATGCCGGTTTCGAACACCTGTGGCATGCGGCCTTCGGAAATGTGCAGCCGTTTCTGCAGATCGCGGGTGAGGCTGCCCCGGGCGCCCTCGCCGAAAAGCGTCACCCTGGCGGTTAAATCGATACCGGCCTCGAAGGTGCCTTTGCGGCCGCCGTCCTTGTCCAGCCCTTTGTCGCCGGTGCGCACACCGGCTACGGTACGGCCGTCTGCATCAAACAGCACCTCGCTGCCCGCAAATCCTGGAAACACATTGACGCCCAGTTCTTCGGCGATCTGACCCAGCCAGCGGGTGAATTTGGAAAGACTCACTACGTGAAAACCCCGGTTGTGGAGATAGCGCGGAATAAAGGGCAGCCTGAAGTGCCGGTTGGAGGTCAGATAAACCATGGCATCCTCCCGCACCGTGGCTTCGATGGGGCAGTCTTTTTCGCGGTAATCGGGAATCAACTCCGCCAGCGCCGCCGGATTGAGAACAGCGCCGCTGATGCCGTGCGCGCCGATCTCGGATCCCTTTTCAATCAACGCCGCTTCCAGCTGCACACCGGCGGCGGCCGCCGACTGCATCAACTGAATGGCGCCGGCCAGGCTCGCCGGTCCCCCGCCTACGAAAAGAACATCAAACGGGATCGATTCTCTTTCTGCATTCATTTCTTGGTCTGCTCCTTTTTCTGCTCCCTGAACAGGGTTTTCTTGATGACCGCTTTGTCGTAGGCACCCAGAATGTCGCGCCGGGTCAGCATCCCCACGAGTTTGTCGGAAATTTCCGGATCCACCACCGGCAAGGTGGAAAAATCTCTCAGACTGATTTTTTCCTGGAATCGATCATCATCGTCTTTCACCACCCAACGGGCACAACACAGCTGCAGGGTTAAAAGTTTTCTTGCTATATCAGGTTCACCCCGGCGGGTCAAATCAGACCTTGCGAAAAATAACGAAACTTTATAGAGAATAGGAGCCCGGTTCAACCACATCGACAAAGACGGAAGACAATGAACAAACCTTCGCACCCTGCTTTGCCTGATCTGCATGATGCCGCCGTGAAGGGCCGACTGTCCCGCAGAACCTTTCTGCGCTATGCGGCCTTGCTGGGCGCCGGCACCGCGGCGGCTGGATCGCTCCCGGCGGCGTTTCGGCTGCGGCCGGCGGCCGCGGCTTCCTACGGCGGCACCCTGACCGTTTCCGGACGACTGGAACCGGTGACGCATCCGGCGACCCTTTCCTGGATTGCGCCGGTGCAGCCTTTGCGTCAAGTGGCGGAATACCTGACCTACACCGATGCAGACAACATCACCCATCCCTTCCTGCTCGACGCCTGGGAGGTTAACGAAGCCCTGGATGTCTGGACCTTGAACATCCGGCCGAACATCTTCTTCAACAACGGTGATGAACTGGTGGCCGAAGATGTCATTTTTTCCATGCATCAGTGGCTCGATCCCGGGGTGTCCTCGCCCTTGAAAGCCACCATCGGCCGGTACTTGAGCCCCGGCGGCATCGAAAAGACCGGCCGCCATCAGGTCACCCTGCACCTGCGCCGGCCGGAAATCGCCCTCCCCGAACATCTGTACCATTATACGGCCCTTGTGTTGAACCACAGGACCTTTGAGGGTGATTTCATGGCCGCCCCGCACGGAACCGGACCGTTTACGATCGAATCCTTTGACGCGCACACCCAGTGCCGTCTGAAAAAACGTCCCGGCTACTGGCGGCCGGGCCTCCCTTTTCTGGACACCATTGTTTTTTACGATCTGTGGCAGGAGCCGTCCACCCGCCTGGAATCCCTGAAAAACGCCAAAATCGACGTTATCGACACTTCCGACATCGACGAACTGTCTGTTTTCCGCCAGCTGAAGGGCCGGCGCGAAATCCGTTTGAACCGGGTCACCGGCGCCAACGTGAATGTTCTCAGAATGCGCGTCGACAGAGCGCCGTGGCACGACAACAGGGTGCGTCTGGCGATGAAGCACTGCCAGCACCGGGAAAAACTGCTGCTGCTGGCCTATGCGGGTGAAGGCCTTGCGGGACACGACTGTCATGTCTGCCCCCGCCATCCGGCATTCTGCCAAAAGCCGCTGCCCCGCTTTGATCCGCGCTCCGCCCGAACGCTGCTGGCCGATGCCGGCTTTCCCGACGGCCTGGATGTCGACCTGTGCATCAGCGACGGCGCCAACGATATACGCCGTTACGCAGAGCTGCTGCAAAGCGACGCGGCCCGGGCCGGTTTTCGGATCCGCATTGTAACGGTCCCCGAAGAACGCTACCGTCAAAGCATGTGGCGTGAAGTGGACTTCGGCATCACGCCCTGGTCGCATCAGCCCCTGGAAACCATGGTTCTGAACCTGGCTTACGGTGCCGATGCAAAAGGTGCGCCGACCGCCTGGAACGAAACCCGGTGGGTCGATCCGGAGTTCTGCCGGCTGCTGGACCTCGCCGGCCGCACATTAAACACGGCAAAGCGGCGCTCTATTCTGTGTCAACTGGAAGAAATTCAGATCCAACGGGGTTCAATCGGCATCGCCTGGTGGAAAAACAGCTGGACGGTCTCCCGCCGCAAGATCAGGGGGATCCCCCCCAGTGCCTTCGGCTACCTGGATCTTCACGCTGCCTGGAAAGAAGACTGATTGGCGTTTTGCCCGTCGCAAAAAACATGTTGTGCGCAAAGGGGTATGATCATTTATGACAACCGGCATACAATCAGAAATCACGTCGTATCTGAAAAATCAATCGTCATCCATGTTCGCTCTGCTCAAGGAACTGGTGTTGATCCAAAGCGGCAGCGATAACAAACGCGGCGTCGACAAGATGGCGCAGCGGCTGGGATCGGCTGTACGCGATCTGCCCATGACGCTGGAGGTCGTCGAGCAGCAGATGGCGGGCAACCACCTGCTGCTGCGGTCCAAAGCCTGCGCAGCAGCCGAATCCCAGGCGCTCATGGTGGGCCACATGGACACCGTGTTTCCGAAGGACACGGACTTCAACTGGTACCGGGAAGACGAACACAACGCTTACGGACCGGGGGTCGCCGACATGAAAGGCGGTCTGGTGGCCGGCGTATTCGCGCTCAAAGCCCTCGGCCGCGTCGGTCTGCTCGATCGACTGCCGCTGACCTGCGTGTTCAACTCGGATGAAGAAATCGGGTCCAGGACCTCGATCGAACTCATCCAGTCGGAAGCCAGCCAAAGCGCGTTCGCCTTCGTACTCGAAGCCGGCGGACTTTCCGGCGGCATTGTCACCGGCCGCAAGGGCAACCTGATCATCGAACTGATGGTGGAAGGCAAGGCCGGACACGCCGCCTTCGCCGGACCGGACAAAGCCAGCGCCATTTTGGAAATGGCCCATAAAATCATCGCCTTTGAGGCGCTCAACGACTTCGGCCGCGGCATCACCGTCAACGTGGGAAAAATCGAAGGCGGCATCGGCGCCAACACGGTTTCTGATCTTGCCAGCGCGCAGATCGATCTGCGCTACACGGGACCGCAAGATCTGAAAGGCATCGAAAAAAAGGTTTTCGGTATAACCGAATCCACCCAAACCCCCGGAACCATGAGCCGCATGGATGTTCTCTCGGGACGACCGCCCATGGAAAAAAGCGCCGCCGCCCGCCGCCTGTTTGAAATCGTTAAAAAGGTGGCGGAACAATCGGGCGACACGGTCACCGATGAATTCCGCCACGGCGTATCCGACGCCAACTTCATCGCCGATCTCGGCATCCCGGTGCTGGACGGCCTCGGGCCTGTCGGCGGCAACGATCACAGCCGCAACGAATTTATGGTAAAGGAAAGCCTGTTGAAAAGGACCACTCTCCTGGCAAACGCCCTGCCGGCGTGCTGGGAGGCATACGGGCCCCACCGCAATGATTAGAGTGGTTGCAGCGTGACGGCCGGCATCATGTTCCGAGTGAAAAACGAAACGCAGCCGATTTCGGAAACCCCGTATAAAAAAGGAGCGTACCCATGACGATCAATGTATGCATCGCCGGCGCCACCGGATGGGTGGGCGCAGATCTATCGCGCGCCATCCATGCCGCTGCGGATCTCCATCTCAGCGCGGCTGTCGCCCGTCGTGCCGCCGGCAAACAACTGGGCGCCGTTTTACACATTCCCGAACTGGATCTGGTGGTCAGTCGAACAGCCCGGGATGCATTGCAGGCGCCCTGCGATGTTTTCGTGGAATTCAGCGTCCCTCAAGCCGCCAAAAACCACGCGTTGGAAGCCCTGGCAGCCGGTGCGCATGTCGTTATCGGCACTTCCGGGTTGACCGACGAAGATTATGCCGACATCGCGCAGGCCGCCCTGAAAGCCGGGCGCGGCGTGCTGGCGGCCGGCAACTTCGCCCTGACGGCGGTTCTGCTGCAAAAGTTCGCCACCATTGCTGCACGCTTTATTCCGCAATGGGAAGTCATTGACTATGCAGGCGCCGCCAAAACCGATGCACCCAGCGGCACCGCCCGGGAGCTGGCTTTTCGACTGGGGCAGGTGCGGCACCCCGAAACAACGGTACCGATAGAGCAAACCGTCGGCCCGCGGGAAAGCCGGGGCGCGCGGCTTGGCGGATGCCAGGTACACTCACTGCGGCTGCCCGGCTACGTCGCCTCGGTGGAAGCCATTTTCGGACTGCCGGACATGCAGCTCTCCCTGCGCCACGACGCCGGCACAAGTGCCCAGCCTTATGTGGACGGCACCCTGCTGGCCATCCGCAACGTGTCCGCCATCAAAGGGCTTAAGCGCGGACTGGACACCGTTATGGCGTTTTAGCGCGTTTGCCGGAGCAGCAAAAACGCCGCGGATCGTCGGCGTTTCAGCGTTCAGGTGTCAGCGGTTTGGACGGCCCCCGCTTGTCTGAAATTGGGTTAGGATCGTTGAGAACGTTGAGATCGTTGGGATCGTTAGGATCGTTGGGTTCGCTTTTTGTCGATGAATCGTCATTCCGGCGCACGCCGGAATCCAGTAAGACCGACGGCTTCTTTTATCCCGCCGTGACCGTTCTTCGTGAACGTAAACGTGCGCGTGCGCGTGCTCGGTTGTTGGCCGCAAGGCCCTCTGGTTTGGTTACCATTGAATGGCCAAACAGACCGTGTCAATAGCTTCCACAACCAGGTCGTTGGTAAAAATAAAAGATTCGTGCACGTGTACGTTCACGTGTACGTTTACGAGGGATCGCTGTCCGCTCTGACCAAGTTTCTGGCCCGATAAATCCGGATGCGCGCAGCCTGCCGCGGCGCAGCTCGCAGAGCGTAGACGGGCCGGCGGCCCCCGCTTGTATGAAACTTCACGTTTGTTCGCCCCATGCGCGCATGCTCGCGTTTTCGACATGCGCCACCGTCAGGGTCAGGACCCCCCATTCCTGCGCCACGGTTCCGCTGATCAGGTACGGCCGGTTGCAGACGACCATGTGGCGGAAGCGGCGATATGTCCGTGGGAAGAAGGTCGTTTCCACGATCCCGGTTTCGTC
>Ga0272444_10003355_pt1 | contig 14431 bp, 17 predicted proteins | sample SSMForm13_FD_201033 | JGI IMG/M metagenome (GOLD analysis project Ga0272444, IMG submission 201033) | Marine sediment archaeal communities from Little Sippewissett salt marsh, Falmouth, MA, United States - SSM-Form-13 | ecosystem: Environmental > Aquatic > Marine > Wetlands > Sediment ...
GTCCTCCCCCACCCTCTCCTTGGGTGGGGGAGGACGTGCGAGCGAGGCCTTTGAACAAAGGCTTGGGAGGGGACGTGTGAGCGCGAAGACGATCCTTCTGGTGGACGATCAAAAGAATACCCTGAAGGTGCTCTCGGCCATCCTCAAGGACGAGGGGTACGAGGTGGTCGCGGCCTCCGGAGGTTCCGACGCGTTGAACGCGTTCAAGCAGCGGGAGGATGTGGATCTCGTGCTTTCGGACCTTAAGATGCCCTCCATGGACGGCATCGAGCTTTACCGCCGCATGGGCGAAATCCGTGAGCCGCCGCCATTCATCATCATGACGGCCTACGGCACGGTGAAATCCGCGGTCCAGGCCATGCGGGACGGAATCTCGAACTACCTCATCAAGCCCCTGGACTTCGAAGAGCTTCTCATTGTTGTGAAGAAGGCCCTTCGAGAGTCCGAGATGTCCAGGCAGCTTTCCTTCCTTCAGCAGAGCCTGAGGGAGGAAAACGCGTTCCACGGGATCCTCGGCGCCAGCAAGGCCATGCAGGACATCTTTGAGATGGTCCGCACCGTGGGAAGTACGGATGCCTCCGTGATGATCTACGGGGAAACCGGCACCGGCAAGGAGCTCCTCGCCCGGGCCCTTCACGCGGAGAGCCCCCGGAGCGACCACGAGCTCGTGTGCATCAACTCGGCAGCGCTCACGGAGAGCCTCCTGGAGGCGGAGCTCTTCGGGTACGTCAAGGGGGCCTTTACCGGTGCGGACACCGAGAGAAAGGGCCGGCTCGAGATGGCCGACGGCGGAACGCTCTTCCTGGACGAGATCGGGCACATGAGCCTGAGGCTCCAGAGCAAGCTCCTGCGCTTTCTCCAGGAGAAGAAGCTGGAGCCGGTGGGCGGTGTGGTGTCCAGGCAGGTAGACGTGCGCATTCTTGCGGCCACCAACCTGAATCTTCAGGAGATGATCGAATCCGGACGATTCCTCCGAGACCTGTTCTATCGGCTCGAGGTGATTTCCATCCAGGTGCCCCCGCTCCGCGAGCGGCGAAACGACATCCCGCTTCTCACGGATCACTACCTTCGGCATTACGTGAGGCGGTACGGCAAACCCCTGGAAGGCATCTCGTCAGAGGCCATGGCCCTCATGATGGCGTATTCCTGGCCGGGCAACGTGCGGGAGCTGAAGAACTGTATGGCTCGGGGCGTGATTCTTTCCAAGGGCAGGCGACTGACCCTGGAGGACCTGCCGGAGGCCATGCGGGCGGGCGAAGGGGAAGCACAGGAAGGGGCCGGGGGCAAGGCGCTCATTGGAAGCCTTCCACAGGGAGGGGTCACCCTGCGAAACCTGGAGATGGAGTTGATTCAAAAGACGCTGGAGCAGTGCGGAGGGAACAAAAGCCTCGCGGCAAGGCATCTGGGCATCTCCCGCAAGGCGCTGTATGAAAAGCTGGAACGGTATGGTATCCCGGCGAGCTGAGTCGTGCCGCAGTGAAAAAGGCGCCTCAAGGACGCTCGAAGAACCCGGGTCAGAGGGGGAACCGGCATAACCCGCTCAGCCCCACGATAAAGGATGGAAGAATCCTGCCGCTACAGGGTGCGTGTGCTCACGCTCCCCCCCTCCTGGAGGTCCCCCACGAACCCCTGGAGGAGCTGCTCGTTGTCCTGATCCGAAAACGAGGCCTGAAGCCTTTCCTCGGCCAAGCCCAGGGCACGATCCACGAGATTGTCGTTGAGTCGCCGCTTCGCCCCTTCCAGCTTAATCTCGGTCTCGCTTTTTGCCTGAACGATCATTTGATCGGCTGTGCTCCTCGCGTCCTCCAGAATGCGTTCTTTCTCCTTCTCCCCCATCTCGAGGATGTTCTTTCGCAGATCCTCGAGACCCCCTTCGATGTCCTCCAGTTTTTCCGCCTCCTCTTCAAGTCGCATCTTGGAGACGTTGAGGTCCTTCTCGATTTCATGGAGGGTCTTCGCAACGCGATTGCTCTCGCCGCGCAGGAAGTTCATCAAAGGGGTCTTTCCATATCTCAAGAATAAAAACACCAGGATGCCGAAGTTCACCCATCGCAGAATCAGGTCCCAGATCTTCCGCCCCTCGCTGATTTTCTCAGCGGCCACCGCATCCGCGGGCAGGAGCCCGAGGAGCACGACCGCAGAAGCGATCCCGACGAAAGCCCCCAGCATCACGTTCCCGGCGATCCGTCGTCTCAATGGCTTATCCTCCTGCCGGCGATCTTTTCGGCGATTTCCTCGGCCAGGACGGCCGCTTCCTGGTTCAGGGCCTGCTCGGCCTTTTTCATCTGCGATTGGACCTCGGCATCGATACGCTCACGAATGCCCGCAACCTCCCTGCGGGTCTCGTCGAAGATCCCCTCGGCCTCGGCTACCGCCTGTTCCTTGAGCTGGGCACGCTCCTGGGCAGCGCCCCGCCGGGCCTTCCACTCCATGGCTTGGCGTTCCTCCACCAGGCGTTCCGCCTCGGCGAGTATATCCTCGGAATCCTTCCTCGCCTTGTCGATGTACTGATCCCGCTCCTCCATCTGGTGCATGAGCGGACGCAGCATGAGACGGTTCAGCACGAACACCAGGATGAGGAAATGGATAATCTGTACGATCAGCGTTGCATTGATGCTAATCATGGTCCATCCCCGTCCGTAAGGCCTTTACACGACAAACAGAAGCAGCAGTGCAACGACCAGCGAGTAAATCCCGGTGGACTCGGACACGGCCTGTCCCACGAGCATGGTTCGTGTCAGAAGGCCCGCTTCGTTCGGCTTTCTTCCGATGGCCTCACACGCCTTGCCTCCGACGAATCCCTCGCCCACACCGGGCCCGATTGCCCCGAGGCCCATAGCGATACCCGCACCCAAAAAAGCCAGTCCTTGAATGAAATCCTGTCCAGAGATATCCATGACAAAACCTCCTATGAATTTCGATGGATCCTATCCATTCTAAAATACGACGATCAGCAATAGAGAAACGATCAATGCATAAATGGATGTAGACTCGGTGACGGCCATGCCCACCAGCATAGTCCGTGTCAGAAGGCCCGTGGCCTCCTGGTTCCGCGCCACCCACTTCACCGCTCCCGCGGCCACGATGCCGAGCCCGATGCCCGGGCCGATTCCGCCGAACCCGGATGAGAGGCCCGCGGCCAGAAGCTTCAACGAATCGCTGAGCGCAAAGCTCTCCGGGAACCCGAAGAAGATGAGCAACAGACTCACCAAAAAGCCGTAAATCGTGGTGGACTGTCCCACGCTCATGCCGATCAGCATGAGGCGCGTCGTGTCCTTTCCGGATACCGGATTACGCGCAATGCCTTCCACGGCCTCTTCCGCAGTGAACCCGTTGCCCACCCCCGATCCTATGGCCGCCAGACCGGTCCCCAGCCCCGCACCGAGCATCGCACCCCATCCCGGATAGGTGGGAATACTCGAAAAATCGAGAAAGATCAGGAGAAAAGCGGTCACCATGCCGAAAATCGCCGGGGTCTGCGCCACAGCGGAACCGATGAGCATGGTCGTCTGGATCCTGCCGCTGTTTCCAGGCTGCCGCACGATCCCGCGGCAGGCCGCCCCCCCGGGCATGCCGGAGCCGAGCCCGGATCCAATGGCCGACAAGCCCATGGCCAATCCGGCGCCGATGGCCGACCACGCGGTGAGCGGGGTGATGACCTCGGGTTGGCTGAACAGGAGGACAATCGCCACAACCAGCGCGAAGATCGCCGCCGACTCGGCAATGGCCTGGCCCACGAGCATATTCTTCACGACTTCCCCGGCACTCTCGGGCTTTTGTGAAAGCGCAATGCTCGCCTGGCCTGCCGTATATCCCTCCCCCAGGGCCGCCCCGATGGCCCCAAACCCAATGGCCAACCCGGCTCCCAGGTAAAAACTCGCACTCGCAAATGTCGTCGCTTCCATCATCGGGTTACTTCACCTGAACAGAGATGTACACGAGGGTTAACATGGTGAACACGAACGCCTGGATCGTTCCGATGAACAAGTTGAAAAACGCGATCAGGAGCGGGGGAAGGATCAGGCTGTACACTAGGTGGGAAACCACCAGGACAATGATCGCCCCCCCCATGATGTTGCCGTACAGACGAAAGGAGATGGACACCACCTTGGCAATCTCCCCGATCAGGTTCAGGGGCATCATGAAAAAAATCGGTTCGAAGTACTCCTTGGCGTAGGTGACGAACCCCTTGGCGCGGATGCCCGAGTAGTGGGCGATGGCAAAGCCCATGATCCCGAGGCCCAACGGCGTGTTCAGATCCTTGGTCGGTTCCTCCAGATGGGGGAACGTCCCGAGCCAGTTGCACAGGAGAAGGAACATGAACAGGATGCAAATGAGCGGAAAGTACTTCTTCGCCATGTCCTCGTCCAGCGCATCCTTGGTCAACCCCCAGAACGCGTTGGCAATCAACTCGCCCACGACCTGGAACGGATTGGGAATACGGCCGATCCGCCGAGTGGCAAGAAACCCGAACAGGATCAGTGCCCCCATGACGATCCACGTCATGATCACGGTGTTCGTGTTGATGACGAGATTGATTCCTAGTAGTTCAATCGTAATTTGGGGGAGATGGGTCAATTCGTCCATGGCATGCTTTCCGTATTACGTGTTTCGCGCGAAGGGAAAATGTTTGCGCAGGACCTGATCGAACAACAGGGTCATCTGAATCATGAACAGGCCGATGACCACGCCCACCAAGTGAATGGAGTCGAGCCGGAGGGACAGAATCAAGGGGATCGCCAGCAAGGCAAAACGAAACACGATGGAACCCAGGGCCGCGGCACTCGCGCGAGCCCGTGAACTTGCCGGATTCAGGGACATCAGGTGGGCCATGAGCACGAAGTTCACAATGCTGAAGAGCGTGCCCAGGATCAGCCCTTTTCCCAGAGTCTTCTCTCCGACCAGGATCAGGGCGACCGCCCCGATCACGGCGACCAGCATGGCTCGAGAGCAGACTCTTTTCTGTATCCCGCTAACCGTTTCCCGTCTCGTTTCCTTTGTTGTCGGGATCATGCTTCCCCTTAGGATCGAGCACCTTTGTGATCTGCCGGTAGACGGTCCACCCTCCCCCGATGATTCCGAGGAGGATGAAAACGGTAATGAACAACCCCTTGGTTCCGAGCCACCGGTCCAGCATGTACCCGATGGCAAAACAGAACAAAATCGAACCGGCCATGGTCAGGCCCAGTTGGCTGACCAAGGCGATATCGTCGTACCAGTGGCCGTGTTTATCGAAATCGAAGAAGATCGCGCCCCTCCTCTTCAATCAACGGCCCGGCCCGCCACCTCAGACCCGCTCGACGGACTTTGTGAAGGAATGAACATATAACGCAATTCCACCCGCCTGTAAAGGGAAAATCTCCAAATATAAAAGTTTATTTCGCAAACCTACATTTTACCAGGATTATCCTCTTGTTGCAGCAATTCAAGGGGCTTGAACCAACTCCAGAAACCCCCTTTCCACCTGAATCGAGGGGAAATCCACTCAGTTTCCGCGGGCGACCCGTTCCCGGGCGATGAATGCCGCACCCAGGGCCCCGACGATCTGCGGTTCCTCCGCGATATGGATGGTCTTCTGCAGGGTTTCTTCCAGCAGGACCACGACGCCCCGGTTCTTGGCCACGCCGCCGCTCATGCAAATCTCGCCGCGCAGGCCCAGCCCGTGGACCATGGCCGAGATCCTGCGTACGATGGCCCGATGGATCCCCCGTACGATCTCCTCCGGGGGATGATCCTGCGCCACCAGGGATACCACTTCGGTCTCGGCGAATACCGTGCAAACGCTGCTGATCGCTACCTCGCGCCGTGCCGCGACGGACAAGTCCCCCATGTGCTCGAGCCCCACCTGGAGCTTCTCCGCCATCACCTCCAGGAAACGGCCCGTCCCCGCGGCGCACTTGTCGTTCATGGTGAAGTCCAGGACCCTCCCGCCGGGGCCCACGTGGACCACCTTGGAATCCTGACCCCCGATGTCCACCACGGTCCCGGTGTCGGGGAACAGGGCCCAGGCCCCGCGCGCGTGGCAGGTGATCTCGGTTACGGCCTCATGGGCAAAGGGCACCGATGCCCTGCCGTAGCCCGTAGCCACAATGCGTTTCAACGCCTCCCTGGGGATGCCTGCCTGGGCCGTGGCCCTGTCCAGCGCTTCCTCGGCGGCCCGAATGCTGCTTGCACCGGTACGAACGATGCTCTGCCCGAGCACACGGTTTTCCGCGTCCAGCACCACGGCATCCGTACTGAGCGATCCCACGTCGATTCCCGCAACCCAGTCCAACGGTCCTGCTCCTTCCCTATCCTTCCTCCAGGGTCTCGAAAAACGCCTCCAGCCGGGTGCGAATCTGCTCCTCGGAAAAGGCGCGCTCGTCGGTGATGTCCGCCTCCAGCACCACGGAGGGGATGTTCAGGCGCTCGGCCAGGAGCCGTTTCAAGTCGTACTGTCCCACGGAGTACGGTTTACAGCTTCGGGCCGAGTGGATCACAATGCCGTCTACGTGATAGTCGCGCACCAGCCCTTCCATGAGCTCCAGCCGGTGTGCCAGGCTGTTGTTCAATATGACTCGGCTGTACGTTTCCGCCATGGCCTCCAGGGGATCGTCTCCCTCCATGTACGGGGCGGTCTCGGCCCAGGCGTTCGTGTACGTAGCCGTGACAAAGCACATGTTCCGGGCCGCGAAAAGGGTCGCAAAGTCCCTCACTCTCGGCCAGATGGCAATATTGTCCCACAAGAGGCGAACGCGCTCGTTTTTCACGCCCCCCTGCCCCTGCTCGATCCTCTGCCTCAGCTCGCGGAGAAGAATGCGGTAGTAATCCAGGGCCACGGGCAGGCCTCGAAGAGAGACGACCGGCGCCAGGTGGACGAACGCATCGAAGATGGTCATGGGCGACGGCCTGGCCTTCATGGTGGCCAGCACGGCCCCCCAGGTCTCGGCGGTTTCCTTGGCCAGGAGGAGGACCTCCTGAAGCCTCTCAGGCCGGAAGGATCGCCCGCTCACCCGCTCGAGCACGGGGATCATTTCCTCGAACTGCCGCACCATGTACGCACGGTCGTTCCGGCGGGGGCCGTCCGTGTAGTTGAACGGGGTATCGAAAAGCAGGAGAGGCACGCCCAGCCGCTCGGACAGCACGGTATACCAGTAGGCCACGGTCTGACAGATGTTGTTCGAGGCAAAGAGGAGATCGGGCTTCGGAAGCCTGCCCACCGGGGTCTGACCGGACAGGTCCACGGCCAGGTCGATCCGGGCGTAGGAGCAGAGGTCCTGAGAGTACCCGTGCTGCTCGGCCACCTGGCAGAGCCGGGCCCCCATTCCCTTGGCCCCGCACAAGGCCCCGTGATTCTCCGGGTACACCGTGTAGAACCCGAAGGCCCGAAGGAGCTCCACGGGCGCGCCGCTCGTGACCCACGCCACGGGAAGGGCCCCCTTGGCGTACCGCGCAAGCAGGTAGTGCCGGGTCATGATCTCCCGCAGCCTGGCGCTGCACGCAAGCGGGGGACCCAGCGCAGGGTCCGGCGCCCTTCGCACTCTTTTCTTTCGAAAGAACCTGGACCCGCGCATGAGCACGGGCGCCCCCAGATCCCGCATCAACCGGTAGCGCACACCCGCCCCACGAGACAGGGGCCCTCTCGCTTCCGCGCCGGTCAAAGGTCAGCCTCGGTCTGTTCGATCAGCTCCACAAAGGCCTCCAGGCGGGTCCGGATCTGCCCTGAAACGGCCTGATTGACCTCCAGCTCGAGGACCAGGGAAGGGATTCCCTGCTCCTTCAACGCCTTGCGGAGCCTGGGCAGGGCAAAGAGCTCGGGCTCACAGAACTTGACCCCTACGAAAATCACCCCGCGGGCCCTGCATCGCCGAACGCGGTGCAACAGCTCGTCCATGCGTTGCCGCAGCGGCGCGTTGAGGGTGGAACACGCAGGGGACCTGAAAAAGCCTTGTGTCAAGGCCTCCAGGGGGTCTGCGGCCGGGTCCGGAGCCCCGGGGAGGCGTCTTCCACAGGCCAGAAGGTCATCGTCTCCCACGCGCACACCCAAATCGTCGAGGGCGTCCAGAAGGGAGGCAGGGTTCGGAAGAACCCCGCTCAGGACCACGGGGGGACCTGCTGCTTCCCCCGGCGCCCTTGTCTCCTCCAGAAATTTCTCCAGCAGGGGCACGCTTTCATCGGGATGAAGATACTCCACAACGCGCACGGCCCGGTAGAACCCGGCATTCGAGGCGTCGAGCCCGGCCCCGGCCCGCTCGGTGTAAAGGGAAGCGAGGAGGCGATACAGGTCCTTTCCCCTGGAAACGCTCTCCTCGAGCCGTTCGGGCTTCAAGGTACCGAAGTGCTCTTCCAGGGTGCGAATCAGCGCTTCGAGCTCGGTTCGATAAAAGGAACGGGCCGCCTCGCCAAAGGGCGCCTTGGGCGGATAGAAGAAAAAGCACGGCTTGCCGCTGCCCAGGAGGTCGTGAATCACGGAGGCCAGGTTCTGGAGGGAGTCGCACGTGTGCGGAAACAGAAACCCCGCCAGCTCATCGCATCTTCCCTGGACCACGAGCTCCAGCCCGAGCCGGACCACCGAGCAGATGGTGGGTTGGAGATGGGCCCCGGTCCGCTCCATCTCGAGCGGGGGGTCCCAGATCTCCACGGGAAGGAGATCCAGGGCCCAGAAGATTTCGCGGGGGTACCGCCCCGGGAACACCCCCACGATCTTTCGGCCGAGAGCCCTCTGCCGGGCCATGGAATCGCTTCGAGAAGGGAGGGTGAGGGGGTTCGCTGTCATGGGTTCTTCTTACGGGGCCCTGTTTTCCGGGAGAAGATCACGCTCCCTTGGTCTTTCGAACCACGCGGATATCGGTCATGTTTGTGCCCGGGTACTGCCCGGCTTCATCCTTCTCCAGGTACTTCACCATGTCCCACAGCGTGTTCAGGGCCATGCTCACCCCCACCAGGGCCTCCATCTCCACACCGGTCCGGGCCTGGGCCCGGACCCGGCAGGCGGCCTCCACCCCCTGGTCCTCCATGGTAAAGGTCACCTCCACGGTGTCCAGGGGAAGGGCGTGACAGTGTGGGATCAGCACCGCGGTCTGCTTGGCCGCCTGCATCCCCGCCACCTCGGCCACGGGAAACGGGTCCCCTTTTCGAACCCGGTGATTCCGAATCTCCTGCAGCGTGGCCTCGGCCAGTCGAATCCGACCCCGGGCCTCGGCCTCCCTCAAAACGATCGGCTTGTCCCCCACGTCGATCATGCCCATGTACTTGCTCCTTCCTATGCGAAAACGGCAGGATCATCCTCGGGTCGATCCCGCAGTTGCCTTCCTCCCCGCCGCGCAATGCGTCTACGCAGGGAACTCCCTCTTTCGGGCCGCCTCGGCCTTGAGCCGGTCCACGGTTTTTACGAGAGCGGGGAACACGGCCTCCCGGGTTTCCCCGGCCACGGCCACAGCCAGGACCTCGTCCCCCACGGCATGCTTTCCCTCGAAAAGCGCAACCGCAACATCCACAATGCCATCCGCTTTTCTGGTATCGTCCAATATCTTCTCCACAACATCCCGATCGTAGGACACCTCCAGCGCAGAGACCCGTTCCCCGCTCAAGCTGGTCCCCCGAACCACTCCCAGGTGGCTCGCGATCATGCCGATCCGATCGGACTCCGGGTGGGCGCGCAGTTGATCGATCAATTTTTGAACCGTCATGATTTCTGCACCTCCTTTATTTCCGCAGAGGCGGTGGGACCTCCGCTTGACGCATCAGGTTTCATCCAGGTCGAAGAGCTGCCGCGCCATGTCCAGGACCTGGTCCCGGCTCGGCCGATCCGCCTTTCGCTTGAGCGTGAGGATCGGGTCGTGAATGATCTTTTCCGCAATGGAGGCGGTCAGGACTTCAACGGCCTGCATCTGCTCGGGGGTCAGGCCGTCCAGGGCGCTGAGGCTTCGGCGCATCTCCGCCAGGCGGATGTTCTCCACCTTTTGCTTCAGGGAAACGATGGTGGGCACCACCCCCAGGGTCTTGAGCCACCGCTCGAACCGCAGCACCTCCTCCTCCACGATGCGCTCAGCCTTGATCGCTTCCTCGGCGCGCTGGGCACGGTTGATCTCCACCACACTCTTGAGATCGTCGATGTCATAGACATACACGTTGCCCAGATCGTTGACCCGAGGCTCCACATCCCTGGGAACGGCAATGTCGATAAAAAACAGCGGCCGATTCTTCCGTTTTCGAAGGGAACGCTTGACCTGGTCGTACGTGATGACCGGGTCCGCGGATGCCGTGGACGTGACCACGATGTCCGCCTCGAGCAACTGGGCGTCGATCTCCTCGAAGTACACGGGGGTTCCCCGAAACGCCTCGGCCAGCTGAACGGCGCGGTCAAAGGTCCGGTTGGCCACGCGGATCTCCCCCGCCCCCTGGTGAATGAGGTGCCGGGCCGCGAGCTCGGCCATCTCACCTGCGCCGATCAGGAGCGCGATTCGTCCGGTGAGCTCGTGAAAAATCTTTTTGGCCAGCTCCACGGCCGCGTAGCTGATGGAGACGGCCGCGTCCGAGACGCCCGTCTCGGTGCGCACCCGTTTGGCCACGTGAAAGGCTCGGTGCATCAAGCGGTTCAAAATCACGCCTGAGGTTCTTTTCTGAGTGGCCTGGAGATAGGCTTCCTTGACCTGCCCGAGAATCTGGGGTTCCCCCACGATCATGGAGTCCAGGCTGGCGGCCACCTTGAACATGTGCCGGACGCTCTCCATGCCTTCCAGGGTGTAGAGACTCCCGGAAAGCGCGTCCGCGTCCATTCCTCCGAACTGGGAGAAAAGGGAAAGGATCATGCCATGCGCCTCTTCCGGGGCCTCGGTGGTACACAGGGCCTCCACGCGGTTGCACGTGGAGAGGTAGAAGCCTTCCCGGACCGCCGGGCTCTCGCGCATGGCATCGAGCGCCCGCTGAACATTGCCCAGTTCCCTGGCCAGGCATTCCCGCAGCTCCACCGGGGCGGTTCGGTGATTCATACCGATGCTGACGATCTGAATCATGACGTCAACCCGCCCTCCAGGCTCTTGAAGCTGTGGTAATCGCTCGCCCACAGGCTGATGGCGATGAACGTAAAGAGGAGAAGGGAGAAGCACACAATGGACAGGACAGCAGCCTTTCTTCCGCGCCAGCCCACAGTCAGCCTCTCGTGGAGCAGGACCGCGTAGCCGAGCCACGTGATCAGGGACCAGACCTCCTTGGGGTCCCAGCGCCAGTAGCTGCCAAGGGCCTGCTGCGCATAGATGGCGCCGGTGACCATTCCCACGGTCAGCAACGGAAATCCCCATATGAGGGCGCGATGGCTGATGGCATCCAGGGTTTCCAGGGAGGGAAGACGAGAGTACAGGGTCCCGAAGCGCTTCCTTTTGATCTGACGTTCCTGAAGCAGGTACATGACCGAGGCTGCGAACGCAAGCGCGAACATCCCGTCCCCCGCGAATACGGTCAGCACGTGGATGGGAAGCCACACGCTCTTGAACAGGGGGTGGACCACCGTGGCCGGGATCCCGGGAAGGCTCACGGAAGCCAGCATGAGCACGGCGGCCAGGGGTGCGATGAAAGAGCCCAGGACCATGAGCCGAAAGCGCTGCTGAAACAGGAGGTACACGCCCGAGATCGTCCATGCAAAGAACCCGAGCGACGACTTGAGGCTCAGCACGGGTGCCGTACCCAGGGCCACGTACTGCTGGACGAGGAAGACGGTGTGAAAGACAAAACCCGTGAGAAAAATCCGGTAGGACCACGTGAACACGGATTTCTGCTGCTTGATGATGAAGACAATCATCCCGCCTGTGGCCAGAAGGATCAGAAACAGAGCGACTCGAAAAAGGATCGTCGGCATGGAGAATTCACCCTCGTTCCGGATGGGAAGGGCCGGCCCCGACCACCCCGGCGACCTGCTCCGGGCTCCAGGGCATGCCCAGGATGCGAGTCAGGATGGCGGCGGAGGACGCCCAGTCCCTCGAGCGAAGGGCGCCCAGAAGCCCGGAATGAACGATCGCGTGAAAGATCTCGCTGTTCTCTTCCTGAGGCAGTCCCTGGGCCAGGACCTCCCTGCGAACCCGGCCCATGATGGCCAGAAATGCCGCGTACTCCGGACCGTAGCGCTCCTCGAGGTCCTTTCGAAGGCGTTTTGCAAGGGCAGGGCTCCGGCCGGACGTGGACACGGCCAGGAGAAGATCCCCGCGGCGGACCACGGCGGGCACGATAAAGGTGCAGTCCTCGGGCTGGTCCACGGCATTGACCGGGATGCCGCGCTTTCTGGCCGAATCGCTGATGCGGCGGTTGGCCTCTTCGTCGTCCGTGGCTGCAATCACCAGCAAGGCCCCGTCCAGCTGGGATTCCGAAAACTCCCGGCCTGCCAGGCGAATACGCCCTTCGTCCTCCAGGGCCTCGAGCTCCGGGCTCAGGGCATGGCTGACCACATCCACCCGCGCCCCGAAGTCGATGAGGCTTTGGACCTTTCGCTCGGCCACGCGCCCGCCGCCCACGACAAGCACCCGCTTTCCCTCGAGGTCCATGAGGATCGGATAATAGGCCATGCTGAAAACACCTTTCGCCTCTCGCAAAGACGCGAAGATGCAAAGGAATTTTAAATCACTCTAGATCACTCTAGATCACTCATAACTCATATGTATCGATCCACCATCTCGCTGATGAGCCGGTCCACACCCGGGTCCCCCTCCTGGCTGCGTACCTGCTCCAACAGGCTTCGGATCTTCTCATAGGTCTCCGGGTCCCGTTCCAGATCGTCCGTGGATCGATAGGCCCCGCCGCGCCGGCCCACACGGTAGATCAGGCGCTCCTGGTCCGGGAGGGCCTGATACTTCCGAATGACCTCCAGCATGCGCTCCTTGTCCTCGGGGAGCTTGCCGGAGATCTCCTCGAGGAGGTTCATGATGTGATCGCTGGTCACCACGCTGGTAATGCCCTCCAGCGCTTCGATGAAGACCCGGATCTCCTCCGCCAGCATGTCGTCCGTCTGCATGGTGAAGGTCCCCTCTTCCACCAATCGATACAGGGGCACCCTCCTTGGCACGCGAAGGCTGCGCAGTCGGATGAAGTGCGGATTGATACGGTTCAGCACGTCCGCCGTGGCCAGCGCGTGCTCCTTCCACATCTCCTGCCCTCCGAGACCGGGCATTACGTACTCGGACAGGTCCAACCCCGCCTCGATCACCTTTCGGCCCGCTTCCACGTGCTGCGCCCCGGTCACGCCTTTTTTGACGAGCTTGAGCAGGGGATCGTACCCGCTCTCGAGTCCCACGTGGATCCGGTCGAGCCCTGCCTTGCGGATCTCGGTCAGGGCCTCCACGGATTTTCGAATGATGGTGCGCGAGCGCGAGTAGGTGGTCACGCGCTGAATCTCGGGAAAGGTCTCCCTCAGGAAACGAAGCGCCTCCACGAGGTCCCGGGTCTTCATGACGAGGTTGTCCGCATCCTGAAGAAAACACGCCCCGGTCCCGTAGTACAGCCATACCGCTACACTGCGTTTGGCGTCGGAGACGCCCGGCTCGTTGAACAGCGCACTGATCACGCGGTCCGTGACCGCACCGCCCTCCCCCAGTCTGAACGAAAGGGCCTTGACCTCATCGGCGGCATCCCGCGCCGCCTGAATGTCCTCCTTGATCTCTTCCATGGTGCGAAGGGAGAACTTCCGCCCCTTGTACACCGGGCAGAAGAGACACTGGTTCCAGGGGCAGTTGCGCGTAAAGCGCAGCAGGAGACTCTGGGCCTCGTTGGGCGGCCGGATGGGCCCCTGCTCGAAGCGGGTCGTGCTTGAGTTTCGAATCTCCGGCATAAGTCCTTTCTTTTGGATATCTTTGAAGATGTTGTCCTTCATACTCTCTTTGTAAATATAGTGCAACCGCAGGAGACGTCAAGACAGCGGGCTTTTCGTCCCTCAGGCCTCGGGTTTCTCTTCGTGCCAATAAATCGATGCACTGCGGCGCTGGGTATCAAAGGTCGAAGCACGAACCTCGTCGACCCGCTCGATCTTGATGCTGGGGGGATCCGAGGGATCGTTCAGTATATCGACTTCGAGCTGGACCGCCTTCTGTGTCCGCTCGACAGCGAGGGTCTGGGCCTCTTCCAGGTTCCCTGCTTCAACGAGCCGCGTTGCGCTGAACCGCCGCTTCTTCGGACTACTGTCACTGTTCACCAAGACATTCCGACCGCTCATGCGAACCAGATAGCTCGTCATGGCTTCCTCCTTTTCTCAGCAGCGTTCAACGCCGAAAAAGAACGTTCCCGCAGGGCAGCGGGGCCGTGCGGGAACGTTCGCAGCATCGTCACCGTCCGTCTCGGGCAGGTGCTTCGCCCGTTCTACACCCAGACGAACTCCTTCTCCGTGAGCTTGGCCGTGGCCGCGGCCAGCCGGGCAATGGGGACCCGCGGCGGCGAGCAGGAGACGTAGCTCAGGTCGATGTGGTGGCAGAAG
>Ga0272444_10003356_pt1 | contig 14431 bp, 13 predicted proteins | sample SSMForm13_FD_201033 | JGI IMG/M metagenome (GOLD analysis project Ga0272444, IMG submission 201033) | Marine sediment archaeal communities from Little Sippewissett salt marsh, Falmouth, MA, United States - SSM-Form-13 | ecosystem: Environmental > Aquatic > Marine > Wetlands > Sediment ...
TTGGATCGGTGAATTGTCGCCGTTGTATGGGGGACCGGAAGAGCCCGTCTTATAATAAACGTAGTACCCGGCGAGATCAGACTCAGTGTTTGCATCCCAGGCGAGAGTGACATCAGCCGAATATATTGAAGGCGGGGAAAATAGGCTTAAGGCAGATATAATAATTATGAAAGCGCAACATCTTATATTGAATAAATTTCTATCCATAACAGGTACCTCTCTTTTTTTTTCTTTATAATGGATAACTTCTATTAAGAAAGGTGCCTGATAAGGTTTACGGTAGAATGTCTTTTGCTTTGAATGAGATGACTTCTACAGATATTCGGCAGCCCGGCTGTCGTGGCTTTCCAGCGTTAGATCCGTGGCTTTGCGTCCCCGCTTTTCAACGGGATTGCCCTTTCGCTCCGTAGCGTTATCCAATATTGATTGGAAATTAAAAAATTTAATTATAAAAAAATGCTTATTTTTTTATGGCAATAGCCTGCCAGTTTCATTGTAGGGTAAAATGCCTGCCCAATGAAATGGTTGCCCCATTAAATGCTTGTCCAATGCAATGCAAAACCTATTTCATCGGGAGCAGACCATTTAACTGAAGCAGCGCCTATTTTTGATTGGGCCGGAGTCTATTTAACCGGCTTGTTTCTACCAAATTAAATGCAAATAACATACCTTTAAATGTTACAAAAACAAATAGTGTGAGATGCCGTTAACTATATAACTTTTTTGGTTGGGATATTTAATTTAATATAAACTGTAAAATCAATTTGTTAATGTTATTTTTTTAATATATTCATCCAAGTCGACGTCTTTAAAATTTAGGTTTTTATTGATCTTACTGAAATGTTTTTGAAGGTATATATGTGGTCGTGACAAAAATTGTCTGATTTTCTGACAAAAATAGTCCAGTCAAGCTATAACTTAAAAAAAGCGCGAGGAAGGTTCTGCGTTTATGGAGAATATCTATGATCCAGGTGTAAAAGAGGCTGACGAGACGCCAGACGAATATGAAAAACCTGAAAAATTTACACGAAATTTACATCAAAACGAAAAAAGGGAATTGGTATAATTGCCAATTCCCTGTAATCATAGAATAAATCAATTTATAAAGTGGTGGAGGCGGCGGGAGTCGAACCCGCGTCCGTGAACATTCCGCACGGGCGTCTACATACATATCCTGAAATTTCACTTTCGCCTTCTCAAGTCTCCTCCAGGCAAGATGCTTGATAGGCTATCCCGTAAAAATATCACCGATCCGTTAACGGGATATCAGGACCGGCTATCCTGCTTGTCGACGCCCTTGCCGGATGCGCAGGAATAATCCGGTAGGACGTTAGCCTTAAGCGGCTAAAGCGTAATTATAATCGTCTGCGATTACTTTAAGTTTCCCGCCTTTTTTACAAGCCGGCAGGAGCTTGGCATGCAGCCGATGCTTCTTTATCCCCGTCGAAGCCGTTTCGCCCCCATAAAAATGATTTGGATAAAAATATGAGAAAGAACAATTTTTATAAAGAAATTTTAAGCAGCTAGGGTGGATTTGTCAAGGGTTTTCCTTGAATTTTCCATTCGATATGACGTCAAAAGTAAACTTTCGGGTTTTCTCCTCTTTGGATACAGCGCCATCTGAAATAAATGTCCGTTCTAAAAAAGTTATTCTATTTGAGCGTTCTATCAAAACGATTGAAGATGAGCGTGTTCCGTAAAATCTGCTTGTGATAAACAAGGGGGAAAGAATCCGTTCCCAAGTGAGGCCGATGCCGGTGTCCGGTAGCGCGTTTTCCGGTGGATAAGAGCTGTCTTTCAGAATACCGAATATGTCTTCAGAGTCTATTTTTTCAGTGTTATCAAGCAGTTTTTTAATATTAGCCTTTCCTTTAACAACCTTGGGCCATGGCGTGTCAAGAAATCGATTGCTCACACCGTATAAGCCGGGTTTTATTTTCTTAATGCTGTTTCCCCTGTTGGAATAATAAAATAGCTCGAACCTGTCTCCAACAAAAAGATTAAACCCATTGAATTTGTGCCCCATAGTTTTAACGTGTTCCATATAATTTTTGGGTGATTGTTTTGAGACCAGAAAATCGCCCACCAGAAAACCACGGGAAGGGGCATTTGCAATCCGAAAATCAGGTTCTCTGAAATTAGTGATGGCGGCAATTCGTCCGGTTCGGGAAACCCCAAGCCACATTCCATTATGCTTTAAATCACGGCCGGCAAAAATGCCTGGCGCGTCATCCCAAAAAGAAAGCGGCGCTGTCGGACGGTTGTAATCTTCGTCCCGGTTAGCGGCAAGTATCAACCGGTAACGGGGATGCACATTGTAGGAAAATATAATCAGGCACATTTTGTCTCGAGACTTTTGACCATAAAATTCTTCTGATTATATCGAATTTTGGGGAGGCTATTACGAATCGTCTGTTTTTATCGTATTTAATTAGTCGCGACAGTAAAGTGAACTAAAGTTTGAAGTGATCTAAAGTGAGCTAAAGTTGTTGAATTCTATCAATTTTATAAAATGGTGGAGCGAAGCGACTCCTCAACTTTAGGCACTTTACACTTGTTCATTGCATTATCCAGATATCAGTCTGATTTTAAGCTATAAATTTGATACTCCCCAAAATCTGTTATAACCAGAAATTCTTTATATGATATTAAAAAAAAACAAGATCGTCAAACCTTTATGACTATACAAAAAATAAACAGGCTTGTCTGTTTTTCCTTTACTTAATTAAATGTTATTGTTAGAAATTACACAATGATTGCGCGATTCTATATCATGCGGATTCGCCGAACTAAAAAGAGGATAAATATAATATTATCAAGTTGTTGATTTTTGAACCTTATGTATTTGGAGTGAGAATCGTTTCTATAAACGTTTACACTTAAAGGAGATTAACACAGATGAACATCAGCAGAAGGTTGGGTATCTTGGTTGTTTGTGCTGTGCCGGCCATAATCGGCGGCGGTATTGTTTATGGTTTATGTGATAGTTATGTTCCTGTTTTCGTGTATGAAACCCTTCTTTTATTTGTGGCTGGAGGATTTGCGAGTAAATAAAACACCTTCCCTCATTTTTACACGATATCTTTCCGATTATAATAACATCATCTCCATTATTAATTAGGAAAGGGGATGCTGTTGATCTTATTGTCGCCAATGAACTTCAAGGTTGGCCGGGTCCCTGAAGTAGAAACAATGAGACCTTTGCAAAACGTCAATTTTTGTTTAAGTTCAAGAAAGGCGATAATTTTAACCACAGGAATACATGGAGTATTTCGAGGATTAAAATTTGAGCCTGACGCAGAAATTGAGCAAAAAGGGGCGTTTTGCAAAGGTCTCACAATATAGCCTGTGATAATGAAACTGTGATAATGAAACGTTGTTTTTAGTTGGAGTATTATGCCGGATAGAACGTCCCATAATAATATTTTGTGGTTTTTTTTGGCCCTTTTTCTTTTGTCAGCTTTTTTTCTTGGCAGGCTTTTCTGGCCTTTTATGTCTGTTATCATTCTTGCCGCTGTTGTAACCGGCATTTTCAAACCGGTTTATAATTTTTTAAACAGAAAATTTAATTCTATTCTTGCATCGCTGCTAACCTGTGCTTTAATATTTTTTATCCTGTTTATCCCGACCGTTTTTTTTGTAGGCATTTTGTCAAAAGAGGCTTACGGCCTGTATCTTATGGGAAAAGGCGGGGCAATCAGCGACCAAATCAAGCCGCTGCTTGAAAGCAGCAGGGTTCTTGAAAGAGTAAACCTTGTCCTTTCTAATTTAAATATGGAAATAACCGGTGAAGAATTAAATAAGGCGGTTTCAGAACTCGGAAAATTCGTCGGCCTCTTTCTATTTCAGCAGGCCAGTTCTATTGCCTCGAATGTACTCAATTTTTTTGTATATTTCTTTTTTATGCTCCTTATTATCTATTATCTTTTATTTGACGGGGACAAACTTGTTGCGTTTATCATCAATCTTTCTCCGTTGCCAAAGGAACAGGATGAAAAACTAATTCAAAAATTTAAGGACATGGCCGGTGCTATTCTTATCGGCAATGGATTTTGCGGTCTGATTCAAGGTGTGGCAGGAGGTATTGTTTTTTTCCTTTTTGGTTTTAATTCACCGTTTTTATGGGGGGTTATAATGGCCCTGCTCGCGTTTCTTCCCATCATAGGAATCGGAGTTGTATTTATTCCCTCGGCTCTATATCTATTTTTAAAAATGCGGATTGCATCAGGGATATTTTTTGTTGTTTTTTACATTATACTTTCCGGTGGAATTGAATATTTGTTAAAACCAAAACTGGTGGGTAAACGGGTTAAAATGCATACGCTCCTTGTTTTTCTATCTATTATCGGGGGATTGAAGATGTTCGGAATCCTGGGTATTATTTACGGCCCTCTGGTTGCCACTGCTTTTTTAACATTAACCGATATTTATTATACCAGTTATCAACAACTGGTTGATCCCGTAAGCATTAAAAACTGTAAGGATTGAAAAATAGTAACGGTTCATGGAGTAGTTGATTTTGTGGAAATTCCAAATAACAAAATAGGGTTCAAAGATTCAAGGTTCAAGCGGGTGGTTTAATATGTTGGATACAGAAAAGTTGGCACAGATCAGTATCGAGAGCGAGATGAAAAAGTCGTATCTCGATTATGCCATGAGTGTCATCATCGGAAGAGCACTCCCGGAAGTGCGCGACGGCCTGAAACCCGTCCACAGACGCATACTCTTTGCGATGCGAGAGCTGAAAAACGATTATAACAAAGCGTATAAAAAATCCGCCCGCATCGTCGGTGATGTTATCGGTAAATATCATCCCCATGGTGATACTGCGGTTTATGATACCATTGTACGGATGGCCCAGGATTTTTCTTTACGGTATCCTCTTATAGACGGCCAGGGCAATTTTGGTTCCGTGGATGGCGACCCTCCGGCTGCAATGAGGTATACTGAAGTCAGAATGATGCGTCTAGCTCATGAGATGATGGAGGACCTGGATAAGGAAACCGTTGAGTTTGTGCCGAATTATGATGATTCTTTGACAGAGCCTTGTGTACTTCCGGCCAAAGCCCCCAACCTCTTAATAAACGGTTCTTCGGGTATCGCCGTTGGTATGGCCACCAACATCCCGCCTCATAATCTTTTTGAAGTCATTGAAGCCACAAAGGCAGTCATAGATGATCCTGGTCTAACATCTCAAGACCTTTTGGCTTATATCCCGGGCCCTGACTTTCCCACTGCCGGAATTATTTACGGCACCAAAGGAATTTATGACGCATATACAACCGGCCGGGGCATCATCCGAATCAGGGCGAGAGCCGTGATCGAAAAAGACAAAAGGACAGGAAGAGAGACAATCGTTGTCACGGAGCTTCCTTATCAGGTGAACAAGGCAAAACTTATCGAAAAAATTGCGGACCTGATAAGAAAAAAACAGGTCGAAGGGGTACGATATATAAGGGATGAGTCGGACCGGGAAGGTATGCGGATCGCGGTGGGGCTGAAAAAAGATCAGTTTGCGGAGGTGATCATTAATCAGCTTTTCAAGCACACACGGATGGAGAACAGCTTCGGCATCATTTTTCTTGCCATTGTGAACAACCAGCCCCAACAACTTTCTTTGAAAAAGATTCTTGAGCATTTCATTCTTCACCGCAGGGAGATTATTATCCGCCGGACCCGATATGACCTGAAAAAGGCTGAAGCGCGGGCTCATATCCTGGAAGGCTTAAAAATCGCCCTTGAAAATCTTGATGATGTCGTAACTCTAATTCGCAAATCCAAATCGCCGGACGAGGCCAAAAAAGGGCTGGTTCGGACATACGAACTGACGGAGATACAGGCCCAGGCCATCCTGGATATGCGTCTGCAGCGGCTTACCGGTTTGGAGCAGGAAAAAATTCTGGAAGAATACAAGAATACTCTCAAGGATATTTCCTGGTACAAAGAGATTTTAGGCAGTGAGCGTCTGGTGAAAAATATTATCAAGGACGAGCTTACCCAAATACAGCAAGAGTATGGTGATGAGCGACGGACTGAGATTGTTGAATCAACAAAAGAGATAACCATTGAGGATATGATAGTTGAAGAGGACATGGTTGTCACCATTTCAAAAAGCGGTTATATAAAACGGAATCCCATTACCCTTTACCGGAAACAGCAGCGCGGAGGCAAAGGAAAGACAGCCATGGGAGTTAAGGATGACGATTTTATTGCGAATCTCTTTGTGGCGTCCACCCACCATACGTTTCTATTTTTTACAAACCAGGGAAGGGTTTACTGGTGCAAAGTGTACGATATTCCCCAGGCCGGCCGCATGAGCCGAGGAAAAGCAATTGTTAATCTTCTTAACCTGGGAAAGGATGAGAAACTTACTACCGTGCTTGATGTCTCGGCATTTGAGCCGGGGTATTACATCATTATGGCAACCCGAAACGGACTGGTCAAAAAGACGGATCTTATGGCGTTTTCCAGACCCAGATCCGGCGGCATCATCGCTTTAAGCCTGGTTCCGGGTGACGAATTGATTGCAGCAAGGATAACAGACGGGACCCGGAATATCTTTTTAGGTTCTGCCACGGGCAAATCCATACGCTTTCACGAGTCCGATGTTCGACCGAGCGGCCGTGTCTCAAGGGGCGTTCACGGGTTGAGGCTTGCCAAAGGGGACCGAATTGTTGGCATGGAGGTTCTAAGCCATGGCCAGACCCTGTTTGCGGCAACGGAAAACGGGTACGGGAAAAGAACTTCAATTGATGAGTATCCTCTTCAGAGACGCGGGGGCAAGGGAGTCATTACCATTAAGACAAGTAAGCGAAACGGACAGGTCGTGGCAATACTGTTGGTTGATGATGACGATGACCTGATGTTAATGGCCGACACAGGAAAACTGATACGAATGTCGGTGAGCCAAATTTCTGTGATCAGCCGTAACACCCAGGGGGTAACGCTTATCGGGCTGTTACCCGAAGAAAAAGTTGCCGGTGTTGCACGGCTCGCAGAAAAGGAAAATCATTTGTAACCGTTTACGGTTCAAAGGTTCAGGGGTTCAAGGTTCCATTCTCGTCCACGGGCTACATTTGGGATGCGTATTTACGAAAAAAGCGTCAGTTTCGTTAGGCCTAATCCAAAATTTGAAGCCAAATTGGCAAATATTTGGAAAAATGAACATTTGTAACGAGGACTTCGGATCTTCATTGCTTTTTTTGTCCTTAACCCTGAACGTTGAACTCTGAACCCGTGAACGGATACGATCATTTATAGTTGAGGTGATTCGCCAGTGAAAAATCAAATAGATGTCAGTGCCGTAAAGATCGGTGTTGTGGGTGCCGGAAGCTGGGGTACGGCTCTTGCCGATCTTTTGGCTTTAAAAGGTTTTAAAGTCGATTTTTGGGTATTTGAAAAGGAAGTAAAAGAACAGATCCAAGAATACAGGGAAAACAAAGTTTTTCTCCCCGGTTTTAAACTTTCTGCAAATATTTTTCCTTCCAACGATATTTCCCAAGTGGTATCAAAAAAAGATCTTGTACTGATTGTTGTTCCGTCCCATGTTATGAGGGAGACGGCTCAAAAAATTAACGGACATATTTCACCCGGGACGATTATTGTGTCGGCTTCCAAAGGTATCGAGAACAAAACCCATTTGACCATGTCCGGTGTGCTCAAAGAGACCCTCCCTGAAATTGCCGAAAACTTTTTTGCAGTTCTTTCAGGCCCAAGTTTTGCGCGGGAGGTAGCGAATAAATTTCCCACCGTTATCGCTGTGGGATCAAAAGACCAAAAAATAGCAGGCTATATTCAGCAGCTATTTGCAACTCCGTATTTCAGGGTTTATACAAACAATGACATGATCGGTCTTGAGCTGGGAGGCGCTGTAAAAAATGTTATTGCCATAGCCGCCGGGATTATGGATGGTCTAGGGTTGGGTTTAAATACAAGGGCGGCACTGATTACCAGGGGGCTGACAGAAATGCGTCGGCTGGGATTAAAGCTTGGCGCCGACCCGCGTACTTTTGCCGGGATCGCCGGCGTCGGGGACCTGGTGCTGACCTGTACCGGAAATGTTAGCAGGAATCATACCGTGGGAAAAAAGATAGGGGGGGGTATGAAGCTCAAGGATATCCTGTCCGAAATGCGAATGGTTGCAGAGGGCGTCAAAACAGCCAAGTCGGTTTATAACCTGTCACGCAGGCTTGGTGTTGACATGCCGATTTCCCACGAAGTATACCATATTCTTTATAACGATGTTTCTCCCAAAGAGGCCGTACACCGGCTGATGACCCGCGATCTTAAAAACGAACTCGATGTTAATTAAACATCTCGAAAATTCTAAAATTTATTGGAAATAATAGTATTTTTGAACTTATATTTTTAACTCGGACATGGCCCCAATGAAATAGAAAAAAAGTTTCACGGGATAAAAATAATGGAATGATGGAATAATGGAATGATAATTTAAAGAAAATGACATTCCTCTATTTAATTCCTGTCAAGAGGAATTTTACAATAACCCAACTTTCCATTTTCCCAAAACCCAATATTCCAACATTCCAATTGTGAGCGAAGCGAACTCACTTGATCGGTTTATGAAAAAATATGCAATTTCTGATGGGCAGCCCGAAAATGAGCATGTCAGACAACATAAGGGGAAAGGTCACCGGGAGAGGCTACGGAAAAAATTTCTTACTTCAGGCCTGTCCGGCTTTCATGACTATGAAGTCATTGAATTGCTTCTGACCCTTGCCACTCCTCGAAAAGACTGCAAGGATGCTGCCAAGGCTTCACTGACACGATTTAAAACGTTTCAGGGTGTACTCGAAGCTTCACCGGCAGCGCTTTGTGAAGTGCCCGGAATTGGTTCTAAAAATCTACTGGGGATTAAGCTTATAAAAGCGGTTGCAGATCGTTATCTTGAAAAACGGTTGATACACAAAGACCCCTTGAACAACTCAAGAGAGCTGTTTGATTTTCTTTACCACAGCATAAGAGAAAAGAGTCGTGAATGCTTCACGGTTCTTTTTCTTGATGCCAAGAACAGGGTTGCTGCTACGGAAATCCTTTTTGAAGGAACGTTGACTGCGAGTTCGGTTTACCCGAGGGAGGTAATACTTGCAGCCCTTAATCATCACGCCGCAGCTCTTATTTTTGCCCACAACCATCCTTCAGGTGATCCCCAGCCGTCTCCGGAAGATATCTCCATTACACGACAATTAATTTTTGCCTGCAGAGTAATCGGTATAACCGTTCACGAACATTTGATTATAGGAGACAACCGATATTTCAGCTTTGCGGATCAAGGTTATATTGCCCGGATGAATCAGGAATTTGATATGCAAAATAAGTAGGCACTAAGTACACATATTCATAAATTTGATAACGTATTTATAACTTGGTTTATTCATTCTATGTGTGCAAAAGTGTAAAGTGCCTAAAGTGAACTAAAGTGCCTAAAGTTAAGGAATACTGCCAATTTGTATAAAAACCGGAGCGTAGCGACTCCTTAACTTTAGCTCACTTCAAACTTCAAACTTTTAGAATTCAACTTATACAGGTCCTACAAACTGACAAGACAATGGCCGATAAAGAACTAAATAAGAAATTTCCCCCTTGCTTTGGCGAACTCGAAACAGTTTTTCCTATGGGCAAGAACGGATTGCGAAATACTCCTGATACCTGTCTTGCATGTCTTCACAAAACAGAGTGTTTAAGATCAGCCATTGAGGGGGTCGGCGGGCTGAAGGTTCGGGAAGAATTTATCGAAAGGGCGTATCAGTCCGGTCGTATAAATTTTCTGGAAAGATGGTCTAGAAAGAAAGCCCTTCAACGCAAGCTAAAAGAGAAGAAAAAGACAGAATAAAGGAAAAGGGGAGGAGAAATCATGAAAACGATTAAAGATATAAATCTTTCAGGCAAAAGGGTCTTTTTCAGAGTAGATTTTAATGTTCCCTTGGATGAGCATCAGAACATCACTGATGATTCCCGGATTCGTGCTGTTTTGCCAACATTGGAATATGCACTGGACCATAATTCAAAACTAATCATCGCTTCACACTTGGGTCGGCCAAAAGGGAAGCCCGTGCCTGAATTCAGCCTTTCTCCCGTAGCTAAGCGCTTGGGCAGATTCCTTGGAAAAGAAGTTATAATGGCAAAAGACTGTATCGGTTCCGAGATAAAAGATCTCGTAAATAAAATGAAAATTGGCGATGTTGTGCTCCTCGAAAATTTAAGATTCCATCCCGAGGAGCAGAAAAATGATGATACCTTTGCAAAGGCGCTGGCCGAGCTTTGTGACGTTTATATAAATGATGCTTTTGCCGTATCTCACCGGGTCAATGCCTCGGTTGTCGCCATAACAAAATTCGCACCGGTCTCCGGAGCCGGTTTTTTGCTTCAAAAGGAACTCAACTATTTTAAAAAAGCAATGGCTGATCCTCAACGTCCCGTGGTTGCCGTTGTGGGGGGGGCAAAGGTATCGAGCAAAATAGGGGCGTTGGAAAATATGCTCCATCATGTTGACAAAATCATTATCGGCGGGGCCATGGCAAATACATTCCTTAAAACTTTTGGCCACGATTTGGGAAAGTCAAAAATAGAAAATGACCTCATTGAAACCGCTGAATCTATATTGAGAAAAGCGGCTGAAACCGGTATAAAGTTTTATCTTCCGGTAGATGCGGTTGTGGCAAGCCATTTTGATGCGAGAGCTGAAATCAAAATCGTTCCCATACAGGAGATCCCAAGTGAGTGGATGGTTATGGATATCGGTCCTGCCACATCCAGGCTCTATGCCGAAGTTTTATATGATGCCAAAACAATTGTATGGAACGGACCTATGGGCGTTTTTGAAATGGATGCATTCAGCCGGGGAACATTCGCCATGGCCAATAGTGTGGCCAATTCTTATGCGCTTTCAATTGTTGGCGGGGGAGATACAGATGTGGCCATACACAAGAGCGGTGAAACTGACAGAATAACATATATCTCAACAGGCGGAGGAGCTTTCCTTGCTCTTATGGAAGGTAAGACCCTGCCGGCCGTGGCTGCTCTTAACAATTCGTAAGTTGGTTATCCCAATTGTGGCGAAACTCCATAAGCGCTATGTTATTTTTACCCCGGAAAAATTGTGGAATGTGTTCTGAGAAAGATGAACGTCGAACATATTAAAAGATAAACGTCCAACATCGAACGTCCAACATCGAATGTTGAATGAAAGACAAAAAAATGAAATTAAATTGCGGAGCGGAGCGACATCATTATTCGACGTTCAACGTTCAATGTTCGATGTTGGACGTTCGTTTTTCAAAACAACCCTGTACGGCATAAATGTGACCTGTGAGTGTTCACAAAATAATTCAGCGCTTATGTGGCGAAGCCCTTAAGTTCTTATTACGCAGGGGTCAGGGCTTGGGGACAACCGACGAATATCGAATAACGAATGTCCTGTGACGAGTGATAAATAAAAATATTCAAAAGATAATTGTTGTTGCAGTTGTGAGCGTCCTTGTTGTGATGGGATATTTGTACCGCATACCTCTGTGGGATAAAACAACCTATTACTATGGTATTTTTACGGATAGAGAGCAAATCAAGTCTTTTGTTACGTCCTTTGGTACGGGTGCGCCGGTTGTTTTTATAATCATTCAAATTCTCCAGGTTTTGCTTGCCCCTTTTCCCGGTGAAGCAACCGGTTTTATCGGAGGATTTTTATTCGGAGCGACAAAAGGATTTTTCTATTCGAGTATCGGTCTGACCGTAGGATCGTTTATCAATTTTACAATCGGTCGTTTTCTGGGAAAAAGATTTGTAAGAAAACTTATTCCTCCGGCCAAATTAGAACGGATGGATAGTATTGTAAAACGCCAGGGCGTCATTGTTTTGTTTGGTTTATTTGTTTTCCCGGGCTTTCCTAAAGACTATCTGTGTTTATTTCTTGGATTAAGCGCCATACCTTTAAAAGTTTTTATTTTACTTGCAGCCATAGGACGAATGCCCGGGACACTCATGCTCAGCCTTCAGGGGTCGTATATTTTTGAACAAAGATACGGGTGGTTTGCCCTAATATTAAGCGTATGTCTTGTCCTAATCTTTTTAGCATACAGGTATCGGGAAGGGCTGTATAATTGGATTGACAAGTTTAACGGAAAATGAGGATCATATGCAGTTGACGATTGTCTAAAATAGTGCTATTATAAGAAAAAATAAAAAAGTATCCGCCTTGGGCGGGCTGTCAGGAGGCAAGATTGGCATTCTGGAGTGTAAGGGAAGAGCTGAGTCATGAAGACAGATTGAGGCGTTCTTATTACGAGCTTCTGCGAGATGAGTTGGATCAGCAAATGGTTAAGCATGCGCTGTTAGATTCCTATAATAATTTTATTTGCAGAAAAATCGATTACCCCTTTGTAGAAAAACGGGAGTTGAAGCCCCGCGCGCGTATCCCGGCTGTGGAGCATAAATGCCAGAACTCTTTTTTAGTTATTTTTATGGAAGAAACCATCCCTCCCGAGCACAAGAAATATATCCGGTTTTTTGAAGGGAACAAAACCAACAAAACCAATCTTCTCCGTTATGACAGACTTTCGCTGTCAAATAAATTTGATAGAACGCAGAAATATTTAGAATCAGCCCATTTCAATGATTTATTAGAACTGTTGCTTCCCGTGGATTATGCAATCCTTATTCAGCGAGATCCTGCCAGCAGGGCTAAGAGCAGATACAGTCTGTCACATTTTCATGTGCGTATCGACTGGCCAATTGCAGATGCCGCCGAAGACCTGGCTCGCAGTCTTCGTTATATATCAAAGGATTTATATGAAAAAGGAGATAAATATGCAGAAGATATCCAGAAAAAATTCTTTGAGTATTATTGTCTTCCCGTGGATGTTGGCGGTAGAAGGACTGCAGCTATAGTTGCGTCCCAATATTTTAAAAGGATTCCTTGTATTACTACAATTTATGCAGGAAGCAGTGAGTCCAGGGCGTTGATACGGATTTCCGAAAGGGGCGTTTCAAAATTGCTTTTGATGAAGTTTAAAAACAGTGAAATGGACCAGATTGCAGAAGCAAATAATATTACCTCCCGGACATTCAAGAAAAATTATGTGTTAGACCGCAAAAAAAACTCCGGAATCTGCATATTCCAGGCAACCTATTCATTTACCAATCATGCCCGGATGCCCGATGACGGAAAATTACGGGAAATCAAGCCGGATTTGAACTGGTTGAGCGTCGGAGGGCAGCATATTGTTGCAAAACCGGGTGTATGGAAGTACCCCCCGCTTCCCTTGAATGTCATTTATACCTGATTCTATCCCACCTCTTTCATCATTGCTGTTTCATCGCAGTCCGGAAATTTCACACACATGATGCAGTCGGCCCAGATTTTCAGTGGGAGTTTTGATTTGTCTATTTGCATAAAGCCGAATTTTTCAAAAAATTCCTGGCGGTAAGTGAGTGCAAATACTTTTTTTATCCCAAAGGATTTTGCCTCTAAAAGCATTGCTTCTACCAGCTTTGATCCTATTTTTTTCCTCAGATAGTTAGGATGCACGGCAAGAGAGCGTATCTCAGCAAGGTCATCCCAACAGAATTGTAATGCACAACAGCCGAGAATATCGTCATTTTCTTCATCCACATAAACCGAGAAATTCCTGACATGGTCGTATAAGACACTCAGGGGGCGCGGTAGAAGTTCTCCCTTTTTGCCGTATTCCTGGAGAAGACCGTGGATGGCTTTAATATCCTTTATTTTGGCTTTCCGAATCATAATCGTCCTCATTTATGGATGGACACTAACCAAAATCCGCATTAACTCTTTTCTTTTCGCCACAAAGGCACCAAGACACTAAGAACGAATAACAAAATAAAACCCTTCTTATCTTTTTGCCCCGGTGGAAAATATTTCCGGGTTCCGGCTCTTCCGGGTCAGGTTTTATGAAATTCTATTTATTTGAAAATGTGACGTAAGTCAATAACCGGTGTCTTGAATTTCAGGGCAAACGCATTTGAATCCCAATATGGGGAAAACGCTCCACGTCGTCACGCTGCACCGAAATCAAATGCGTTTTCCCTGTTTGGAATTTCACCGAAATCTTTTGGGTTCTGTTCCTTTTTTGAAAAGGGCTGTGACCGCCTGGGGTGAATCATCAGATGCAAGGAGGCCGGTTGACGGATCCATGGGCATCCTAACCATATCATCGGGCATATCAAAGTATTGAAATGGTTTACTGTCAAGTGCGTTAGTCATGAACTCTATCCATATGGGAAGCGCTGTTCTGGCCCCGGTTTCGCGTTTGCCGATTGTGACAAAAACATCTTGTCCCACCCATACCCCGGTTGCAATCGATGGTGAGAAACCAATAAACAGTGCGTCTTTATATTCGTTGGTGGTCCCTGTTTTTCCGGCAATAGGACGGTTAATTACCCGTGCTTTTTTCCC
>Ga0272444_10003359_pt1 | contig 14426 bp, 11 predicted proteins | sample SSMForm13_FD_201033 | JGI IMG/M metagenome (GOLD analysis project Ga0272444, IMG submission 201033) | Marine sediment archaeal communities from Little Sippewissett salt marsh, Falmouth, MA, United States - SSM-Form-13 | ecosystem: Environmental > Aquatic > Marine > Wetlands > Sediment ...
CGGTCATGATGTCCTCGCCGTCAGTGCCCAACTCGAAGTCGTCGAAGACCACTCCGCTCGGGCCCGTCCCGAAGCTGCTGCCCGAGATAGTGAGCGTATTGCCCTGACTGATCGTTCCGGACACGCTGGAAACCGTCGCGGCCCGACATGGACTGACCAGGCAGACCACTACCGCCAACAGAAGACTGAAAACGAAAAATCCCTTGGCGCATCCGTTTCCTGACATAGCTGCCTCCCATTTGCGGCAATCCCTGCCGAACCATCTCCTATGGAACGCCATTGTAATGCAGCAGAGAAATTTAGGCAAGCTGGGTTCGGCCTGCTACGGTCAGAGGATCGGCAGGTACTTCTCCAATTCGTAGCTGGTGACGCGAATGCGGTAGTTGTCCCACTCGATCTTCTTGTTCTCGATGAACTTCTCGAAGATGTGATCGCCCAAGGCTTCGCGGACAAGATCGCTCTTTTCGCAGATATCGATGGCGTGGCCTAAGTCCCGGGGCAGAGATTGTATGTTGCGGGCTTCGAGTTCGGTGGCGCTGAGACCGTAAACGTCCATTTCGACCGGCTCGGGCAGATCGTAGCCTTCCTCAATTCCCTTCAGACCCGCAGCCAGCATCACCGCAAAGGCAAGGTATGGATTGCAGGCGGGGTCCGGACTGCGAAGCTCGGCCCGGGTGGCCTTTTCCTGGCCGGGCTTATACATCGGAACGCGAACCATCGCCGACCGGTTGCGGTGTCCCCAGCAGATATAGCAAGGTGCCTCGTATCCCGGGACAAGCCGCTTGTAGCTGTTTGCCCATTGGGCGATGACCGCGCAGTACTCCGGAGCGTGTTTAAGCAGGCCCGCGATGTAATGCTTGCCTTCCCCAGACAGGCTGTCCGGGTCGGAAGCGTCGAAGAACGCGTTGGCTTCACCTCTGAAAAGCGACTGGTGGACGTGCATGCCCGAGCCGTTCTCGGCAAAGAGGGGCTTTGGCATGAAGGTCGCATAGGCGCCGTTCATCGCGGCGACTTCCTTTACCGCCTGGCGGTACGTCTGGGTGTGGTCGGCCATGCGCAAAGCCTCCGTGTAGCGCAGGTCGATCTCGTGCTGACTGGAGGCCACCTCGTGGTGGCTGTACTCGACATGTATCCCCATGCATTGCAGAGCCTCTATTGTCTGGCGTCGCATGTCCACGGCAAGATTCTGCGGTGTCAGACCGAAGTACCCTCCGCGATCGAGAGTCTCCAACCTGGTGCTATCGTCTTTCAGGTAGAAATACTCCAACTCAGGCCCGACGTAGAAGGAGTACCCCTTCTCCGCCGCCCGTTCGAGCATCCTTCTGAGCGCGTAGCGAGGGTCGCCTGGGTAAGGTTTCCCGCCAGGAAGGCGCAGGTCGCATATCAGCCTGGCCACCGCGCCGTCCTGTGGCCTCCAGGGAAGTATCGCCAGCGTCTGAGGGTCCGGAACGGCGATCATGTCGGACTCCTCGATCCGCGCGAAGCCCTCGATGCTCGACCCGTCGAAGCCCATTCCCTCGCGAAGCGCTCCCTCCAATTCGCCCGGCGTGAGGGCAAAGCTCTTGAGCATACCCAGCACGTCCGTGAACCAGAGGTTGATGAAGGACACCTTCATGTCCTTGCACTGCTTGAGGACCCACTCTATATCTTTCTTGGTTGCATCGGCCACGTCTGGACCCTTTCAGATGCCTGGGCTGAAAGCTGTTCGTAGCGGCTGGCAAGCATACCGCCGGCCCGGAAGCCTGTCAAAGCCGCGAATTCAGGCCGACACGGTCCGCATGGGCGCGCAGCGATTCGATTTCGACCGTGCTGGGCAATTCCAGCAGTTCCGGGTGCTCGGCCGCTCTGGCCACGCTTCACGGCGGCCTGGCGATCGACCGAGTGGAGGGGCTTCCCGCTGAACACGAACTAAGAGAGCGATTAGAGAGACTGGTCAGCCGCCAAGGGCCACAAAGGCTGGATGACGATTCCGTACGCTCTTGGCCCCAGAAAATTGTTCACAGAAGGCTTAGTAGAGCGCATATTCACGGGCGATGATGGGTCAAGACTGAGGTGCTCTACGAAAGACGGACACTGTAGTGGAGGGTATACTGTCGCCGCAGACAGGAGTGTCGGATATGGCAGAGCAGAAGCGGTAGCCGCCCTGAGTTCTTGCACATGCATCAGATCCGTTACTGGCAGGGGATGTCGGCTTCATCTCTGGTCATATCTTGCTCGCTGTGGGGCGTTGCTGGAGCTGCTGTAGGCTTCGTTAGCATCTGGGTCATCTTAGGCTGTGTTTGGGGCTTGGCATTGGCCGGACATAAAGTCGCCCGCTGGATCGCTAGGGGCTTCGAGGACGTACCCGGGACGTAACAGGATTCACCCTAACCCTAGGCGAGGGACAGCTACTCCCTCTCAGCCAGCGCGTCTTCCACGGCCTCAATGCGTTCCTCAAGCTCGGCCAGTTCCTTGTGCTTCAGGAAGTGACTGATGATGTCGTTGCAGACCAGCCGCTTCAGCCGCGCGTCGCCGCCGTCCAGCAGGCCCGTAAGCGCCTCAACGGCCCTGGTAAGGTTCTGCGTCAGAACGCCGAACGCCTCCTGCGATACTTGCTCGCGCTGCATATCAAGCTCTGCCTTGAAGTCAGGATCTCGCAGCCATTCGTACAGCGTCGCCCTGTTTATCCCGGCCGTCTGAGCGCCTTCGGTGTAGGTTGGCGCGGCAACGATATAGGGAATAGCCTTCAACTGCCTGTCTGTGAGCGTGCTTGCGTCCATTCTGTCTCTCGATTCTGCCCGGATTCGTCGATTTCCGTTGCTTTTTGTCGCCTGCGGGCCTCTATCTCCGCGCGGGGGTCTATGCTGATGTCTATGAAGCGGAGCAGGTAGCCGGTCGGGAAGTCGGACCCGTTGCCGAACCGGTGGCGGGACGAGTGGAAGCCAAGCCGTCATCGGCCACCATGAACGAAGAGGTGGCCAACAGCCAGCGCTGCCGCAGAATCGCTGCCGACACCAGCCCAATGGGCAAAACAATGGATACCAGGATAAGGTACCAAGCCCATTTGCCATCGCCGGGCCTAAAGATGCGGCTAGATCTCTTGCCTGCATCACTCACCGCCGCTGCCCTCTGGGCCGGTTACGTTCCGCCCGCACGTCCACCTATATTCTACCTTCGCCGGACAGGCCCGACAGCGAACACTCAGATCTGATCCAAAAGGCGACGGAAGGCTTCGGCGTTCTGAGCCGCCTGCCCGCGGTGACAGTTGTTGAAAAAGGCATAGACCCTTTCGACTTCCGTCTCGACCGAAGACCAATCGGCAAGAACCTTCTTCAGTTCATCTTCGCTGTAATCGTAATCGTATCGTTCGGCGCCTCCGGCGTACCAATTTTCGGCGACGCGCGAGTGCAAACGCAGATAGCCTGACGGGCCGGTCACAATCGGCGCTGCCGGTCTGTAAAGACCTTCCAGATCCGGCACGTCCGGGACGACCAGTGAAATGCCGTGTTGACGCAGGCCTTCGACAACGGCTTGGTCATCCCATGAGCGATGACGGAACTCCACAGCAAGCGGAACCGTGCAGAAGTCCTCGATCGTCGAGGCAAGGTACTTGCGATTCGCCATCGTGCGATGAAACGATTGCGGGAACTGCAGCAGAACGCCCGCGAGCTTCCCTTCCTGCGTCAACGGAGCGAGCGAGTCCAGGAACGCGCCCGCGATGGATCGGTCCTGCTGATGAGTTGTCTTCTGGTTGGCCTTGACCCAGAAGGCAAAACCCTCCGGCGTTTGCGCAGCCATCCGCGCCAAGGTCGATTGCGTTGGGATGCGGTAGTAGGAGAAGTTGAGTTCCACCGTCTCGAAATGCTTGACGTACTGTCCGAGCATATCCGTCTTGGCGGTTCCGAGCGGGTAGAAGGTTCCCACCCAGTCCGCAAAGGAGTACCCGCTTGTCCCGACGATGTACTTGCTCTTTTCAGGCACTTTCCGCCTCCGGTCGGGCGAGGGCCAACTGACCTTCAGAGACATCGAAGTATTCTACACGTTCAGCGGTGATCGAGAGAGAATCGTACTGATCCTCGACTCTGCCTGTTACGACGTACGGGCCGTACCGCAAGAAGTCCCCGCCCCCTCTCCTGGCGACACCCGGCATGAGCGTTACCTCGAACAGCCCGTATTCATCTTCCAGCGTAAGAAACATAATGCTTTCCCCTCGCCGCGTCGTGGCGGTCCGCCTTGCCTCCAGAAAGCCCGCTATGCGGATGCGCATGCTGCTGCGCTTCTCGATATTCCTGCTGTCGGCATCGACGCTGCCGGCAAGGAGCGGTCTGTAAAGCGTCATCATATGATCGCCGACGGTTATGCCCAGTATCCGCCTCTGGTCGAAGTACTTCCGCTGCGGGCTATAATCATACCGCAAGGGCGGGATAACCGGCTTCGAAACCAGAAGCTTGCGCCCTCCGACGGTCCTTTCCAGCTTGCTGAACAGGCCCAGTTCCAGCATCAGCTCGGGCCTGTTCCTTCCCGCCCAGTCGAAAGCTCCGCACAATATCAGAGAGCGCACATCTTCTTCGGCAAGGCTCGTCCGCGAAAGGAAGTCGCTAAGTCCTTCGAAGGGTCCGCGTTTTCGGGCGTTGAGAATCTCAGTCGCCCCGGCAGGTCCCAGGCCGGCTATGAAATTTAGCCCCACGCGGATCGCCGGCTGCTTTCGGGCGGGATCTATCAAGAACTGCTCGGCGCTTCGGTTCACATCAGGCAGCAGGAATCGCACGCCTGCGTGTTTTGCCTGCTCGACGTAAACCCTGGGGTGATACATGCTCTGGTTGTTGTTCAGCGCCGCGGTCCAGAACTCCAGAGGATAGTGTGTTCTAAGGTACGCCCCTCCGTAGGCGAGCACGGCATAACTGGCTGCGTGGGCGCGGCAAAAGGAATACGCGTTGTATTTTGCCATCTGCACCCACATGGACTTGGCATAGTCGGGCTCGATTCCGTTAACGCGGCAGCGGGCGAGGAATTCCCTCGACAGCTCGATCCGGGCTTGGTCGGTCGAGCATTTCTGAATTGCCCGCCTGAAGCGGTCCGCCTCGCCCAGCGAGCAGCCAAGCATCGCCGCCGCAACAAGCATTACGTCGTCCTCGTAAAGCATCACGCCGAACGTCCCGGAAAGAACGCGTTCTACTGCCCGCGGAGCGGTAGGAGGCTTCTCCAGCCCGCGATGCCTTCGAATGAACGCCTCCTTCATGCCCATACTCGCCGCTCCAGGGCGGATAAGGGCCAGGATCTTCATGATGTCGCGCGTGTCAGACGGTTTCATCATTCTCAGCAGATGGCGCATGGCCGGAGATTCGAGCTGGTTGCATCCGACGGTGTCGGCACTTTGCAGAAGACGGATTGTCGGCGGATCGTCAGAAGGAAGACGGTCCGCTTCAATCCGTCGCCCGGTCCTTTCAGCAATCAGGTCGCATGCGTAGCGGATTGTTGACAGGTTGCGATTTCCGAGAAGGTCCAGCTTGACCAGGCCGATATCCTCCACGCCGTCCTTGTCGTACTGGGTTATCCAGACTCCCTTGGCTGCTTTCTGGACAGGCACGTAGCGGTCGATGGGCTTCCTGCCGATAACGATCCCGCCCGGATGCACCGACAGGCTGTGAGGCAAATGAAGGATCCGCCTGCTCAACTCGAGGACGCGCCGGGAGAACGATTCGGACAGGCCGGAAAACGCCCCGTATGAGCGCTTACCTCGACGGGCGGGCGATTCCCGCACGTTGCCGAGATTCACGCCCTGCTTGATCATCCGGGATATCTGTTCGTTGGACAGGCCAAGAGCCTTGGCTGCCTCGCGAACGGCAGAGCGAGGCTGAAACGTCAGGTGCATGGAGACCATCGCGACATAGCGTTCGCCCCACCGGCTGAAGGAGTAGTCGATCACCTCATCGCGAAGACGCCAGCAGAAATCCACGTCCAGGTCCGGGAAGTCCTCCCGCTGATCGTTAAGAAACCGCTCGAAGGGAATCTCATACGCAATCGGGCAGACGTTCGTGATTCCGAGCAGGTAAGCCACCAGGCTGCTCGCGCCGCTTCCCCGCCCCGCCACCGGAGCGCCGCGGTCGCGAGCGTACTGCACGATATCTCGAACGACAAGGAAGTACTCGCTGAAGCCCTTGGTCTCGATCAGGGCTAGCTCTTGTTCCACCCTGGAAAGAACATCAGGCGAACACTTTTCGTATCGGCGATCGATTCCCTTCCGGCAGAGCCATCGCAGGTGCGCCTTGGCAGTCCTGCCGTCAGCAGTAGCAAAGGCGGGGAAAACGGGCCTGCGTGGGAGCAGCTTGAAGGCAGCGCATCTTTCGGAGAGCGAGTTATTGTTCCGCACCGCTTCGGGCAGGTCGACCAGTTCTTTTGACAGGACCTTCGGTGATCTCAAGACAGCACGCGGGTGCGGAAGTTCATCGTCGGCAGCCGCATCTAGTGCGACACCCAGCCTTATTGCCGCCAGAATTCGAGCCGTCTGGCGCTCATGTCCGCAAGACATCAGCGCCTTGCCCGTGGCGACCTGATTCAGGCCCAGCCGGGCGGCACATTCGCCAAGCCTGCGAAGCTGCGGGTAGCTCTGCGTGGCCGGGTCCACGCCAATATGCAGACGCCGGCGGTCCACGCCCTCGCCAATTAAATAGCCAGCAAGTTCGTCGTCTTCGGCGATAAGGCAGAGCCCGTCGGAAAGCTCCGCCAGATCGCCCACGAGCCATGGCGCGCTGCCATTGGAATCGACGCGTTCCGCCTGTCTGCGATTGATCCTCGTGATTGCCCTGCAGAGGTTTTCATAACCGACGCATGTCTCCACAAGCGCGACGATCGACCTGCCTCCTTCGACAAGCTCGGCCCCGATGATCGGCAAGATCCCGGCCTGCTCAGCGAGCTTCCAGAAAACCGTCGCGCCGCACAGACTGTTCACGTCCGCAATCGCCAGCTTATCACAACCAAGCGCAGAGGCCCGCCGAAGGAGAGGCTTGATGCCCACCGTTCCGCGCAGAAGCGAATATCCGCTACGAACGTGCAGGGGTGTAATAACGTATCCGGTCATTTCGTAAGTGAGGGAGTCCGAAGGACAAATCCGTAATCGCTTTGCTCGCACCTGCCGAGAAGCTCTATCGACTTTCCGGTGACGACCGAGCCGTAGCCATAACGGTCGCGAAGGACATCGACCGTCTCATAGAGCCCGCGGCGACGAACCCGGCTTCGCACATCGAAAAGCGTATTGCGGTTGCACGCGCGCACGAAACCCGACAGCACGATCCCGACGTGCCTGATCGCCACGCGTCTGTGATGAAGTCTTCTCAAAAGCGCCAACACGGTCGCCAAAACCACGTCTTCGCAATCGCTTGGCGCAGGAAGAGATTTGCTTGTCTCGAACTGTTTCCAATCGTCGTAGCGGATCGTCAGTGTCACACAGCCGGAAAGAAGCCCCGATCGCCGCACGGTTCGGATCGCACGCTCCAGAAGGTAAAAAAGCATTCCTCGCAGCTCGCCCCCGTCGGTGGTGGGGCTATGAAAGGTCGTCTCCCGCGAGACGCTCTTTGGCATCGCGTCAGGCCGAAGCGGCTGATAGTCTCGCCCGCGACATCGCTCATAGAGTACCTCGCCACGCCGACCAAACATCGACCGCAACACATCTCTGCCCAGCATCCGAAGGTCGCTGATGGTTTCGATATTCAGATCATTCAATCGCCTCGCGGTCTTGGGACCAACGCCAAGCAACTTTCCTATAGGCAGATCATCCAGGAATTGTCGCTCCCGGCCGGGGCGAACCCACACCACCCCTCCGGGCTTGGCCGAAGCGGAAGCAATCTTTGCCATCATCCGATTGGCCGCCAAACCCACCGAAACCGGCAGGCCCACTTCGGTCAGAATCGCTCGCTGAAGCTTTCCACCGAGTTCCAAAGGCTGCCCGTGAATGCCCTCCATTCCCGTCGCGTCGCCGTATGCTTCATCGAGATGAGTTTCCAGCGAAACCGCGTATCGCCTGGCGACCCGCCAGACGTGCTCGGAAAAACAGCGGTAGATCCGACAGTTGCCCGGCATGATCTCGGCTTGGGGGCATAGCCTTTTTGCCTGCCGCAAGCTCATGCCTGCGTGCAGACCGAACTGACGCGCCTCGTAGCTGCAAGAGGCGATACATCCGCTTCCGACAATGACGGGCCTGCTTCGAATCGCAGGCACCAGCAATTGCTCAACCGACGCGAAAAACGCATCGACATCAAGATGAACAATAAGACGGTTCATGCAATAATCGTCTCGTCCAGCCACCACTGGACGCCGCTGCTGTCGAAGTGGATGAAGTAAGTCTGGCCGTCCGCCTGCACGCTGTAATGCAGTGAATAGATTTCTCCCTTCCGGTCGATCCACCTGGCGTTGACGGCATCGACCTTGTACGTTCGCTGCAACCATCGAAAGCGCAGCGGGTGGAGCTCTCCACCGGCGCAATCGGCCAGTACGCGAATCGGTTCATCTATTCGTTCGGGTTCCATGCCTCTGGCTATACCTAACAATTACCTAACATAATTCTAAGGCGCTCTCCGAAAACAGTCAAGGCGCGTTGTCATTGCAGTGTGAAATACACTGGTCGCAACTCAATTCATGGGTATAATTTCCGCCATGAACGAAGGTTGCGAAGCCGCTCAGCCAGCCGGACAAATGCCGGGAATCACGGGAAATCCGGATGAATTCACCGGCGTTGCCGGACCCGCAGACCAGGCCACAAGGCAACTGCACCGGCTGATGCTGGCCAGCGCTGTCGCCATTCTGATCTGGTCGGGGATTGCCCCCCATGATCGAATAGTCTGGCTTCTAGAGGTGCTTCCGTCCCTTATCGGAGGTGCGGTGCTGCTGGCTACGTACAGGCGCTTCCGCCTGAGCAACCTGGTTTATCTGCTCATCTGGTGTCACTCAGCTATCCTGGCCATCGGCGGACAGTGGACCTACGCCGAGAACCCGATCTTCGACGCGATTCAGGAAGCCTTCAACCTGTCGCGCAATTACTACGATCGCCTCGGCCACGTCGCGCAGGGCTTCGTTCCCGCGATGATCGCGCGAGAACTCCTCCTGCGGACCAGCCCGCTGAGGCGCGGAAAGTGGCTGTCGTTTATCGTGGCCGGGCTCTGTCTGGGCGTAAGCGCCGGCTACGAGTTCTTCGAGTGGTGGGCGGCAGTATTATCAGCTGAGGGCGAAGCCGCCGTGCAGTTCCTCGCCACGCAGGGCGACAAGTGGGACACACAGTGGGACATGTTCCTGTGTCTATGCGGCGCGATTGCGGCCTTGCTGCTCTTGTCCCTCGCTCATGACCGCTCCATGGCCGGACGCGGCATGTCGGCAGCGTCACGTCTTGCCGGGTTCCTCACGGCGTTGGCAATCGTGTTTTCCGCCATAGTGGCCTGCTACTTCCTTCAAGCAGGATAGCCGCATCAGCCAGGCCTTACACTTACCTAACATTTACCTAATTCCACTTGCCGGGCGGCCCCGCATCGCAGATGATGGTCGCGATGGACGCTCGAAGCTTCATCCAGGACATCACCAGCGATCGGAAGTACCGCAACCAGGTCGTCCATGTCCGCCAGATCGACGCGCGTGACGCCCGGTACTCCGAGCCGGAACATCCCGTTGGCGAATCCGTCAGATCCGTCCTCCGCCGCGACAACGTCCACCGCCTTTACACCCACCAGGCGCACGCGATCGACCTGGTAGCCCAAGGCAGAGATGTCGCGATAGTCACCGGAACCGCCAGCGGGAAGACGCTCTGCTACAACGTGCCGGTCATCTCCTCACTGGTCGCCGATGAGGAGACGACCGCTATCTACATGTTCCCCACCAAGGCGCTGACCCAGGATCAATTCTCCACGCTGCAGCGATGGGCTTCCGCAGACGAACTGAGCGAGGAGATTCGCCCTGCTGTCTATGACGGAGACACCCCCAGCCACAATCGCGCCCACATCCGTAACAAGGCCAATATCGTTCTGACCAATCCGGACATGCTCCACGTCGGCATACTGCCATACCATGGCAAGTGGCACGAGTTCCTGCGGAACTTGCGGTTCGTCGTCGTTGATGAACTCCATGTTTACCGCGGGATATTCGGCAGCCACGTAGCCGGGGTCATCCGGCGCCTGCTGCGAATGTGCGAGCACTATGGCTCCAGGCCGCAGGTCATAACGTGCTCTGCCACCATCGCCAACCCCGTGGAACTGGCCAGCAAGCTCACCGGACGGAACATGACGCTTATTGACGACGACGGCTCCCCGCGAGGAAGGAAGTACTTCGCGCTCTGGAATCCGCCCTTCCTTGCCGACGACCAGGTCTCCCGGCGCTCGGCGAACATCGAAGCGGTGGAATTGCTCAGCGAGCTTGTTCGCAGGCGCGCGCAGACGATCGTTTTCGGAAGGGCGAGGATCGTCGTGGAACTGATCTACAAGTATGCCACCGAGGCGCTGAAGGGACAAAGCGACCTGGCGGGAAGGATCAGGCCCTACCGTGGCGGATACCTGCCCAACGAGCGCCGGGAGATCGAGCAGCAGCTATTCAACGGAAAGCTCCTGGCCGTCGCATCCACCAACGCCCTGGAACTTGGCATCGACGTTGGGGCGCTCGATGCGGCCATACTTGTGGGCTTTCCCAGCACGATATGCTCCACCTGGCAGCAGGCGGGACGAGCCGGCAGGGGCAGCCAGGACAGTCTGGTGTTCCTGGTCGCCTACAACGAGCCGGTCGATCAATACATCATGCGGCACCCGGAGTTCCTGTTCGGTCAGCCCCACGAGCACGGCGTGATCGACCCGGGCAATCCGCACATCCTCGCCGGGCAGGTCTCCTGCGCGTGCTTCGAGAAGCCCTTGACGTCTTCCGACGAAGCTTACTTCGGTCCTCTGGCGGAGAAAGTCGCCGGCATCCTTGCCGAAGACGGGCAACTGCGCCAGATAGACGGTCGCTACTACTGGTCCTGCGGCGAGCACCCCAGCAAGAACGTCAACCTGCGCACGATCAGCAACGATACCTACACCATCTCCGATTCCAGCCAATCCGGAAAGGTGATCGGCAACGTCGATTCCATATCCGCTCCGGAGCTGGTCTATCCGGGCGCGGTGTACCTTCACGAGGGCGAGAGCTATCTTGTCAGATCGCTGGACACCGAAGCGAAGGTCGCTCGCGTTGAACCCGCCGAGGTCGATTACTACACCCAGCCGGTCCTTGCCAGCAGTTGCCGATTCGCCCAGGCAGATGAAGGCCGAAACTACCTTGACGGAGAAGTCTCCTTCGGGCCCGCGGAGGTAACATGGCAGAGTACCGCTTTCCGCAAGATCAAATACTATACGATGGAATTGGTTGGGCAGGATAAGCTGGACCTGCCCAGCCAGACTCTCCAGACGACAGCGATGTGGTGGTCCGTCAGTGAGCAGATGCTCGCCGGAGTCAAAGGCGCCGGATACAGACCGATCGAGGCCCTTATGGGAGTTCGGAACCTGATGCTCGCCGCCCTGCCGTCGCTGGCAATGTGCGACCGCCGCGACATCGGCGGGATGGTGGACTCAAGCAACCTCGGCAAGCCGGTCGTATTCATCTACGACCGCTACATGGGCGGGCTGGGCTTCTCGCAGCGGGGATACGAACTGATGGACGATTGGATGAGCATCGCCGGAACGATGGTCCGCGAGTGCCCTTGTATAGGCGGATGCCCGAGCTGCGTTGGTCTGCCGAACCTCAGGCCGGCAATCCATCATGACCCTGACCTCGGAGGAGGATATCCCGTTCCAAGCAAGGACGCGACAACACTGCTGCTGGACCTCGTGCGGGGCTGCTCCGACCGGGCCATCGATCAGCAGGCTCAGACACCATGACCGCATCGGACAAAACCCAAGGCGGGATCGCCGGCGAAGCATGGGGAACCCGCGCGATCGGCCGAGGACCCGCCCATGGCCATTCCTGAATCCCGCAAGAAGAAGCTCCAGATGCTGCTGCGGTCGATCCCGCCGGGCAATGTCACCACTGCCGACCGGATGGGTCCGCGTGAAGGTAGGGACGCGGAACTGCCGGCCCGGCGAGCTCGGGAGCCTATATCTCTGAGGAAGGCCTGCCCCGGCTCCGTCAAGTCGATCCAGTTCGGCGGAAGAAAAGCCAAGTTCTACCTGGTGCGCCGTCCGCTCGCGGAGGTCTCGCCGGACAGTCTGCCGGTGGAGCGCCAGTACGCCTCTGTAATGCGCGGGGCCAGACAGAATTTTGACGAGCTTTCCGCTTCGCCCGCGATGTGCTGTGCCGCCAACGCGGGTCCGGAGGACCTGTTGTTCTTCGATACGGAAACGTGCGGGCTGGCGGGCTCAGCGGTCTTCCTGGTCGGGCTGATGTTCTACGCAGACGGCCGGCTCATCTTCGAGCAGTACCTCGCGCGGGACTACGCCGAAGAGGCAGCGATACTCGCCGCCTTTGCCCGCAGGTATCGACAAGCCGGCGTGCTCGTGACCTTTAACGGCAAGGCATTCGATATGACGCTCATTCGCGAGCGCAGCGCGTTTCATGGAATCCGCCTGCCTGATCCCGAGCCGCCCCATCTCGATCTGCTGCATGAATCGCGCAGGCGATGGCGGCAAGCGGTGCCCAACTGCCGCCTCCAGACGCTCGAAGCCCACTTCTGCGGACGCCGACGCGTCGGAGACATACCCGGAGCGGACATACCCGACGCCTACCACGACTTCGTCAGGACCTCCGACGCTGCCAGGATGCGAGACATCCTCCACCACAATCTGCTGGACTTGCTGACGCTGGCGGAACTGCTTTGCGCGATCCTCACCGGATGCGAGCCCGCCCACCAATAGCCAGCCAATTGGCTTGGCCTATCCCATCGCGCCCGGCAGGATTCGAACCTGCAACCCTCGGTTCCGAAGACCGATGCTCTATCCATTGAGCTACGAGCGCTGCTGCGTACTTTGACGATAACGCCTCGGTGCCGCTGTTGGAAGTGCTTTGTCCACGCGGCCGGGCAGATTCCCGAAACCGAAGGCGAGTTTGGCGCTTGTCAGGCGGTTCGCCGGCGTGTAGAGTGGTCATGCTCGCCCCGGCCTTGATGCCGTGCGGGTGATGCCGCTTCAGGAGAGGTGGCTGAGTGGCTGAAAGCGACGGTTTGCTAAACCGTTGTACGGGGTCATTCCCGTACCGCGGGTTCGAATCCCGCCCTCTCCGTTGGCCCGGTGCAGAATCCATCAGTTCAGCGCCGGGCTTTTCACTGCGCCTTCGCACGAAGCTTGCGGGATGAGAACATGCCCGAGGGCGAGCGAAGCGAAGCCATCGTCCGCGGGTTCGACGCGACAAGGTCGCGCCGCTACTCGTCCGCCGTAGCTCGAAGAGCGAAGGCGAAAGCGAATCCCGCCCTCTCCGTTTCGCAAGAGAAGCACTCCACAAGCTCGCTTACCTCGGGAACTTGGAGTGCTTTCTCGATTCTTGACTGCCCCGTTGCCCTCAAGTTGCCCTCAAAACCGCCTTCCGCACTCTCCGCCGGACCGTCCGTCTCGTCGGTTGATGCGGCCACATTCACCGCATCGTCGGCCAAGGATTTCATGGCGGCCTGACTGTCGGCGTCGTGGAGATGATACCCGCAGGCCGGTAACGCTTTCCTAAGATCTCTTCGAAGTGGAACACACACTGCGGCTTTGCATAGTGCTGTTCAGCTTGGCGGACCGCATCCTCGTGATTGAGCAAGGCCAGCTGGCCGAATCCGGCACACACGGTGAACTCATGTCCCTCAATGGGCTATATGCTAGCCTTTATACTCGGCAAGCAGCAGCCTATGATCAGACACCGTCGGTTCTAGACGATTCGCTATAATGGCATTACGTGGCACGAGTGGGTGTGATAGACTTCTGAAAGGCGGGTAACGATGAGCAAGAAATGCAATGACGTACACGAACGGCGCAATGCTGAGGACCAATCGGTTCCCAAGGACGTGCTTGCGGGCAAAGGGGGGACGGATGCCCTGGTCGCGGTCGTTGTGGGTGGGAGTCAGTATTCGAAGGACTGGAGCACAGGAGACGGCAGGCAGATTGCCATGGCCTTCTCTCGGTCATACGTATTCCGCGAGAGAGGCATCTCTCTTGAGAAGGGGCGAGCGATGGCTGAAGAGCTGGAGGCACCTGCTTCGCGCGGAGCGTACGAAAAGCTTGATACGAGGGAGGGGCAGTATGGGGAAAGTGAATACATCTACAGATTCCTACTTGCGGACGGTACCGCCCGGACAGAGCACTACACCTACCCGCTAGACGTCGGCTTTGAGAAATGTGCGGCGAAGGTGTGCGAGGCCGCGCGCCTGTGGGCCAGCGGTTGATCGCCAAGACGCCTCACGGTCACTGGAAGACCACGACGCTGATCGCAGCGTTGGGCCTGCAAGGCGTGCGTTGCTCGATGGTACTTGACGGCCC
>Ga0272444_10003360_pt1 | contig 14425 bp, 14 predicted proteins | sample SSMForm13_FD_201033 | JGI IMG/M metagenome (GOLD analysis project Ga0272444, IMG submission 201033) | Marine sediment archaeal communities from Little Sippewissett salt marsh, Falmouth, MA, United States - SSM-Form-13 | ecosystem: Environmental > Aquatic > Marine > Wetlands > Sediment ...
CATTGAATGCTTTGAGTACCCGGGGTATGATCTGCGCGTCGGTGAAGTAACGAAGAAACAAATCGAACTTTATGAGGCAATGGGGATCGCCCTGCCAGCCTCGTTACATTAAGCCGGGAGGGCAGGTATGAAACGGTAATGGCGGAATTGGATGAAGCCGAAACACCCAGCAAATCCATCGACAGCGACAAGGAATAGCGCGACGCTGAAGCTTGCCGTTGGTCGTAAATAATGTTCGCCATCTAAAATGGAATAAAGGATAAAAGAAAAACCAAACAATGACCTTGAGCGACCGGTAGCATTAAAGCAATTGGCCGAGGAATTGGGGTTTCACACTTCATCGGTTCGAAAAGCTTCTGTTCGTCGAGGGGTCGCGCCCTTCAGTTTATCAGAGGACCAAAACAAACCGCTCTACCTGAAACGTGAAGACACAGAGTCTTTTACGCAACAGATAGAGAATGAGCGTAATAATGCGGTTCTTTCGAATGTTGGCATTTCAGCCTTGTTCATGGTCGTGATACACTGAGCCAAAAATGGTCGTTTAAAAGTGAGCCACTTAGAGGTGGAGTTAATGAGATGAATGAGTAACGTATGGTTATTTATCTCAGAGTAATCGAGGTGGTTGATTTGAAAAAAAGGTTTATAAGAAACGTCGCTTGCCAGGGGGTTCGGAAAGATATATTCATATGAAGAATTTTGGCGATATTAACAAGAACAGGACGTTCGGCAGGTGGTTTAGATTTTGTGAAGGAGATCGAAAAACTGACAAGACGCATATTGCAACGGCAAAAAACCGGGCCGAAGAGAAAACAAAGATAGAATTAAATGTTCCTTTAATCCCAAACACCTCATGTTCCTGAATCGGAAACCGTATGAGCTGTGCATCACGTACTTAAAAGAGCCGAAGCGCCTCGACGGCATTCCGGCTCTTTGTATGCATCCCACCATCGTATTATTCAGTAACTCTGCGGATTCATCTCTTCCAAGTAAAACCGATGTTATCTTCCTCTGCAAGGCCGGCAAAAACTTTTGCCGTCAACTTTACGTCTTCTATATCGTAGAGGGCATCAACAAGACAGCGGGCAGCTCTTATATCCCCGCCGGCATTTGTTGTCATTTGATGGAAAAGACCACCTATTTCGGTTCCGGCCATGTCCTCGACCAGCTTCATAACCCGTATCCTGTCTAGTGCCGAATATTCCTTTTTCCCTACCAGATACTTGTCAAGATAGGGCCTTAATTCTGGATTTGTCCAGTTAATTTCAGGTGGTGCCGTATAAGTAACACCTCCCCCAAGATTCAGGAGTATGTCAATATCATCGCCTCCGTGTTCCTGGCAAAGCCATTTATTGGCGCTCGCTTTCACGATATCGGGAATCCAGACGCCGGAGGGGTGTTTCTTGCCTTCTACCTCAGCACCGATTGAAGCAGCGTACGCTTCCTCCGCCCACGACATGAGAATTGTCAATTTTTCTCTTGCATGCGCTGTATGTTCTATACCGTTATATTCGGCTGCCAGGGCGGCGACTCCCGTCATAAGATCAAGCGCACCTGCCTTACAGCCTCCCTTGGCTGAGAAGTGAGTCCCAATCGTAAGGGTTGCTGCTCTTTCCATAAAATCCCACTCTCCACATAAGAATACCCTTTCCCATGGGACAAACACATCCTGGAAGACAGTCAAAAATACCGGATCGCCAAAACCAGCTCTGCTGAAGGGATAATCAATCCTGAGATTCGTTTTTGGTTCTTTTCTTTCCGGAAGCTTGCCGATCATTATAACCCCTTCGGCATCTACGGGAATTGAACAGGCAACGGCAAAATCCTTGTCATCGGCAGTGGGAGAGTAACGGCCATGAATGGGTGACGGAACAATCATTAGTTCATCAGAAATAGGCGCGTTGGAAACGGATGTTTTGCAGCCTCTTATTACAATCCCATCTTTTCTTTTTTCCACAACACGTACATACGAATCCGGCTGTTCATGCGGAGGCTTCGTTCTATCACCTCTTCCATCCATAATCGCCCCCGCTGCCATTTTATCCGTTTTCTGCATGTGTTTTACCCACTCAACAAACCTCCGATGGTAATCAGTTCCATGTGCCTGGTCTATTTCATAAGTTAAGGCCCAGTATGCGTTGGCTACCGTCTCCTGCAAGCATCTGATAACACATATCCTTCGCCGGTTGAACGCCCTTGTAATTCTGGTTCGATTGATCCACTCTTCAGGCCCTTCATGAATATTTGCAAATATATTCACTTCTTCGTTGATCAGCGGTGAATGAACCACCGATCCCATCTTTCTGTAGGTGGAACTTTGGATTTCAGCCCTGAGCATGGCCGCCCCTCGGGCTATAGACTGCATTCTTGGATCCTCGTACGGCTTTTCCAGTTTGGCGCCATCAACATAAAAGGTTGGTGTTCTGGACTTAAGCTCCTCTAGCCACGTCGTCGAATCTTTTACTGCCATTCTGCCATCTCCTTTCTCGTTTTTTTCATTGTTGATGGCCCCGTAAAAAGTCACATTTTCCTCACCTCAAGCGAGGGGGTGATTTTCGGACTTTTAACGAAACCATCGCTGTCTTCCACCCGTTATTTTTTTCTTACCCTTCTTGCAGGGGACACGCTCTACCACGGCCTGAATAGATGCGATATACGCAATCCCCTTACCGGGAATCTTCAGTTTGCCGGCTTCAATAATGGCACTGCATATGCGTGATACATCCTTTTCATAAATAATATATAGGTCCCTTTTTACCTTACCCTGGGCCTCGGCTTCGTGCGTTTCAAGGGCCGGCTCTCTCCAGTGAATGGTTTCTTCCTCACTTTCACCGCTTCTCGTACAAGCCAGTGGTAACGACCGATCTGGTTTTGTATGCCCTCGTGCGATTCCAGGTGAGCGCGCAACATGGGAACCGATGAGCCGCCGCAGAAACCAGTCCCTGGAGTGCACGTGTCCAGCTGTGGCATCCCTATACCATCGGGCGCCGCCGCCAGCCCCATCGTCCGCCATCCGCCCTCCATCATGTGAGGAGGATAGGCCTGAGTCTCCAAGTATCCTATAAGGTTTTGCAGCGTGCGTGCGGCGCTGACCGCAGTGCTTTTGTTGGTCTGATAGATGCCTCTGTGGTTGCCCGAAGAGTCCGTCTCATAGAAATATTCTGCAGGAATCCCCGCATCGACCCATAGCTGCTTCACTTCTGCCATGGTCGCATGACGGAAGCCGGCAAACTGAGCGCCATCTTCGAACTCACTGCTTCCGTCTACTCCGTTCATGTCGTTGTAAGACTTTGTCCCGGTCAATGGCAGGCGGAGCCAGTCCAACCCCGTGATACTGTCGTGAACAATCGCTGTCGATCCGAACACATCATCATCTCGGACTTGAAGATTTGACACAGTAGATACGGCCGACCATGCCACTGTGCTCCCGAATAGTACGATGAACGTCATAATGAAAAAAATGCGCTTTCTGTTCATGATTCCCCCCTTTTTGTTTCGTGGGATCACGGCTTGCAGAGTACACCGCGCTTACCGGCACACAACACCTGTCACCGCAACTTCCAGTGTCAGTGAACGAGGGTCCAACGAAGAAAGAACGCTCTCTCAGATGCGTATAGCAAAAAACCCGTTTTCATTTCGAGGCACGGGTTTGAACTTCAGCTCGTATTCGCTCCGAAATGGACAATTAAACCAAGCCGAAATTGTAACTATCAAGAATTGCTATAATTCCTAAATGTAACTACTATCGCTTAAACATGTAGATGTCAATAAGGTATCTTGCGGGTTAAAGTCCCGTCCGGGGAATTGTCCGATTCCCCCCGGTAGTTCAAGGAAGCAGCGTCTTGGTAACGAGGGGTCGTAAGTTTTTAATTGACAAAGCAGCAGGCTGTAACGAAAGTGAACCTACATGTAGCCTCGTTAAACTGTAATGGAGATGCCGACCCAGTGGACACATGGGGAAGGCCGAAGACACGGGCTTGGAAAACGGAAGCGGTTCGTGGGATTTCCCGGGGTAGCAGGGGCGGCATGTTGCGGAAGACAAGCAGTCCAGTGCTGGAGGCCCGATATAGTGATTGAGAGGGATGACAACTGGCGCGTATAAGGCAACGAAATCGCGGCGGGCTATATCGGGAGTCGGAGGGGTTCAGAGTATTGTTTGAGCGCATGGGACAACATAACCCTGCCCGAGGGAAGGGATCCTACTTTGTTCATGCAACCGAAGAGTGGAAGGAACGGGGATTGCAGAGATGCTAACAACCCCGGAAAAGATCAGAACACTACAGAGGAAGCTTTACCTCAAGGCCGGGCAAGAGCGGGCCTGCCGCTTCCACGCCTTGTACGATAAGGTGTATCGGGTAGACATCCTCAGTCATGCCTATAATCTTGTCCGTGCCAATAAAGGGAGCGCCGGCATCGACGGTGTTATTTTTGAGGCCATCGAGGAAGGGGAAGGGGCATTCACATTTGTTGCGGAGTTGATGGAGGCACTAAAAGATTGTATAAGGTGCCGACGACAGCGGCTTGGGCAACGGCGCATGTCTTACGGTGAAGAACATCGGAAAGCCGTGTGCGGGAAGACCGCATGCACGGTGTGATGAGGGAGGATTGGCACGTTACCTATGGTACGGCTATTTAGGCGCCGTCAGACGAAAGGGATGGAACAGACAAGCCAACCTAAAGGAGGTAGTGCCAGTGCTCTACTCTACCCAATAGAAAAAAAGGTGATATCATGGGGATAACAACAGAACTGCCTTCTATTTACGCATCTAATCTTACCCTTGCCGTGTGCTTTGTCTTCATGGGTGCAGGTCTGCTCTTGCTGAGACGGATATCTGAACCCATGCCCGGCCCGGGGTATTGGACCGTGGGACTTTTTTTAAACAGCGTGGGCTTTCTGTGCTGGGCGGCCACCGTCACAGAGTGGAATCGACAGTTTTTCATTGCAGGAGAACTGTTTCATATCATTGGATTTGCTGTGCTGGTCTGCGGTGTCTACCGTTTCGTGGGCAATTCCTTCAAGCGGCGGCATCTGTGGTACGGGATTCTGCTGGCCGCCGAATGGACCGTTGCCATGCTGCTGATGCCGCACCACCGCCTGTGGGGGTTCTTTCTGATCATGCTTTGTCGAACCATCCTGTTCGTCTGGGCCGGGGGCGTAATTTTGAAGCAGGCGCCCCGCCTTTACGCAGCCGGCCGCTTCCTGGTCGGTTACGGGTTAACCGCATGGGGGATATTTGCCCTTCTGGTGCCGTTTATATGGAATTTACAGTGGCTCCGACCATTGATCATCGGCCTGCCCGCAGGCTTATACGTAATGGTGGTTATGGGGATGGTGCTTTTGATGATTGAACAGATGCAGGCCCGGGTCGAGGACAGCGAAGAGCGTGCCCAGCGCCTGGAAGGGCTTTTACCTATCTGTGCGGTCTGCAAAAAAATCCGTGATGAACAGGGGCAATGGCATGCCATCGAAGGATATATCCAGCATCGCTCCAAAGCAGAATTCAGTCACGGCATTTGTCCCGAGTGCGCGAAAAAGCTCTATCCCGAGCTCGATCTTTACAAAAAGTAAACGCATGATCATATCTGAATACGGGAATCCAATTGAAGCTTAGTGGAAACAGACCGGCGCGCATTCAATAAAGCGGAATCCAAAAATTTATCGTAGCCCCTCAGCGTACTGCAATGGCTGACCAGTAGGCGGTAGGTGCTTTTTGTGTCACAGGGTATCCACCAACCATGACAATGATTCCATGACTGATGGATATGTAGGAATGTGAAATCAGATGAAATATGGGGACATCTTACGCGACCGGCATAATGATGTTTTAAAACAGCGATAATAAATTAAAGTTTTCATTATAAAAACCGATCATAACATTCGAAGCGTTTGGTCAATATTAACCTCACCTATCTGATTTACACCCCTCGAAAACAACAAAAGTGGAAGGATGGTAAGATGAAAATCAATTTAAAGTTAAAAATGTCTGTTTTTGTTGCAGTTTTTGCACTTGTGTTGTTGGGTATCGGATTCGTTACAGTACTGACTGTTAGAGACAAAGTTATTGCCACGGCTCAGGAAAAGTTACATAGCGACATTGCCTTGAGTAAGGCGTTGCTCGAGGAAAAAATCCCGGGATCATGGGAAATACGCAATCATCAGATGCGCAAAGGCGGCACGATCATAAATGATAATTTCAGCTTTGTCGATCGGATTGGCGCCTTAACGGGAGACACCGTCACAATTTTTCAAGGGGATACCCGTATAGCTACCAATGTGAAGAATAGCGAGGGGAAACGGGCCGTCGGTACAAAGGCATCGGCAATTGTCACAGAGACAACTCTCAAGAATGGACATAACTTTACAGGAAAAGCCAATGTAGTGGGCGTCTGGAATCAAACAGCCTACGAGCCCATCAAAAATGCAGACGGTGAAATCATCGGAATGTTCTACGTCGGTGTGCCGAATACCAAGTATGACGAAGTGGTGACAAAGATTACTGTGAAAGTTTTGATATGCGCAGCTATTGGAATCGCAATAATTTTTATTTTAGGAATTATCATGGTTCGTACCATTACGAAACCGTTGAACAGAGTCATCGCAGGACTTACAAAAGAGTCGGAACGGATCGCATCGGCATCTGAACAAGTATCCTCGACAGCTCACCAGCTTGCGGAAGGCTCAAGCGAACAGGCTGCATCGCTCGAGGAAACGTCCGCATCTATTAACAGTATGGCGGGCAAGACGGACCAGAATGCCCAGAACGCCCAGAACGCAAAAACAATGATGGATAAAGCAATGACCATTATCAACAAAGTCAATGGCCATATGGAGGAAATGACTGAAGCAATTGAAAATATCACGAAATCAAGCGAAGAAACAGGTAAAATCATTAAGACAATTGACGAAATTGCCTTCCAGACAAACCTCCTGGCACTAAACGCTGCCGTAGAAGCGGCACGTGCCGGTGAGGCGGGAGCAGGGTTTGCCGTTGTTGCCGATGAAGTGAGAAATTTGGCCATGAGAGCAGCCGAAGCGGCAAAAAATACGAACAATCTTATCGAAAACACAATTAAGACCGTGTACAACGGAAACAATTTAACAAAAGCAACAAAGAAAGCGTTTTATGAAAATATTGAAATATCTGAAAGTATCCGTAAAATTGTTGACGAAATTTCCATCACGTCACAAGAGCAAGCAGAGGGAATTTCACAAATTGACAAGGCTATCGAGGGAATGAACAACGTTACACAGCAGGTCGCAGCGATTGCCGGGGAATCAGCCGCCACCGCAGAAAGAATGCATAGCCAGGCGGGAATGATGAAAGAGTACGTGGGAGATCTTGCAAGTGTGGTAAGGGGGACGAATGGTCAACCCAAAAGCCGTTCCAAAATGATACCCGTGCCTTTAGGGCAGCAGGATCACGTGTTCGAAATGAATTATGAAGGTGCCGCACTCACAGAATAACGTTTTTAAATTGGAATCGTGATAGCTCCCAGTCTCCGGAAAAGATGGGGAGCTATAAATAAATCCAGGGAATAGTGGCCTGGCGGCAATGGGTAAAAACAGAAGCAAGCCCGCTCGTGTGAACGCAGCGGTACGAAACAAACACAAAAACGCTCGATCTGCGTGTCGACACTGGGAATCGTATTTCATATGGTGCCACATCAACCGGAAGCGATTACCATGGCCCGACTTTCAGCAGTATACAGTCTAACGCTCTGCATTTTGTTGTTCAGGGCATGCAATGACAGCAATAACATCAAAGACGTATCATACAGCGCTACAATAGCCGAAGGACGGGCTGCCGTGCGTGAAAGCATGGAGAAAACCGACGCCGTTTCAATCTCGGCAGCCCTCGTGGATGGTCATCGGATTATCTTGGTCCGAGGTGTTCTCTCCGCCATGCTGGAACCTCTGCCAGTTGAACCACTGCCGATTCAGGCCGTACCTCTGGAACACGTCACAACCTACCCGCGATTCCATGCCTCGTCAGACGGCATCTGCCAATTAAGCTAGGAGCCGGACGATTCCGTTTCTCATGATTTTTTCGATGGTGAGTGGATCTCGAAATTTCGAGATCTCAAGCTCCGAAGCGATGACTGGTATGCCTCGGACGATGATCCGGTTACGGCACTGCGTTCACTGAACCGGGCGGAACGAAACTACATTGCCATCAGGCAGAAGGGGGCCTCCGACTATTACCTCACCACCATTATGTTGGGTCGGCGCCTCGATGACAAATCACTCATATCAGCCGCGTGGGAGGCACAGCTCAATGAACCCTGGGTGCCTGTCAACAAGGATCTTTATATAGTTTTTCCGGTAAAAATAAATGCCCCTGCCCTTAAACTGAATACGGACACCGGTCTGACGGGCTATCTGAAGGGGAACGAAATTCTTGTCGATATGACTCCTGTCTCCGATGACAGGTTGGACGGCAAGTTCCTGGCAGTGCCCGATGCCGTAAGAGGAATGGAAGATGCGGCAGTTGAATACCGGAACGGCCAGAAATGGTTGCGGCTTGACGGGTACCTCTATCGCCCCCTGTCAGGGGTGCCTCTTCTCACCAATGAAATTGCTGCGATTTCCATCGGGAATGAAAGATTTGCCACATGGTTCCGCCTGCCATCGTGAGGCTCACTCGTTGTCAAGGGTGCTTCTTTCTGGTTTTTGTACAATGACGACCTGGTTGATATCGACGGCAAAACCCCCATTCTCCCGCCAATTGAGGAGCTATGAAACATGGCTGGCCATGGAATCCGGGCAACGCGAAACCCCCATGCCCTCTGCTGTTGGTGCATGTATCGTATCCCCGGATATCGTATTAAGCGCTTGTTCAATGGTACATTTAATGATAATGTCCAATAAAAGTCTGAACGTGAAAAGGAATTCCTGAGGTTTTTAGCCGGATGAGGTAGAGAAATTGAATTAGTGAAGGATATGATCTGGAGACAGTCCTTGCTGAAGCTGCCCCCTTTTTGTCAGTGGAATCATAATGAAGATCCGGTGTTTCCCCTCTGCCCGCAATCAATTTTTATCGGTATTCGCACACATTCGGAGAGATAGACCGTCAGAGGTCGTACACATTGGAAATATAGCTGAAAAAATTTTCAAAAATCGAAATGTTTTCAGATTCGGGAAGAGTTATACCGAAGTTTCCGGAACTTCAATACTGTGAAGTGACCATATCACCATACCGCTTCTTTTATAAAGTAGAAGATTCCATCATCCGGTGTATTGCGGCACTGTAGGGCACACAGCTTCCGATGGAACCGGAATACTGACGTCGGCCATTCACACTGGTGTGGAAGAAAAAAAGAAACACACAGCACAGCTCACACGATGGTGTTACGCAAACCACAAACCGAAAAGGAGGACGAAGATGAGTGAAGATAAGAATAAAAGACTGACCACCGCCGCCGGTGCGCCGGTCGCCGATAACACGAATGTGATGACCGCAGGTCCCCGCGGACCGCAGTTACTCCAGGATGTCTGGTTTCTGGAAAAGCTCGCCCATTTCGACCGCGAGGTGATTCCTGAACGCCGTATGCACGCCAAGGGCTCGGGCGCATACGGCACCTTCACGGTTACCCATGACATTACCAGGTATACCAAGGCCAAGATCTTTTCTCAGATTGGCAAGAAGACCGATCTTTTTCTGCGTTTTTCGACGGTGGCCGGTGAACGTGGCGCTGCCGATGCCGAGCGTGACATTCGCGGCACGGCCATCAAGTTCTATACCGAGGAGGGAAACTGGGACCTCGTCGGCAACAACACACCGGTCTTTTTCCTCCGTGATCCGCTTCAGTTTCCGGGTCTCAACCGCGCGGTAAAACGCGACCCGCACACGAACCTGCGCAGCGCGAAGAACAATTGGGATTTCTGGACCTCGCTGCCCGAGGCGCTGCATCAGGTTACCATCACAATGAGCGACCGCGGTATCCCGGCGAGCTACCGCCATATGCACATGTTCGGAAGTCACACCTTCAGTTTCATCAATGCGGCGAATGAGCGCTTCTGGGTGAAGTTCCACTTCCGCACTCAGCAGGGCATCAAGAACCTGACCGATGCTGAGGCCGAAGCGCTCGTCGGCAAGGACCGGGAGAGCCACCAGCGCGACCTCTACGAGGCGATTGAGCGCGGGGAGTTTCCGTGCTGGAAGCTGTTCATCCAGATCATGCCCGAGAAGGACGCGGCCAAATACCCGTACAACCCCTTTGATCTGACCAAGGTCTGGTTTCACAAGGATTACCCGCTCATCGAGGTTGGCGTCCTCGAACTCAACAAGAATCCGGAGAACTACTTCGCCGAGGTTGAGCAATCAGCCTTCAATCCCGCAAACGTGGTGCCCGGCATCGGTTTTTCGCCGGACAAGATGCTCCAGGGCCGTCTCTTCTCCTACGGCGACGCCCAGCGTTATCGTCTTGGTGTAAACCACCATCAGATCCCCGTCAACGCTCCCCGCTGCCCGGTCAACATTTACCACCGCGACGGTGCGACACGGGTCGACGGCAATCAGGGTGGGACGATCGGCTACGATCCGAACAGCTATGGTGAGTGGCAGGACAACCCGGAACTGCGCGAACCGCCTTTGGCACTCGACGGTGCCGCTGACCATTATCCGCAGGATGATGACTACTTCACCCAGCCGGCCATACTGTTTCAGTTGATGTCGCCGGCACAGAAGCAGGTACTTTTCGAGAATACCGCCCGCGCTATGGGCGACGCGCCCAGGAATATCAAGATCCGTCATATCGGTCACTGCCTCAAAGCCGACCAAGCCTACGGTGAGGGCGTAGCGAGAGCTTTGGGGATTCCGGTGAGCGAGGTTGGGTAATGGTGAGCGTTGGACCTGAGGAGATTATACAGGGGGAAAAAGGAGTCGAGCATGTTTCAGAAACACAGCAAAAGTGGATACACCACCGCTGTTCCGGGAATCGAACAGAAGACGCTCGTATACGGGGAACAAACCTTGATGGCGGAGTTCTTGCTGAAGAAAGGCAGCCGGTTACCTCATCATTCCCATACTCATGAACAGACCGGGTACCTCGTAAGTGGGCATATTCGTCTGACAATAGGTCTGGAAGAAAAAGATGTGGTACCTGGTGATAGTTGGTGCATTCCGGGTGCGGTTGTACATGGTGCTGAAATCCTTGAAGAATCAGTGGCGGTAGAAGTGTTTTCTCCTGTAAGAGAGGAATATGTACCGAAGGAAAGAGATACGCACTAAGCAGCTTAAAAAACATGCAACTACAGCCGTGAGAACATCGCTGCCCGTGTCTACAGCCACATGCAGCCGGTTGCGGTCGACCAACACGTGAGGTGAGAAGCGGTTCCACTGGTGTTTCTGCGATCTGATTTTTTTATTTGACATACCAACAAAATATAATTGCAATGTGATTGCTTATATCCCTGAGGTGACTTGTGCGGATGCCTGTGATTAACATTGATAATTCCCAGGACTTGCGCATTCCAAAGCCCATTCTGGAATAAAGGGGAATAAGAGATGATGTTGAGACAGGGGTTGAGAAAAATTAAATAAAGAATATGGTAAAATGCTATTGACATGAAAATAAAAGCAGATTTTCTCGACAAGTGGAGCAAATATTTCTCCGGAAGCGAGCTTCCCATAGCCTGTTATTATGACGACGAACTTAATGGTGTTGAGTTCCCCGATGTGCCGAAACCGAAAAAACAGGGCCTCACCTGTATTTTTAGTCAATGAGCTCCTGTTCAATGAAGCATGGCGCGTGCCTTCAACCAGGACAATCTCGGCTGCTGGGGGGCAAAGAGGGTGTTGGGGTTTATTCATTCCGGAGTTGATGAACAACCTATTGATATTCTTATAAATGTAGAGAGATATACAAAGAGCGCAGATATCATTCAATCAATGTTTGCGTCAAATTCTCCCGTAACGGCAGAAGGGACGTATCTGATCTTCAAACGATGCTTGAAAATATGGATGACTGTTTTTTAACTACATCTGTTATCGTCGGGCTTAAGCTTGCGACACCGGTCTAGCAACATGTTTGGCCCTGACGTGCTCACGCTTCGCTTCGTTCTGTGCCCGGTTGATGTACATTAAAAGGTTACAACAATAGTGTCGTTCCTGCGAAGGTAGGATGCCATATCTAATGGATAATTATGGATTCTGTGCCAAGCGCAGAATGACAGAAGAGAAAGATAGTAACGTTTTACAGGACCTTTGAAATTGGTGTAATAAGAATTGAAAGGGAGTGAAATGAATTCAAAAACAAAGATAGGAATAATTATTTGCGATCGCTATCGTCGGTGTGCGGGCGGTAAATGTTTCCGGGCGATGAAAAATAAGGAGGGTGCGTTCAGCATATACACGGAGACCGAAGTGGAGCTGGTTGGTTTTACCACATGCGATGGTTGCCCTGGCGGCAACATTGAATATGCGGGTGAAGAAATGGTGAAGAACGGTGCAGGGGTTATTCATTTGGCGACCGGCCTTGTGGTTGGGTATCCCCCCTGTCCCTACATAGAAACCTTCAAAACCTTTCTTGAAAAACGCTATACTATAGAGGTTATTGTAGGGACGCACCCGATACCGAAAAAATATCTTGATATGCATACTACTCTTGGTACATGGAAGGACGCCGCCTGGGAGCCACTTGTTGCGCCGACTATGAGTGATGAAGCGACTCGCGCCAGTTATGACTAATTGCGGTCACTGAAAAACCCGAACGGGGCTGCGCCTGCCACCGCCTGCAGCAGGCGAACACGCGGCGTGAGCGGTCGGACCACCAAAATTGCAATGTCATCGGCCTTCGGTACAGCCGCGCTTCCTTCGGTTTCTCCATGAGACGTCAGTTACTTAGAAGTACGTTGTAGCGTTGGATAGTTGACTCACTTTTCCCGAGAAAACGGTATACAGGTTATGAGTGAAAAAATTAAATCAATTCAAGAGTTTGACTTCGAATTAATCTGCGAATATTATTCAAGTCTAGAACGACAGGGGCCTGGCAGTCCTGAAGTAACCGTGAAGGCATTGAGCTTCATTGACACTCTCACAGACGAATCGCGCATTGCTGACATTGGGTGTGGAACAGGCGGCCAGACCATGGTACTGGCCTCTCATACGACAGGACATATTATTGGTGTCGACTTGTTTCCCGCCTTTATAGATCTGTTTACCATGAGTGTCGATAAATTGAACCTTCAGGAGAGAATAACCGGTATTATCGGTTCGATGGACAACCTCCCCTTTCGGCATGAAGAACTGGACCTGCTCTGGTCCGAAGGCGCCATCTATAATATCGGGTTTGAACGGGGCTTGAATGAATGGCGTACGTTTTTGAAAACCGGAGGCTATATTGCCGTTTCTGAGGCCTCGTGGTTTACTGAAGAGCGCCCTGTCGAAATCGACACATTCTGGAAGGATGCCTATCCGGAAATAGCGACTATCGCACACAAGGTGTCACAAATGCAAAAAGCCGGATATATCCCAATTGCAACCTTTGTTCTGCCTGAAAATTGTTGGACTGAACATTTTTATGATCCGCAAATTCCTGTCCAGGAAAACTTTTTGAAAAAATATGCAGGGAATACAACTGCTGAAGAATTCATAGCAAACCAAAGGCATGAGGCTGAATTATATTGTAGATATAAAGATTTTTACGGTTATGTGTTTTATATTGGGAAAAAGATTTAATTCACTCACGCGGTGGAAGTTGTTATGTACTATGCACAAAACCTGATAAGGAGATCGTCTTGCTCAATCCGGAATTCCTCTTGACCTCTCTGATCGTAGTGCTGGTTCCCGGAACGGGGGTGATATATACGGTATCGATCGGCCTGTTCTATGGCTGGCGGTCGAGTAGTGCTGCTGCAATCGGTTGTACGGCCGGGATCATTCCGCACCTTACGGCCTGTATCCTCGGGTTGTCTGCAATCTTGCATATGAGTGCCGTTGCCTTTCAGTGCGTAAAGTTCGCCGGCGCCCTCTATTTGCTCTACCTCGCCTGGTCCATGTGGCATGAAACCGGTGGGATCAGGCTCGAATCTCATTCCGTGAAACGGGGCTTTTTCAAGATCATCCTCAAGGGTTTTTTATTGAACATTCTCAACCCTAAGCTGTCGATCTTTTTCTTGGCCTTTCTTCCGCTCTTTGTCTCACCCGAAGGGGCGTCGCCCATGAGGGAGATGGTGCGGCTGAGCCTGATCTTCATGGCAATGACGTTAGTCATCTTTATCCTGTACGGCATCGCGGCAAATGGGGTCAGCAGATACGTGATTGGGTCACCGAAGTTGGTCCGCTGGCTTCAGCGTTCATTTGCAGTGACCTGGTTTATTTTAGTCAATACTTTTTTATAAAATTATTTATTAGTCATTGAGAGAGTCACCTTGTCCGATCCTGGTTTAGAGAGTCTCTTAGAGCTCTGATCGTGCTTAATTGGAACT
>Ga0272444_10003362_pt1 | contig 14414 bp, 11 predicted proteins | sample SSMForm13_FD_201033 | JGI IMG/M metagenome (GOLD analysis project Ga0272444, IMG submission 201033) | Marine sediment archaeal communities from Little Sippewissett salt marsh, Falmouth, MA, United States - SSM-Form-13 | ecosystem: Environmental > Aquatic > Marine > Wetlands > Sediment ...
CGGATGAAGCGCGCGAAGTGATAGACCGAATTGCCGTATCCATAAAGGACCGGCGCGCGGAAGGCATTCATGAGCTCAAAGTATCTCATGAGGTCTTGTCGGGACATCCTCAGGGCCGACGCTATCTTCTGGCGAGTGATGGTCTCGTTAAGCCTCTGCTTGAGCCTACGCCACGCTCCAGTCTTGCTCATCGGGACGCCGCCGACCAGTTGAAACATCTTGACGCCCAGGTCCCATCCCGCCCATCGGTCTCCCCTGATCCAGGCCGCCCTGCGTCTCTCGTAGGCATCGTGGTCGAGCACAACTCGGACGGGAACGCCGCTCGATCCGGATGTGGTCAGGCTGAACAGCCTGTCGCTTGCCCGGCCTGCCTCGGTGTTCAGCGCCGGCAGGTTGCCCTTGACGTCCTCTCGCGATAGCAGGGGAAGCCTTCTCAGATCGTCAGGCGCCTGGATGTCCCTGGCCCTGACGCCCGCCTCCGCGAAGGCCTTGCGATAGTACGGGACGCTGTGCTCGCAGTGGCGCAGCATCTCCTGGAGCCTTTCCCACTGGCGCTCGCGGACCTCGTGCGGCGAAAGCCACTGCGTCTCTTCCATCTCTGCAAGATACCGCAGCGTGCTCCGACTTCGGAGGCGCTCTTCGTAGAGCGGGAAGAGCAGTCGTCTGAAGACAGTGCTATACGCGCTCATCAGCAGCTCGCTCCTGAGACTGTTCATCTTCCCTGCCGGACCACTGCCAGCACCTCAGAGTCCAATCGCTGCCTTCCACGGCGAGGGCCCCGGCGAAATCGGGCGCTAAGCCAAGGCTTCGCAGCGACCAACGCGGTGCCCCTGTCGGATGGAGTCTGGCCTCCCCCCCTCCGGCCTTGTGAGCCGCCCGTGGCCGGATCTCGAAGTCGCTCAACGCGGAGTGCAAGCCCCTGCCGGTCCCCTTAAGGTATGCCTCCTTGAGTGTCCACAGGTGGTAGAACGTCTCAGTTTGCCTTGTGCCCGACAGGGAGCATATCGCCGCTGCCTCCGCGGGCGAGAACCACTGCTGAGCCACGCTGGCAAGCGTCGGATCCTGCCGGACATGTTCGATGTCCACGCCGACATGACGGCCTCGCGTGACGGCATACACGGCTAGGTCGCCGGAGTGAGACATGTTGAAGTGGAGTCTGCAATCGAAGGGTCCAGATCTGAGGAAAGGCTTGCCTTGCGGTCCGCATGAGAACTCGAGCGCCCGAGGCTCTGCGCCGAGGTAGGCCCCGAGTACGGTCCTCAATATTCCATGCGCGACAATGAAGTTGCGGCGGTGCGACTCGAACGCGAATCGGCCGGCGCGAGCTTGTTCCTCGGCGCTGAGCGTTTGCTCCAGGACCTTCATCAGAGCCGCGCTGACACTCAGGCCGGCTCGCCAGAGGTGCACCTCATCGTCCCCCAGTGCGACCTCCTGCGGCGGTTCATGCCATTCGCAGGCCGCCGCTTCGGCGCATTGCGGCCCCCGATGTGATAGCAGGTCTTGCGTTTTCATCCTCCACCCGGACCGGAGCCACGCCGGGCCCGGATCAAAGTACACCCCTCGCAAACTGCGTCGTCATTTGCCGCGCACAGCTCCAGCCATCGTGATGTGTTTGCCAAGTTTCTCAGCGAGCACGCGAACGTGCGGTTCCCGAAGCGCCATCGTATGGTCTCCGGGGACCACGTGGACCTCAGTCTTACCCTCGGCTACCGCGCGCCACTTCAGCCGCGCGTCGCGAATGCCCTTGCCCGGTGTGTCGGCCCCGATGAAGAGCACGATCTGCCCCGCGTAGGGCTGCGGCGCATAGCCGGCCAGGGAGCCGCGATACGCCGAATGCGTCAGTTTCTGGTAGATCCGGGCGACGTCGTCCTCCGGTGTCGCCCCATCGGCCGGCCGGAACCTGCGGAGGGCCTTCCCGGCAAGAGAGCATAGTCTGCTCCAGCCGTAGCCGAGCCGCTTACCCGACTCCAGACGCGAGAGCGCACGGATGTGATGCAGTAGGCGAGCCACCAGACGGTGCGCGGGACGCTGCCCATACCAGGACGGATACCAGGTGTCCATAAGGGCGAGCAGGGCGACCTTCTGCCCCTGGCTGTGCAGCTGCTGCGCCATCTCGAATGCAACTACGCCCCCGGCACACATGCCCCCGAGGATGTAGGGCCCCCTTGGCTGCACCCCGCGCAACTCCTCTATGTACCTGGCGGCTAGCGGCTTGACGTCGATGGAGGGAGCCTCTTGAGAGATCAGGCTCAGCGGGTGCAGCACGTGGAACGGCTGCTCCGGACCCAGACGGCGCGCAAGGTGCACGTAGGCAATCGGGTCCATTGCCGCCACCCAGAAGACCGGCGTCTTGCCCTTGCCCGCCGTAAGAGCAACAATCGGCGACAGCCTCTCCGCACACCCCTCCCCGCGCAGGGCATCGGCCAGCTTCTCCACCGTAGGTGCCTCCAGCAGGTCCGCCGGAGAGAGCTTCATGCCGAATACCCCCTCAATCTGAGTGAGCAGGCGAACCGCGAGGAGGGAGTGTCCTCCGAGCTCGAAGAAGTCGTCCGTCACGGTGACACGGGGGACGTCAAGAATCCCCTGCCATATCTGCACCAATTGCTGTTCGAGCAGGTCCCTGGGTTTCCCACTCCCGTCCTGCGACGGTGAGCCGCTGGAGTCCAACCTGGCCAGTGCGCGGCGGTCAACCTTGCCTGCGGCATTGCGAGGCAAGTCATCCAGGGTGACGAACGCCGACGGCATCATGTGATCGGGGAGCCTCTGCTTCAGGAACTCACGGAGCTGCCTATGCGAGAGTTCTGCTGCTTTGCACGGCACCACGTAAGCCACCAGACGCTTGTCCTCTCCGGCGCTTCCCTGAGCGGCAACCGCTGATTCCCTGACGGCCGGGTGGCGGCCGAGCGTTGCCTCGACTTCGCCCGGTTCAACACGGAACCCACGAACCTTCACCTGATCGTCAACCCGCCCCACCAGCTCCGCGCTGCCGTCCGGCAGCCAGCGCCCCACGTCGCCGGTCTTGTAGAGGCACTCTCCCGGCTCGTGCGCTAAGGGGTTGGGGATGAACCTCTGAGCGGTCAATTCTGGCTGGTTGAGGTAGCCTTTGGCCATGCCGATGCCGCTGACGTGGAGCTCGCCCACTCCGCCCCCCGGAACGGGTTGAAGGTCCTCGTCCAGTATGTGGATCTGCCTGCCGGGAACCGGGCGCCCTATGGGGACGGTAGGGGCCTCGTCGCTCATCAGGCTCGTGTCGTAGCAGGTGACGACGCCGGCCTCGGATGAGGCGTACATGTTCAGGAGTCTCGCCCCGGGCATCATTTGCCTGAAGCGTCGACACGTTCCGACAGAGAGCGGTTCGCCGCTGGCCGTCCAGAGCTTCAACCGGGGCAGCCGGTCCTGCAAATCGGGGACTGAATCCAGCAGCGCTCCAAGCAGCGACGGCACCAGCGAGATGCGTGTGACCCGGCCGGCCGCAAGAGTCTCAACCAGTCGGAGCGGGTCCCTGGCTACCTCGTCGGGGATAATGACGGTCGGTATTCCACTTCCCTGCGTGGCTTCAATCATGGAGTTGACGGCCCAGCCCGCCGAGGATATCAGGCAGCAGACCTCATCGGGCTCATAGGGGCAGAACTCACGAATCCAGGCCCCTCTGTATGCCCCGGAGCGACGCGTTCTCAAGACACCTTTGGGCTGGCCGGTGGAGCCGGAGGTGTAGGCCACGCGGGCGAGGTTGTCAGGGGTGGACCGGGATTCGGGAGCGTCGTCGGGTTCGCGCGAAAGAACATCCCAGCACTTGTCGAGGCAGATGACCCGAACTGAGCGATGGGGCAGGGCAACTTCAAGTCTGCCCAACGTCAGCAATAGATGGATCCCAGCATCGTCAATCATGTAGGACAAGCGGCTTAGCGGGTAAGAGGGGTCAAGCAGGACCGACGCTCCGCCGGCCGTCCAGACGCCCGATACCGCCACTGCAATCTCGAGCGAAGGGCCCATGAATATGCCCACCGGCACGTCTGGTCCGACGCCATGTCCTTGAAGGTGGTGAGCCAGCTGGTTGGAGCGGGAACTCAGCTCGCGAAAGCTCATTCGCCGCTCGCCGCAGATGATGGCTGTGGCCTCGGCCCCACGCCTTGCCGGCTCCATGTGAGCGGTGCTGACGTCAACCTGTTCCGGAGCAGAATCACACTGCCCGGCGTGCGCCTGATGACCGCGCAACTTGCCGCCCGTTATGTCCTCTGACTGGTTCATCTGTTGTCAGCTATCTGCCCTCTTCGGGGCGCGCTGAGATGTTTCTCCTCGGCACGGGTGCATCCGAGGGCCGCGGGCTCGCGGCGGCTCAAGCAGGCTCTTTGCAGTCCACTGAAGGCTTGCCAGGCCGGCCTGGTTTCCTGGAGCCGTGGCATCTATATCTCCCTTTCCACCTGCCAGGGCACCAGCCGCCGTGTGGCGGCCTGAAGGGCCAGGTTGAAGGTGACTCCCAACACGGCAATCACTGCAAGGGCGGCATAGATCTCCTCGGTGCGCATGGTCTCCCAGGCAAGCCAGATGAGTACGCCCAGTCCCTTGTCGGCGGCAACCATCTCGACTGCAATCGTCAGCAGCAAAGCGATGTTCACGCCAAGGCGAACGCCGGCCAGTATCATGGGCAGGCTGCCCGGGAGCAGGACGCGGGTGAAGACCTTGCCGGCCCCGGCCCCGTAGTTCTCGGCCACTTCAAGGTGCACGGGGCTGATCTGGCGGACGCCGGCCATTGTGTTGATGAGCACCGGGAAGAACACCCCCAGTGCGACCACGACCACCTTGCTGACCTCGCCGATGCCAAGCACTATCATGATCAGCGGCAGGATGGCAATCTTAGGCATGGGATGCGTAGAGGCGATGAGGGGATCCAGCGAAGAGCGCAAGCGGCGCGACCTGCCCATTGCCATGCCCAGCGCAAGCGCAGGGAGGGAGCCTAGCGCGAACCCGAGCGCAAGACGTCCGGTGGTTACACCCAGGCTTCTGACCAGGACGCCCGTCCTGATGAGTCGTACCACGGTGCGGGCGATTGCGGACGGGGCCGGGAAGAAGAGGGCGGAGACGGCACCCGTTCGCACCAGCACCTCCCACGCCGTGAGGATCGCAGCGAGAACCAGCAGCGCAACAGCCCACCTGCGTGCTGGCCGTGGGACGCCATGAGCCTTCCCCACGGCTACCCGGACAGGCTGCTCCTCACCTCGTCTTCCAGCATCCGCCAGATTCGCCATTTGATCTCCGTGACTGCCGGTCCGTCCTTGCTCAGGTGCCGGGGGCGGCTGAGCGGAACCCTGATCTCCTCCCGAATGCGGCCGGGGCGGCCGGTCATCACCAGGAGCCGGTCCCCCAACAGGACGGCCTCCTCGATGTCGTGGGTGACGTAAACGACCAGCTTCTGGTGCTGCTCCCAGATTCGCAGCAGCTCCTCCTGAAGCACCCGTTTTGTCTGAGCGTCCACCGAGCCCAGCGGCTCATCCATGAGGAGCATCTGCGGATCGGTGAGGAAAGCGCGCGCGATGCCCACGCGCTGGCGCATCCCAACGGAGAGTTCATGAGGGTAACTGTCTGCGAACGCACGAAGCCCCACCTGCTCAATGAAAGCGCTTGCGCGCCGCCGCCGCTCGCGCCGGCCGATGCCCTGCATCTCCAGGCCGAACGCCACGTTGTCCAGGGCCGTCATCCACGGGAACAGCCCATGCTCCTGAAATACCAGCGCGTTTCGTGGGCGTCCCGTTGGCGCAGTCCCGTCGTAAACGATCGCCCCCGAGGTGGGCTTCGTCAGGCCGGCGATCAGCTTCAAGAGGGTCGTCTTGCCGCACCCACTTGGTCCGACGATGCAGACGAACTCCCTCTCCGACACGCTGAACGTCACGTCATCCAGCGCCCGGACGCCGCCGTTGTGCGTCGTGTAGACCTTGCTGAGAGCACGACACTCGAAACTCATCTGCCTGCACGGGTCTCCCATCTTGAGGCGCTATTGCGCCGATTCCACAGCCGGCTCCGGCGCCTCGCCCAGAACGCTCCCGGCGTGCTCTATGAACCTCGGGTCCCAGAACTCCTTCTCAGTGATCGTGCGGTCGATGAGGCCCTTGGTGACAGCCCACTCCTGGAAGTCGAGCAGGCTCTCCATGTTCACCCGGCCATCCTCGCGCATGAGGGGCCAGGTCATCTGTTTCAGGAGGTCTCGATCGAGCCCGGTCGCGCCCTCCAGGATGTCGAGGTTGCGCTCCGTCTTGCCCAGGTTGTACTGACGTACGCCCTTCAGAAAGGCCACCATGAACCTCTTGCCAACGTCGGGCTTTTCCTCGACGAGGCCGGGTCCGTAGACCATGACGGTGAACTGGAGTCCCGGAGTCACATCCCCAAGCGGGAGCCAGAGCACTGCATCGCCGCTCTGTATCATTCGCGTCACCCACGGCTCCGCCGCAAGGGCCATGTCAACCGATCCGTTCGAGAGGGCCTCCTGGGCGAGCACATTGACTATGGTGCGCCGCTCAACATCCTGGGGCGATACGCCGGCGGCCAGGAACGTCTTCTCGAGAACGTAATCGTAGACGTTCGCGTTGGATCTGGCGATCCGCAGCCCCTTCCACCCCTCAGGGTTCTCCAGCCGGCCTGCCTCCACCACTTCCCGCCTTGCCATCAGGGAGATGTAGGAGTCGCCCCTGGGACCGACCTGGCCCTTGTCGGAAACGATCCGGACCTTGGCCCCCCTGGATATGACGTTGAACAGGCCGGGGCTGACGGACCCCACGTATACGTCGAGGTCTCCTTGAACGAGGAGTGGGACTGCCGGCTGACTGCTGCTGAGCTTGACGTACTCCACTTCCAGCCCCTGCTCCTCGAAGTAGCCCTCCTCCTGCGCAATGAAGAACGGTGCATAGCCCAGGTATGGCAGCAGCAACACGCTGACCTTTGCCCTCTCGGACTGACTCGGCTCGGCCGCGTCCTGGGGCGTGCACGAGTGCAGCAGCAGCCCCAGCAGAAGCGTGGTTGTGAGGACCACGATGCGGCAATGGGCACGCATGCCTTTAGGGCTCACCGGGCGGACAGCCATCATCACCTTCCTTATCGCGCCCTGCGGTGGCGTGCGTTGCCTGCTGATGCAGCGGGCCTCAGCCACGCTTGCCATGGGACAACGAGGGGGGCGCCTCCCCTTGCCCTACAGGCCCACAAACGCGAGACAAGCAGCGTGCAAATGGTGTTCCACGAGGCCGCCGCCGCGGGGAGGCCGTCGAAGTGTTCCGCGCAAGGGGCGGCACGTCCAGAATCGCAAAGCCACACGGAGCCAAGTCTTAGGCTTGAGCGCAGCCGAGCGTTCCCGCGGATGGCTTGGTGTCTCGGAACACATTGTTGTTTCAGGCTTTACGTCATGTTGCGCGGGTACTACACTCCGTCCACGTTTCTCAACACGCCGGTCATGGCCGGGATTGCGCACCGGTTATGACGTCTGGGAGCCCAAACGGTGGGGCGGCTGGTGCAATTGGGGCTGGGGGAAGCAGGGTCCCCGTGGCGATGGAGAGTCTGCATGGGGGGCGGCGGCCCGGGACCGGCACAGGCGGAAAGACATGCGACAGTCGACCGACTGGGAGCGGCCGAGATCATCTGTGAAGGCGGGCCGGCAACGGGCGCGCGCTCATGAGAACCGGATCGTCTCGGAGGCCTCGCGGAAGAGGTCCTCGTAAGCAGGGAAGTCCTCCTTCGGCGCACCGAAGGTCACCACGACGACATTCTCGCCCCGTAGAATGTACACGGTGAGCGTCATGGTCGGCGCATCGGTGACGACCTCTATTGCCTGGAGGCCGCCTACGGTGCGCGGCTGCTTCGATAGGACCTCACTGTGCAGGGCGCTCTCTGCTTCGGCCATCTCTTCGCCGGCGACTCCGCCGGTCATCTTGTCCACAGCCTGGGTCAGGCGCACCTGGAGGTCCTCCATCTTCTCAGTGAGCTCGATCAGTTTGTCAACGTGCTCCTGGAGGCTCGCCCCGTCCAGCGGCGTCTCCATGACGTTGCCCCAGGGGTCATAGCGGCTCGCGTCCTCGAAGAAGAAGCTGCCATTCGAGGTGACATTGTATCCGCCGCTCGCCCGCGGCTCGCCCTGCTTCCAGCCCGGGGGGAGCTTCATCGAGAAGCCCATCTCCTTGAGCTTGAATGAGCCTCCGCCTCTTCCGCAACCTCCAGCGGCAAGAAGCAGGCCGGCCACCAGCACGCACGCCACCCACGCCCATCTCTTCTCGGTAGTCATGTCAGCTTCTCCTCGCGCTTTCTCTGTTGCCGGCAGTTGGGCTTTCCATGATCCTTACGATGCTGCGATTCCCGGACGAAGCGGACCTGGCGGCTTTCAATCGGCGGCCTGGCCGCCGGCTTTCCCCTGGGGCCACATGAGTATCCCGCCGTCCATGACCTTGACGTTTCCAAACCCGTTGGCCTTAAGTATGATGGCGGCCTCGTAGGCGCTCAGAGAGACGCGTGAGAAGGTGATGATCTCCCTGTCCCTCGGCAGTTCGCCGAGCCTCCCCCTCAGGGCTCCCAGAGGGATGTGGGTGCTTCCGTCAATGCGGGCATCGTCGAACTCAGCGTGGGTGCGCACGTCAAGCAGGACGATCCGCTCTCCGGCCTCCAGCCTGCGCCGCACCTCTACGGGGGGGATGCCGGCCATGTGACCGTCGAGCTTGTTCTTCATCACGTTGCAGGCGGTGTGGATGTTGTCAAGGGCGTCCGAATAGGAAGGTGCATAGCACAGGTCCAGGGCGGATATCTGATCCAGCGTCATGCCGGCCGTGATGGCCGTCGCGGCGACGTCGACGCGCTTGGCGGCCTCCCCCGGCCCTATGGCCTGCATGCCGAGCAACTTGCGCGCGTCGCCATCGGCGATGAGCTTGACTATGATCATCCCGGCGTCAGGCATGAAGTGGGCCCGGTCCAGGCCCGGGGTGAGGGTGGTGACGGTGTTGTAGCCCGACTCCACTGCCTGTCTTTCCAGAAGGCCAGTGCGAGCGACGGTGTAGCCGAAGACCTTGCAGACGGTCGTGCCCAGCACCCCCGGAAACGCAGCGCTCCCGCCGCAGACGTTGACGGCCGCCACCCGTCCCTGCTTGTTGGCGGTCGAGCCGAGCGGCACGTAGCAGGGCCGGCCGGTGATCAGGTCCGTGCACTCCACGCAGTCGCCTGCCGCGTAGATGTCCGGGTCGGAGGTGCGCATGTGCTCGTCGACCTTTATACCGCCGGTCGGGCCCAGTTCCAGTCCTGCCTCGGCGGCCAGCTCAACGTTCGGGCGGACCCCGACCCCCACTATCACCATGTCCGCCGGGAAGCTGCCGCCGTCGGTCACCACGCGCCGGACCTTGCCATTGCCGTCGAAACGGACAACGCGCGTGTTTAGCATGACCCTGACGCCTCTTGACTCGAAATGCCGTGTGACGAGCTGCGCCATCTCGGGATCGAGTATCTTAGGCAGCACCTGGGGCAGCATCTCCACAAGCGTCACCCGGCATCCCGCCATGACCAGAGACTCTGTCATCTCCACCCCTATCAGCCCCGCGCCCACAATGGTCACGTCCTTTGCGCGCGCCTCGGCCAGGCTCGCCTTGATGCCTTCGGCATGCTGCACTCCATGGAGGGTGAAAACGTTCTCGCAGTGGACGCCCGGAATGGAGGGCACGGTCGGCACGGCTCCCGTGCAGACTGCCAGCTTATCGTAATGCAGCCAGCCCTGCCTGCCGCTGATCAGGTCCGACACCAGCACCTGCCGGTTAGTGCGGTCGATCTTGAGGGCCTCCGTGCGGTTCATCACCCGCACGTTCTTCACTGTTTCGAAATATTCCGGCCCGCGCACCACGCCCTCGGGCGTGGAGACCAGTTCGCGCTGATCCTTGACCACACCTGCAATGTAGTAGGGGAGGCCGCAGCCCGCATAGGAAAGAACCTGGCCCCTCTCCACGATGGTGACCCCTGCGTCCGGGCGCAGACGCATGACCTTGGCGGCCACCTTGGGACCGGCGGCCACCCCTCCTATGACCACGACCCGGAAGGCCGGGACTGCCTGCGCCCGTGCGCCCTGGGGTGAGGGGGCAGGCGCCTTGGGAAGCTCCATGGTAAACTCGGCACCCCCCAGATCAGATTGCCCCGCTGATATGCTTCCGCCCGCGGCCCGCACGATGGCCCGCACGAAACTCAGGCCCAAACCGGTTCCCTCCCGCATCAGCCGTCTGGCGTTGCTGGCACGGAAGAAGGGCTGGAAAAGCCCGTCGCGCTCCCCGTCGGGAATGCCGATACCCGAATCGGACACCTTCAGAAGCACGTTGCCTGTCTTTGAGTCCGCTTCCAGGCGCAAGACCACTCGCCCGCCCTGGGGGGTGTACTTCAGGGCGTTGTCGACGAGGGTGGCGATGGTCTCCCTTATCAGCGGCAAGTCGCCGGGAACATAGGCTTCCCGGGTCTGAACGTCGAGGGTGAGCTGGATGTCCTTCTGGGCGGCGGCGGGCCTGTAGCGCTCATGCACTTCGCGGGCGGCGGACAGGATGTCTGCGGTGGCCTGCCCCGGCCTGTAGCGCTCGGCCTCGGTGAGGGAGAGTAGGGAGCGGATGGTTTCCATCGCTTCCGAGCATTTAACGTCGGCCGAGCGCAGCATCTTCTTCTGCTTCTCGCTCAGCTCTCCGGCAACCCCCCCAAGCAGCGCCCGCAGGATGGTGTGCAGCGTGCCCACCGGTGACTGCATCTGGTGGGCCACGACGGCCGCCTGGCCAAGGTTCCTATTCTCCTCTTCCATCTCTCGGCTCCGCTAGCGCGGGCTCACAGCAGCCGGGCAACAACCTTCAGAAGCTTGTCCGGGTCCGCCGGCTTCTCCATGAACTCGTCCACCGGCAGGTAGCCTTCTTCGCCATCCGGCTCGATCTTAAGGGCCAGCCTCTGGTTGATCGCAGTGAGCATGACGATGGGCATTTCCTTTAGCCCTTCGTCCCGCCGGAACTCGCCCGCCAGCTGTATTCCCTCGGCCAGGGTGTCGAGCATCACGTCGAGGATGGCCAGGTCGGGGCGAGACTCGTTGACCTTCTCCCACGCGTCTTCACGGTTGACCGCCGTGCTGACGTTGTATCCTGCCGACTCCAAGACCGTCTTCAGGGTGTCTGCGAGGTCCATGTCATCCTCGACGATCAGAATGCGTTCGCCAGCCATTTTCGTCTTCTCCTTGCCTGCGGCACTCGGCAAGCGCCTCTGTGAGATACTCTGCACTACCACCAATGCCCATTCTATCATACCCAGGCGGCGGGCCATAGACGGTAATCGGCGATCATCGGAAGGACAATGTGCCGCGTGGCCGGCACGCCAAGGCAGCCGAACAGGACTCCTTGCGGTCTCGCCGCCTGGCGGGTGCCATCTGTCGAGGCAAGTGGGCCTCGCGCTTGCAGTGGTTGGCTCCTGTTCCATGGTGGATCGCAGCCCGACACCGCAAGTGCCCACTGGGCATGCCTCTCTGGACGGGCCAAGGCGCTTGTGCAAGCGGGGGGAGGACTGCAGGCAGATGCGCTCGCACACCGGGCCAACGGCAGGACAGACTCACCTGACATCCGGTGCGGAGAGCGAGGGCACTTCAGGGGCTCTCAACCCCCACTCGTCCTGGAAGGCGGAGGCACACATTCACCCGTTCCTCTCGCCGGATGGCTCGATGGGGTTCTTTAACTCCGACGAGTCCGGCACGGTCCAGGCATACATGATAAGGGGACTGGACCGGTTCTGAAGCAGCGCTTGGCGAGTAGTCGCCCGGCGGGGGCACTCAGCCTGCCGGGGGGGGATGCATTACCCGAAGGGCTGTCCGAATCAGGTGAAGGATGCTTGGAAGCGAAAGCAATGACTGAGTCGGCTCGCCCCGAGCTGTATCCGCGGCGCTTCAGAGAGATTCTCAGGGACTACCCCTTCGGAGAGCGCTGGATAGTAAGGGAGTTCTCCAAGAGCGGCCTGCCTGCGGACCGTCCCATAAGCGAGACGTGGGAGGTATGCGACCGGCCTGGCGAGTCCAGCGAGATCATCAATGGGCCGCCCAAGGGCATAACGCTGCGCCAGGCGCTTGACGCCTGCGGGCCGCTCCTGCTGGGCAAGGAGACAGCCGCTCGCTTTGGGCCGGTCTTCCCGCTGCTGGTCAAGCTGTTGGATGCCACCCACGCCCTCCCTGCTCACGTTCACCCTGGGGACGAGCTGGTCAATGCCTGGCAGCTCGACGACTACGCCGGGAAGACCGAGGCCTGGTACATGCTGCGCACGAAGGCAAAGCCCTCCATACTCTGTGGAAGCCGATCCGGCACAACGCCGCAGGAGCTCTTTGAAGCGCTTATGCGCGCCGATTGCCGCCCGTGCATGGCAGAGCATTCCGTCAGGGAACATGACAGCTTTCTCCTCTACGCGGGAACGATGCACTACTGTAGGGGCGGGCTCCTGTTCTACGAGATAATGCAGAACTCGGACGTCTCGCTCATGCTTGGCTCGCCGGGCGAGAGGCTCAGCGGAGAGGAGAAGGAGGACGACGCGCTGAGAGCCATGGAGGCCGTGCGCCCGGAGGAGGGGGCCGATTGCAGGACCAGCCATGTGACACTTCGACGGTGATCCGCCGCACAGGCTGCACCATCGCCTGACCAATGCTTATCCCGGCCACCTCAACGTGTGGGGCGGGTGCATGGGAGGAATAGGCGGCACGAACCCCTGGGACCTGACCAGGGCCGAGAATGAACTGCGAAGGCTTGCCCTTGAATAGGCAGGGCGGGCCAGAGAGAATATGCCAGGGTGCGAGGAGGCGTATGTCTCGGTGACCGCTTCGCAAGTGGGCATCCGCGGGACCCGGTGCATCGTGGGAGAACGCAGCGCATCGAAGGCCGACTTGGATAGCGGCAAGGTGTTCGACGATCACTTAGGATTGGCCTGGGGAGGAGGAAGCCTGCCTTATCGCGCGCTGCTGCCTCAGAGAGTTGAGAACCTGGCTGTGGCGGGGCGGTGCATATCACACGAGAGAGATGCGCTCGATCTGGTCCGCCCCGTGCCTCCCTGCATGGCAACCGGCTATGCAGCGGGGACAGCCGCCGCACTGGCGCTGGAAGAAAACGTTACTCCGCGAGAGCTCGACGTCGGCAGGTTGCAGGCCTCCCTGAGAAAAGGTGGCGTTCCCTTTCCGTCTTGACTGTGATGATATTGACACCGCATGTGTCCCGGGCCTACCGCTTGGGCGATACCGGCCTACCACAGTGAGGATGACGCGGCATGCCGAGGCGCACGAGTGGCCTCTACATTTGACCCCGAGAGGAGCAGCAGAGATCACATGGAACACGTTGCTGACAGGATTGATGATCCTTTAATCTGTGTGGTGAGGATCCGCAGGGGCGAAAGGATCAGTGGGGAGCTGGCAGAACTGTTGCACCCGGTGGCCCCGACCACTTTCCACGAGTTCCGAATGCCGGCGAACACTGATCTCGAGCTTCACTACCATGATTTTGACGAGTACTGGTGGTTTACGTCCGGCAGCCCGCGGGTGACGCTCCGCAGCCCCTCAGGGGTGAGAAAGGAGATTGAGCTGGAGGCCGGAGACCTGGTCGCATGCGTACGGGGGGTGGAGCACACCCTCTGGGCCGACCACGAGCTTGTGTACTTCCAGTTCTCAAGTGTTCGAGAGGGCGGAGAGCGCGCCGGGCATTTGACTCGTTAGTCCTCTTCACAGCGCCGCCGCACGGCCCCGCTTTCTCGGGCAGGAAAGCGTAGTGCTCAAGGCCATTGGACCGGAGTCCGCTCCGGCACAGAGCAGGCTCTCAGAGGGCGATGGTTCGCGCCCCTTTCGAGAGGAAAGATCGGGAAGTGGCTACGAAGAAAGTTAAGATTGGCTTCGTCGGTGTCGGAAGTATGGGGCAATGCGCTCATCTCAAGAACTACGCTGCGTTGCACGAGTGCGAAGTAGTCGCCCTGGCGGAACTACGCGAAGAGCTTGGGCGGAGGGTTGCCGCCCGCTACGGCGTCGCGAGGGTCTACCGGGACCACGAGGAGCTGCTGGCCAACGAAGAGTTGGACGGCATCGTGGCCACGCTGCCCTTCACCCGGCACGGGCTAATCATATCGGAGCTGCTGAAGGCCGGGCGGCCCGTGTTCATCGAAAAGCCACTGGCTGGCTCGGTCCAGGTTGGGGAGAAGATCGTCCAGGCTGCGCGCGAGAACGGCACGTGGGTCATGGTGGGCTATCACAAGCGCAGCGATCCCGCCACGGCCTGGGCCGGGGCGGAGATCGAGCGCTTGAGGGGCTCAGGCGAACTGGGCGCCATGCGCTACGTGCGCATCCTCATTGCCGCGGGGGACTGGGTGGCCGGGGGATTCAGCGATCTGATACAGACGGGGGAGAAGCTCCCGGCCCTGCCGCAAGACCCGGCCCC
>Ga0272444_10003363_pt1 | contig 14414 bp, 19 predicted proteins | sample SSMForm13_FD_201033 | JGI IMG/M metagenome (GOLD analysis project Ga0272444, IMG submission 201033) | Marine sediment archaeal communities from Little Sippewissett salt marsh, Falmouth, MA, United States - SSM-Form-13 | ecosystem: Environmental > Aquatic > Marine > Wetlands > Sediment ...
ATTGTGCACCTGCTCACTTTAGAAAATTGTTGAGTATGCCCTTGTCAATGATGTTCTCCCTTGTAATGATGCCCACCATTTTTCCTTTTTCTACCACTGGTAGTCTGTTCACCTGGTGGCCAGACATGAGCTTGATAGCATCAACCAGGTCCGCGCTAGAGTCCACAGTAACAACATCCCTTATCATCACATCCTCCACAGGCCTCTCAACTAGTTTGGCCACGATATCCTCCAACTCCTTCTTGTCTTCAGATTCCACAAAATTAACGGTGATCAAGGGCATGGAGGAAACCACCATCTGCAGCTGCTTCATGCCTTTTTTTAACTGCTTCATCAGGTCAGACTCTGTGAACACGCCCACCACTTCTCCATCATCCACCACTGGCACGCCGCTAATATGGTGCTCGGAAAGCAGGGACAATACATCCTTGAGCAGGACCTCAGGCCCAACAAATATCACATTCTTGGTCATGGCTTCCTTTACCTTCATTGCTACACCTGACCTTAGATATGGATTGGATGATAAAAAGATAATGGTAGTTACTACACTCCGACCTTGAGCACAATGATGGCCCTAAAGAGAGCTAAGGGTTTGATGAACAGGTCCAGCACCTCATAGGTATGCCTGAACTTGCCTATTTTGTCGCCAGAGGCTTTCATCCTCTCCCTCAAGCTGTTGTTCAAAAGATAAACGTAAGCCGCACCGGTGTTATACCTGTACTTCCTTCGCAATATCTTCCTCAGGCTGTCAAGACCGCTCTGGTCATGGTACACCCATGCTCCTTCAACGAGTTTGCCACGATATCCGGCAGCCTTTACCTTCTGGTTCACGTCATAGTCCTCTGCATTGAATTTCAGCCCACCCCTTATGCCTCCAATGGTGCGGAATATTTCTGCTTTCCATGCGGTGTTGCCCATGGGCATCATTGAAACATCGTGCTTCACTACATTCTCGTAGAACCAGTGCTCGTACCTGTTCACGTAATCCTCTGGAGTGCTCTGTGCTGGTTTGAAGGGCCTGGTGGCTCCGCCTGCGAAATCCACCTCCCCATCCTCAATAGGCTGGAGCAGGTTTTTCAGCCAGTTCCTTGGTGCCATCTGGTCTGCATCCAAAAATACGATGATATCGCCCTTGGCTTTCTTGATGACAAGATGCCTCGTTTCTGCGATGTTGCCAGGGGCCAGTATGGCCCTGACAAATGGATATTTCTTCTCCAGTTTCTTTGCATACTCCATGGTGCCGTCCTTGGAGCCGCCGTCAGCGAATATGACCTCATAGGGCATCCTGGATTGCCTTAATAGTGAGTTGAAGGTGCGGTACACCCTCTTCCTGTCATTGAATGTCGTAATTATGATAGTTGGCCTCAGCCTTTCTGCCATAAACAGTGAAGCCTCAAGTATCTATTTAACATTTCCGAATCACTGAAATTTCTCGTAATGGGTCCTTGCCTCTGCCCTGGCCCTCTTTGGTTCATGCGAAACCGCAGGGTATCCTATTGGCAGTATGACCTCTGGGCTGTATTTGTCAGGCAGGTTCACCAGCTCATGCAGGAATCCCATGTTCGCTGGTGTGTAAGTAAGAGAGCAAAGGCCTTCGGCCTCTATCGCAAGTACCATGTACGCAATGGATAGCCATGTGGATTCCCTCCAGTACGGCTGCTCAGTATCACCAGCTACCAACAACAACACAGGGGCCTGGGTCAGGAACGGTTTCTCGAAGGATATCTTCTTACCCTTCATCCAGGATCCCATCTTCGCATCCATGTTCTCATGCCATTGCTTATCTACCCTCTCAGATCTCTCCCTGATTGTATCCTTCATTTCCTGTCCTTCAATTATAATGAAAGTGAAAGGCAATCTATCAGCTCCGGATGGGGACAGGGTGGCTGCGGATAGTATCCTGTCCAACGCTCCCTCGGGCAGAGGATCTGGTAGGTATTCCCTTACACTGCGCCTGCTGCTCATCAATCCCTGCAATTTCTCTGGATTCATGGTCTAGCTCCATTTGATATGATATTTGATCAGCTCTTTTTCCCGGGACACTTGGACATTCCCCTTTCTTCCAGTTAAGTTGAGGACACCCTGAAGCCGGCCCTGGTAGAAGTTGTTCCATAGTTCCGAATATTTACACGATGGCTCCTACAACTTCTCCTTAAGAATTACGTTGTGGTTCTCAGTATCCACCACATTCATATGGCCAACAGCGTACTGGGCATCCTGACGCTTGGTGGATGTGAAGATATCTTCCGGCTTTTTTCCCTTGAATATGGTCCTCCATCTCACGTCGTGTGACATCATTTCCTCGCCCATATGTGCTACGAGCTTTCCATTGTCTTGGCCCAACTCCCGGCCTATCCTACCTAGCAGGTCGCAGTAATCCTCAAATGGATACCATTTCTCCATTGGATAATCCTCAGGTCTGGCATCTACAGCTTCCAAACCCTTCCTACCCCATTTTTTCTTGATATACTCCATTGTGCAGATGAACAGATCTCCTTTGACCTTGGCCTTGGGCATGATTATTGGATTGAGGTCATCTGCCTTAAATATATCCACATATTTGTACATTTAACAAGATATTTATAGCATAATAATGGTGCAGAACCGGTGGTATTGATGGACCTGCCCGGTATAGAGTTCCCGGAGATAAGCCAGAACCAGTGGATAGAGTTCGGGATTTCTGTGGTAATATACTTATTAATTGGCCTGATAGTCTACCTGGCCCTGAACAAATGGATCAGAAAGATGGTGGAAAAGACCGAAACCAAGGTGGACGACATCATACTGGATATCATCAGGACTCCAGTGATATTGATCATCCTTTTTTACGGTGTCAAGGCATCATTATACATACTGGACATACCTGATGATATCACAACCCATATCGACAGAATCTATGATGTCATCACTATTATTGCTATCACATGGGTGGCTTACAGTGTCTTCAAGAAAGTGCTTATCTATTACGGAAAGCAGCTGGCTCAGAAGACCAAGTCAGATATTGATGACGACCTCATCCCTATTGTGAACAAGGTAGGAGGGCTGATCATCGTTGTTTTCGGTATCATGAGCCTGCTCAGCTACATGGGGGTCAACGTAGCAATTTTCCTGGCAGGCATGGGGATAGCTGGAATTGTCATTGCCTTCGCAGCCCAGGATACCCTATCGAACCTGTTCTCTGGTATATTTCTCCTGCTTGACAGGCCACTCAAGGAAGGAGATATCATAGTCATGGACAACGGGGCCTACTGCAAGGTTGTGGATATCGGATTGAGGACTACGAAGCTGTACGACACCTTCGACCACGAGTACGTTATACTGCCCAACAACATCCTGGCCAACCAGAAGATCGTGAACGTGGAATGGCCTGACAGGAAGATCAAGGTGAAGGTCACCGTAGGGGTTGCCTACGGCACCCCGCCTGAGAAGGTGGAGAAGCTGCTCTTGGACATAGCACACAAGCACGAGGATGTCATGACAGACGAGGACCATGCCCCTTGGGTGAGGTTCATTGAGTTCGGGGATTCCGCGCTGCAGTTCAAGCTCTACATGTGGACCGATGATTTTGACAAGCAGTGGAAACTTGCTAGTGATGTGAGATTCGCCATAGATCAAAGGTTCAAGGAAGAGGGCATAGAGATACCGTTCCCGCAGAGGGTTGTCTGGCACAAGAATCCAGTTCCAAAATAATGCAGATAATTCCATAAATTTATATCACTGTAGATTGATACAGGGTGGATGAATCGCATCAAGGTGGTGAATGAGCCGTCGGACCTTGTTCCAATTTTACGAGCCGTTGACACTGAAACCAAGAGGAAGGTGTTCCAGGAGGTAAGTACCGATTGGAGAACTGCTACCGAGATCGAAGAGAAGTTCGGTGAGGAAGGAAAGGAAGCACTTGTTTTCTTTGAAAAGATGAAGCTGGTAGAAACAAAATGGCAGTCCAGTGATTCGGGAGCTGAGAAGGCCTATCACACCTATTACAAGTCCTTCCACATCAACACCTCCACACCAGTGATGGATATTAGCGACGTCCTTGCTGCAGCAATGATGCCAGAGAAGGAGTTCAAGAAACTGGAGGACAGGCTTGTCAAGATCATTGGTAACGATGGAGTTTTCGTGGGCGACGCTACAAAGGACCTTGACCTCTCCCAGATGATGCTTAAAAGCCTCGTTAAACGCTCTACACGCCTTGAGTACCGCGGTCATCGAATAGAATTGATAACAGAATAATGGTGATGAATATGTCAGGATTGGATGAGACAAACAAAAGCACGCTTGCCATGATATCGGGTTTGGGTTTCATGGGAATGGTATTCTTCTTCTATTTCTTCATGACTGGAAAGGAATATGAGGATCTATATGTAATAACCACCATCATCATCATACTCTCTGCCCTAACCATATTCTTCTACCTGCTTGAGGACCTGAACTTCATGTTCGACTTCTGCATGAAGAAGGCAGACCCAGAGGATTACCATACAAAGGTCAAGAAGGCATCCAATTTCATCAGTGGACTGCTTTTAATGGGCATTGCAGGTCTGAACATAATAGCATATTCAGAATACACGGACCTAGGCAAGAGCGCCAGGCTGCTGATCATCACCTTCCTTACCTTGTTCAGCGTGTTCCTGCTGCTGTATTCCATGTTCCTCGCACTAGAGGATTGAACAGAGATTTCAGTACCATTTTTTTCTCTATTCAGCCCATATGCTGGAAAGCGAGCGAGGTGCCATAGACATTTGGTGGAGGGGTGGGTTGAACCCACCCCAAGAAAAAAATAGGGGGAGGTAATCGTGAGGGTCACTTTGAAAGGTACTCTTTCTCGAACTGCTCCATGCGTTGGAGCGTGCTCTCGGCTTCTTGCAGCTTCTCGAGCTTTTCCATCACCATGTCCACCCTTTCATAGACCATGTCGCGGATGGCGGACCTGATCGCCTCGGACCTTGACGGAAAGTCGTCCACTTGGACGAGGAAGTCAAGGGCTTTGATGTAGGACAGAGGCAATCGAATGGTGACCTTCTCGGTCGAGTCCATTGTACACCTTTTGTACCTTTTTTGTCTTACTTTCGACATACACCAATCCATATATAAACATTTCGGTTTTTTTTGATATAATATCAAAACGATAAAATCAGAAATGGAGGCATTCGCTGGAGAAAATCGGGGTTAAATAAAATGCTATTATCTATATTAATACAATTAATTATTAATATAACTATTTAAGAAGGATCGATCAGAGACCATTGAAATTATTGTCTCCTTTCCTGATATATCAGACTATGGGGGTAAGTTTCACGTTAGGGCAGCCCTTCTCCTCATCAAGGACTATGGCATACATCACTGTCTTTGGTTTGACACCGTATATCACAGGGCATTTGTTGACATCTATGATTTTGAAGTAGGTATCTGCCATGTTCATTATCTCCTGGGTAAGGTTTAGGCCAGGTTTGACAATTCCTATTCCGAGGTTGTGGGAGATCTTGGTCTGGGAAACAGCACTGAATAGCTCCTTTATTGCCAGAGTATCTCCTCTCAGATACTCCAGGGTATCGAAACCCGTGTACTCCAGTATTGCACCATGGTCCCCTTTGGAGATAGCTGCAATGTTCTCGGCATAAATGCGCCTTGCCTCGTCACCTTTCCTTCCGAACATGGCCATGACGTACTTGTTGTCAGAGGATGATGAGAAATAATTCATGACCCTAACATGGCTGTCGAAATGGCCGTTGGGAAGGAAGCGGGTCAGGTCGTCCCTCAGATTTTCCGGATGTCTTCCACCCACCAGTACAGCGGCAACCCCGCGGTCGTGCAATATGAAGTTCAGGAAAATGAGCCTCATGATCGATTGGTACTCCTCCTCGGAGACGTTCTCCCCAATCTCCAGTACATTATAGCTGCCCCTGGTAAAACCACCACCGAGCAGGCCATCAAGATCATTGATACCGGTACTGTACTGGTTCTCAGGGTCGGGAATTGGCTTCCAAGGTTTGATCTTGGAATAATCCGGTTGGAAGGGTGGAAGGCTTCTGAACCTTCCGTTCTGAAGTGTGATGGGATAGCTGTGCTGTAGGATCTCCGTGGCCCTGAGCTTCTCCAGGTGGATCTGTCTGAGTCGTCTTCCCTCTATCTCGACCCTGGTGACGGATACCACTCCGTCCACCAGGTATTCCAGGTCAGGTGCCTCGGCCTTTTCCAGAACAAGGATAAGGTTCGTGTTGGAGTTCTCCACCAGGTCCTTCTGGAAGGTGTTGATGAGCTCCTCGGCATCCAGTCCGTACTTGTGTGTCACACCTTCAACGCTGTCCATGACGACCATGGACTTGTTAGGAAGTATGCGGTCTATGGAGTCATAGATCCTCTCTATCTCAGGCATGCGAATGCGCTCCAGCAGAACTGATAGCCTGGACCTATCCACCTTGCTTGGTGTTTCCACCTCCTCGGTTTGTATGGATTTCAGAAAATCCCTGGCAACGTTCAGCTTCTTCTTTTCCGTAACTGGGGGCTCGTTGAGCTCCTCCTCGTCGTAAAGTGCATCCAGCAGAACTCTGCTCGAGTCGATGATCCTGCCCTTCATCTCCTTGTCCTTCAACCAGGGGAAATGCTGATAAAGAGTTTCATCCGAAACCCTTGTTGATAGGTAAAAGCTCTCCTCTGGCTTGGCAAGGCTGTTCAGTATCTCCAGGGCCATTGTGGTCTTACCAGTTCCTGCTGAGCCCTTGACCAGCAGGGAGCGGCCGCCTTTTCCATTAAGGAACTCCGCAATCTCCTGGGGAATGTCCTTAACTGCCATGTTTCAGCACCTCGGTTATTTCGCTGGTAGCCTTCTCAACCACATCCACGAGGTCCTCCTTAGGCAGACCGCTCATGATAATGAGCAGCGTCTTCCTTCCCAAGGGAATGCCTAGGAAAGTACCATCAGCGGACTCAGCAAAGACCCTGGTCGGTTTCTGCTTCTGGACTCCGGTATAGATCACCTCTGAAGCACCCAGTATCGTTGCCGATAAGGTTGCAAAGGTATCTACCTGACCATCATCCACTCCATCGTAAGCTATTGGAATGCCGTTCCTTGAAACGATGGCGCAGACATCTGCATCAGATTTCTCTCTAAGGTCTTTGACGATTTGCTTGAGTTCACCGACCATGGACATAGTTCTCCACCCCAAAAGGAGTTATCTTCAATGGTAAAGTATAGGTAGCACATAAAGTTTTTGTTAATCCAATACACAATTTTTAAATGCTGATATCACCAATTACGTAACCAAGGAAAAACATTCGGAGAATGAGCATGAAATCACAACAGATGCCGCTGGAGTCCCTTGTGGAGAGAGAACCTATCATAATAGACATTGACACACCTGTTAAAGAAGCTGCCCAGATCATGAAAAAGGAGAACATCGGCTCCCTGGTGATAAAAAAGAAAGGAAAGGCCGTTGGTATAGTAACTGAAAGAGACCTCGTAACCAAGGTGATGGCAATGGACGAGGACTGGACCAAGATTACGGTTGGGGATATCATGTCATCGCCCCTCATCGGCGTATCTCCAGATACAACGGTCTATGAGGCCGCGAGAAAGATGGCGACCTTGTACATACGCAGGCTCCCCCTGGTCACTGACAAGGGGGTCATTGGCATAGTCACTGAAACGGACCTTCTCCGTGTCTCGCCGCAGCTCATTGAGTTCACACGAAGCTATCTTACTACAGCGGCCACCCAAGGCCCAAGAGAGCCAGTCAGCGGCATATCAGGCTACTGCGAGAGCTGTGGAGCATACAACGATGGCCTTGGCATTCACGACGGCATGCTGTTGTGCACGAGCTGCAGAGAGAGCAGGATGTGAGGCCTTGTCATCAGGTCCGGTTTACATACTGGACACCGCTGCTTTTCTCGCAGGTATGAACCTTGACCTGTCCAGTGAGATATTTTCAACACCAAGGGTAATGGATGAGGTAAACAAAGGCAGGCCCGCAAAGCGGTTGGAAATCCTCAAGGATGCAGGGCTTCAAGTGTTCCAGCCAGATAATGAAATCGTGAAATTCGTGCAGGAGAAGGCCGCAAGCTCGGGTGATAGATTGTCAGATACGGACATGGAAGTACTGGCCCTAGCATTGGAAAAGGACGGGACCTTGGTGACCGATGACTACTCGCTCCAGAACGTAGCTTCCATTCTTGGTATAGAATTCATTCCTGTTGAAAAACCCGGTATCAAAGAGGAAAGGACATGGATATTCATTTGCCAGGGTTGTAAAAGGAAGTTCCAAAAAGAGATGGATGAATGTCCAGTATGCGGCTCCGCTCTGCGTAGGAGGGTCACTTCCCGTAGCGCCTCTTCCTCAGCTGGTAGGACCTGATGGCCCTGAGGAAATCGATCTTCTTGAATTTCGGCCAGTATACATCTGTGAAATACAATTCCGAGTATGCTAGCTGCCAGAGCAGGAAGTTGGAGATGCGCTCCTCGCCAGAGGTCCTCAGCACAAGGTCCGGGTCCGGCAAACCGCCTGTGTACAAGAACTTGGCCATGTAAGAAGAGTCTATGTCTTCTGGCTCCACGTTGCCTGCCCTGACCTCCTTTGCGATCTCCTTGATGGCGTTCATGATCTCCTCCCTGCCGCCGTAGGCTATTGCGATATTGAAGTTGTAATTGTCGTATTCTTCTGTCTTTTCCTCAACGTTCTCGATGGCTTTCTGAACAGGCTCTGGAAGCATATTTCTCTGACCCAGTGCCCTTATGCGTATCTTGTGCTTGTGGACCCTTTCATCCTTTATCACGTCATTGAAGCCCTTGGCAAAAAGGCCCATGAGGGTGTTGACCTCATCTGAGTCCCTGTTGAAGTTCTCGGTGGAGAATGCATAGACCGTGAGTATCTTGATATTGGTTTCCATGCACCATTCCAGCACCTCCTCCAGCTTGTTCTTACCCTTCATGTGGCCGTCCAGTGGCTTGAGGGAGATCTCCCTGGCAAACCTGCGGTTTCCGTCCATTATGACCGCAATATGCTGGGGAAGTGGCTGGTCCATTATCTCCGCTAGCAGGCGCTTCTCATAGGCCTGGAATGCAGCAGCTGATATGGCCCTGGACACATCTGATATCTCAACAGGCATCATGCTGTCCATACATGAGGGGTTATTTATGGTTTTGCGCCTCAATAAGATTAAATATTATCATAATAATCCAGATAAAATGGTTGACAGTGATGCAGCATTGCCATCCGCTGGGGTGATCGCCTCCGCTCCTGCAAAGATCGTGCTCTTCGGGGAGTATGCCTCCATATACGGCCAGCCATCCATCGGTGTGGCCTTAGAGCACCTGACGATCTGCAAGGCTGCGCCTGGAAGGAAGAGGTTCCATACCGTAAACCATCACAAGATAAACCAGTACAGGGATACCTATATCAAGAAGGCAGTGGAGAAGTACTGGAAAGGTGGAAGCCTGGATTTCTCCACGGATTCCAACCTGCCATCTGCTTCAGGTGTCGGGTCCTCGGCCTCCATCACAGCTGCGACCATGGGAGCATTGCTGGGTCTAGAAAACGGTTTTTCCGAGGAGGAATGCGGGATCCGCTCCCATACGATAGAGTGCCTCGTGGAAAAGAGGGTGGCAAGTCCAATTGATACAGCTACGGTGACCCATGGTTCTGGCGTTTTGGTATCTGGTACAGAGGGGGATGGATTGCTGTGGAAGACCGAGTTCAAAGGCCGTACCTGGTACGTGCACGGTCTGGACATTCCGGAAATCACCTTCGTGCTCGGGTGGAGCGGCAGCAAGGCCAAGACACCCCTGCAGGTCAAGAAGGTCATGAACTTCAAGAAGCGCCAAAAGGACTTCTATATGGATATCATGAAGGATATGGGGAAGCTGGCTTTAGAGGGCATGGCCGCGTTGAAGGACCAGGACATGGCTGCCATGGGGAAGCTCATGGACAGGAACCACAGGCTCATGGCCATCCTGGGGATCAACACCCCGGCACTCCAAGCCATGGTGGATGCTGTCAAACCGCATGCATATGGCGCCAAGGTCACAGGTGCTGGGGGAGGGGGATGCATGGTGGCAATGACCAAGGAACCGGAGGAAGCCAGCATGGCAATAAAGAGAATAGGTGGAACACCAATAATTGCTAGGTCCATAAAACAAGGCGTGAAGGTAGAGAGGCTGCCCGGAAAATGAGTGACATTACACTGTTAATCCCGGTTTTTCACGTTAATCGTCGTATTGAACGTAGAAAATGTAATAAACACATAGCATGATAGCGTTTCCAGGTGTTCCAATGGGACAAGGTCATGGATTTGGAAAGGTTATTCTGTTCAACGAGCATTTTGTGGTTTACGGTGTTCCGGCCATAGTCTCCGCCATCGGCGACAGGACCGTGGCGAAGGTGACCAGGATCGATTCGGGTTTCGAGCTTGTGGATGACAGGCCAGCAACACCAGGATATAAAGAGGACAAGGCACAGCATCAAGCAGATTCCTTCAAGTACATGTTCGAGGCAATGGGCCTGGACATGGAAGGCATCAGGCTGGAGCTCGGCGGCAATCTCTACGCTGCCAGCGGTGTAGGGGCGAGTGCAGCATCATGTGCAGCCATTGCCCGGGCACTGTCGAACGAATTCAACCTGAACCTCAGCGACGAGGATATCAACAAGGTGGCCTGGGAAGGGGAGAGGGGATATCACGGCAACCCCTCTGGCATTGACAACACCGCTGCCACATATGGGGGGCTTCTGCTCTTCAAGCGCGGTGATGAGAATATCATTGACAGGATGAACCTCCCTCAACCGGTCCGCATCGTCATGGGGAACACTGGCGTGGTAGCCAATACCAAGGCCGCGGTCGCTGGTGTCAAGGAGAGAAAGGAGCAGGACCCAGGTAAATATGAGGAACTGTTCAAGCAGGCCGGAGAGCTTGCTGTGAGAGCAAAGGAAGCTCTAGAAAAGGGTGACTGGCCAAAAGTCGGCGAGCTCATGGTTGAGAATCACGCATTACTTCAAGAGATCCAAGTATCCAATGATGACCTGGACATGCTGGTAGAGACCGCCAGGAAAGAGGGCGCAATAGGCGCTAAGATGACAGGCGGTGGTCTGGGAGGCTACATGGTGGCACTGACCCCGGATGAGGCCGTGCAGAAAAGGGTCGCAGACGCCATCGAGGCCAAAGGCTTCAGTGTTCTCAGGACGACAATAGGCATTTAGAGGGATGAAAATGAACCAAAGGGAATTCTTAGAAAAACTGGACAAGGAAGGAAAGTTAGTGCATGTCACAAAGGAGGTCAGCCCGAAATATGAGATCGCAAACGTGCTGAACTCCCTTGGGGAGCAGCCAACAGTGTTCGAGAATGTCAAGGGCTATGACTTCAAGGTCTTTGGCGGGATCACATCATCCAGAGACATTATAGCTAGTGCTCTGGATACCACAAAGGAAAAGCTGCTTCATACATTGGTAGCTGCCCTCAGGGAGCCAAAGGAGCCTGAGATGGTGGAGAATGCACCTTGCCAGGAAGTGGTCATCAACGAGCCTGACCTTAACAAGTTCCCACTGCTCACACACCTTGAGGGCGATGGCGGCAGGTACGCCACCGCCAGCGTGGCTGTCATCAAGGACCCAGAGACTGGAAGGAACCTCTGTTATCACCGCCTGATGCAGCTTGACAAGGACAAACTCAGTGCAAGGCTCATCCCGAAGCGCCAGACCAGGACCACCTATGACAAGACCGATGGTGACCTGGAGATCGCGATCTGCATAGGCACATCGGTACCAGTGATGGTAGCCGCATCCCTTGGCCCTCCTCCAGGGGTGGACGAGCTTGGCATTGCCAATGCACTTGGAAAGACCGACCTAGTGAAATGCAAGACCAAGGACCTAGAAGTACCAGCGGATGCAGAGATCGTGCTTGAAGGAAGGTTGACGAAGATGCTTGACAAGGAAGGGCCATTCGTGGACCTGACCGAAACCAGGGATTTCGAGCGCAGAGAGCCAGTGTTCGTTGTGGATTGCATCACACACCGTAAGGATGCCATGTACCAGTGCCTGCTTGCTGGCAGGATGGAGCACAAGATACTCATGGGCATGCCAAAGGAGCCAACAATATACGACGAGGTCAGCAAGGTGGTGGCCTGCACCAACGTGCTTGTGACATTAGGCGGAGGCTCATGGCTCCACGGCGTGGTCCAGATCAAGAAACATAACAACGATGACGGAAAGAAGGCCATAGAGGCCGCTTTTAAGGGTCATAGGAGCATGAAGCACGTGCTTGTTGTGGAAGAAGATGTGGACATCTTCGACAGCACTGCATTGGAATGGGCTTTAGCCACCAGGTTCCAGGCAGACAAGGACGCTGTCATCATGTCTGGACAACCAGGATCATCCCTGGACCCGAGCGGTGACCATTCTGGAAAGAAGACCATGATCACCAAGGTCGGGCTGGATGCGACCATAGCACCAGGAGTGGACCCTGCTAAGTATGTGAAGGTCCAGTACAAGGACGTGAACCTGGATGAATACTGCAGGTGAGGGAAAACTGAAGGTCTGGCTCAAGATGATGGAAGTGGGCGAGGACCTGGTGCTCGTACTCGGAGGCGGGGAGAGGCCGCATATCGGCGGCTCTGTTATGGCAATTCCGGGCAAGGAACCCATAATAACCGGGCTGGAAGGGCACAGGGATATTGATGTCCTGAAACCAATGGCAGAATCCGCATGCAGGAAGCACGGCAAGACCGTGATCGCACTGGGAGGCCTGCACGTGGACAATGCTTCGAAGGATGAAGTTCAACAGATGATCATCAACTGCGAGGAGTTGAGCAAATGCATTTGACAAAGGAAGAAGAGAAGATACTGGATGGAGAGCAGGGAGAGGTCCCGGCACGAATGCTGAGACTGCTTTCCAGGCTCGGAGATATCTACGGTGCCGATGGGATGATACCCGTGGGCTCCGTACAGGTAGCAGGGGTTTCCTACAAATCCATTGGAGACCCTGGCACGGAGTTCCTGGAGGACATGGCCAAGAAAGGAGCGAAGGTACAGGTGCTGACATACCTGAACCCTGCGGGTATGGACCTGGAGAACTGGAAGGAGTACGGGTTTCCAAGCGATTTTGCAGAAAACCAGCTCAGGATAATGAATGCCTTCAAGGAGATGGGTATAGTGATAACTGCAACCTGCACGCCCTATCTGGCTGGTAACCTGCCAAGGTTCAGGGAGCATATCGCATGGTCGGAATCATCGGCCGTGAGCTTTTCCAATTCTGTTATTGGAGCTAGGACGAACAGAGAGGGAGGACCATCCGCACTGGCTGCTGCTATTATCGGCAGGACACCGAACTACGGCCTGCACCTGGATGAGAACAGGGTGCCCACGGTCCTGGTGGATGTGAGTGCGGAGATGGATTACATGGCAGACTTTGGTGCACTGGGCTATCATGTTGGAAAGCAGGTAAAGAACAAGATCCCATACTTCAAGGGCCTCGGAAGCCCGAACACGGACCAGCTCAAGGCATTGGGAGCAGCGATGGCTGCATCCGGTGCAGTTGCACTGTACCATGCCGAGGGCATCACGCCTGAAGCCCATATGCAGGACACTTCTGGGCTGGATACAATATCTGTCGGCACTGAGGAATTGAAGGCAACATATGATACATTGAACACTGGCGACATGCCAGACATAGTCATTCTCGGATGCCCGCATGCATCTTTGAGGGAAATCTCCACCCTTGCCAACGAGGTCAAGGGAAAGAGCTTGAAGAAGCCTGTATGGATATGCACCTCCAGGGTCATGAAGGAGGCATCCGACAGGATGGGGTTCACGGAGATCATCGAGGATGCTGGCGGCCATGTGGTTGCTGACACCTGCATGGTGGTTTCGCCCATAGAGCAGATGGGATACAGCACCACTGCGGTGAACACTGGAAAGGGTGCCAACTACCTGCCTGGGTTCTGCAAGCAGAGCGTGGTGTTCAATAATGTCCATGAGCTGATAAGGAGGGTTACAGAATGAATGGAAGGATAATAAACCCGGGTCAGGCCGAGGGAGAGGCTATCGTTTCAAGGGAGCCCATCGGCTTCTACGGCGGCATCGACCCAAAGACTGGCATCGTCATTGAGAAGGGGCACGAACTTGAGGGGCAAAGCGTTACCGGAAAGGTGCTGGTGTTCCCGTGCGGAAAGGGCAGCACCGTTGGCTCCTATGTCATCTATGGATTGAGCGCCAATAAGGTTGGTCCTGCTGCCATAGTCAACAAGGAGACCGAGACAATCGTGGCCACCGGTGTGATACTTGCAGGAATGCCCTGCGTTGATGGCATAGACATAGACCAGATAAATACAGGCGACAGGCTGAAGGTGGATGCTGATTCCGGTACTGTTGAAAAGCTATGATAGAGGCTGGCACCACCAGCCTCTCTATTCTTTTGCCCTAAACTATTAAAT
>Ga0272444_10003365_pt1 | contig 14403 bp, 6 predicted proteins | sample SSMForm13_FD_201033 | JGI IMG/M metagenome (GOLD analysis project Ga0272444, IMG submission 201033) | Marine sediment archaeal communities from Little Sippewissett salt marsh, Falmouth, MA, United States - SSM-Form-13 | ecosystem: Environmental > Aquatic > Marine > Wetlands > Sediment ...
GATTCCAGGCGCTCCACATAAGCCATCTCTTCCCCTGACTCCGGGACGGCCAGACCGAGGAACACAGCGTCGGCCATCGCGCTGCGGGATTGAATCAGCTCACTGATGCTCAGGTCGTCGGGCTTGAGGAACACGTCGCACTCGGCCTCGATGCGAATATCCTTCAGCATTGCCTCCAAATAGCGCTCCGTGTTCTTGCGGGCGAAATCGTTTGAGGCGGCGCAGAGAATTTTCAACTCCGAGCCGCGCCATTCCGGGTTGCGGGCCAACAGGTAAGCCAGCAGGAGCATCAGGTCGCCGTTCTGTTTGAGACCGCCCCACCAGACGTGGATTTCACGTTTCGCCTTCCGTACGGGGAAGATGTGTTGCGGGTTGAGCTTGCCGATCACGACCGACTTGCGAATTCGCTCCAGCCGGCGGGTCGTGACCAGGAAATCGACCATCATGTTAGGGTCTTTCGGCCAGCCCAGAATGATCGTATTGCTGGCGAATCCGGCGATGCCGTTGGCCTGGGCGACATCGGCGATACCGTCGATGATATTATCGACCACATCGACCTCGGCGAATACGGTCAGGTCCTCGTGGTCCAAGAGCTCGCGGGTTTTCTGGAGCCTGTCTTCACTATCGATTTCTTCCTGCAGAAGGTCCCCGACCACCAGTTCACAGACGGTTACCACGCCCCGGTTCTGACTGAACCAGGAGGCGAACTTGATGAGATCGAGTTTACGACGGGCGTCATCGACAAACACCAGGATGTGCGGCCGCCAGTTGCGCGCGCTCATGCTTCGCTGCGAGAGGCGGATGAGAGCCCAGCGAAGCATCGCTTCGTAGAGGCCGCGGCGAGCATCGCCCCAGGTGGCCCGTTGTTCGCGGCGCGTAAAGACCAGCCAGAGCAGAATCTCAATGCCGATTGCCACCACACTGGCCAGTGGGCTGATGAGAAACATCACCCAGACGCAGGCGAGACCGCAGGCGATGTTGATCGGCCAGGGTATGCGGAATCTGGGGCGCCAGGAGGGATCCCCGCTCAACGTCTCCAGCCCGGCCACGATATTGACTGTCCCGTAGACGGTCAGGAAGAACATGGTAACCACCTGTGCCACGGCGTTCAGCTCACCCAGAAAGACGGCGCCAAGAGCTATCAAAGTGGTCAGCAGCAGGGCGGTGCGAATACCGCCTTCGCCGGAGACAAAGGCGCGGAGCTTCTGTCCGGATACCTGGTCGCGACAGACCGCCTGAAGTGTCCGCGGCGCTCCGAGTACAGAGCCGACCGCCGAGGACAGGATTGCTCCCCACAGCCCCGGAAGCACCAGCAGGGCTCCGAGAGGGGCGATCTTGAGCCAGATCAGGGAATCGTTCTGCAGATCATAGACGTCGGCCGCCCGTACCAGCAGAACGGGTATAGCCAGATAGATCACGAAACCGGTCACGGCGGCGGCGATTGCCCCCAGTGGGATCGCTTTGCCCGGGTCCTTGAGATCACCGGACAGACTGAGGCCGGCCATCACACCGGTGACAGCGGGGAAGAAAACGGCGAAGCCGACCCAGAATCCAATCTGGCTGAGCGCTACCGGGGCATCGGTAGGAAGCTCCACACGATTTACCAGCAGCGCTCCGGCGACGAAAGCGGCGATCGAGAGGGCTACCAGTATCAGCAGGGGAATCTGTGTCTTCAGCGCGAAACGGGCGCCGTAGAGAGAAATGAGCGAGGACAACAGAATCGCGGCAATGCTCACCGGCAGCAGAGGCACGGCCGGCCAGACGATTCTCAACGACTCGGCGAGACCGTAAGCGTAGAGAGTAACGGAAATCGCCTGAGAGAGAAACAACGGCACCCCGATCGCTGCGCCGACTCCCAGGCCGAGACTCCGTGAGATGATAAAGTAAGCGCCACCCACTCCGACTTTCATGTTGGTGGCCATCGAAGAAAATGACAGAGTCGTGATCATGGTAATGGCGTTGGCGATTATGACGATGAGGAGCGTCTGGTACAGCCCCAGGTGTCCCACGACCCATCCAAAGCGCAAATACATGATCACGCCGAGGATAGTCAGGATAGTAGGGGTGAATACTCCGAGAAACGCCCCGAGATTCCCTTTTGAATTGTTCTCCACGTTTCAATCCGTTTCGTAACGTTCGTACGACAGGCGCAGATTTCCCGCTAAGCTCAGCTTTTCTTGACGGGAGGTCAATTGGTTTTCGCTGAGCGTATTCGGCCGACGTGGGCATCTCACCTTGTCCGATTACCTTATATTCCACCTAAGATGTTCTGATTAATAAAGTTAATGGAGAGCTTCGACCCGCCACAGGGAGGGGATCTAACTCTCCATCAACGTTTTTTAGCGGTACGGGGGATCGAACCCCGGTTTGATGGCTGAGAACCATCTGTCCTAACCACTAGACGATACCGCCGATTCAATGCGCAATGCTAAAGAGAAGCATCGAGCCCATTGTAAGTCCTCTTAAAAACTCTGTCAAGTTAATTTAAATTACTGTTGTGCAAACAGTTAGGCGGCGAGAGTAATGTAATCGCAAGAGCCGAAACAGCTTACTTGGACGACAAATTCGCTACTTTTTTTGGTCCCGGAGAACAAATGTGACGGAAAAACTAAAGGCGTCAGCTGCCAATATGGCATCACTGGCTGGCAGTAGCCGGCCCAACATACTCCAGGTAGATGATCGTCCCTTCGGCCCCCGGCTTGTACTGCAATAACTTACTACGACTACGATAACGGTTGCCGTCGATTACCAGCTCCCCCTTTAGCTCGCGGTCGGGAAGCGGCCGATGCTCCAGTTTGCGGATCGTGCGGAGGCTTCCCTTGTTGAACAGGACAAGCCCGGCGCTGTGGAATACCAGGCGGCCCCGCTCATCATAGAAGAGGAGGATTTCGTGCCTCGATTCAATGATACCGCGCAGAATCCGGGTGATTTTCTTCGTGCGATGGTGGATCAGGGTCGCATACACCAGGCAGATGACGCATATCAGGATGAGACCGGTGATAACTAAGTCGTTGTCCATAACTTCGGAAGTATATAACCACGGGGCTGCGCGCACCAGTTAAAACCGTGCAGCTGTTTAATGTTTGATCGTCGCCAGGACAGCGTCTATATTGCAATCTGAGTGTATCGCCCACACGGAGGAAACATGCCGACGAAAAAACGTAATTCGACTCTCAAACACCGCGAATTGTCATACAAGGAACTCGATTACACCGTCAATTACCAGGCCGGCTCGGCGCGAAGTTCGGATGACTTCGAGCCGTGCGCCGAGATTATCGGACAGCAGCGGGCGATGGAGGCTATCCGCCTGGGGCTCAACGTCGAAAGCAAAGGTTACAACATATTTGTCACCGGCCTTCCCGGTACCGGCCGGACCACCACGATCAGCCACCTGCTCAAGCAGCTGGAGCAGGCCGCCCCGCAGCTCCAGGATATCTGCTACGTCAACAATTTCAAGAATGTCGACCAGCCCCTGGTACTGATTTTCGGTGCGGGCGAAGGGAAACGGTTCAAGAAGGACATGGAATATCTGGTCACGTCGATTCGCAAGGTCGTCCCCAAGATATTCCTCTCCGAAGATTACAAGGACCGCCACAGCCGTCTGGTGCGGGAGTTCGAGAGCCGCCAGAAGAAACTGATCAACGACTACGAGGAAAAGCTGACCAAGGCCGGATTTGTAATGGTGCAGATTCAATCCGGCGCCGGCATCCGCAATGAGATTCAGCCGCTTATCGACGAGGAACCGGCTTCGATCGATCGGCTCGAACGCCTCCAGAAAGAGGGAAAGTTCGCACTGGCCCGATTGGACGAGCTTCGGCGCAAGTGGGACAGCCTTCGACGGGAGTTCGACGTCACCACGATCGAGTCGAAGAAGCTCACCGCCAAGCTCGAGGAGGCGATCGAGAAGCTCAATTTCTCGATGGTAGCCCCGCTGGTTACGGATAAAGTCAACCTTCTCAAGAAGCGCTATGTGGGGGAGCAGGTGGTCGCTTATCTGGAGCAGGCCGAAGAGGCGTTGTTGGGCGATCTGGATCGCTATCGCGAGGCGCAGCCGCGCCGGGGTGAGGATGAGGCCCCGCCGTTCCGCAAGCGGGAGCCGTTCGAAGAGTTCTCGGTTAATCTCATCCTCAACAATGCTGAATCTGATTCCGTCCCGATCATTATAGAGAAAAGCCCCTCGTACAAGAACCTATTCGGCTCGCTGGAACGTGTGGTCGACCGGTTCGGCTACTGGCGCACCGACTTCACTCGCATTATCCCCGGGTCCATCTTGAAAGCTTCCGGCGGCTATCTGGTTATGAACGCTCTCGACGTCCTGACCGAGCCGGGCGTCTGGGTGTCGCTCAAGCGATCGCTTCGCAACGGCGAACTGGAGATCGGGAGCTATGACCCCTTCTCAATGATGGCCGGTTCCGGGATCAAGCCGCAGCCGATTCTGTTGAAGGTAAAGGTGGTACTGATCGGCGATGCCCGCATGTACAACCTCATGTGGCGGTACGACGAAGATTTCAAGAAGGTCTTCAAGATCAAGGCCGAGTTCGACACGGTTATGGAATATAACCGGAAAAACACCAAACACTATTACCAGTTTGTCCGCCGCCTGATCGACGATGACAACCTGCCTCCGGTCGACATCTCCGGGCTTCAGGCCCTGGTTGAATACGGCCGCCGTCTCTCGGGGCACCGCAAGAAACTGAGTCTTCGCTTCACCGCGCTGGCCGATATGACTCGCGAGGCCGCTTTCTGCGCCCAGCAGCGAAGGGCGAAACGGGTCACCCGGAAGGATGTCTACAGCGCCATCGTCAATCGCCGCAACCGGATTAACCTGATCGAGGACAAAATACAGGAGATGTTCGACAACGACGTTCTCATGATTGACACCTCCGGTCGCAAGGTCGGCCAGATCAACGGTCTGTCGGTGTACAACGTCGGCGAGTACCAGTTCGGGCGGCCTACCCGCATCACCGTCAATACCTCGCTGGGCAAGGCGGGCGTGATAAATATTGAGCGCGATGCCGACCTCTCCGGTCCCCTCCACAACAAGGGAGTGGCCATCCTGACGGGCTATCTTCGAGACATGTTCTCCCAGGACAAGCCGCTGGTCATGTCAACCTCGATATCGTTCGAGCAGTCTTACTCGGGGGTCGACGGCGACTCGGCGTCGTCCACCGAGATCTACGGCATCCTCTCATCGCTGACCGGCATCCCCATCAAGCAGGGCGTCGCCGTGACCGGCTCGGTAAATCAGAAGGGGGAGATACAGCCGATCGGCGGAGTCAACGAGAAGATTGAGGGCTTTTTCGACGTCTGCAAGAGCCGTCGAATGACCGGTCGCCAGGGTGTGATCATTCCTCACCAGAACGTGCAGGATCTGTTGCTTCGGCCGGATGTTATCGAGGCTGTCAAGGCCGGGAAGTTTCACATCTACCCGGTGAAGACGATCAGCGAAGGGATCGAAATCCTGACCGGTATGCCCGGGGGGCGGAGGCTGCGCGGCAACCGCTTCACGCAGGACTCGGTGCTGTGGAAAGCCAATGAGAAACTTCGTCAGATGGCGACCACGTTCGATCAGTTCGGCCGTGAAAGCGCTGCCGGTAAGAAGAGCCGGGCGAAGAACAACAACGACAAGGACGAGAAGTCGAGAGAAAAATCGAAGCGACGGAGTCTTCGCACACGTCGTCGGTCGTGACCCCGGGCTGAGCCCGGCCGTCGGCGTCGAGCCGTCGGATGATAATAGATGTTCGTGGCCATGTATTTTTCTCTTGACATGACCGGTGGTAAATTTAATTTGCTTTCGAGCTGTCCGTTCAATGCGCAAAGCTAACGAGATCCAGGCACCATGCGACAGCGAGCGTTGATGAGACAACGGTTACCGGGTACAGGGAATTGACCCGGACGGAAGAGGTCTCAGCTTCAGGACAGTGCGCGGTCGAAAGATTCGGCCGCGCTTTTTTTATGCGGTAAATCAAAAGGCGAGGCGCTGTCACGGCCCCGCCTCTCTTTGCTCTTGTGGCAGCTAACCGTCTTAGAAGTCAGCCCCGAATGAGAAATACGACCTGGGTTTGTCAGAAACGGTGTGGAAGTTGGTCGACCAGGCCAGGTCGTACCTGAGCAGAAATATACCCAGGTTGATCCGCATGCCGAGACCGAAGCCGGTCTTGATATCCTGAAGTCTCTTCTTACCCCCCTCGGTGGTTCCACCCTTGAAGTCATCGCCGAACCAGGCGGCTCCCATGTCGGTGAAAATGGCGCCGCTGACGTTGCTGAGCACGATCGGCAGCGGATAGCGCATGGCCAGGTACTGAATCATCGGGAACTTGAACTCCCAGTTGATAAGGCCGTAGCGATCACCCGAGATGCCGTAGTACTCCTGACCGCGAAGGGGCGTGACGACATCGGCAAAATACAGATTCTCCACTTCGTAGACGGTCGGGTCGAGGGTGCGGGTACCGATCCAGTTGGTCGTGCCGCCGAGAAAATACTGCTTCGGCGTCCGGCTGAATGAAGCCCCGCCGGACACCCGGAAAGCCATCGAGAAGACTTTACCGAAATGCCAGTACTTGCGGTAGTCCATCCCGAACGAGTAAAAGCGAATGTCATCGGAGTCGAATAGGTTAATTCCGGCGTCGACCATCAGTTTGGCCCGGGTGCCGTTAATCGGACCGGTATAGCCCCAGAGCACGTTGTCGAACACGTAGGCCCCGGCCAGGGTGCTGACCTTGGAACTGCGGTTGTCGCGGATGTCGTCGATGTCGTAGTACTTCCGGTCGATGAAATACTGCCCGGCTGTCAGTTCCAGTCGGCTGAACGTCGAAAACGGCCGCCGGGCGAATCCCTGGATGCCGTAGAAACGATCCGAGAACAGATGATTCCGGCTGTCCTCGTAGAAATTCTTGGTGTGGAAAATGCCCGCACCCAGGCTTATCCGATTCTTATTGTTCAGGTAATAAGCCTGTATATACGATTGATCGAGCGTGCTCACCAGGTCGGCCGCCAGCAATATCTGGTGGTTCCCGAGATAGTCCGAGAAGATGAAATACGACTGTCCGCGCATGCCGAAAAAAGTATCGTAGGAAAAACCGCCGCCCACGTAATCGGGCGTGAATTTCACATGATACTTGCGGATTTTGTATTCACCGCTCGGCAGGACCGGCGGGATCGAGTCGAACGAGGCCGGCTCCGACATCGTTCCGCCATGGAAAGAGCTGTCGTTATCAATATCGATCAGCACCGAGTCCAGGGCCGATTCTTCTCTGTCGGAGACATAGACGTACTCGTCGTCGTACACGCCGGTTTCCGTGATCGGCTCCTCGGAGCTGTCCGTTCCATCCTCTTCCGAACTGTCTTCTACACCAAGGGGTGTCGGGTCATCCAATCCTGCATCGTCCTCGGTCACCGCGATCTCATCACCGCCCGCCGCAGGGACCGCTGCTCCGTCGTCGGCGGTCGAAGTTGTGTCGTTGGTGGCCTGCGCCATTGCGGGCGGAGCTTCTGCCGGCGCGCCTGAGCCGGTGGAATCGGTGGCCGGAGCTTCATCTGTCGATACTACCGCGGCTGCTTTGGCGGTGGAGTCGGCCCCTTTTGAGGCCCGCCTGCCGTTGGTCGTGGTATCGATCAGGTTGTACTTGCCGAGCACGAAGTCAGTCGGTTCCAGTACGCCGTTGTTTCCGACCGGGGCCAGGTCCTTCAGCAGCAGGATATCGAAAGCCCCGCGGAAGAACGCCGAGAAGGCCAGCTTGTCGCCGTCGGGCGACCACGATATGGAGCGTACTCCGGTGAGAATGTCGGTAACTGCAAAGTACCTCACGGAGTCGAGATAACCGATGTAGATATTGTCGATACCGTTGCGATTCGACAGGAACGCGATCTTCCGGCCGTCGGGGGACACTCTCGGCTGGCTGTTCTGTCCCGGGCCGACGTCGACCGGGTCGATCCTCTTGCTGTTCACATCGAGTCGGAAGATGTTATAAAGGCCGTATTCAAAACCACCCGGCATGTAGGCGTCCTTGGAGATCAGGTAGGGATGTCCCCCCTGGTCCAGCACCGGATTGCGCGGGTGGGGCCGATCGGATGCAAAAACCAGCTCCGCCGAATTGGGCATCCAGCTCGGGTCGAGATCGTCGTAGCGGTCATCCGTCACCTGCGTCACCTGGTCGGACTCTATATGATAAATCCAGAGATCCCGCTTGTGAGAATCGAGCGCCGAGAAGGCCACCTTCTTGCCGTCGGGCGACCAGACCGGCGAAACGATGTTGTAATAGTCGAAGCGACGCTTCAGGTAGATATCCTTCTTGTGGATATCCATGAAGAAGAGAGCTTCCTTGCCGTTGGATTTGGCGACAAACACCAGGTTCTTGCCGTCCGGAGAAAACGACACGCCGGAGACGTATGAGTGCAGGGACTCCAGGTCCCCGGACCGGGCCGACTTGACGAGGCTTTCGATCTGCTTGCCGTCGGCCGCCGAAATAAGAACGATTTCGGTGAAATCCGACTTGTCCGTGAAGATGGCCAGCTTGTCGCCGTCGGGAGAATACACCGGCTTCTCGTTGAAGTACGAACCGTCTTCACGGGAATGGGTGAGCTGCTCGCCGATTTCGTCCGCTTCCTTCAGATCGCGAATCGAGGGCCAGTAGCGCCGTTTCATCTCCATGTGGAATTCCTCGAAGAAGTCCTCTTCGTTGATACCGATAGAGGCCTCGAGCGCCTTGTTCATGGTCAGATGAATCTTGCCCTTTTTCAAAATCTCACCCAGCTTGTCCTCGCCGTACTTGTCGACAATGAACTTCACCATTGCCTGCCCCTGTTTGTAGGCGAGAAAACCGCCGAGGTACATCGGCGGCGCCAGATATTCGTTGATAGTAGCGTCGCGGACGAACATGTCGGAGAAATAATCCCAGCCGTGCCGCGACGAATATTCGGCGAACCCCTCCGCGAACCAGAGCGGCAGGTTGAACAGGCGCTGTCTGGACAGCAGGGAAGAGAAGGAATTGCCGAAGAGCATGTCGTAAGTCACGGCGTGGGTCAGTTCGTGATGGAGGACATGGCGCATGTCTTCGTACGATCCGTCGAAAGGAATGGCGATCCGGTTCTTGAACGCTTCGGTGAACCCGCCGACGCCTTCAGGCAGCAACGAGGATATAATATTAGTCTGTTGAAAATCGTTGTGAGAATTGTAGATGAAGATCGGGATTCGCCTCTGGATCTTGTAGCGTAGCTCCTCGGTTACTTCGTCGTAGGCGGCCTCCATCACCTCGGCCGCAAACTTGGCGGTGGGGTAGGCGTCCTCGTAGAAATGAATATCGAAATGCCGGGTCTGTATGTAGCTCCATTCAAAGTTCTTGTAGCGAACCTTGTTTTTGCCGAAATACGTCTCCTGCGCATTGACCCCGAGGCCTGCGGCTATAACAAAAACCAGGGCGAGACAAAACAGCTTCTTCATCTTATACACTTCCCTTAGATTGACGTCCGGTGGCCGCAGAGTGTTTGGAAGCAGCTTGTATCAAAGGCGGCGGCCGGTCTGTCCAAATGACAAGCTTGGCGTCCTTGTCGATTAATCGGCGACTCTCTTAATATCGGCTCCCAGCGACGACAACTTTTCCTCTAACCGGTGATAGGCCCGATCGATATGATAGACTCGGAGGACCCCTGATTTTCCGCGGGCCGCGAGACAGGCGAGGGTTATGCCGGCCCCGGCGCGTATATCGGGCGCCATCACCTCGGCCCCGTGGAGTTCTTCTGTTCCATGAATAATCGCCTCGCTGCTTGAGACGGTGATATCCGCGCCCAGGCGACGAAGTTCCATGGTGTGGGCGAACCTATCTACGTAAACAGTCTCCTGTATATAGGAGGTTCCCGAGGCCAGGCAGGTCGCGGCCATGAGGCTGGCCTGCAGGTCGGTTGGAAAACCGGGATAAGGAAACGTGGTGATCCTGACCGGCCCGAGGCGTTTGGGACCTTTTATCAAGAGACTCTTCTTGCGTGATTCGATCCGACAGCCCATCTCGGTCAACTTGTGAATGACCACCGTCAGGTCGCCCGGATCGAAATCGGTGATCTCGAGCTGTCCCTGGGTCATGGCCGCGGCAATCATGTAGGTTCCGGCCACGAGGCGATCGCCGGGGACGGTGTACTCGATTGCTTCGAGCTTCTTCACCGGTTCAACGGTGATATCGGGGGTTCCGGCGCCGCTGATTTTCGCCCCGGCCTTGTTGAGAAAATCGGCCACGGCCACCACTTCGGGATCGCAGGCAGCGTTGACCAGCCGCGTCCGGCCTTTGGCGAAACAGGAGCCGAAGAGCAGATTCTCGGTGCCGGTGTGGGAAGGTTTGTCGAAATAGATCGGCGCCCCGATCAGGGGCTTGCCCCGGGCGATTACATAACCACCCTTTTCCCTGATCTTCGCCCCGAGCGAGCCGAACGCTTTGATATGATAATCGACCGGGCGGGCGCCGAGAGAACAGCCGCCGGGGAGCGATATTTTGGCCTCGCCCATCCGGGCCAGCAGCGGCCCCAGCACCAGAAACGAGCCGCGCATTTTCCGCATCAACTCGTAGGGCGCCGAGGTGTGCCTGATCGTCTCGGCGTTGATCGTCATCACCTGGGCGTCGGGATCGAAAGTCATCTTTGCCCCGATATGCTCCAGCACTTCTATCAGCGTGTAGACGTCTCGGAGCGGGGGGACGTTGCGGATGACCGTCTCGCCTTTCTCGACCAGGAGCGCCCCGGCGATTATGGGCAGGGCGGCGTTTTTGGACCCATCGACTCGAATTTTCCCTTTCAGAACGGTGGGACCGGCAATCTCGAATTTATCCATCTTATTCCTTTGTAAACCACAGGGCTCGGGCCGTTCCCTCACGGGCAGCACGACCCTCGGAAAAATAGCCGACCCGGTTATCAGGGTAAAGGTAAAAGCAGCGATCGCGGTATATCATCCGGCCTGGGTCTGAGCCGACTCACCCATCAGTTCGAAAGACTCGCGTACCCGCAGAAAGAAATCGATAGCCTCGCCGTGGTAAAAATCCGACATGGTCCAGGGCATCCGCACGAACCGTCCCTTGGCGTAAACCAGCACCAGGTCGGCAAAAACCCCGTCGGACAGGTAAATCCGGTGATTGTATTCACGAGTGGAGGCCATCACCAGGTTGTCGGGCGTCAGGATTCCCGGGTCAAGATTCACCGTCCGGAAAGTGAAATCATCGACATGGTCCCCGAACTGTTTCTCGATCTTCTGGCAGGTCGCCTTTATCTGCGGCAGGCGGTCGCGCTCGACCGGCTTTTCGAACGAAAAGAAACGGCGCTGCAACGAATCGCCCATCTCTTCGGAATAGGTATCGGCAGCGTAATCCGTCTCGATCGTCTCGTACTGCACCCGGCCGAACTGCCGCTCGAGCATTTTCAGGGCATCGGCCAGGGCATCGATCGAAGAATAAATGATCGAGACAATGAGCCTCCCCGGCGGTGGTGTCTGTCTTCGTGCCATAGGCCTCTTTATAAACGCCACCCGGCCGACAGGCAACAAAAACAGTTCCGGCCTGCCACCCGGTCGGCAGGGGGGCTAAGGTGTTACCTATCTATCCGGTCAGTCATGACTTCTATCGAGCTTTTTGTCTTTGGAGGGGGCCCTTTGGACGGGCGGCAGTCAATCGTTCCAGTGAAGGCTGGAATCCAGTGTTGGCCCCCAGCCTTCGCTGGGGAGACGGAAAGGAAGCTGGGGAGACGGAAAGGAAGCTGGAGTGGCGGAGGAAACCGGGGCGACAGAAAGAGGACGTTGTTCGGGAGACTATGGCGGGCTCGAAGACGAACCCGACCTTTTGTGTAGACCGTTAGAAACCCACAGTAAGCTGTGAGCTACAAAGACAAGAGAATTGACATCATGGAGCAGACGGAGGCGCAGGCACGGCCTGGTCTCTGCCGCCCACTGAATGTCGCAACCGCAGGGATTTCGACCTACATCACTTCACCGCCAGGACCCGGCAGAAGACCACGTCCATGCCGCCCTTCGTCCGGCCGCCGTGACCGCGACGTTGCGGCGCGTTCACGGTGCCCGAAGGTAAGGGTCGCCGCCCCGTCTCCTCGAACGTCCCCTGAAAAAAGCCCGCCTCGTTGAGCGACTGATCCAGTGATTTGCCGATATTCGGGAATTTGGCGCTCAGGCGCTCTTTCTCCTCGCCGGGCAGTTTCCGGAAGCCCGAAGGATCAGGGCGGGCATCGATCATGAACAGCTTGCCCCCCGGCCTGAGTATGCGATGCGCTTCTTTGAGCGCTTTGGCTTGCGAAGGCAGGTTGGACATGCCGCCGAAATTAACCGCCGCCGCAAACGTCTCGGACCTTATCGGGAGGTTCGCCGGGTCGGCCTGCGCAACGCTGAGCCTCGACCAGTTCTTCTGCCGACTGAACTTGTGCCATTCGCCCAGCAGCCAGCGGCCGAGATCGATCATTAATAATGATACATCAGCGTTGGCTTCGACCAGCAGGGGCGTGAATCCCCCGCCCGGGCCACAGGCGATTTCGAGTACCGGACCCTCGCCGTTGGCTATCTCGGTGAGCTGCGTGATGAAGTCCGGCTTGGGCGGCCAGTTGTTGACCATGTTGTCGAAATTGGCCTCGATTACCTTATCGCGGGTCGAATTCAGCCGCTTGAGATGTTCTTCGACCTGCTTGTCGTCACCCCACGGATCGGCCTTACCTCCGGCGATATGCGGGACGCTGTCGGTCACGTCACAGATGAATTCCCCTGAGTCATCGACAAGGCGCCCGTTGGTCCAGCGGCCGTTGTCGATCTCACCTTCGTATTTCAACTGTCTTTCGCCGCCCGGGGTGGCGAATATATCGTGAAAGTCCTTATGCATTGTCTTCTCCTGTGCGATAAAATTTGTCCCATTATAGGCAAATGGATCGATGCCTCCAAGCCCGAAAGGCACCGATTGACTATAATTGTGGTCTGACGTATATTCGTCCTGATTGATTCTAATACATAGGAGTGGACCATGCCCCCCAAGTCCGTTAAGGCGCAGCGCGGCCTGAAGCTCTCCTGCAAGGGATGGCACCAGGAAGCCGCCCTCCGCATGCTCAATAATAATCTTGATGCCGAAGTCGCCGAAAAGCCGAAAGACCTCATTATATACGGTGGTTCCGGCAAAGCCGCCCGCAACTGGCAGTGTTACGACGCTATCGTCAAATCCCTGAAATCGCTGGGCAACGATGAAACCCTGCTCGTGCAGTCGGGCAAGCCGGTCGGTATATTCCGCACCCACGACTACGCCCCGCGCGTTCTGATCGCCAATTCTCACCTGGTCCCGCACTGGTCGAACTGGGAGAAATTTCGCCAGTTCGAGAAGATGGGCCTGATCATGTTCGGGCAGATGACCGCCGGAAGCTGGATCTATATCGGGACCCAGGGGATTATCCAGGGGACCTACGAGACGTTTGCGGCGATCGGCGATAAACACTTCAAGGGCGACCTCACCGGCAGGTGGATTCTGACCGGCGGCATGGGGGGGATGGGCGGCGCCCAGCCGCTGGCCGGCACCATGGCCGGAGCCTCGATCCTGTGTGTCGAGGTCGATGAAGCTCGCATCAACCGCCGCGTCAAAATCGGTTTCTGCGATGTCAAGGTGAAGACGCTGGACAAAGCGCTCAAGATTATCAAGGAACACACGGCATCCGGCGAGCCGATCTCGATCGGTCTGGTCGGCAACGCCGCCGAGGTTTTCCCCGAAATCTATCGCCGGGGGATTGTCCCGGACATCGTCACCGACCAGACTTCGGCGCACGATGAACTCAACGGCTACATTCCCGAAGGTTACACGGTGGCCGAGGCGACGCGTCTTCGCAAGAAGAACCCGAAGGACTATATCAAGCGGGCTTACAAGTCGATGGTCAAGCATTGCGATGCCATGCTTAAATTCCAGAAAGCCGGATCCATCACCTTCGACTACGGCAACAACCTCCGCGGTCAGGCGGAGACCGGCGGGCTCAAGAACGCTTTCGCTTATCCGGGATTCGTCCCGGCTTACGTGCGGCCGCTTTTTTGTGAAGGTCGCGGCCCGTTCCGCTGGGTGGCGCTCTCGGGGGATCCGAAAGACATCGCCATCACCGACGAGATCGTGTTGAAGCGCTTCAAGCACAACAGGTCGCTGGTGCGGTGGATCAACAAGGCACGCGAGAGAATCCCCTTCCAGGGCCTTCCGGCCCGTGTCTGCTGGCTCGGATACGGCGAACGGGCGGAGTTTGCCGACGTTATGAACAACTACATCAAACGCGGCAAGATCTCGGCGCCGATTGTGATCGGCCGCGACCATCTGGACTGTGGTTCGGTGGCTTCGCCCTATCGTGAGACGGAGTCGATGCGCGATGGTTCCGACGCTATCGCCGACTGGCCCCTGCTCAACGGTTTGCTCAACT
>Ga0272444_10003366_pt1 | contig 14387 bp, 18 predicted proteins | sample SSMForm13_FD_201033 | JGI IMG/M metagenome (GOLD analysis project Ga0272444, IMG submission 201033) | Marine sediment archaeal communities from Little Sippewissett salt marsh, Falmouth, MA, United States - SSM-Form-13 | ecosystem: Environmental > Aquatic > Marine > Wetlands > Sediment ...
GCCTTTTGCTTCTTGGTTCGCTGCTGCTTTGTATGCTCCTTAGCCACTGTCAGAAGGATGAGCCGGAAGGGCTCACACCGAAAGAAGAGGATCTGCTGGTGGAGACCACCGCCCTGTTAAGTCTGGCGACTCAGGAGCTTGCCGGAGCTCCGGAGCATCTCACGACCCGGCAGGATTCGATCTTCTCCTCGCTGGGCACAACGCGGGAGGAATATCACCGGCTGGTGGAAAAGATGGGACAGAATCCGGAAGGCTGGCTGGAGGTCTGGGCGCGGATCGCGGAGAGGATCGAGAAGGTTGCAGGGGAAGTTTCTCACAAATAGATTGGATTAGGCGGAAAAAGCATTGATGATATGGGTTAACCGTGGCTTGGGCCGATCCAGTTCGATGGCGATGACATCGAACCGGCAGTCGGTATCATGGACCCCTTTGATCGCCAGATACACGACGGCCGCATGGATAAGGCGAGCCTGCTTGCGGAGATCAACCCAGCAGCGGGGAGATCCGAAGGCCTTTCCCTTGGCCGTCTTGACCTCGACGAAGATGATCTGATCACCCCTCCGGGCGATGATATCGATCTCGCCCCGGCGGGTATGGAAGTTACGTGTCAGAATGCGGTAGCCCTTGCGCACGAGATGCTCGACCGCCAGCTGCTCCCCCTTGAGGCCGATGTCGAGGTGACGTCTTTTCGCTCCTGGTTCATGTGTCACAATGCTGCTGTCCTGTTTTTTTAAACCAATCCCACCCTTTTAAGACTTTCCATCACGATTGAGGCCGAGTAGAAATTCTCAGGCGCCTCATCATACCAGCTCCTCCCGACAATCATAGACGGCCCGATCCGTTCCCGGAGAACCCGGGAACAGGTTGCTCATCCCCGGCGGCGCGCTGCGCCGCAGGCGGTCCATAGCCTCGAAATGCAGGTTCCGGATCTGCCGGCGGTCCAGATAACGGGTCCGCATCACCGGCGTGTGGAGATTGTACTGCCCGTAGTCCCGCTCCTCGATCTCCAATCCCAATTTCCCGGCATTGCGGTACAGATAGGTCCCGGGAAACGGGGTGGCGATGGAGATGCCCACCTGGGCATAATACTCCCGCTGCAGCTCGGCGGCGAACTCAACGGTCTGATGGATCGTCCCCTCGGTATCATCGGGCAGGCCGATCATCAGGCTGCAGACCGGATGGATGCCCGCCCGGTGGGCTTCTCCAACGGTCCGAACGACCTGGTCGAGCCGGATTTCCTTTCCCAGCCGGGCCAGGACCTGCGGAGCCCCCGATTCCACCCCAAACTGCACACCGGTGCAGCCGGCCCTGGCCATCTTCTTGAAGAATCTGGGATCCTCGATATCCACCCTCGACTCGCAGACCCACGGCAGGCGGATCTCTTTTCTTCCCATAAGAGAGAGAATGCGATCCAGACGTTCCAGATCGGCGGTCAGTGTATCGTCCAGGAACATCAACGACCGGACGCCCATTCCGGCCAGTCGATCGATCTCATCGACGACCTTCTCCGGAGATCGACGGCGGTATTTGCCCCCGAACATGGCCCCGGCGGTGCAGAAGATACAGCGGTTGGGACAGCCCCGGCCGGTGATGACCGCGCCGGCATTGGGATACTCATCAAAGCGTAACAGACGCCGGGCCGGCAGAGGCACCTCATCCAGGTTGAGTCTGGGCGGTCGCGGCACACTCCGGCGAATCTTCTCTCCCTCTCTCCAATAGAGACCGGGGATCTGTTCCGGATGCTCGCCGTTCCTGAGAAGGTGTTCGGCGAGCTCCAGCAGAGTCCTCTCCCCCTCGCCGCAGACCACGAAATCGAAAAGCCCCGCGTCCAGAGATTCCTCCGGGGCAAAGGTGACGTGCGGGCCCCCCACGACCACGGGGATCTGTTCGGAGATCTCCTTGACCATGGCGGCGATGCGGACCGCGTTGGGAAAGGACTCGGTCAGCGACGAGATCCCCACCAGGCGGGGACGTTTGAGCTCCAAAAACCTCTGCAGGTACCGCCGGGTAGCGGAGCACAGATTCATGTCGGCGATGGACACGCGGTAGCCTTTCTGCTGTAGCGTCGCCGCCAGATAGGCCACTCCCAGCGGCGGCGTCCCGGCGTGACGGGAGGCCAGTACCGACAAAGGGCCGGGGGATGGTGCGGTGATGAGGGCCACGTCGATCATTCCAGGAACCTCTCTCCAATTACCCGATAGGGCTGCAGTGGATCCCAATGGCACAGCAGAAGCCCCCGGGATTCGGCAAGAGAGAGGAATCGTCCCACTTCATCCTGGAGTCTGTCGGCTGGACTTTCGGGAAAACATTTTCTCAAAGCTTGAAGAATCTGCCGCACGCTGTGATGACCGTCGGACCAGAGCCAGATCAGGGAGGCCGTCCGATTGAGGCGAATCAGTCCGGAGAGGCCATAGACGGTGACCTCGGGGCACAGGTCCGTTCCGGCCACCTTCCAATAGATGGCATAACGGTAGGGAATGTCTGCGCTTTCCATGACAACTTTTTCCTCTATCAGCTGGCGGAGTCTTCAGGCGATGAAGGCCGGAGGGCGGCTGCGGCCAACCTGTAGCCGGTGATGGCCGGAGGGCGACTGCGGCGAACCTGCAGCCGGTCATGGCCGGAGGGCGACCGCGACCGAATGCTTTCTCTCTTCAGCGGCCGCCCTCTGCACGCGCCAGACAGCTTGATGAGTCATTCCCCGGATTCCTCACATCGACAGGGTCGTGCCGATGGTCACCAGGACACAAGCGGCCACCGTCATCCAGGAAACCTTGGGAGCAAAGAAGGCATCCTTTTCATCGAATGCCTCCACCACCTCCATGCTCGGCGATTCGAACAGCATTGTGTTCACCTCCCTTCCGGACCTCCGCTCCTCCTCTCTGGTGGATATGTTCATACAGTGTGGCCAATCGTTCTCCCAGGGGCTGCATCCCCTTCACCAGGTCTCGCTGTTTTTCTGAGAGTTTCTCTCTGAGAGCCTGGTCGAACAGGATTCTTTTCAGACCACGATCCCACCGTCTCGGACCGTCCTGCCAGACCGCATCCTCCAGACCCCTATCCCGGAGCCACGATGCCAAAGCCCCATCTGTGCAGGCCAGCAAAGGGCAGCCGAATGCCAGGGCTTTCCACATCAAGTTGCCGACGATGGGCACCGGATCAGACAGGACCATCAGATCCATAGACGAGAGGACCATATCCCACCATCCAGTTCCTGACTGCGGCTTCAGGAAGACGATCCGATCGGACAGGTTCAACTGTCGGATACAACTTCCCAGGGACAGCAGGTTCGTTCGACTCGCCGGGCCGATCAGAAACATCCTCAGCGAAACGGAAGGCTCCTGCTCGATGGCAGCGCAGGCTTCCAAAAGGCTCCTCAATCCATCAGTGAGCCGCAGTGTGCCGTGATAGAGGATCTTTTTCTCGTCTCGGCGGATGGAAGCCCTCAGAGATGAAACGGCGATGGCTGACGGGTCTCGATCGCCGGCAGAACCGTCTTCTTGGGCTACCGTATGGGCACCGAAAGACGGTCCCGCAGCATCATCCATCGAATCGGATCCGACAGCAGAAGAGCCGACCGCCGCAAGCGCCGCAGCAGCGTCTGCCGAGACATCGCCCTCCCGCCCCCCGTATCCATCTCCCCGGGTGGACACCGAAGGCGCCACAAAGATCCGCCGATTTCCGGCCAGGAACAGATCCATCAGCTTCTCCTTTTGGTCGTCGTCCGGGCAGATAACGGCCTCGCACTGAGGCAGGAGCCACTGCCAGACCTTCCGGCTGTAAGCCTCCACCGGGTCCTCCAGCCAGACCGACCGGTCGGCGATCGTATCCCGGATCGAGACCACCAGCGGCAGGTTCATCATCTGAGCGAGCAACCCGGCAGCCGGACCGGCCCGCCACCCGAAGCTGTGGATCAGGTCATACGGCCTCTCCGGCTGGTACCCGGCCATCACCTGTGCGATGGTCATGAGATCGGCCTGCAGCAGCACGGCCAATGGCATCCGCATCGCCCGGCGGATGGGGATGACGCCCAGCCGGGGCACGGGAATGACCTCGAGTGTGGAATCGCGGTCCGAGACATCCGTGGCAAGACGGCGGCCACCCTGAACAGCCGCCAAGACGCCCGAAGCAAGACGATGCACGTTCCCCAAGGTCGCCGGGAGGTCCTCAGCGATCCGCCGGTTGTTCCCCGAAGTCTCCGAGAGCCCCGCTGCTATCCGCAGGTTCACCGCCACGGTCACCGAAACGCCCGCCTCCGTCAGCGACCGGGCCGTATCCAGAATCTCGTAAGCATCATCCTGACCCGGCACCACCCTGTCATCGATCAGCGAGAGCATCAGCACATGCATCTCTCGTCTCCTAGAAAACGCCCGCCGGTGGCACCAGACCTCCAAGACTCGTGCCAGAACGACGGGCAGAAAAAATTCCCCGACCTGAAAGAAGCTAAGTCGGGGTTTGAGGCTTATTCTCCGCTGGCGGATGCAGGCCGAGCGACCGTTCGGCCAATCACCGCGGCTCACTCAGACAGCCACCTTTGTTCGCAACGAATACGATTCGTCCCGCTAATCCTCTCTTTCTCGACCGGGTCACACGGTTGCCGCCGGTCCCTGATGATTGGAACCTTCTTCCCTATTCATCAGCGCCGCCACCGGGTGGAAGCTCCTCCGGTGGATCCGGCAGGGACCACGAGCCGCCAATGCAGAGAGATGTTCCGGCGTGCCGTAGCCCTTGTGCCTGGCAAAGCCGTATCCGGGAAACTCACTGTCCAGACGGATCATCATCCGGTCCCTGGTCACCTTGGCCACCACCGAGGCAGCCGCCACCGAGATCGCCCGACCATCCCCTCTCACCAGGGGCGTCTGGGGAAGATCCAGCAAGGGAACGTTCCAGGGGCCGTCCACAACCACATGATCCGGCGCGACCGGTAGGTTGGTCACCGCCGAGCACATCGCCTCCCAGTTGGCCTGCTGCAGGCCGATGCGGTCGATCCGCCGGGCCGAGATCAGACCCACGCCGACGGCTGCGGCCAGGGACATGATCACCCGGTACCATCGCTCCCGGCTCCTGGGGGTCAGCTTCTTAGAGTCGGTCAATCCCATCCAGGGACACGGCCAGGGCACCATCACGGCCGCCGCCACCAGCGGTCCGGCCAGCGGGCCGCGTCCAGCCTCATCCACTCCGCAGACGGCCCGACAGCCGCTTTCCCGCAACTCCTGCTCGACCGCCAGCATCTCCTGAAACCGGTTTTCCCTCACCGCCATAGAAACGCCCCCAGCCATATTCCGGAAACGCGTCCATTAAGCCTAACGCTTCTCCCGGATGCGGGCGCTTTTGCCCTTCAGCTCACGGAGATAATACAGCTTGGAACGGCGCACCCGTCCCCGGCGGACCCGCTGGATCTTGGAGATCTGGGGCGAATGCAGGGGAAAGATACGCTCCACACTGATGCCGCTGCTGATCTTGCGGACGGTGAAGGTTTCACTGGTGCCCGATCCCTTTCGCCCGATGACCACACCTTCGAAGATCTGGGAACGTTCCTTGTCGCCCTCCTTGACCATCACGTGTACCTTGACCGTGTCTCCGGGGCCGAACTCGGGCACATCCTTTTTCAGCTGCTGATTTTCCACATGTCTGATCATGTCCATAGCTCGCTCCTGGTTAATTCTTATTCTCCTCTTCCTCCTCCCTTATCCGGGCGAGGAGCTGTTCATCCTCGGTGCTCAGGGGATGCTTTTCCAGCAGATCCGGGCGGCGTCGCCATGTCCTTCGTAGAGCCTCCTTGCGGCGCCAGAGTCGTATCTGCTCATGGTGACCCGAGATAAGCACTTCCGGTACCGCCAGGCCGCGAAACTGCTGCGGCCGGGTGTACTGCGGACCCTCCAACAGACCGTTGAAGAATGAATCTCCCTCGGCCGACTCGGCGTCCCCGAGCACGCCGGGGATCAGCCTGGCCACCGAATCGATCAGGATCATGGCCGCCAGCTCGCCTCCGGAGATGACGAAATCCCCGATGGAGACCTCCCGGTCGGCCAGAGTGCGGATGCGCTCGTCGAACCCCTTGTACCGGCCGCTGATGATGATCAGTCCCCGGTGGGCAGCCAGCTCGCCGGCCATCCGCTGATCGTAGCGCTGCCCCTGGGGTGTGAGCAGGACCACCGGGGCGTCGGGCAGTTCTCCTCGGGCCTGATCCACGGCTAAAAAAACCGACTCGGGTTTGAGCACCATGCCGGGGCCGCCGCCGAAAGGGTAGTCATCCACTGTGCTGTGTTTGTCGCCGGCGTGGGCGCGGATGTCCTGCAGAATGATGCTGATCAGATCGCGCTCCCGGGCCCGCTTGATGATGCTCTCGTCCAGGAAACCGTCGAAGATCCTCGGAAACAGTGTCAGGACCAGGAAACGCACGGCATACCGCCCCTATTCGATCAAACCGGGTATGGTCCGGACGACCATCCGGCCGGAGGCCAGGTCGATCTCCTTGATATGAGCTTCAACGGCCGGGATCATGGCCTCGCCCCGATCGGTCTGGACCACATAGAGATCGTGAGCCGGCATGGCCAGCACGTCAGTGACCTGACCGATGACCGTTCCATCGTCGTCCACTACCGTCAAACCGATGATCTGGAAGGTATAATAGCGTCCCTGTGGAAGCGGTGGAAGCTCCCCCCGGGGAATCGAGACGAACCATCCGCGGAAGGTCTCCACATCGCCGGCACTCTCCAATCCTTTCAGCTTGAGCTGCCCGAACCGGCCCGATCGACGATACCATTCCTTCGTGAAAATTTTGGCCTGGACATCGCGAGACAGCCGAACTTCAGAAAATTGATCAAGTATCTCTTCTAAAGGAAAATACGGTAGTATCTTACAAATACCTCGGAGGCCGTGAGGCTTGGTCACCACGGCGATGGGCAACAGCTCTGTGTCCGTGTAATTCACCCTCGGTCTTCTTCCACAAACGTATTATTCCAGGATCTCCAGCACAGCCCGTTTGCCCACCTTGGCCGAGGCGGCGGTGACCAGGGTCCTGATTGACCTGGCCGTCTGGCCGTTTTTACCGATCACCTTTCCGAGATCACCAGGGCCAACACGCAACTCATAGACAATGGTTTTCTCGCCATCGACCTGATTGACCTGAACCGCATCGGGCTGATCCACAAGAGATTTCGCAATAAGCTCGATCAACTCTTTCATCGCCGGCCCCTCCTCTGTCTGACAATGAGCGCTGTGGCAGCGGATCTGTCCAGTTCTTCACCTCCTCGAACATCAGGCCTTCTGGTCATCTTCCTGTTCTGCTTTTTGATCCTGGTTCGTTTCCTCCGGGGCCGTTTGGTCAGACTCGTCGGCGGCCTCCGCCGACTTCTCCTCGGCTTTGGCCTTCTTCCCGCCGGCCGCCACCTTGGCCTCCTTCTTGCCCTCCTTGGGCTCCGTTTTCTTCTCCTTTTTCGGGTCCGCCTTGGCCTCAGGCTTCTCCTGCTTAACTTTCTCCTCGGCTGCCGGTTCCGCCTTGACCTCAGGCTTCTCTTCTTTGGATGTCTTCTCCTCTGCGGGCTTCGCCGCCTTCTCTTCCGCGGCCGCCTTCTTCTCCTCGGCCTCCGCAGGAGCCTTTTCGGCCTTTTTTTCCTCGGCCGGCTTTTCGACCTTCTCGACGGCTTCCTTGGCGGTCTCCGCTTTGGCGGCCGCGGCCTTGGTCTTCTTCTTCCTCGGAGCCCGAGGCGCCGGCGGTGCCCAATTGGAGAGGTCCTGTCCGCGCTTGAGCATCTCCCACTTCTGCCGCAATCCCAATCGGCTCATCAGATCCCAGACCGGATCGCTGGGCTGGGCGCCGTTATTCAGCCAGCCGAACAGCTTTTCCTCCTCGATCTGAATGCCGGCCGACTCCTTGAGTGGATCATAGGTCCCGATGCTCTCGATGTAGCGTCCGTCTCTGGGTTTTCTCGAATCAGCAACGATAATACGATAGAAGGGATTCTTCTTCGCTCCCATTCTCCGTAGCCGGATCCTTACCGACACACTGCTCACCTCCTCTCACAGGTCACTTTTTATCGATGTCTTCCTCTTCTTCTTCTCATCTTCGGTCTTCGAGTCAACAGGGTTTTCTGCCAGCCTGTCTGGTCCATTCCCTCGATCATCTGCTGAATGGTGCCGAACTGCTTGAGCAGCTGATTGACCTCCTGAATGGTCCGTCCGGACCCCCGGGCGATCCGCTTGCGCCGGCTGCCGTCGATGATTCGGGGATGATCCCGCTCCTCAGGCGTCATCGAGTTGATCATCGCCTCCACGCGCACCAGAGCGTTCTCGTCCACCTGGAGGCCTTTGAGATCGACGCCCGGCATCATCTCCAGCAGATTCTCCAGCGGACCCATCTTCTTGAGCTGGCGCAGCTGAGTGAGAAAATCCTCGAAGGTGAAGGCTTTCTCCCTGAGCTTGCGCTCCAGTTTCCTCTGTTCCTTCTGATCGAAGGTGGCCTGGGCCTTCTCCACCAGGGTGACCACATCGCCCATTCCCAGAATGCGGGAGGCCATTCGGTCCGGATAGAACGGTTCCAGCGCATCCAGTTTCTCGCCGACGCCCACGAATTTGATCGGCTGACCGGTCACGGCCGTTATCGACAAGGCCGCACCGCCGCGGGCATCGCCGTCCATCTTGGTCAGGATCACGCCGCTGATCTTCAGTCTCCGCTGAAATTCCCCGGCCAGGTTGACGGCCTCCTGTCCGGTCATGGCATCGGCCACCAGCAGAATCTCCTGCGGCGAGACCTTGTCCCGTATGCGCTCCAGCTCGGACATCATCTTATCATCGATATGCCATCGACCGGCTGTATCCAGGATGACCGCCTCCAGTCCCTGCTTTCCGGCCTGGGCCACAGCCCGGTCACAGATCTTTACCGGATCGTCTTTCTCCGACCAGGAGACCTCGATCCCGATCTGCTCTCCCAGCTGGCGAAGCTGTTCGATGGCCGCCGGCCGGTAGACGTCAGCGGCAGCCAATAAAATCTTCTTACCGCCCGATTTGAGATGGCGGGCCAGCTTGCCGGCGGCGGTCGTCTTGCCGCTGCCCTGCAGACCGACCAGCATGATCACGGCCGGTCCGGTACCGTCCAGCTTGAGGCTGGCCGCTTTGCCTCCCAGAAGTGCGACCAGCTCGTCATGGACGATCTTAATCACCATCTGGCCCGGCGTGATGCTGCTCATCACCTCCTGGCCGACGGCCTTGCGGCGTATCCGGGCAGTGAAATCCTTGGCCACGCCGAGATTGACATCGGCCTCCAGCAGGGCCCGGCGCACGTCCCGGAGGGCCTCATCGACATCCCCGGGAGAGAGCTTGCCCCGGCCGCGCAGTTTTCGAAAGGCCTGGTTGAGACGGCGGGCCAGCTCATCGAACATGTTGCAGTTTCCTCACTTTCGCCCCTGAGTCATGCGCTTGATCTCGGCCTTGGCCGTTCTCCGGGCCTCCAAGTCGGCCTCCTGAAGCTGCTGCAGATCGGGATGAGGTATCAACCGGTGCCGGGCCATGGTCTCCTGGATGACCTCGGGGATGTCGGTAAACCGGATCTGCCCGCGGAGAAATTCCGGCACGGCCACCTCGTTGGCGGCGTTGAGCACCGCCGGCATGGTCCCGCTCAACTCGGCGGCCTGGCGGGCCAGCTGCAGACAGGGAAACTTCACCGGATCGGGCTGCTGAAATGTCAGTGCCCCGACCGAGGCCAGATCCAGAGTTCCCTGTGCGCTGGGCGTCCGGCTCGGATAAGTCAGGGCGTGCTGGATGGGCAGCCGCATATCCGGGACGCTCAACTGGGCCAGCAGGTTGTTATCGACGAACTCCACCAGGGAGTGGACGATGGACTGCTGGTGGATGAGCACGTCGATCCGCGATAACGGAATCCCGAACAGCCAGTGGGCCTCGATGATCTCCAGCCCCTTGTTCATCAGCGTGGCGCTGTCGATGGTCACCTTTTGACCCATCTCCCAGGTGGGATGCGACAGGGCCTGCTGGGGTGAGACCGTGCGCAGCTCCTCGGCGCTGAAGGCGTAGAACGGACCGCCCGATGCGGTCAGGATGATGCGCTTGACACTCTCCGGCCGGCGGCCGTCCAGGCACTGAAAGATGGCGTTGTGCTCGCTGTCCACCGGGATCAGGCTGCCGTCTCCTTTCCGGGCTCTGTCCATTACCAGCTCGCCGCCCAGGACAAGGCTCTCCTTGTTGGCCAGAGCCACCCGCTTGCCGGCCTCCAGGGCCTTCAGGGTCGGCATCAGACCGGCGGCCCCGACCAGGGCGTTGAGCACGATATCGATCCCGTCCATGGCGGCCACCGTCTCCAGACCCTGGGGACCGGTCAGGACCTCTGCTTTCAAAGAGCCCAGCTGCTTGGCCAGGCCGCGATCTCCGATGACCACCGTGTCGGGCGCAAACTCCCCGGCCTGGCGCTTCAGCAGATCGACATTTTGCTGAGCCGTCAGGGCGCAGACCGAAAAACGATCCCTCATCCTGCGCAGGACGTCCAGGGCATTGGTGCCGATGGAGCCCGTCGATCCCAGGATGGCGACATGTTGCATTCTGTCCCACCCTCCAAAAAGAGTGCAATTTCTAAAAAATAATAGCGTTTGGTTCAGAAAACAAGAAAAAACTCATGTCGCTTCAAACCTTTAGCGAACGATGGCCCCCGGCCGAACAAGACCGTTTCCCCACCGGGGGCCATGAGCGCCGAGTTCCCCGGCGAAATCCCCATAATAAAAAATCTGCCCGGCGGGCAGATCCGCAATGGAGTGGCTTTAAAGATCGATCAGCTGTGAGCGCTCAAGGCATCCTCCAGCCATCTCTGCAGCCTACGGCATCCCTCCCTCACCTCCGGACTCATCTGTTCGCCGAAGCCGAGCCGTTTGGGTTGAACGGCCACCAGATAGACACTGGCTCCGGTATCCTGTGAAATGAGATCGGCAAACAGTTTTAATGATAAGCTGTGCGAGGAGAATCCCCCTCCGCGCCACTCCGATGAATCAAAAACACCGATGGCGCCCGGCCGTTCGGAAAAATCGGCCGCATCCAGCACCAGGACCGTCTGAGGCTGTTCCTCACGGATGGGCCCCAAGAAGTTCTCCGGGACGGTTCCACAATCAAACAGGGATGCCTGGACCCGGTCCTGCAGCCGCTCGATCATGGCCGGGCCGAATCCGTCATCCCCCTTCATCGGATTGCCCACCCCGACGATAACCACCCGGCCGGAGAGGTGCTCGCTCAGTCCGGCCAGCTGCATCTCAGCCCCATTCCTCCGTCTGGATCAGCTTGCGCCGGCAGCTGGGACAGAGAAACCGGAGGTTGTCGGTCCGGTCCAGCGGACGATCCCCCCGCTCAGGCACATCCTCGACCAATCCTCTGCGGCCCCAATCGGCCAACACCAGATTCGGATTGGCGTAAGCAATGGGCCCCAGCCGTTTGGCGATCCATTCCAGATGCTTGCGGGCGGTGATGAACTCGCCGCAGTGCTCGCAGACCAGCAGCTCACCCTCGACCGTCTCCACCGCCTGGTGGTGGTCGAACAGGGCCAGATCCCATTCGTTGGACTGGATGATGCCCTTCTTGGTGATGCAGGCCCGCTGACACTGGCCGCAGAGAATGCAGATATCATAGTGCAGGACCATCCGGCGAACCGCGCTGCCGTCCTCGCGGCGCTCCTGGACCATCTCGATAGCCTGAGGCGGACAGACCTCGGCGCAAGCGCCGCAGAGGACGCAGTCGTCCTCATAGTACTTGGGCTTCCCCCGGTAACGCTTCGTCAGAGTCGTCGGCGCTTTGGGGAACTTGGACGTATAGGGTCCCTGAATGAGAGCGGTGACCGCCTCTTTCAGTTCTCGCAGCTTCGGTTTTTTCAACTGAAAGCCTCCGGGATCTACTGATCCAGTTGTCCCTCGGAATCCTCGGCGTATTTATCCATCACACTGCCGGACCACAGCTTAACTCCGCTACGGTGTGCCCCCCGGGCCAGCGCGTGGGCGCCGGTCGGCGAGGTCAGCAGGATGAAAACGGCGCACAGCAGAGCCTTGATGCCCATGGCACCGCCGGAATGAACCAGCACGCCCAGCAGAATGAGACAGGTGCCCAGGGTGACGCACTTGGTGGCGCCCTGCAGGCGGTTGTAGATATCGGGCAGCCTGACCAGCCCGATGCAGCCGAAAAGATCGAAGGCCACGCCGATGGAGATGATCACGATGCCGATGGTCTCATTCATCGAATCCTCTTCCCTCCAGGAATTTCGCCAGAGCGATGGTCCCGATAAAGCTCAGCAGGGCCCAGGAGATGGCGATATTCATGTACCAGTCCTTTCCGGTGAAGATGGCCGTCAGAGCGCAGAATCCCACCACCAGGGTGCCCAGAATATCGATGCCCACCGTCCGATCCGGCGGCGTCGGACCCATGCCGATGCGGTACAGGCAGAGAAAACAGCACACGATCAGAAGGATGAACAGGGTCATCATTCGAATATTCTCCTGAGAATACGCTCGAACCGGCGGACGATGATGGCGGTCTCCTCCTGAGGATCATCGGTGGTGATGTTGATCCAGTGAATGTAGAGATGATCGCCGATGATATCCACTGTCAGCGTGCCCGGCGTCAGGGTGATGGAATTGGCCAGGAAGGTCCGGCCCATGTCGCTGGTCAGGGAGGTGCGCACCTTGACGATTCCGGGTCGAATGGGCATGTCCGGATGGAGCACCCGATAGGCCACATCCAGATTGGCGCAGATCACATAGTAGAAGAAGACCGGCAGATAGATCAGGAACCAGAAATAGCGTGCCGGTTGGACCAGCTTCTGGGATCCCTGCAGAAAGATGTCATGCAGCAGCAGGCTGAGCAGCAGAGCCAGAGCCAGGCCCACGATCAGCTCCTGCGGCTGCAGAGACCAGGTCAGCAGCAGCCACAGAACGAAGATGATCAGAAATTGAAAGATACGATTGGCCATCGACAGCGTCCTTTTCCGTCAGGGCACAGGGAGGCCTCAGAGTCCAAATACTTTCTGCACGTACGTGGAACCCTCCAGCAGGGCATCACGGGCCGGGGCCAGTACGGCGCCGGAAAGATAGGGATAGAACAGCCCCATGGCCAGGCACATCAGCGCCAGCACCACCAGGGAGAGCCGCATCAGATAAGGAACTTCTTTCACCTTGGAGAGACCGGCCGGCACGTCACCGAAGAACAGGTTGCGCTGTACCCTCATGAAATACAGAATGGTTAGAAAACTGACCAGTACGGCCACGGTGGCCAGAATGTACTGTTTAGCCTGTATCAGGGCGATGACGATGATCAGCTTGGACCAGAATCCGTTCAGCGGTGGGATGCCTGAGATGGAGAGAAAACCGACCGCCGCCGATGTGGTGCTGACCGGCATGTTGCGGCTCAGTCCGCCCATGCGGCTCAGCTTTCTGGTCTCGGTGCCGTACTCGATGGCCCCGGAGGACAAAAACAGCAATGACTTGAAGGTGGCGTGATTGATCAGATGGAACAGCCCCCCGAGGATGCCCAGAGGAGTCCCCAGGGCGATACCGACCACCACGTAACCGATCTGGCTGATGCTGGAATAGGCCAGCAGGCGTTTGAGGTCGTCCTGGCCGATGGCCAGCAAGCCGCCCACGACCATGGACAGTCCCCCCAGGATCATGAGCACCATGGAGATGAACGGGGACAGCCCGAATACGTTGAAGATCAAGCGCATCAGGGTGTACACGCCCAGGGCCTTGATCAGCACGCCGGAGAGCATGGCCGAGATCGGCGCCGGTGCCGCCGGATGGGCATCGGGCAGCCAGGGATGAAAAGGCACCAGGGCCGCCTTGAGACCGAAGCCCATGATGAACAGGGCGGTGGCGAACAGCACCGCGCTGTTGGAGGTCATCTGCCCTACGGTTCTGGCCACGTCGGCCATGTTCAGGCTTCCGGTCAGGCTGTAGGTGATGGCGATGCCCAGCAGCAGAAAGGTAGAGGCCACCCCGCTGAGGATGAGGTATTTGAAGGATGCCTCCAGCTCCTCATGCTCGCATCCGAAGGCCACCAGCGCATAGGAGGCCAGTGAGGCGATCTCCAGGAAGACGAACAGGTTGAAAAAGTCCCCCGTCAGCACCACGCCGTTCATTCCGCCCACCATGAGCATGAACAGGGCGAAGAACTTCGGCTTGGAGGTGTACCGGTCCATGTAGCGGACCGAGAAGATGATCGCCAGGAAAGCGATGATGCTGATGGTCAGCAGCAGAAGGGTGCTCAGACCGTCGGAGACCAGAACAATTCCCCAGGGCGGGGCCCAGTTGCCCATGCGGTAGATCCCCGGCTGATGGCCGACCAGGCTGATGGCGAAGATGACCAGGCACAGGGTGGCCAGAAAGGCCAGCGGGCTGCCGATCCTTCTCCAC
>Ga0272444_10003367_pt1 | contig 14385 bp, 4 predicted proteins | sample SSMForm13_FD_201033 | JGI IMG/M metagenome (GOLD analysis project Ga0272444, IMG submission 201033) | Marine sediment archaeal communities from Little Sippewissett salt marsh, Falmouth, MA, United States - SSM-Form-13 | ecosystem: Environmental > Aquatic > Marine > Wetlands > Sediment ...
GTCTGACGTACGGGCTGGTCGTGGCGCTCAACGTGGACCCCATCGAGAAGAAGCCGCTGTTTCACTATCTTCCAGGCACGCAAAGCCTTTCCATTGCCGCCCCTGGCTGCAATTTTCAGTGCGAGTTCTGCCAGAACTGGCAGATCAGCCAGAGCCCGCGAATGGATTCCCAGGTGCGTGGCCAGGCTGTCAGCCCGGAACAGGTGGTCTCGGGTGCGATCACTCACGATTGTGCGTCGATCAGCTATACGTACACCGAGCCGACGGTGTTCTTCGAGATGGCCTACGACACTGCCTTGCTTGCTCATCGAAAGAATATCGGCAACGTGTTCGTCTCCAACGGCTACATGTCGCTCAAGGCTATCGAGAAGATCGCCCCCTATCTCGACGCGATCAACGTAGACCTCAAGGCCTTTCGCGACGAGACATACCAACGCGTGATGAAGGCCCGGCTCGAGCCGGTTCTGTCGGCCTTGCGTGCGCTCGTGGCCGCGGGCGTGTGGGTGGAGGTTACCACGCTTGTCGTACCGGGCATGAACGACTCGCCGGAGGAATTGGCCGATATCGCGGGGTTCATCGCCACGGATCTTGGTCGAAGCGTTCCATGGCACGTCAGCCGGTTCCACGGGGACTATAAGATGGCCGACGTTCGCGCCACGCCGATCGAGACGATGGCGCTTGCCTGCCGCATAGGCCGGGATGCGGGGTTGCGGTTCGTTTACAGCGGCAACCTGCCTGGCTGCGCCGATGAAAGCACACACTGCCCGAGTTGTCGGGAAATGTTGATAGACCGGAAGGGGTACATGGTGCGGCGCATACACCTGAGCGACGGATGCTGCCCGAAATGCGGTGAGGCGATCGAGGGCATCTGGTTGCGAAGCTGACTTGCCTGGATGGGCGCATAAGTAACCGCGCACACGTTCAGACCGTCCGTGTGCGCGGGTCTATTGCTGCGGCGGCTTACTTCTTCTTGCGGCGGTTCCGGCGCTCGCGGCGTTTCTTGGAACCGATCTTCCTTCTGCGTCTCGGCTTGGCCATGAAATTCCTCTTGCAGATATTCGTATAAACTAAACCGGCGAACCGGCCTTAATCAAGCAACGCATCGTACCGGATTTCCTCGCCTCTGTCACGCACAAACCCGAAAAAGCCGATGCCCGCGGCAGGGACAGCTTTCCAGACGGCCTATGAATCCTCGTCGAGTCCTTCGTCGTCGGCGGGATCGTACTCGGTTATATCGAAGTCCGCCTGACGGGTTTTGCCCAGGCGCAGGACGGTCACCCGAACCTTATCTCGACCGGCCTTGCGGGCCTTGGCGATGAGATCACGCATCTGTCTGGGGCTGGCCAGTGGGTTATCGTCGAGTTGCGTGATTACTTCGTTGGGGTAAATCTTGGCTATGAGTGTCGGCGAGCCGCTCTCGACATTGGTCACGATCACGCCGGCAGGGGCGGCGAGGCTCAGGGCGTGGCGGACCTCGTAAGTAACGTCTTTGACGGTCAGGCCGAGCTTACGGTTTTTCCACTTGTCGGCTGACTCCTGGTCAGGGGGGGCCAACTCGATTCTGTAGTTGAGTGTTTTTGTCTTGCCGGTTCCCTGGGCAGTCGGGTGGTAGTACGTTATGCGGATGACCTTGCCTACCCCGACGGCATCGAGGGCCTTGGTGATGAAGTTTTCCCGGTTCTTCCAGGTCGGTGCGAGCGGTCCGTCGCCCTCGTCCCCTCTTCCATACCATCGGCCTCCGTAATATTCCCGGTCGCGGGCGTACCGGCTTGCCAGTTCGATGGGATAGGGCGTTTTCGGGCCCTGTATCTTCAGCAGGATATCGCCGACCCGGAGTTTCATTTTCTGGGCTGGGCTCGCATCGTATACGGCGTTAATCAGGAAGCCGATCTTCCCATCACGCGTCGGCGTCTCTATCTTGAGCATCTCGGCCAGGTCCGGCGTGACGGGGACGGACTCGACGCCGAGCCATGCATGCCGCTTGGCGAGCGTCTTGGTGGTGACCACGATTTTCGCGTCCAGGTGGGCCGTCGGTTTGGTCAACAGGCCGCGCAGTTCGGTGATGGTGAACACGCGGGCAGTTCTGGTGGGGCTTCCGAATCTACGCGAGGCGTCGAGTTGCTGCTCTTCCTCGTCCTCCCGCCTTTCCTGGGCGCAGGCGCCGATGATCCGACCATCGAAGTCCACCATGAACGAGCCCGTCGGCATGTTCCTGGCGGCATACCAGTAGTACTTCCCGGCGTAGCCTCGCTGCTTGCCGTACAGGCGGTTGGTAGACAGGTCCACGTATTTCTCGCCGAGTCGCTTTCGCATCCTGGCCTGCCAGAAGGGCCTCATCCGCTGTGGGTCAGCCCCGGCCAGTTCGGCCCGGGCCGGCAGCTTGCCTTTGGTTACCCGCACGCAGAAACCGCCGATGTCCTTGAACGCGCCGACGAACTGGACTTCCTGGCGACGGGTGGGGGAGTGCTTGATGTATATCTTCTCGATCTGCCGGGCGACCTTGCGGCCCAGAGATCGCAGGACCACCACATCGGTGTCGTTTACGGCCAGGCCGTAGGTGCTTATCTCTCGTCCGGAAGCGCTGATGCCGCCATCAGAGAAGCCGCCCATGAAGCTGGGGCGGTAGCGGCTCATGCCGTCATTTTCCCCTTGGCGAAGCACGAGCACCACTTCGTGAACCGCACCGAGGAGCTTTCCGCGGCAGGCCTTTTCGGCCGCGATGAGCTTGCCCCATTCGATCCCCTCGGCATTGCGAAGATCGTTGCCGAGCCAGAGGCATTCCTTCTGACGCAAATCGAAGCCGCGCGTCGTAGCGCAGCCAAGGGGCCTGCCTTGGGAGTCAGCGATGAGCCATGGCGCGCTTGTTCGGTTGACTCGATAGTCGTAGCTATGCGACTGACGCGAACCATAGAAAACGTTCGTGATGCTGCCGGGCTCATACAAAACCGTCGGACGTGCCGCCATGAAGATCAGCCGCCATCGTTCATCGACTTTGTGCAGGAACGATTGGAGCAGGATGGTGTTCGCGCCCTTGTCGACCAGCGGCACAAACTCGATCGGCTTGAGCGAACTCGCCGCTTTGGGGCCGGCCTGGAGGATCACGCCTGGGGCGTCGAAAAGCAGCTTGGCCCGCTTGGCCGGGAAAGACTTCCCGCCGCTGACGACGGTAAGCCGGTCGATGTAGCGGTCGTCCAGGCCGGTATCGACCACAAGCACGCTGCCGGTGTCATCCAGCGCGATCCCCGGTGCCTCGGCAGGTCGCTTCTGGTCGACGAACTCACTATACAACTCGGAGATTCGATAGTTGTTCTCGTCGGCGCTCAGCGGCTCGGAGGTGTCCTTCTTGATGTGCGTCTGGACGACGACGAAGCTCCGCCGCGACGCGTCGATCAGAGCCTTGGGGATGGCGTCCTCATCCTTTTCCGCCTTGGTGGGTTTTGTGGTCGCGGCAGAGGGTGTCATTGTAGATGCCGTCGCAGGACTGTCCGCTTGGGCAGCCCGGGTTGTTACGCACGCCAGCGACAGCAACGTCGCGGCCAGGATTAATGATATGGTTCTCATAGTTGTCAGTCCTCCTGGAGGTAGTCTTTCTCCCAACTCAGCGGCTTCCAATCGAGGAACCCGTCGCGCTTGATGGTGATCAGGACCTTCTTGTCCACCCCCTTGGCGTCGGCGGTCAGGCTGTCGTAGGCCTTCTTGACGTCCTCGATGGTCTTGATGTCCCGCTTGCCGATCTTGAGCACCACGTCGTTGTACCGCAGGCCGGAGTCGGATGCGTTGCCCTGGCCCCGAACGCCCTGAATGAAGACCCCGCCGTCGGGATGGATGAAGTACAGCCGTGGGTTGGAGAACTTGGTGATCTCCTTGACTGTCATGTTCCACTGGCGGCAGTCGAAGTCTTCGCCCTCGAACTTGCCTCGCGTGATGGGCTTGAGCGTGACGGTCAGGACCTTCCGCCCGCCGATTTGGCCTGCAAAGGCCAGCGGCGGGGCATCCAATACGGGCACATAGCTGTGCTTGGCATTGGCATTGGCAGTAGCGTAGGCGTACATGGTGCGGGCCATCGTCCATTCGCCCGAAGCAGCCGGGGCCGAGGTCGGCTGGACCTTGTGCTTGCGTCCGACTATTACCGTTGCGGGTTCATCCGGCGGCAGGTCGGCCAGCAGCACGCGAAGAGCGGGCAGGTCCTCGACATACAGGCCGTTGACGTCCTTGCCATTGACGGCCAGGAGTATGTCGCCGTTTTTCATGTTGGCGGCATCGGCGGGTGAGCCCTGGTCGATGCTCTGGATCAGCACGCCCCGGTTGGCGTCGGTGAAGGTGTTGCTCTTGAAGTCATTGAGCGCCTGGAACTGGAGGCCCGTGTAAGCGCGGTGGACCTTGACGGGCCATTGCTCCTTCGGTGTCTTCGCCGAGGCCTCCCGCAGTCGGCGGATTACGTCCGATACGACGTTGGACGGTATCGCAAAACCGATTCCCTCAGCCATGCCGATGCCCAGCGTGTTGATGCCCGCGACCTTGCCTTCAGTATCCACCAGAGGCCCGCCGGAGTTGCCCGGGTTGATGGCGGCGTCGGTCTGAATCCACAGGTTGTACCGGTACTGCGTGGTGAAGCCAATGTACCGCCGCGTGTTGGAGATGATGCCCAGTGAAATGCTCCGCGTGAAGCCGAACGGCGAGCCAAGGGCCATGACGAATTGCCCGGCCTCGATCCTGTCGCTGTCGGCGAACTCCGCTACCGGCAACGGTGGGTCCCCCGCGGGAATTTCGAGCTTCAGCAGCGCAAGGTCCGTTTCCGGGTCCAGTCCGACGACGGTGGCGGGGATCTGCTTTCGGTCGCCCAGCACACAGTTGACTTCGACGGCCTTCTCGCAGACGTGGTTGTTGCTGACGACGTACCCGTCCGGCGAGATGATCACCCCCGAGCCGAAGACCTCGACCCGCTGTCGTTCGCCGCCCTCGAACGTCTCGCGGATGGGTTTGACGAAGACCAGACCCGGGTAGACCTTTCTCTTGGCCGAGGCGATGATTTTCTGGAAGTCGATCGGCCTGGATGCTTCCACGGCTACGTCGCTCTGGCACCCAGCCAGCGTGGCGACGGCCAGCACCATCGGCCACAACGAGAGAGTCCCCAGTCGTTTCATTGTTGCTCCTTAGGTTTGACCGGTCAGCCGACAACTGCGTCGGCGGCATCGCGATAGCCCCGCGAACAGACAATTGTACCAACGACCACTCGCCACAGGCAAGCGCGAGGTTCAGATCATGTGGATATATAGCGGGTTGTGGCCAGAGCCCACCGGGCGCTACAATGCTCGCCGAAAGGACTTACTATGAGTGACACGGCAGCGACCGAGGCGACTTTGCGCCTCCACCTGGCCGATGGGGTGGGGGCTCTTACTTACAAACGGCTTGTCGAGGCGTTCGGCAGTCCGGCGGCTGCCTTGGAGGCCGGGCCGGGCGGATGGCGACGAGTTAAGGGAGTCGGCGAGAAGACCGCCGCCGCCATCGAGGCCGTCACCGACGAGCAGGTCCGCAGCGAACTCCAACTTGCCGACCAGGCCGGCGCGCGGATACTCACCGCCGCCGACGAGGAATTCCCCGAAGCGCTGCGGAACATCCACGACTGCCCGGCCTTGCTGTACGTCCGTGGTCGATTCGAACCCAACGACGCGGTCGCGATCGGCGTTGTCGGGGCGCGGCGGTGTACGTATTACGGCCTGGAGCAGGCCGAGCGATTCGGGGCACTGCTCGCGCGGGCGGGGCGTGGTGTACGGTAAGGAGGCGGGCGGCTTGACCCTCCTGCGGCGCCTGGATGATGGCCTTGTCGGCGGTGAGCAGCATGGGGCCGACGTGTTTGGCGATGAACTCGCGTAGCTGGGGGATGGTGTTGGCCTTGGTCAAGTCCGCCTTGGCTTCCTCAAACGCATGGCGCACGGCCCGTTCCAGGTCGGCGGCGTTCATGGTGCTGGATTCGGCAATCTCTCCGATCTGTTTCCTCGCCTGCTCCAGAGCCGAGAACCGCTTGGAGATCTGCTCCGAAAGGGCACGCTTGGCGGCATCGGGCGTGTCCGGGTCGGCGACCGTGGCAGTCAGTCGCTCGATTTCGCCCTCAAGCCGAGTAGCCTGGACCTTGGCCGACTTCAGGGCCGACTGGTTGGTTTCAACAAGCTTTCGCGTTTCCGCCATGATCGGCTTAACCAGATCCTCAATGTTGGCGAACATGCGCCGGAACGTCTCCTGCACGCGGGCCAACAGCCGCTCCTCCCGATAGTAGGTCGAGTTTTGGCAGACCAGTTTGCCGTGCATCAGGCGATGGCCGCAGGCCAAGTAACGCGTCGCGCCTTGCTTTCGGGCGCACGCCTTGGTAAACACTGGGGAACCGCAGACGGCGCACTTGATGGGGGATGTGATGGTCTAACATCGACATCGGCGGCATCATGTCCAACGTCGCCAACAAGTTCCTGCTCGAGGGCTTCTTCAGCGTCGAGCGGATCTGGCGGAACATCTGCGCGGTCCGCAATGTCTCGGACTTCAAGACCGTCACGTCCTATCGCCTGATCGGCAAGGACCAGTGCGAGATCGAGGCTCCGGGCGGCGAGCTCAAGCACGGAACGCTCGGAGAGGAGAGCTACACCAACAAGGCCGACACCTAAGGCCTGCTGCTGGCCATCGACCGGCGCGACATCATCAACGACGACCTCGGCGCCATCACCACGGTCCCCCCGCAAGCTCGGGCGGGGTAGCGGCCTGAAGATCAACGACGTGTTCTGGACCGTTTTCCTGAACAACTTCGCGTTCTTCAAGACGGCAAACGCCATTATACCGTGGCGGCCGGAGTCGCGCGTTCATAGCTTCATAGAAGGTCGGAGGCATCTGGAGATTGATAGGCTCGAACAGTGGCAGACGGATGAGAAGGTCTTCGAGGGCTATGAGGCTCAAGGCTGAAAACCGCAAATCCTTTAAAAAACTTGACGTGCAGGAAACACAAGGCCTAACGCGATAATCCGAGTATCAGCATGAGCATTATTCGTAAAACTCTTGCTCTGTGTGAATATTTACTTCAGGTAATCTCTTCCGTAATCCGAATAAGGGTTACAGCGTGGGTCGTACACGGTCACCAGGGTAGGTGCCAATCGGGTTCCAGGCTGCCACTACGTGAGGCGGCTGTGAGAAATCAAACGGAACCGGGAGTGTGGAGATATGGGCATCCATCGCGCTGGGCGACCGCGCCGGAACTCTCGGAAACACCACCATACGCGGAAATCGCTTCCCACTTCCGGGTTACCCCTGAACGCAGCGGCGCGACCATGTTTCGAAACTCTCGAACAGCGCCTGATGCTTGACGGCCAAGGGTACTCGGGCGCGAGTCTGGGCCTCGCCGAGACGGTGGACAGGCCTGACCGGCTTGTCATCGTCGATCAGGATGCCGATGCCGAATCCCTCACGCTGGCTTCAATGCCGGGAACCGCCGTTCGCCGTTTGGAAAACACCACCGATGGCATCGCCCAGGTCAGCCATATCCTCTCGGAATTCCAGGGCGTCGAGCAGGTGGTCATCCTTTCTCACGGATTGCCGGGGCGGATTGATCTGGGCGGCTCGATGGTGGGCCTGGCCGAACTGACCGAAAACGATGAGATCGTGCGGGGCTGGGGGGACTACCTGGGCGAGGACGCGACCATCTCGCTGCTGGGTTGCAATGTGGCGGCCGGGTCTGTCGGGGAGCAATTCGTCAACGCGCTGGCCGAGTTGAGCGGCGCGGACATCTCGGCCTCGGACGACGTGACCGGGCTTGGCGGGGACTGGGACCTGGAATACAGCCCGGATGGGGTGGGTTCGGCCGCCGAGGCCTTGCCGTTTGCCCCGGAGGCGATGGACCAGTACGCTCAGACCAACTCGCTCTATTTGCCGGACGGGTGGGAGAGCAACGACTCGACCGGTACCGCGACAGACGTCGGACAACTCGTCAACTCGCACACCTGGAGCGGGCTGAATATCCACGACGGCTCTGACGCGGACTATATTCGCTTCCAGACCATTGCCACTGGCGATGCAGAAGATTACGTACGGATCAACCTGACCGACGGGACCGGTTCGACCCCGTATGATATCGAACTGCAGTTGCTGGATTCCGGTGGCGGCGTGCTTTCATCGAGCACCAGCACGAGCCTGACGGAGACGGTTTCCCTAAGCGGCAGGCCCGCTGGAACTTACTACGCCAAGGTTTACAGCTACAGCAACTCGACCAACGCCTACAGCCTGACGATTGTCGGGCCGGAGGCGGTGCCGGAGATCACGGTTTCGGGCGGCACGACGGCGCACAATGTGGGCCTGGGCGCGACGACTGTGGACTCGTCGGTGAGTTTGGCGAATCATTCAGCCGGGACGATAAGTTCGGCGACAGTGTCGGTCGTTTCGGGCTTCCGCAGCGGCCAGGACGTGCTGGGCCTGGCGGCCATCGCGGGGATTACCCCTTCGTACAACAGCGCCAGCGGTGTGCTGACGATCAGCAGTTCCTCGGCGTTGAATTTCGGCCAGTGGGAGTCGATTTTCCGCCAGGTGACTTACACGAATGCCCAGTCCCCATACGCGACGCTGGGTACGCGCGGCGTGCGGTTCTCGCTTGGCGGCATCAACTCGGGCACCAAGAGTATTTCGCAGGACCTGCCGATTGACTTGGCGACGCGGACGCGGATCACGGAAGCCTTCGCGGTCATCGAGACGGTGGGCGACAGCATCGTAAACCTGGCCGGGCTGCCGATGTCCGACGACACCACCGAGGTGCCGTATGCCGGCGGACGGACGGTTTCGGGCCTGTTTTATCCGTACGCGGACACGCTGGACGGCAACGGCGACCCGGTGGAGGAGTTCGACCGATCGATCCAGCCGCAGCAGATCGGTTCGTTCCTGGCGATTTCCGACGCGGTGACAACGTATCTCGATGCGGCGGGCAACGCGGCGACCGCCGCAGGGCTTGACGCCGCGATCTCGGCACGCCTCTCGTCGATTGTCGCCGGATCGTCGCCGCTGATCGAAGTGACGGTCAACTTCACCAAGCCATCGGATACAGATGCCCGGTCGATAACGCTGGGCATCACAATCACCACGTCGGCCGGGGACACGCAGGTGCTGGACCTCGGTCAGGTTATCAGCGATCTGAACCTTCAACTGCCGGATTCGCCAACTGTGGCGATCGGTGGCGGGGCAGATATTGGTCTGTCGATGACGGTGGACCTTCAGGGCCACACCTACGGGGGCTCGCTCGATCAGAGCAAGGTGGCACTGAGTTTCGACACACTGGACGCCATTGCGGGCTACACCTTTACCGGTATGAACACCACGGTCGAGGTTGGCTCGATTCGCGGGACGATCAACAACGGCAGCGGGACGGTGGCGGCCCACTTCCCGGTGGCGTTTTCGGGTGCGACCAGCCGGACGCTGAGCAGTTGGTCCGGTGGAGTCGGCATCGTGACGGGGTTCGGCACGCGGACCGGATCGGCTACGATCACGCTGCCGATAGCCGCGGATATCGGCGGCGTCTCGGCGACCACGGGCAACACGCGGGTCGTCATCTCCGACAGCAACATCTTCGATGACGACGCTGCCACATACACGACTACTGATTTCGACAAGCTTCAGTTCTTCGCCACGATCTCGGTGGACGACATCATCCGCGAGGTGCTCAATGTTGGCGGGCTCTACGAGTCGCTGGAGAATTCCGGCGAGTCATTGTTCGGCCTGCGCGTGCCGTTTGTGACGAACACCAACCTCGGCGACCTGTTCGATTTCAGTGCGGTCTTCGACGAGGCGATCGGCACACCGATCGACGTGGTCGAGGCGACGCTCATTACGAACGGACGCGACGAGCTGACCGACCCGCGCCTGCCGCTTTCGAGCGACTCGACCCCGAAGGCGTCGATGTATTCCGACCTGCTGTCGAACTTCGAGTTCGGTGTGGTGGTCAATGGTGCCTGGCCGATCGCCACGGTGACCGTTGGTGCCGACGCCGGCCGGGATAACCTTGACGACCTCGTGACGGACATCAACAGCGCCCTGACGGCTGCGGGGCTGGACATTCAGGCCAGCAACCTGTCGAACAAGCTGGTTTTCAAGGCGACGGACGTTTCGATTCGCCAATTCGCCATCGTGCCGTTGGCGGCTTCGTCCGACCGGCTCAACCCGATCGCGCCGCCGGCGGACTTGTCGACGCTGGACGTTGGCACGACATACTACATGCAGGTCACGGGCACGACGTCGGGGACCATCGAGGGTACAAACTACTACACGTTGGACAGTTCGGTCGCCGCGGCGGCGGTTCATGCCGGCTTGCTTGCCAATGGCGAAACCGGTGTGGTAAAGGTCACCCGCTCGGGCTCGAAGACGGTTTGGGGCTCGACGCGAAACGGCATCTCCTCGGGCAGTGCCATCAATGAACAGACGATTCTCGTCGAATCCGCCGAGATAGACGTTCGAAAGCTCGGGATCGTCGACCAGGACACGGCGCTGGCATTATTGGAAACACTGACACAGGGCACGCTGACCGGATCGCTGCCGGTGACGGCGAACCTGGCTTCGGCCGTCACCTTTCAGGTGAACGTCGGCGGCTCAACGTATGATGTGACCGTGGCGGATAATAATCGCGCCGACCGTCTGCTGACGCTCGCCGACGTGCGGTCGGCGCTTCAGGCAGCGGGCATTGCCGCCGGGACGCTTGACGCCCAACTCGTCGACGCCGACGGCAATGCCGCGCCAGCCACGCTCGATGGTGGCACGAACTACTACCTCCAGTTCTTCCTGCCGACGGGCAGTTCGGCCAGCACGTTCAGCGTTACGCCGACCAGTGACGTTCTGGCCTATCAGCTCACGTCGCTGGGCTTCCTGGTCGGCGGCGTGGCGTCCACGCCGCACCCCGAGGCCCTGCGAACGTTTGAAGACTTCCAGAACGTCACGCTGTTCCCGGACCTTTCGATTACGCCGGTCTACGACAACGTCGCCAACACGGTTACGCTTCAGTTCAAGGCGACCGCCACCCTCGACACCGTCACCAAGGATGTTGGCGTCGGCTTCGAGTTGACGCCACTGGGCTCGTTGACGCCTGTGGACGGCGAGAGCATGACGTTAACTCCAACGGTAGACATCGCCTTTGGTCTGCAGTTCCAGATCGCCCCGACTTCGCCGGTGCTGATGACCGCCGGGGGAGAAACGCCCGCCAACGGCCGGCTTACCGGCAGCGCCACGTTCACGGTGGACCTCGTTCTGGACGACCGCTACGACGTGACCGTTTCCCAGGCGTGGACGACCGCCAACGCTGACGTGCAGGACCTCATCGGTGACGTAAATCGCGCGCTGATGCAGGCGACGCCATCGGGCGGCGGAACCGTGAACCTGACGGCCGACCGGCTCGTCGCGCGGCGAAATCTGGACAACAACCGGATCGAGCTGATTACCGCCACACCGACCAACGGCGGCTCGGCCATTTCGGTTACGCACACTGACGGTGTGCTCAGCAGCGATTTGACCGCCGCGTTCACCCACAACGGGGCGAATTACGTGCTTCACCTGGCCGCGTCGGATACAGCCGACAACACTTCCTGGGCGGATCTGGTGCTGGACATCAATGGCGCGCTGTCGAGCGTGATCATCGATGCCAATTTCAACGGCGCGATCGACTCGACCGAGTTGACGACCTCGCTGGCTTCGTCAGTCTTTGCGACGACGGTCTCCAGCGTCGCCGGGGGCCGGGTTAACGCAATCAAACTGTTTGCCACCGAGCCCGCCGGCGCGAGCTGGCCGGCCGTCATGAACGTTTTGGCTTCCGGCACGGCGGTGACGGAACTGGGCCTGACCGACGGCTCGGGTGCTTCATCGGTTACGGTTACATCGACGGCAACGGCTGCGGCACCGATTCTGGCCAACCACTCGGACGGATCGGCCTTCGCGGCCGGGATGCTGGGCGTAACTATACCGTCACTGACAGGTTCCGTGCGGTATGGGTTCAATACGCTGGACTTTGCGGCCACCGAGAGCGGAGTCATCGACGCGAAGGCGGTTGTGGAAATCAGTGACGGCGTGGAGGTCTCCACGTCCGAGATCGGTAGCGACCTGACAGGCAACTTCGACCGCACACTGACCGGCGCTAACGGAACCGGAAACGCCGTTGCCGGACTTGTGTTGACCGATATCACCTGCGACTCGGCAACGATCGATTCGGGCGCGACGGTCAACATTGCCATCGCCGACATGGGCGCGACGACCGTAACAGTTCAAGAGGCCATCGGCGTACCGATTCCGGTACCGGAGGCAAACGCCAACGGATCGCTCACCGGCAACGCGACGGTGAACTTCCTGTACCAGAACGTGAAGTACTCGGTGACGGTGACGGCGGCAGCGGCAGCGGGCAACACAACGTTCGCTCAGCTTGCGTCGCAGTTCAACGCCGGGCTCTCGACCGCGACGCGGACGGCCCTGGGTGTCGCGACACCGGATTACGACGCCAGCGAACAGTTCGTTATCACCGAAAGCGACGGGCAGATCGCAGTCTTCGCCAACGTCCCCACAGACAATCCAGATTACGCCGCCGTCACGATGGTGCCGAACATTTCGGCTTTCGGTGAGGCCGGCACACAGGGGTCGTTCGGCTTGGACACGGTCGTCAGTTCGCTGATGGACTCGTTGGAGGCCTTCGACGCCGTGCAGGACGGATTGGGAGAGTTCAGCTTCACCTTGCCGTTGATCAACACGTCCCTGATCGAGATGATCGACCTGAAGGGCAACCTGCTCCAGCGGTTCGATCAGCTCTCGGACATGTCGGCATCGAGCCCCGCCGACCTCGCGCCTGCCATCGCGGACGCTTTGTCCGTGCCGTCATCATATGTCAACGTGGTCTTCGACGCCGCAAACAGCGCCTACCGCGTGGACTATCAATTCGAGACGGGCCTATTGACCGACAAGCCGCTGAGCATTTCGCTCAACGACTACTACCGGTTCACCGAGCAGACTCCGCCCGAAGGGCTGCTTCGGCTCGTGGACGCAGGAAACGCCAGTCCACTGACCGTCCAGATCATGGCGGTTTCTGTGGTGTCGGTCGGTATTGACCTTACGGATCCGGAAAGCCCGCGGACGTTCCTCTACGGCCATGACGGTTCAGAAGACTACCGTCTTTCCGACGGTTCGGCCAACGGAACCAGCTTCCAGGTGCTGCTGGATATTGCCGGCGAGAACATTAATTTCACCGCTTCGGTAGGGGCGTTCGGCGTGTTCGTTCGCGACGGCAACGTACACCTTGGCGGCTCGGCGGTGACGGCCGGCGACGATGTCGTATACGAGTACGACTCCGACGAGCATCAGACACACATTCTGACGAATTCCGACGCGGCCGAACTCACCGTCACCTTGTCAACCGGCAAATACTACCTGGATCCACAGGGCGGCGAGGCCGACGCCGAAGACACGGACAACTACTCAGCGAGTTTTGACGGCACGGTCGAAGTGAACCTGCCGCTGTATACGCCGACGGAGTTCATCAATCCGTTCACCAATCGCACGGAGGAGCTCTTTTTGCTCGGTGACGGGCCGACGGAGGTGCATCCGGGCGGCAATATCGTGGACATCAAGATCGCGGACCTTGAGGCCTTCAAGGACGCGGTGAGCGAGTTGAGCTCCGCTCAGGGCGAAATCGGCTTGATTTACTCGACTGCCGACGACGAAAGTCGCGACCTGACCCAGCAGGAGACTGACCGAGTCGCCGAGTTGCAGGAGGCTATCGAGGACCTCAAGACGGGCGGCATCGTGGAGGCTTTCACGCCCGACGTCGAGGATGCCAACAGCGGCGTTCGCGCTCCGACGATCTTCGATCTGCTCCGCGACCCGGCGATTCTTCTGGACGGGCTGGATATCTTCCTCGGCGCGGTCGAGACGGGCCTTCGCGGCTTGGACAACCTGGACATTCCGGTAATCGGACCGGTTCTCGGCTCGGGAGTCGACGAGGTCTTTTCCTGGCGCAGCGGCTGGTTGCTGGATCTCAAGCACGATATGCGGGGCCAGGGCGAGGCTGTACTCGAAGCCGCCAAGGATTCGATGTACGAGTTCCTCGGGCCAGACGGCATCGAACTGTTGCTCAAGGATAACGGCATCCGCAGCGTCAGCGGGATGATCCCGGCCGACAGCGCCGACGACATCATGCTGGACTTCGTGGACGAAGACGGCAACGTATTGACGGACATGGGCGGCTACGGCGCCTACGGGGTGGAGTTCAAGGTTCGTCTCGGTTCGGTATTGCTGGACACGGGGGTGAGCCTGGATTTCGATTTCTCGGCGTTGGAGCCAGCGATGTCGCTGGAGCTTGACGGCGGGTTGGACTTCAAGCTCGGCTGGGACATGACGCTGGGC
>Ga0272444_10003368_pt1 | contig 14385 bp, 1 predicted proteins | sample SSMForm13_FD_201033 | JGI IMG/M metagenome (GOLD analysis project Ga0272444, IMG submission 201033) | Marine sediment archaeal communities from Little Sippewissett salt marsh, Falmouth, MA, United States - SSM-Form-13 | ecosystem: Environmental > Aquatic > Marine > Wetlands > Sediment ...
GTCCAGCACGCCGTCGTTGTCATCATCGGCATCGCAGACGTCGCCCTGACCGTCACCGTCGTTGTCTTCCTGACCTGGGTTGAAGACAAGCGGGCAGTTGTCATCGTCATCTAGCACGCCATCATTGTCGTCATCGTCATCGCAGGCATCCCCTACGCCATCGCTGTCATTGTCTTCCTGACCCGGATTGGGGACGAATGGGCAGTTGTCGTCTCCGTCTAGCACGCCGTCGTTGTCATCATCGGCATCGCAGGCGTCGCCCTGGCCATCGCCGTCATTATCTTCCTGATCAGGATTGGGGGCGAACGGACAGTTGTCATCGCCGTCTAGCACGCCATCGTTGTCATCATCGGCATCGCAGGCGTCGCCGTGACCGTCGCCGTCGTTGTCCTCTTGATCTGGGTTGAAGACGAACGGACAGTTGTCGTCGCCGTCCAGCACTCCGTCGTTGTCATCATCGTCATCGCAGGCGTCGCCTTGACCGTCGCCGTCATTGTCCTCCTGATCTGGGTTGAAGACAAGCGGGCAGTTGTCGTCGCCGTCCAGCACGCCATCGTTGTCGTCATCGTCATCGCAGGCGTCGCCCTGGCCGTCGCCGTCATTGTCCTCCTGACCAGGATTGGGGACGAACGGACAGTTGTCATCGCCGTCCAGCACGCCGTCGTTGTCGTCATCGTCATCGCAGACGTCGCCCTGACCATCGCCGTCATTATCTTCCTGACCAGGATTGGGGACGAATGGGCAGTTGTCGTCTCCGTCTAGCACGCCGTCGTTGTCGTCATCGTCATCACAGGCGTCGCCTTGACCGTCGCCGTCGTTGTCCTCCTGATCTGGGTTGAAGACGAACGGGCAGTTGTCCTCGTCATCGTAGATGCCATCGCCATCTGAATCTTCGCAGACATCGCCGACGCCGTCCTCGTCCGAGTCCTCCTGGCCCGGATTGTAGTCGAACGGGCAGTTGTCGCACGCATCGCCGACACCATCGCCGTCCGAGTCCTCCTGACCTGGGTTATAGACGTCCGGGCAGTTGTCATCGTCATCATAGATGCCATCGCCATCGGAATCTTCGCAAACATCGCCGACGCCGTCCTCGTCCGAGTCCTCCTGGCCCGGATTGTAGTCGAACGGGCAGTTGTCGCACGCATCGCCGACACCATCGCCGTCCGAGTCCTCCTGACCTGGGTTATAGGTGTCCGGACAGTTGTCCTCGTCATCGTAGATGCCATCGCCATCTGAATCGTCGCAGGCATCGCCGACGCCGTCCTCGTCCGAGTCCTCCTGGCCCGGATTGTAGTCGAACGGGCAGTTGTCGCAGGCATCGCCGACGCCATCGTCATCCGAGTCCTCCTGGCCCGGATTATGGACGTAGCGGCAGTTGTCCTCGTCGTTGTAGATGCCGTCGCCATCTGAATCGTCGCACACATAGACCAAAGGCTCAGGATTTCCGTCGAAGTCGCCGGTGAAGCCCTTTTCAGCGTCCTGTGCGGCACCAGAATCAATCAAAGCCTGACGAACTGCCGCAACGTCATCCGCGTTCGCCGGCTTGCCATGCTCAGATATGTACAATGCTGCAGCGCCTGCGACGTGGGGCGCCGACATGCTGGTTCCGTTGATGGTGTTGTAGCCGGATTCCTTCCAGGTGGACATGATCTCGACCCCGGGCGCGGCCAAGTCAATCGCACCTCCGGGAGAATCTACGGGATAGTCCGGGGGGTACCATGTATAGCCGGTGGCGGCGCTGAAGTTGCTGAACGACGCAAAGGTATCATCATATCCATAAGAGCTTGAGGGGCCTAATCCACCATAGGTCCCGTCTGTATCAACCGTACCCGATATGGTCGCTACTTCAGGATAGGCGGCGGGAATAACGTCATCATCGGTCTCAAATACCCCGTCGTAACCATAGACGTCCTTGCTGGCATTGCCGGCAGAAACGGTATAAACGATACCAGCAGCAACACTGTTTTGCAGCGCGAGGCGAAGAGCATCGCTCACTCCCGTTGAACGTATGCTCATGTTGGCAACATCGATCTCGCTGGCATGGCTTGTTACCCACTCTATGCCAGCGATGACGTCAGCCGTAGTTCCATTGCCGTATTCATCGAGCACCTTTGCGGACCAAAGCCTGGCACCGGGGGCCACGCCAACTACCCCGATGTCGTTGTCGATTGCGGCTGCGATCCCCGCGACGTGTGAGCCATGGCCGACGTCATCCCTTCCTCCCGGGGTACCGCTGCCCGTAGCAGTGAAACCCCTATAAAACGAAAGGTCAGGATGCGTGTCATCAATCCCGGTATCAATAATGGCGATATCGACATCTACCCGGTCATCGTTGCCATCGATGTTCGCCGTATCGTTCAGATCAGCATCGATGCGGTCGATCCCCGTGGGAATGGTCTGGAGAGGTTGAGGTGGGCTTTCCCCTGTTTCCCATATCGCCTGGAAAAGCAGGTCAGGTTCGACAAAACGCACACGGGGGTCTGACTCCATGGCCCCCAGTTTTTGGGCCGGAATATGCGCGGAGAACCCCTTCAGAGCCACACTATAGGTGTGGCCCAGAGTCAGCCCGTGCATAGCTGATAGCTTCTGAGCTTCCCCTCCCGGGTTCGCCACGTCGTCATTGAAAACAACAATGAACTGACCCGGAATGACTTGATCGGCTTGCCCTTCGCGCTCAAGCGAATTATAGCCTTGAACCACGATGGCAATCACTAGCAACGACGTAACAATCATACAAAACTTCTGCACTGGAAAGCCTCCCATGTTTGAGAAAAGCCAGTGTCAGCGGCGCCGGTGGGCAATCTATCCAGGGGTGTCGTTGACATCAGCGGTTTGTGGCTGGCGACGAACAGCACGCTGCCTCGCCAGTCGAGTTCGTGGCTATACCTCTCATTCAACCTAACTCAGCGCATCACCTCTTCTCAGCAATCACACTCATTCGTGAGGCTGCCTTGCCTGTGGCTTATGCTGACTTCATTCGGGGAGAGATTCGGCGAGCCAATCGCAGGAGGAATAAGAAGCACGCATCACAAGAGACCGAGCTTCAGAAACGCAACAAGTCTGACGGCTCTTCGCTATTTTCAGTATTGCGCAGAGCTCAACCCGCCCAAAAACTCCCGCTAGGTGGAGTGAAGCACGAAAAACCTGCTATGTCAAGCGGTTTTTGCCTCCGAAAAATGGAAACAGGTCAATAGGTTAACCCATTTTGGCCAACCCTTCGCGAGAGCTCGCTAAAGGCTGGATTACGGAGAACGAGAAGGCGAATGGAGCAAGGCGAGTTTTCGGACAACCCACGGCGCGAGTGCGACGGTATGTCGCCTAACGTAACTCAGCGCCTGCGCTCTTTCTTACGTCTTCAGTAATTACTCCTTAGCAAGCTTGTTTCCATTTCGAGCTATTGCAGGGCGAATGATGCCGTCCCGATGTCAGAAAGCGGCGATAGCGTGCCCGGCTCGACCAGCGCCGCGAATAGCATGAACTGCCCCGCCGCGTCAAACGGCGCATCAGCTGGCAGGCTGGTCGTAAAAGCCGGCCCTGAGAAGGTGAAGCCCTCATCCAAAGTTATGCTGGAGATTATCGGCACTGTGCTGGCAGCCCAGGTCGCTTCACCGAACCCGGTCGGCGACCAGAACTGGCCGCCCGGCGTAAGCATAAGAACGTAAACGTCCGCGGTCAGATCGTAGGGCACGTCAACGTCCAACGAGACCACGACCATATCGCCATCCAGTGAGTAGGTCGCTTTGTCCGTGGAGACATCCACGAATGGCTCGCCGGTGAGAATGAAATCGGTGATTGCGAGGTTGGAGACGAGGTCGAGCGTCCCAGTGTCAACCGCGGCGGTCTGAAGCATGTATGTCCCCGTCCTTGAAATGAGTGGCGCCGAGCATGGAAGCTCGGTAGTCCACCACTCAGTCGTCAATTCCAGACCTGCGGACATCTCAAGTGAAGGCGTCAGCGGTGCGGCGCTCTCAACCCATTCGCCAGAAAGCACGGCGAACCAGGTTCTCTCCTCAACCCCGGACGGGTCGAATGTCAGCATCAAGTATATGTCCACGGTTCGGGCTATGGCCGTGTTGTGGCAGCCTATGCCAACCGTGAGGGTATCGCCAAATGAGTAGTGATCGGCGTTGGTCCAGACATCTAGGGTCAGTTGACCAGCCGTCCCGTTCCCCAACAGGTCAGCATAGAGGTATGGGGTGTCCGGATCGTCTGATGCAAATGCGAGCTCAGCGCCGAATGCGCCTTCCGAATCGGGCAAGAATGTCACTGCGGTCTCGAGCGACTCGCCCGGTCCGAGGATTACAGGAAGGTCAGCCTCGATCTCAGAAACGAATGCAGAGTCTCCGCCCAGTGGATCAGTGACCGATACATCAGCTATCGTCAGGTCGGCGCCACCGACGTTCGAGACTGTCAGCGTCCTTGATCGCTGCTCCCCAATCTCTACGTCTCCGAAGTCAACGAGTTCCGCACTCAAGTGGATATCCGGCGCGGCTATAGCATAGACGCACTTCGCGTCCGATGAGACAGGCGCCGTCTCGATGTTACCGACGTAATCGGTCGAGATCGTGTAGAAGCTATACATGCCGGGTCCGGCCGGAGCGTCAAACTCAAAACTACCGATTGTTCCCGATCTTGAGAGTTCTGAGTTTTCCCAGGCGCCGTTGTTGTGCTTGAACCATAGGGTTGTGGTCTCCACTCCTGCGCCGTCATCGCTCGCGATGAAAGACACGCTAATCGGCAGCGATTCGGCTGAGGCAGGAGAGGATGCGGACGATTCCGGTTCAGTTGTATCGACAGTTATAGCGTCATCCACGCCGTCCATTATCTCAGTGTTCGTGGCCCTGTCGAATGCGGCACTGTAGAACTCATAGTAGCCGTCGTCATTGGCGTTGGGTGTGAACGCGAACGTCCCCGTTGGCTCCGTCAGTGTCTGAGCAAGCGTCCATGCTCCCCGGTCGATACGATAGAATATCTCGACGCATTCCACACCGCTCAGCTCGTCCGAACTCGTGTAGTCAAGCGCTATCGGGAACGAACTGGTCATCGTCTTTGCCGTTGAGCAAGAGGATATGGGTCTTTCGGTATCAACGATGACTGAGGCGTCGCCCCGGTCTTTCGCGGCCTCAATTGCGCCGGCGTTGTCGGCCGCTATCGTGAAGAACGAGTAACAGCCATCCTCAAATGATTTGGGCACAAACGCAAATGTTCCCTCAGCGCGACGAATCACAAGGCCGCTGTCAAAGAACGCTCCGCCATTGAAGCTCGCCCATAGATGGACCTCTGCAACACCTGAGGTGGGATCGCTCGCCGCGAATGAGACAGATAGCGGCAACCGGTTTGTGTATTGTGAGGAGACGTTGGCGGATGAGATTGGGGCTGTGGAGTCGAACACCACGGTTGCGTCTGCCTGGGATGCGCTGGCTTCAATGTTCCCGCATTGGTCTGTCGCCACGCCGATGAAGCAGTATTCGCCATCGATGATCGTGCTTGGCGAGTACTCGATCACGCCGCTCTGGCCTGACGCGGTCAAGCCAGTGTCTCTGTAATCTGAGCCGTTGATTGAGACGAAAAGGGCGATACTTGCGATACCCGAGGTCTCGTCTTGGGCCTGAAACGAGAGCGCTATCGGGAACTCGCTGGCGTATTGCCCGTCGAATGTGACCATCGAAGTCGGCGCGGTCTGGTCGAAGATCAGTTTGCCGCCGTCGGGCGACTCTGGCAGCAGCTCGCGGTTGCCGGCGTTATCAGCCGCAACTGAGGCAAATTCATAAATCCCGTCGCCATGAGATGGTGTGAAAGCGAAGTTCGCATCGCCGAAGAGCGAAAGGTCGGACTGTGAACTTGATAGGCCAGAGCTCTCCCAGTTGCTGCCGTTGAACTTGAACCAGAGCTCGACGCTCGCGACGCCGCTTGCCCCGTCGCTTGCAGAGAATGGGACATTGATCGGGGCCTCGTTTGTGCAGACCCCGTCTGCGGGAAATATCGCTTGAGATTCGGGCGCCGAGGCGTCGAAGATTGTGGTCGCCGGCGCAGTCTCTGGAAGGTTTTCGAGGTTACCGGCGTTGTCGAGGCCCAGAACACAAAAGCCGAATGCGCCCTCGCCAGAGGCTGAGACATCTATCTCTACGGTGCTCTCGTTCGAAGAGCAAGAGAGGCCAGTATCGACCCACTCTTCATCGTGGGGCTTGACCCACACGGCGACGGAGCTTAATCCTGACACGGCGTCGTCGGCCGAATACGTCAGCCGGATGATGCCGTCAGAGGAGTAGGGCGGCGCGGAACAGCTTGTTACGGGAGCGGTCCAGTCGATGATCGCCTGTGCGTCTGGCGACGGGGGCGCCTTTTCTACGTGCCCCATCTCGTCAACTGCTACAGTGTAGAAGTAATAGGTTCCCTCTTTGGTCTCTCCGGCTGTTGGCGCGTAGTTGAATACCCCGGAGCTCGAAGTGTTCATAAGCCCAGTGTCCAGCCACTCGGATGACTCGAATCGGGCCCAAAGCGCGACGCTGACAACTTCGGTCACCGTGTCCATCGCTGTGTAGCTGACCTCAATGGGGAAGGCTGTTCCGTAGCTTTCGGCTCTGGCATGCGACGCCGGCGGGGAGAGATCAACTAGCGTCGAGAAGTGGTGTTCCTCCGGATCTTTCTTCTCGACGTTACCCGCCATGTCCCTACCCACTGAGTAGAACCTGAACTCTCCCTCCTGAGCGAGTGTGTTGAAGTCGAGGCAACCGTTCATCTCATGGACCGTACAGAAATGTGTCCAGGCGCTCTTATGCCAGCAGTAGAAATCGATGGCGTCGAGACCGTAGGCCTCGATCGTGCTGAAGGTTATCCCGAACTCAGCTGCCGCGGACATCGCTGGGACAACCAAAGACGTTTCAGGGGGAGCGGCGTCCACAATTGTCGTGGCGTCGGGCAGGTCTGGAATCGGCTCTAGCGTCCCACTGGCGCTTCTCGCGCGCGTGAAGAACTGGTAGTGGCCATCTCCCTGCTGGCGGATGAACTCAAGCGTCCCTGATAGCTCAGGCGACACAGTCGATGTGCTAACCCAGTTCGCCGCAGTTGCCTCGGCCTCAGTTGTGCCATGACGATAGTATAGGCGGACTTGGTCGTAGCCGTCGTCCGCAACGCTGGTCGTAAATGTAATGGATATCGTGGCCTCTGTCGTATAGAGCGGCGCTTCCATCGATGAGAGGGCAAGCGTGGGGTCATAGAGGCAGACTGTATCGGGCTCACCGTCAGCGTCTTCGACGTTATCGACGCCATCGATCGCGCAAACGTATAAGTTATAGCGTCCCGGAATGTTCTGAAGCTGACATTCGAACGTGCCCGATGCGCTTGTTTCCTCAAGGCCCGTATCGACGAGCGTGTCATCCACGTTGCCCTCGAAATCCGAGTATCGATAGTACAGGTGGACGCTTTGCACGTCTGTCAGTTCGTCAACTGCCTGATACATGATGTTAACGGACGGCTGGTTAACGACACCCTCGGCTTGAGCGGAGCTGACAGGTGGGGATGTGTCAAACACGCAGAAAGCGCCCGAAGCGGTCAGCTGCTCGGTATTGCCGGCTAGGTCACTCGCGCAGGTGCCGAAATCATAGACGCCGTCACCGTGCGGGAAGGCGAATTCAAACGTGCCGGATTCACCCGACGCCGAGAGACCCGAGGCCTGCCACTCCCCGCCATCATGCCGATACCACAGCGCAACAGTAGTGATTCCCGAAAGACCGTCCAGAGCGGCGAACGGAATAGATATCGGTGAAGTCCTTGACCGCTGTTCACACGTTACCAACGAGGTGGGCGCTGTGCGGTCAACCACTGTTGATGCATCCGGCGAGGCAGGCGGCGCCTCGATATTGCCGGCGTTGTCTGAGGCAATCGTCATCAGCTCATAGATGCCGTCGCCGTATTCAGGCGTGATCACAGTGGGGTCGAAGGAGAACGTGCCGCTTTCTCCGGGTTGAGTGAGCCATGAATTGATCCAGGTGGCCTCGCCGACGTATCGGTACCATAGCCGCGTTTCCTTCAGGCCAGAGCCAGGGTCCGAAGCGTCGAAAACAACCGCGAAGGGCAGGACACTCGTGTATTCCGGCGCTCTGCAGACCGACGCAGGCATTGTGATGTCGGCCTGAACAGTCACGTCAGGAGTGACGGGCGGCGCCTCGCGGTAGCCGACTCTATCCTCGGCAACGGTGTAGAAGTCGTATGTGCCGTCGCCATGGGAGAGCTCCACGTTGAAGCTGCCGTTTGGCTCGGTAGAGCTATCTGTCATCGTGTAGCCGCTACCGTTGTGCCGCATGTAAAGCTCAACGAAAGCCACACCCGACAAGTCGTCTGACGATGTGTAGTCGATCGTGATCGGGCTTTCATTTGCTGTCTCGGGCCCAGTGCAGCATGAAGAGGGTCTTTCGAAGTCTGTGAGAACAGTTGGCCCAATATAGACACCCGTCTGAGGATCGCGGGCGCTCTGACCTGAAGCGTTTTCGAAATAGAAGTAGAAGTTATGCACTCCGATGGGCAAGCTGGTCTCGAGAATGTAGGTTCCGTTGGACGGTTCGCCGATCGTGAAGGTCATGTCGTGGCCAACGTCGTCGATGTAAACCTTCCTGACCCACGGCGCATTGTCGTCGTTGCCCAAGTACCGCACAGAGTAGGTGAATATCGTGCCTGAAGTGCCGCAATCGGGATCGACGTCGCCGTCTATGAGGATGGGGGTAGGATGAACTGACGGCCCGTCGTAGCTTCCGTTTTCAGGGGCACGGTCCCAAGCGCCGTCTCCATCCTCGAAATAGAAGTAGAACAGATGTTCGCCGCCATCAAGCGCCGTCTCGAAGGCGTACGTCCCATTCGACGGATTGCCGCTTTGTAGGGACATTTCGTGGCCCAGATCACCGTCAATATAGACGCTGTGGATCAGAGGCGCGTCCCCGTCTTCGTCGTAGTAGTGAACCGAGTAAGTGAACCGAGTCTGGGTAGTCCCGTTGCGCGGATCGACTTGGCCCGAACTCAGAGCTGGTGGATGGTTTTCATCCTCCCAGTCAGTTCCCTCAGAATAATGGTAGCCGACATCGACAACGCCCACATCGAACTCGCCGTCAGTCCGTGTGGTGTACTCGTCGAGGCCATAGGCTGAAGCCGCGTCATCGCCGGCATCGAGGCACGGGCTGTCGGAGGCTTGGCCCGATGCTGTTTGGCTAAGATAATAGCCCGCCACGAAGAGCGGATTCTCCGAGAAGTTGCCATTCTCGCCCTCACAGTCTTCGTCCTCGATATCGCAGTGGCTGATTTGGGTGCAGCCGATATTCACGAGGTCGTCATCATTCCCCCAGAGGAGGCAATTCGTTAATGTTGGCTCAGAGCCGCCATCCGCATAGGCGCCGTGGCCGGCGTTGTCGGCGATCGTGCAACTGGCGATTTCGGGCGAAGAACCATCTGAGCACCATATACCTGCTCCCTCGATTGCGGCGTTGCTTATGACGAGGTTGTTGAGGAGTGTGGGAGATGAGTCGCTTTGGCAGCAGATTCCACCTCCCAATTCCCCGGCCATGTTACCGTCGAGGATGCAACCATCGAAGGTCTGTGTGCCGCCGGAACAGTAGATAGCGCCACCCCGAACTGTGACTTGATTGCCGCGCATAACGCAGCCTGAAAACGTCGCTGGGCAGGCAAAAGACGCCGCGCCGCCCTGGCGGCTTTCATTGCCCTCTAAGGTGCAATCCTCAAACAGAAGTTCACAGTCGCTCAGGGCGTATATGCCACCCCCCTTCATTAGGTATGCCCCCTGCGCCTCTCTGTTTGTCGTGTTCGACGATATGGAGGTCCTAAACGCGGCAAGTGAACTACTGGTGAAGAGGGCTAGGCCGCCTCCGGCCGTGACGCCGGTGTTGCCGTCTATGGAACAGTCTTGAATACTCAGATGGGAGCTGTGTGCACAGATTCCCCCGCCGGCAGGATAATCGCTATCATCGACGACGCTGTTGTATGAGATGGAGCTTGAGACGAGAAGCAGCTGTGCGTCGTCTTCAGCATAGACTCCTCCTCCTTGTTCGGAGGCGCTGTTCTCATCGATTGCGCATCCCTCCAGGCTTGGCGAACAGGTGTTGCAGTAGATGCCTGCGCCCCTTCTAGCCTCGTTGCCTTCGATTGAGCAGTTCTCTATCACCGGCGAGCAGTCCTTTATGTAGATTCCGCCGCCGAGGTCCGACACGGTGTTCCCGACTACTGAGCAGTTCTTGATTGTCGCGGGATTCTGCAGCATGTGTATGCCGCCCGCTATATCACCGGCCCAGTTGTTCTCAACGCTGCAGTTTTCCATGATCAGCTCACAGTCGGAGCTGCAGTAAACTCCGCCGCCTCTTTTCACACCATCCCCGTCGAAGTCGCACATATTGGAATCCACTTGTGTGCCCCGAATAGTGATGGAGCCTATGCCTCCGCCGCTGGTCCCGCTGATGCCGCCCCCACTCAAGGCGCCTGTGTTCCCAATGATCTCGCAGTCTGTGATTTCGACCGAGGCTTCGTCGCAGACGCGAATCCCTGCACCACCGTGAGTTGAGCCTCCTCCGCCGAGCGTGTTGTAGCTGATTTCGCAACCTGTTATCTCCACAGATGCGTTCATCTGGCCGAGTATGCCGCCAGCACAGTTCTCGGCTTCATTGCTGTTTATCGTGCAGCTTTCAATGTATAGCGATGTGCCCTCACCATAGCAGTAGGCGCCTCCGCCGTGTGTGGGCGCGTAGTTGTCGTCTATTGTGCAATTGGTGAGTGTTGGGGAACTCCCATTGAGGCAGGCCAAACCACCACCGTACTTCCCATCGTTATACGTGATTGTGCAGTTTTCTATCGTGGGTTCTGAGTCGTCGATGCAACAGACTCCACCACCGTACCTTCCTGCGATGTTCTCGAATATGATGCAGTCCTCGATGGTCGGCGAGCAGCTCTTTATATAGACGCCTGCTCCATCATCTAGCACAGTGTTCGCGGTTATCGTGCAGTTCTTGATAGTTGCAGGATTCGCCAGGTGTATCCCGCCAGCTATATCACCAGTCCAGTTTTTCACAACGCTGCAGTCTTCCATGATCAGCTCACAGTCAGAGCTACAGTAAACTCCGCCGCCTCTTCTCACACCACTCCCGTCGAAGTCACACCTATTGGAGTCTATTCGTGTGTCCCGAACGGTAACGGAGCCTATGCCTCCGCCGCTGGTCCCGCTGATGCCGCCCCCACTTAAGGCGCCTGTGTTCCCAATGATCTCGCAGTCTGTGATTTCGGCCGAGGCTTCGTCGCAGACGCGAATACCTGCACCGCCATGGGTCGAGCCGCCGCCGCCGAGCGTGTTGTAGCTGACTTCGCAGCCGACCATCTCCACAGATGCGTTCATCTGGCAGAGTATGCCTCCAGCGCAGTACTCGGCTTCATTGCTGTTTATCGTGCAGCTTTTGAAGTATGGCGATGTGTTCTCACCATAGCAGTAGGCGCCTCCTCCGTGTGTGGGCGCGTAGTTGTCGTCGATCGTGCAATTGGTGAGCGCTGGGGAACTCCCATTGAGGCAGGCCAAACCACCACCGCACTTCCCGTCATTGTGCGTGATAGTGCAGTTTTCTATTGTTGGGCTAGCGTCATCACTGCAGCAGACGCCGCTACCGTGCTCCCCTGCGATGTTCTCGAATATGATGCAGTCCTCGATGACGACGTCTGGACCGACTGCGTCGTATTGACCGTCGAACATCACACCACCGCCATCCAACGTGGCCGTGTTTCCGGAAAGGGTGCACCCTTTCATCGACGGGACACATTTCTTATAGACGTAGTAGCCACCCCCGTATATAGCCTCGTTTCCCTCGATGGCGCAGTTCTCGATTGCTGGTGCACCAGACGCCCCGCCGTGGATGCCGCCGCCGCGAGATGAGGCGCGGTTGCCGCTTATCGTGCAATTTCTGATCGTGGCGTAATTGCCGACGATAATGCCGCCGCCCTTTTTGGTCTCATTGCTCTCGATGATGCAGCCTTCAATCAGCGGTGCTCCGCCAACTGACGTGTAGATGCCGCCGCCATTCATCCCCTCACTACCTACGCTATCGTCACGTTTGTTGGCCTCGTTGTATGCTATTCTGGTTCCCGTGACTGTTGGCGAGCTGTCGTAGTGTATGGCGATTCCGCCGCCCCATGAGGACCCCGTATTATGCTCAATTGTGCAATTTGTTATCAATGGAGAGCAGTTGTCACGAATGTGGATGCCGGCCCCGAATACTGTCCAGTAGCTAATCGGATCGGTGAGTGCGTTACCTGATATCGTGCAGTTGATAACCGTCGGAGATGAATACGAGTAGATGTCCAAACCGCCGCCAGACTGTCCAGCTTCGTTATTCGCTATGACGCAGCTGTCGATGTATGGGGATGAATGATTGTATGTCCGAATGCCACCGCCCTGCGTTATGGCCTCGTTATTCTCGATGGAGCAGTTCTCAAGGGTCGGTGAGCTGTCACCGAAGACGGCGACGCCTCCTCCTGAATACGACTCGTTATTCTCGATGGAGCAGTCCTCGACTGTTGGCGAGCAGCTGTCACCAATTGCAATGCCCCCGCCGCACCCATTCTCCTTCTTCAACGCCGAGTTGCCGCGAACCGTCGTCCCTCGGATTGCTGGGGAGCAGTTCTCGTAGATGAATAGCCCGCCACCCCGGACAGCGCCCGTGTTGCCCTTGATAGTGCAATCCACGAGCTCTGGGGAGCTATCGAGGCGAATATACACGCCGGCGCCTGCCCAGCCATCGTCACTATCATCGAGGCTATTATTCGAGACCGAACTGCCGGTTATGTTTGGGCTCGCCCCCTCACAGATGCATAGTCCGGCCCCTCCATTCTCTGCTTTGTTGTCCTTTATTGTGCAGTTCAGTATCGTTGGTGAGCATTCGTCAGTGATCCAGACGCCGCCACCAAAGACCGCCTCGTTCTCCGCGATGGCGCAATCCTCGATCGTCGGCGATGCCGAATCACAGTAGATGCCCCCGCCATTGTTGTTTTGACCGTGGGTTATCGAAAGCGATTCGATCTTCACCTGTGTTCCAAGGCTAGCGAAGCGAAATACCGAGTGCGCGTCGTCACCATATACGACTGTGCTTTCTGTTCCGGCGCCGGTGATTGTGTCGTAGTCGTTAGGTTCAAGAGGGAAGCTCTCACCTAAGTCCACGTCATAAGTGCCCGCCGCAACGTGGATGATCACGGGATTCGAGCCCGTCCCGGTCGTGTAGTCGAGTGCGTAGGTTATCGTCTGCCAGGCGTCATCCGCGCTCGTCCCGCTGTTGCGATTGTCCCCATTCTCGTCAACGTAGTAGTTCGTCGCAGAAAACGCCGCTGATGTCATAGTCAACACCACTGCTAGCGTGAGTGCGACGGCATGTCCCCCAACATAGTTCAACATCGTCTTACTCCCCTCAGTAAATCACGAGTCTAGCGTCACCACTTCTTTTTTTGATTTTCAGTCAATTATTCCATAGCAAGTTTGTTTCCATTTCGCGCTATTGCAGGGCGAATGATGCCGTCCCGATGTCCGAAAGCGGCCCTAGCGTGCCCGGCTCGACCAGCGCCGCGAACAGCGTGAACTGACCGGTCGCGTCAAACGGCGCATCAGCTGGCAGGCTGGTCGTGAAAGCGGGGCCTGAGAAGACAAAGCCCGCATCCAAACTCATGCTGGGGACGATCGGCACTGTGCTGGCAGCCCAGGTCGCCTCACCGAACCCGGTTGGCGCCCAGAACTGGCCGTCCGGGGCGAGCATGAGTATGTAAACGTCCGCGGTCAGATCGTAGGGCACGTCAACGTCCAACGAGACCACGACGGTATCGCCACCCAGTGAGTAAGTCGTTTCGTCCACGGTAACATGCACGAATGGCTCGCCGCTCAGAACAAAATCGGTGATTGCGAGGTTGGATACGAGGTCGAGCGTCCCCGGCTCAACAGCCGCCATCCTGAGCGTGTATGTGCCCGACTTGGTTACTGCCGGCATGCAGCACGGCAGGGGAGACGTCCACCACAGATAGTCCTCCAGCGTGAAGCCGTCCGCAACCTCGAAATCCGAGACGAGCGGCGCGAGCCCATCTGTCCAGGCGTCTTCTGTCATCGACGCGGAGCAATGCCTCTCATCAGGCCCACCGAGGTCATAAGTCAAGATCAGATAGAGATCGACCGTGACAGTCTCGTCAGCGTTCTCGATGTTGATCTCGACGTCCAGCATATCGCCGAACTCATAGGTCGAAGCATTCGTCGAGACCTCAACTGTGAACTCGCCGGCGACCTCAACTCCCTCGCCCGACAAGTCAACCGCTAAGGAAGGTGTGTCGGGGTCGTCCGATTCGATCGTGAGCGCCCCCTCGAACACGCCCTCG
>Ga0272444_10003369_pt1 | contig 14381 bp, 10 predicted proteins | sample SSMForm13_FD_201033 | JGI IMG/M metagenome (GOLD analysis project Ga0272444, IMG submission 201033) | Marine sediment archaeal communities from Little Sippewissett salt marsh, Falmouth, MA, United States - SSM-Form-13 | ecosystem: Environmental > Aquatic > Marine > Wetlands > Sediment ...
GACCGCCTTAAGCTCCCCTGAAATTTACCTGTTCATCAAGTGCAGGCTTCATGCCAAAACGCGCGGCAGCCCGTGCGCTTCCATGATTATCATCCATCGATATCAAGTCCGATTAAACCGGATTAAGAAGCAGAATCCGGTAAAAATGAAAAATATGCGGGAAACCGCGAATCCTCAATACATATCGAATATCATCAGGCCACGATGATATGTGCCGACATACAGAAGCCCGTCATCAAAATACAGCGTCCACGGACCGTGACTTGGCTCATCGTATACCTTGCCTATTGTAGTAGGAGTACCTGTCGGACAGACGCATGTCGACACCGGTTCCGTCATATCGCCTGCTGTATAAAGGAATGGCCAGTCGAGAGCCATGCAGTTATACCCGTCGTTCGAAGGCTGGGGAAGAACCAGGGTGGATATCCAGGCAGGGCTTGTGGGATCGGTTATACCAACAATCTCAAGCTCAAGTTTGGTGTCAAGGTACATCACTGACCCGTCGACCATCGTGGCGTTAAGCTGCTCGGCTGAAACCGGCCAGTAGACCGTCTGGTAAGCGGGATTATAAGGATCCGTAATGTCATAGACCTCCACTCCGCCATCTCTTGAAGCCAGCATGTAACCACCTGCAAAATCGAAATCCCTGACATGGCCGCAGACGGAGACCTCTTGCTGGAATGCCGGTGTGGACGGTGTGCTGATATCATATACTTTCAACTTGCCATCGTAGAGGCCTATATACGCTACATCAGGCAGTAAAGCCATTGCGGATACATTAGCGGCTTCAGAATGAATACCGTACGAGCTGATTGCGGTAGGATCGGTAATATCAAGTAGTTCCCAGATGTCCAGTACAGAGGTAACCATTATGTCACCGTAGATAGCCCCATCAGCCGGACCCCAGTCATAATAGTACTCACCGGCAATGACCGGTTGCTCCGGATCACTCATATCGAGTGTTTTAATTCCATTATACAAGTCGATCGTTATCAGCCAGTTGTCTTTTGGAAAGATTCCGGAGCAGCTGTTAAGTACCTGTTTCCGAAATATCGAGGCTTCTGCAGGATTGGTATAGTCGAATAGCTCGAATCCCTGCTGCTCGATTATCACGCAGCCAAGACTGTCAGACATGGTTATATCGTTTGCATAAGTCCAGGTTCCTATTGTGCTATAGGTAGATGGTGACATTGGATCCGTCACATCGCAGATAGTCCTCCCGGATGAGTGGTTCGCAATGCATGCGTAGTTCCCTTCAACATCTATGGCAGAACTGTAAATTGGGGTCACCGTTGAGCCCCTGTAGTTAAGGGTTGCGCCATCCTGTTCCAGAATCGTAAGTTCACCGTCGGTCAAGGTGTTATCGTGACCGGCAATGTAGATATAGTTCCCCTGTGTCGCGACACACTCCATGTAGTACGTGAGTACCTGGTATGTGTCCGCGGATATTATGCTCGACGGGTCTTCCACGTCCCATGATTCAACCGTATCGATATATAACGTTATGGCTTTTGTCGCGCTGCCTTCCGGATCCAGAATTGCTATCTCTTCACATCTGTAGGGCAATTCCTTTTGTCCGGCAAGAGTCGGGCTGGTCGGGGTTGCAGAATAATCGAGTACATCCAGGTAGTATCTGATGATAGCGTGATGCTCGGATACAATATAGACATTCGAAGAGCTCAGCTTGATATCCAGTGGGGTGTCTGTCTCCGTAAGTGCATATATCTCACAGTGATAAACTGGCGACTCGATATCTGTAAGATCTACGGCACTCACATACATGCTATCTGTATAAAAGAGCCATGGATAACAGAAGTCCGCAACATCGTTGATTAAGATATCCTCGACAGTCACCAGCACTGGATTTGTTGGGATTGTGATGTCGTATATCCAAAGCCTCTTACCGCCCAATATCAGGTAATTTTCGTAAAACCATGCTCTTGTCGGATCGCAGTGGAGATTGGTCGGGGTTATATCTACCGGGCTGGTCGGGCAGACAATATCTCCATCGAATTCAAGCGCATACGGCGCGATATTGGTCGGATTCGTAGTGCTCACCTTCACATAGTACGTGTCGGGAGGCAGGCGGAAATTATTCAGATTTATGGCGGCGGACCCACCTGAAGCTTCCTCGTACGTAATGAAAGCCTGCATTGAGTCATAGAGCGTAATGAACGTCTGCTCCTGATCACAGTTGAGAACAAGCGAGCCCCTTGCGGCATATTGCGCAGGTATTTCGAAGAAGTAATAATCTTCCTCATCTTCGGTCATGCATACCTGGTCTGTAACCGTATCGCTGGGCAGAATCTCGACTGCCTCGCTCCAGTCGTTATTCGAATCGGCTTCGCATTCGGGATCGACAACCTCGACTGTTATCACCTGGTATACGGATAACGGCTCATCTGGCGCAATTGCCCCCGCCTGGTGATACGTTGAGCCATCACTTGATTCCACCCTGCAGATAACAATCGCCTCGCCCGCCTGGGTAGGCACAGCCAGTCCGGAAAGATCTGCTGTATACCTCGCCTTGATCGCGGTTTCATTCAGATACTCGGCTGTCACGCCGCCTGTCATCAGGCTCGGAGCGAAAATGCTGACATGGCTGACTTCCGGAGGAATCGAGCCCGCTTCCTGTCCCTGCCAGTCGTGCACAAGGGTCTTAAGCCTGAGCACCCCGCCTCCAGCACCTGTTTCCTCATCATAATAAAGCGTATTCACTGTCGGAATTAAGGCCACATGGAAAGCTTCGGGCTGATTCGCTTCAATTGGAAAATCATTCGGGACATCCCCGGGCGGATTCGGTGACGGAGGATTCCACGAGCAGTCGATGGCGTAGCCGTACGCAACCCTCGGACCCGGATCCATCTCGAACTGGATTTCGTAGCGACGGGTATTCGATTCGCCGGCCTTGAATACCGCTCGACCCAGCGCGGTATCCATAGGTTCGTCGCACACCCACACCATCTTGTCATTCGGAGCGAGTCTGTCAGCATAAAACTTGTATGGATTTACGGTTGCGGTCAGAAGACCCGGTGCTACGAACGAAAGGTCGCCTGATGTATAGCCGAATATACCCGGAGCAGGGAACTCTACCGGATTCCACCAGCGGGTATATCCGTCCGCATTAAGAAGACGGGTTTCATCCAGGTCGGCGAAAACAAGAAGATCGACTGCCAGCGAACCCGGTGTTATCAGGATGCCCTTTACATCGAATCCCGAAAATTGCGTTTTCGTCGGGAATGGATGTTCGAGCGTTATATCAAGCACGAACCTTCCGTTGGGCGGATCGCATTCTGCCGGAATCGTCACCGCCGAAACTCCCATGGTCGAGTTCAGTATACCAGTCAGGTTGAAATGCCAGTCGGTGGTTCTGACGGGAATCATCTCGACCTCGAAATTCTGTGTGTCGATTATCAGGGCATGGTATCCAAGAGAATGATGCACACCTTCACCGGATGACTGAGCAACCGGGTTGGTTACCGATGGTTGCTCTATATCCGGCGCTGACAGACCACCTCCGCTGCACGCGATGCATGTAAGCGCGATAATAATCGCGAATATTGTGAATACCCAGTATTGTCGATTCATTGGATTGGCCTCCCGCATAGGTTGGACAAAATTATAGCATTTAATGCACGATGAAAGAACCTGTTTAGCAGTATTAATGGGGTAGGGAAGTATCAGCGACTGGGCCCAGGCGGAACAAGCTCGCAGGTTTCCGCGACCTTTATTCGGTTAAGCGCGCGGCGGTAGGCTTCCCTTGCACGCTCGACATTAATCGATGCATCTGTCGACGCCTTACTGAGACGGTCCTTTGCTCTCTGGAGCGCTGCACGGGCCCGGTCTATATCTATGCAATCCGCCACCTCGGCACTGTCAGCGATTATTGTGACACGGTTGTGTGATACTTCCAGGAAACCATCAGTTACGGCAAATATGTGATCGTATCCCGCACTGTCCCGATATGTCAGCGCGCCGACATCGACTGCCGTCATCAGTGGTGCATGGTTCGCGAGAATGCCGATGTATCCTTCCACGCCGGGCACGATGAGGCTTTCCGCGTCATCGCGTATTCCCCATCCGATCGGCGTGGCCAGTATCAGTTCGAACGTCGCAGCCATTATTCTGTTCCGGCCGTAAGCTTCTCGGCCTCCGCTTTCATCTTCCGATCCTTTTCCAGTACCTCTTCAATCCCGCCGACATACGAGAATGCCACTTCCTGTATATCGTCGTACTTGCCTTCGATTATCTCCTTGACTCCCTTGATGGTGTCCTTGACCGGCACGTAGCGTCCAGGCATCATCAGGAACGCTTCCGCGACAAAGAACGGCTGAGAGAAGAATTGCTGAATCCGTCGCGCCCGGCCAACTGTCACCTTGTCATCGTCCGAAAGCTCGTCCATCCCGAGAATCGCAATGATGTCCTGCAGGTCCTTGTAGCGCTGCAGAATCTCCTGGACATTTCGTGCGACCTGGTAGTGCTCCTCGCCGACAACATTCGGATCGAGAATCCGGCTGGTCGAGTCGAGTGGATTGACGGCAGGATAAATTCCAAGCTCGACAATCCTTCTGTCCAGAACCACCGTCGCGTCGAGATGCGCGAACGTTGTCGCTACTGCGGGATCGGTCAGGTCATCTGCCGGCACATAGATGGCCTGCATCGATGTGATCGATCCGGTGCGGGTCGATGTGATCCGCTCCTGTAACTGGCCCATCTCGGTCGCGAGTGTAGGCTGGTAGCCGACCGCGGACGGCATTCGTCCGAGCAGCGCGGATACCTCGCTCCCCGCCTGTACGAAACGGAAGATGTTGTCGATGAAAAGGAGAATATCGCGACCCTGGTCGCGGAAATACTCCGCGTGTGTAAGTCCCGACAGTCCCACCCGCAGCCTTGCTCCGGGAGGCTCGTTCATCTGTCCGTACACCAGGACGGTTTTATCCAGGACCCGCTCGAACTCGGTGATTGTGTAGCTCTTATCGTCGATTTCCACTACGGTATCGAAAGTTACCGGAGCGCCGTCCATCTTAAGAGTGAATTCGCGTGTGCGGTAGTCATAGCTGGATTCGAACTCGTGACCGCCGATTGTCGAATTCCCTTCGGGGATATTGATCCGCTTCTGCTTTCCATCGTCACCAACATGAACCAGATCGAATGCAGGGGGCTTCCTGCGGGAATTGGTTTTCTTTTTCTCCGCGCGCTCTTCGTCCGACCAGTTGACGGCGATAAGGGCTTCCTTGAAATCGAGCCAGAGGTCGTTACCCTCCCTTGTCCTCTCTCCAACACCTGAGAATACAGACTGGCCGCCATGGACCTTCGCTATGTTGTTGATAAGCTCCATGATGAGGACGGTCTTGCCGACACCCGCACCGCCGAACAGCCCGACCTTCCCGCCCTTGGGAATCGGCGCAAGAAGATCAACAACCTTCAGTCCCGTTTCGAAAATCTCGGTCTGTGTTTCCTGCTCATCAAGCGGAGGCGGCTTGCGATGAATCGAGTAGATATCTTTTGTTTCAGGAGGAAGGTCCGGGAAATCGACCGGAAGTCCGGTGACGTTGAATATTCTCCCCAGGCAATCCTCGCCAACCGGAACACTTATCGGGCCATCGAGATCCTCGACGCTCATCCCCCGCCTCAGCCCGTCGGTGGAGTCCATCGATATGCATCGCGCGGTCGAGTTCCCAAGGTGCTGCGCGACTTCAACGATGATATCGATGTTACGTGCCGGGTCGCTTATCCTCAGCGCGTTCATGAGTTCCGGAAGTGACTCCGGCGGGAACTCCACATCGACTGTTGGGCCTATTACCTGGGTTATTGTGCCTGTAGCCACGATATATGCTCCTTGGTATCGGTAAGATCCTCAAGCATGCAGGATCATCCTGTTAATGCTTCTGCGCCTCCGACTATTTCGGAAAGCTCCTTGGTAATTGCCGCCTGGCGAGCCTTGTTTCTCTGCAGGGTCAGGGTCCTGATGACATCGACCGCGTTGTCGGTTGCGTTATGCATGGCGGTCATACGTGCGCCCTGCTCGCTGGCTATGCTTTCGGCCAGCATGCGGAACATCACGATCCGCGCGTACTTCGGTATCAGAAGTGTGAATAATTTCTCCGGCTCGGGCTCGAAGATATAGTCGCTGACCCGCTCTTCTTCCCGATCCTCAGTCTCGGCTTGGAGACCGGCTATCGGCAGATACTGCCGGGTTACCAGCTTGTGGGAGATCGCGCTTTTGAATTCGGTGAATATCATATCTACCCGATCAGTCTCTTCATCCAGGAAAGCCCGGGTGCATACGTCGGTGATATCCTGCAGCAGGCTCATCGGGAGTTTTTCATCGATATGGGTGTACGCCGATGAAGCCGGATGGATGTTATAGTCTCGGCGCCTGAAAAAATCGTAGAGCTTCTTCCCGATCAGCAGAAGCGTTACGTTCATCCCGTCCGCTTCCGCGTTACGGATATGCTCGCTGACTTTCCTGATAATGTGCGAGTTGAAGCTGCCGCAGAGTCCTTTACTGGAGGCTGCGGTGACTATCATCAGGTTTTTTTCTTCTTCGCGGGGAACCATCAGCGGATGATAGGCAATGCCGGACTCGACCGCTATCGCGAGATGCGCGAGAATCTCGTCCATCTTGTCGGTATACGGTCTTGCGGCTTCAATTCTCTGCTGGGCGCGTCGAAGCTTGGTCGCCGACACCATTTCCATGGCACGCGTGATCTGCCGGATGCCGTCAACCGATCTGATCCTTCGTCTTAAGTCCCTTAGACTTGCCATAATTTAAATGCAATCCGACCTACTCGGATTCCTCGTCCTCCACCGGTACACGTCCCCTTATCACATGCGCTTCGTCGATCTCAGCTTCCTCTGCCGCCTCTTCAAGCATTTGCTCGCGCGACATAGGCGCAATCGGTGAATAATCCTTCCTGCCCGCATACAATACACCGTCCTGGAGATAGATCATTGTCGCGACAACTCGACGGTCGCCAGATGATGTGAGTCCGACTGTGAAGAACGAAACGACCAGCCGGTCATGCGCGTCGAACGGATCGAAATTCCTGAACGAATTCGAAACCTGCTCCAGGTCGATCGAATAAACAAAACCGCTGTTCTGGATATCCCGTGTGGCCTGCTCGACCACAGCCCCATTAAATGTTGTCGAGATATGCATCGTGCCTTCGATGATTCCCGACTCTGTAAGGTCACCAGTCAGGACCGCCATCGGATTTTCCGGATCGATAGCCATGAAAGATGGCAGGTGAAAATCGATAGATAGATCATTTCCTCCGCTGACGACGTAGAATTCATACGGCGTCCCGGGATTGAGTCCCAGAATTCCACCGGTCTCGCCGTCCTGTTGAAGCGATGCCTGTACCTGCCAGACGCCCTGCTGGTCCAGCTCTATTCGGTCCTGGATCGAGTATGCATAACCCGTGCTGCCTGCTGTCACATCGACCGTCGTCTGATTTCCCTCGGGTGACGTAACAACAAATTGCAGATCCGACTCGGGCGGTAATGGCAGGAAATATACGGCCGGGGTAAAGGGATCTCCCTCTTTGATTATGGAACCCGGACGCACCGCCGGATTATGCAGAAGCAGCGAGTGCGCACCCCATCCGTCACTAATGAGAGCATCTCCTTCATTCTGAATCGACGGAGTTCGCACATTGTCACTGATGACGATTCCCGACGAGTACCAGCCGTAACGGGCCGAGTTGTTCGGGATATCCCTGTACACCATTCCCGACCATGCGTGATATATATCACCCGCGTCATCTGCCGACAGCTCTCCCGGTATCCAGGGGAATGTCGGCCAGGGCAGATGAGCCTTTCTGGTTCCTTCTCCGATCTGCATGAAGCCGTACTGGTCTGAGCGTGTGGCGCTGCTGATAAGGTACGCCCATCGGTCGATTGCCTCGGGATATCTTTGCGGGAAAAGCCCGGTGGATGTCGCGAGTCGCGGTGTGACGAACACTCCCGATGCTCCGCTTTCAAGCTCCATCAGCGCGGAATCATCAGTACGGAACCCGCTCTCTCCTCCGGGGAAGAATCCAATTGGAAAAGTGTAGACTGTCGGTAGATCCGGAGAACTCGCAACCGGCAGGATCATCGTATCGCCCGAATCGGCGGGTACCGGAACGAAACGGGCGTCCGATGATATCGAGAATGAACCGGATGCGGGTGGTCTGCTCGCGAGATTTACCGCGTCTTCGGGAAAGACAAGCCCATTGATAACCTTCTCGCCCATCCAGAGGGTCCCGTCTTCTTCACGGTATGAAGCTCTGTAAGTAACGCTGTACTCTCCCGGCTCAATGAACTGGATGCGCGACATTCTCGCGAACCGGTCACGACCCGTTACAATCGGTGCTGCATAATATCCCCATCGATTCGTATTTGCAGTGAATGTCTCTCCTGCCATGCTCCCGCTGGAGCGGACATCCAGCTCCCACGTAACTTCGACCGATGCCGGCATCGGGGGGAAAATCTGAAAACCGGGATCGTAAAAATCATCCTCCCGGAACGGCGTTCCGTTCAGAATGTTTGTATCTATTTCCAGTGGACGGGCTATGTAGACTTCATAAACCCCTCCACCCATATAGGTCTGGTTTGCCGTGTCTTTGATCCAGCCGGTCATCTCGATCCGGTGTCGCCCGTAGTTGGAGAAGCTGTACGTGAACCGGTCCTGGAGAGTTGTCGCTCCGATTCCCCTTCGCCCGTTAAATGAAGCGCCGCCGAGATCGACAATCGTACCGTCCGGATTCTCGATCCTTACTTCCATCCAGCCGGAATGGTAATCAAGATCAAGACCCGGTCCGGGCAACCGCATGAAGGGATTCCATACAAGCGGGAAATCAGGCTCCAGGAGATATCGTATCTGTCCACCATGAGAATCGGTCATTGGTAGAATCGCGCGCGATGAGAATCCAAGATGCCTTGACGCTGCCGCGAAGCCTTCATCCTCGATCGGTGTCACGCCACCGGAAGGGTGACTGGATGAGAACAGCGTCCAGAGCATTCGAGGCTGGGCGGTAGTACCGATTGCTACAGGTCCCGTGATTGCGAATGTCTGCTCGCTTTCCGGAGTCGTTCCCAGGGTCGGGTCGACGCCCCAAAGTGTCACGATATCGCCTTCGGCAATTTCCAGACCCAGATCGATCCGCAACTGGTACCATCCGTGCGGAACATCCTCGTCCAGCAGAATTCCATGAATAACAGTGCCGCTTATCACACCCGCTTCCCGGTCGACTCTTAAGTCGCTCGGAGGAGTGACAATGAACGAGTCTATCGGATGGTGGAACGGCCCTCCGAATCGATCCGTAGGGAGTCCCGAGTATTCGCCTTCAATGGGCAGATCGAGGTTGTTCAGGACCGTGGACGCCATCGCGTGAGAGCCGCCTATCATCATCCCTTCTTCATCGAACGTCCGGATCCCGGTTACGAGCGTGTAAATTCCGGATACCCGTTCGATGTTATATGCCAGCCCGAGGGAGTTGATGGTGAAGTCGACAGCCAGAGTGAGCCCTTCGCCCGTCTGGAATTCCCGCGAGGATGTCGTTACGGTCATCTCCCACGTCCCGCCCTCTGCAACAAGCCCATTGAATGTCCACGTAACCTGCGCAGACGAGTCCTGCGCTCCCGCTCCGGGGCTTAGTGCAAGCAGTATAATCATCGCTATAAATGCTGTTGCCCGTGCTCTCATCTCAAAACCACCTCTTCAACTCGGTTTCCCATAATCAAACCATCTGCCTGAAGCTGATAACGTCAATCATTCAAATCATGCAATTCACCCGCGGTCTCTTCCTTCGCAACTGTTTGTTCAGGTAATTCAGTTTCTTCTTTATCTTCCGTTGTCGGTAGTTCCGAACTGGTTTCACCGGCCACAAATGCACTCTTGAATTCTCCGACCGCCTTCTCAAGCAGTTCAGATGTCTCATCGCTCACGGCTTTTGTCTGCTTCAGCGTATGCAGAATCTGCGGATAGTTCCCCCTTAACCACGGAAGGAACTGGGTCTCGAATGCTTTGACATCCTTCAGCTCGATGTCATCTAGGAATCCGCGCACCGCGACGAAAATGACCGCGACCTGCTCCTCGACCGGCATAGGCGAATACTGCGGTTGCTTCAGGACCTCGGTCAGCCGCTCGCCGCGTGTTAGTCGAGCAATGGTCGCCTTGTCCAGGTCGCTTCCGAACTGCGCGAAACTCGCAAGCTCGCGGTACTGGGCGAGATCGATACGCAGCCGCCCGGCTACTTCTTTCATCATTTTTGTCTGGGCCTTGCCGCCAACGCGGCTTACCGACAGGCCGACATTGATTGCGGGACGGAAACCGGCATAGAAGAGATCGCTCTCGAGATAGATCTGCCCGTCGGTGATGCTGATGACGTTTGTCGGGATGTAAGCCGAGACATCGCCCGCCTGGGTCTCGATAACCGGCATTGCAGTCAGGCTTCCGCCCTTCAGCTCATCGCTGTATTTCAACGCTCTTTCGAGAAGCCTCGAATGGAGGTAGAAAACATCGCCCGGATATGCCTCGCGTCCCGGAGGCCTGCGGATCAGGAGTGATAATTCCCTGTATGCGACCGCGTGCTTCGAAAGGTCATCGTAAAAAATCGCCGCATGCTGCCCGTTCTCGGCGAAATACTCGCCCATCGCGCAACCGGCATACGGAGCGATGTACTGCATCGGAGCCGGATCGCTCGCAGTCGCCGAGACTACCGTCGTATATCCCATCGCGCCGAAATCTTCGAACACTTTTATTACCTGCGCGACTGTCGACTGCTTCTGCCCGACCGCAACATAAATGCAATGCACCGGCGGATCCGCATCCTTCTGATTGAGAATCGTATCGACAAGCAGGGCCGTCTTTCCGGTCTGACGGTCACCGATGACAAGCTCGCGCTGTCCTCGACCGATCGGGGTCATGCTGTCAATTGATTTCAGTCCCGTCTGAAGCGGCTCTTTTACAGGCTGACGTTTCGTCACTCCGGGAGCGATTCTTTCGATCGGATGGGTTTCCTCGTATGCAATCGGACCCTTACCGTCCAGCGGCTGGCCGACCGCGTTTACAACACGTCCGACCACCGCCGTGCCAACCGGAACCTCCGCGATTCTTCCCGTACGCTTCACCGCGTCGCCCTCCCTGATATGCTGGGATCGGGAGAAAAGCGCTGCGGCTACGTTGTCCTCTTCCAGGTTCAGGACGATTCCGTAAACCGGATCGCCGGATGATTGGGGCGGGAATTCCAGAAGCTCGCCCATCATTGCCTGCTCCAGGCCGTAGATGCGTGCGATCCCATCGCCTATCTGCAGGATGGTTCCCTCCGACTCAAGCTTCAAAGGCTCGGTGAAGCTCTGAAGCTGCTTCTGGATTACTGATGCTACTTCTTCAGGCCTGAGTGATGAACTCACGATCTGTTTCCTTCCTTGAATATGCAGGCATTGATCATACGGTTATCACTGTTCGTCGACAGTCGTAAGCACGTAATTCAAAACCGGCTCCGGGCTGACTCCATTGAAATCGGGATGCGCCAGCATCGCTCCCGCAGCTGCAATAGCGGCGGTGTGATCGATATAGTATTTCCTTCCGGAATCGTAACAGGCGATCAATCCGTCCTCGTACATCAACACGACCGTCTGGGTAAGGTTCCAGTCGACATATACCAGCCTCGATTCGTCCCACACCATCGTGCTGCCGTTCGAGTAATACCGGAAATTGTTCCAGTCGCGATATTCCTCCGGCACCGACGGGTCGTTTCCGGAATACGGCACCGTCAGCAGGACAGGTCCCTGGATGAGCTTGAAGTAAAGCCTCTGCAGAAGCCTCTCCAGGTATTCCTCTCCTTCGTAATGAATAGCCACGAGGTGCGGATCATCCGCAGATATCCGGGTCACACCGCCGGGTGAAAGGTCGAAACCGGTAAGCTCAACAGGCTCGGGGAACGCGTCGCCGAAATCGTCCTGAAGCATTTCAAGCACATGGACCGCAAAAGGCGACATTGAATAATCGTCCGGATAGTACTCCGCTTCCTCAAGCTCCATATCGAGCTGGGCCGACGATGCATGCCCGGAAAAAATCAATCCCAGCGCGCGATTGAGCGATCCCGCGGCACCGAGCGACGGATCGAACTCGCCGAAAGGGTCGGAGCAGATCCACGACGCATCGAGCACAAGCTCCTCTTCATTCGATCCCGGCGCGTAGTCGTCCTGGCCGCCTATGAGATCGACAGGTTCCTCGGCAAGCGCAAGACTGCCGAAGAGAATAAGAAATCCGATTGCCGTTAGAAAACTTCTAATCATTATAAAAATTTCACCTGTAATAAAGTTCTCACCCCGTCCCGATCTTATCCAGCTGTTCCTTCATGGCTGGCTGTTCGAGGGAGACGCGCGGCGAGCATTGCCCGTCGAAGGGCCTCGAACCGCCATCGCAGACTTCCGTCTATCACCCTGTCACCGAGCCTGATTTTTACGCCGCCATAGATCGACGGATCGATTTTCATGGCGATCTCCACATCCCTCGTGCTGAACCGCTGTATCGCGTCGAGAAGCCGCTTTTGCAAATCGGTCGGGATCGGGTAGGCGACAATTATCTCCGCATGCTCGACACCCCTGACCTGATCGGTAAGCTCGGTATAACGCTCCGCGATATCGGGAAGGATATCCTGGCGGTGCTTCTCAATTAACAATGAGAGAAGATTCAGCATGTAGGATGACAGTTTGCTGGAGAGCGCGTCCCTGATGATCTTAATCTTCATTGCCGGCGGAATCTTCGGATTCATCAGGAATTCCCTCGTGTCCTCGGACTTGTTCAATGTCTCGCGCATAAGCTCAAGCTCGTCACCGAGCTGCTCGATGGTCTGAAGGTCCGGGCAGCTTTGCAGAATCGCCCGGGCGTATCGGTCCGCGACCACCTTAGCGAACATTTGTAAGTTCCTCCACGAAGCGCTCGACAAGCCTTCGGTGCGACTCCTCGTCGAGGATTCCCATCGCGGCTTTCCGTCCGGCTTCGACACCGACATCTACCACGAAGTCCTTCAGTTCGAGACGGCTTTCTTCGAGAATCCGCTCTGTGTCCGCGCGAGCCTTCAGCAATATTGCCTGCGCGCGTTTTCTCGCTTCGTCCTCGATCTGTCTTGCCGCCTCCTGGCCTTCGGAAATGGCTTTCTGGATACGCTTGTTCGCTTCCTCGTCGATACGGTCAAGATGATCCCGATATTCGCCTTTCAGCTTCTCGATCTCGCTCTTCTCCTTCTCGATCTTGCGGAAGTTACCCGCGATATCCTCGCGTCGCTCGTCCATGAAGCTCAATATCGGTTTCCACGCGAACCGCGCCATGAGCCACAGGAAAATCCCGAAGCCGATGAAGTTCGTGGCTATCTGGAACCAGTCTATACCGAGGGAATCAAAAATCTGTTCCATTTTCTTCGCCCTCCGACGGCGGATTGGTAATCGGGATGCTTATCCTCCACCCGCGAACGCCTTTGCCGCCTCTATGGTCGCAGTCAATGCGCCCTGTCCCGCGAAAAATGCCACGAGAGCGTAGATGGTGAGAGCCTCGATCAGCGCGCAGCCGATGACAAACGGCAGGAAGAGTCGTCCCGATGCTTCGGGCTGACGACCGATAGCGTTCATCGCTCCCTCGACCGCCTTGCCGAGTCCTATGGCGCTTCCGAACGCTGCGAGTCCCAGCGCGAGTGGCAGTGCGAAGCCTATGCCGAAACTGAGATCCATTCTGTTATTTCCTCCTTGAAGGATTTCCTTTGCTCTGAATATCTATATTCCATTACCGCTTAATGCTCCTCCTTATGTGGACTCATCAGCAGTATGTAGACCGTTGTCAGTAATGCAAATACAAGCGCCTGGATGAAACTTCCCAGAAGCGCTATCGGGTAGACGAACAACTGCAGAGGAATCAGCCAGTGCGCCAGCATCAGCACAAATACCGCGATCAGCACATCCTCTCCCGTTATGTTCCCGAAAAGCCTCAAAGACAGGCTGACCGGCTTCGCCAGTTCGCCGATCACGTGCAGGAAAAACATCAGCGGGGCGAGGATTATCTGTACCGGATGCGGTTTCTCCGGGAGATCGGCGAAGTGACGCAGATAGCCGATAAATCCGAGACTTCGCATCCCGTGTATCTGCACCGTGATAAACACAAACAGCGCGAGCGACAGAGTTATGCTGAGGCTGCTCGAGGGGGAATGTCCGAGTACCGGAACGAGACCGAACAGGTTCATCACGAGAATATAAATGAAAAGAGTTCCGATCAGTGGGACATATTTCCGTCCTTCCGCTCCCAGCACATCCTGAACAAAATTATCAAGCGAGCCGAATGCCATCTCGACTGAATTCTGCAGGCGTCCCGGTTCGCGCCTCAGCCGCCTGGCTACCCA
>Ga0272444_10003370_pt1 | contig 14380 bp, 10 predicted proteins | sample SSMForm13_FD_201033 | JGI IMG/M metagenome (GOLD analysis project Ga0272444, IMG submission 201033) | Marine sediment archaeal communities from Little Sippewissett salt marsh, Falmouth, MA, United States - SSM-Form-13 | ecosystem: Environmental > Aquatic > Marine > Wetlands > Sediment ...
GAGGCCGGCGCGGGGGAGCCCAGCGTCAGTACCGCCAGGCAACTGTCGGGCAAAGAGCTGTCGTTCAACAACATCATCGACGTCAACGGGGCCCTGGAGGTCGTCAAGGAGTTCTCTTCGGCCGCCGTCAGCGTCATCAAGCACACCAATCCCTGCGGCGCCGCCATCGGGGACGAACTGGCCGACACCTTCGAGCGTGCCTACTCGGGCGACCCCATTGCGGCCTTCGGGTGCATCGTCGGGTCGAACCGCCCCATCGACGCGGCCACCGCCGAGCGGATGGTCGACGGCCAGAAGTTCATCGAGGCCGTCGTCGCCCCCGACTTCGATCCTCAGGCCGTCGAGATCCTGACCACCAAGCCGAAGTGGGGCAAGAACGTCCGCCTGCTGGCCGTCGGCGACCTCAAGGACCGGCCCGTGGCCACCGGGCAGTGGGACCTCAAGCGCGTGGTCGGCGGCGTCCTGGCCCAGCAGCGGGACCTGAAGCTCATGGGGCCCGAGGGCCTCAAGGTTGTCACTCAGCGGGCCCCCACGGACCAGGAGATGGCGGATCTGGAGTTCGCCTGGGTGATCGTCAAACACCTGAAGTCCAACGCCGTCTGCTTCGCCAAGGCCGGCACGCTCGTCGGGGCCGGGGCAGGCCAGATGAAGCGCGTGGACTCGTCGCGGATCGCTGCCATGATCGCCGGCGACCGGGCCAAGGGCTCGGTGCTGGCCAGCGACGCGTTCTTCCCGTTCCCCGACGCCGTCGAGGAAGCGGTCACGGCGGGCGTGACGGCCATCATCCAGCCCGGCGGATCCAAGGGCGACCCGGCGGTGATCGCCGCCGCCGACAAGGCCGGCCTGGCCATGGTCTTCACCGGCATGCGGCACTTCAAGCACTGAGCGCCGCGGAGGCGGGGGGGCTTTGTGGCCGTTCCCTGCGTTCGTCGGACGAAAAACTGCGGGCCGCCTTCCCCTGGCGGAAGGGCGGCCCGCGTTACTGCGCCGAACGCGTCCGACTATTCGTCGAACTCGTCGACGTTCACCTCGATGTCGTCGTACCGGGCGCCGTAGTAGAGCGACTCGCTTTCGCAGTGGAAGCCCACGCCGCCCGCCGTGAAGTCCTCGACGGCGTCCTCGTCGGTGTCGGTGTACGACAGTTCCACTGAGTCGTCGGCCCCCTTGTCGACCTCAATCTTGATGCCGTCCGGGCCGGTCACGTGCTCCACGGTGATCCGGTACCTGACGCCGTTGGGACTCGGCCCGACGTAGGACATCTCGATGTCGGAGTCCGAGGCCAGGGTCGAGGGCGTGCCATCCATGATGCGGACGAGGTTGCCTCCGTTGTTATACGAGATGTCGATCCAGTAGCAGTTGTCCTCGTCGATCGCGAGGACCAGCGGGCCCTCGCCGTCCTGGCAGTACCCGTTGTAGACGTCGAACTCGAAGGTGTAGTCCGCCCAGTCCTCGCCCTGTTCGCTGATAAGCCACTGGTTCTTCGTCTGGCTCGCGGCTCCGTTGCCGGTCCACAGCGAGTTGTCGTCCAGGTAGCTCTCGTTGTACCGGATGTAGTACTTGTAGGTGTCGCCGCTCGGGTACCACCAGCTCAGGCCTTGGGTGTTCTCGTCCTGGAGCCAGTCGTCGACGTCGAGGTAGCTGCCGTCGTCCCAGTCCTCGAGAAACGTGGTCTTGGTGTCCTGGTAGATGGTGGGCTCGTCCTCGACGGCGGGCGTCTGGTTCGGATACTCCCAGGCCCCGAGGTCGGGCCGGTTATCGCGCGCGGTGGCTTCGATGTCGTACTCGTAGATCGCGTCGGGGGCGAAGACCCGCGTGGCGGCGTTGATGGCCGGGCTGTTGGAGCTGAGCTCGCCCGTGAAATCGTCCGCGTCCTCATAGAGCGGATCGACGCCGAGCTGCGTGAACTTGCCCGGGGCGCGCCAATAGTCGACGCCCACCGGGAGGTTGGCGTCGATCTGGATGATGTTGTAATCGAAGTAGTCGATCTCGGCCCCGGTGTCGAAGCCGACGCTGCCCAGAATGTTGTTGTAAATCTCGACGTCGGTCGAGTCGCCGTCGATGCGGAGGAGATGATTCTCGCACAGCCAGGTGTGGTACTGCCGGCCCTCGGGGAAGTAGATCACCGAATTGTTCCGGAACACTATCCCGTTGGTCGGGTCGCCGTTGTTGAACATCGGCGCGCGGCCGGGCCCCATGACGTTGTTCTCGAAGACGAGCATCTCGTTGCGTCGCACGTTGTCGTAGTTGTTGATCTGGATGATCTGCGATTCGGCATCATAGAGCGTGTTGTTGCGGAAGAGGACGTTGTGGTTCTGCCAGTTCGGCAACCCCGACCCCGCGATGAAGATGTGGATCAGGTCGCAGTGGCGGTTCCACTCGAGGCCCGACGCGTCGTCGATGGTGTCGTCGAAGTCGTGGATCAGGTTGCCCTCGACCAGCGAATTCCACCAGCCGACGCAGCGGATGCCGTCGTGCGAGCCGCCGTGGATGTGGCAGCCGATAACCTCCACGTCGTGGCCGCCCTGGCCCGCGACGCCGCAGCCGGTGTTGGTGATCTCGCAGCCCTCGATCGTGACGTCCGTCGTGCACCGCCAGTTGACGGCCGTCTTCAAGATGTTTGGGACCGACCCGGTGTACGGGCCGTAGCGTTCCACCAGGCAGTCCTTGAGGCCCCAGTGCCGCCCGCCGACGATGTACACGCCGTCCTCGATGTGCAGCCCCTCGAACTTCAGGTAGATGTCGTAGGTGCCGGCCTGGTCGTCGTTGTCGTACGTGCCGGTGATCTCGACATTCTCGAGGTCGACGTCGTCCTCGCCGTCGGCGGCCTTGATGGTCACCCAGTCGGTGAAGATCTGCTCGTCCTCCTGCTTGCCGGTGATGGTCAGCTCGCCGTAGTCGCCGTCGTACAGCAGGGCCGTGTCGCCGGACTGGAGGTAGTCGAACAGCTTGCTCAGGGTCTTCCACGGCTTGACCGCCGTCCCCTCGCCGGTCGTGTCGTTGCCGTCGGTGGCGTCCACGTGGAACGTGAAGGTGTCGCCGAACTCGATCTGCGGCTGGTCTTCGAGCGTGGTCTCGCCCACCTCGATGGTGATGGTCTTGACCTCGGCGGTTTCGGTGGTCAGGGTGACCTCGTACACGCCGTAGGCCACCTCGACCACGGTGCCGTAAACGTTGTCGGTGCCCGTGTCGGTCGCCGAGATCTCGATGTCGTCGGCCTCGCCCGTCACGAGGTAACCATTGGCGTCCTTCAGTGTGATGGTGATCGTGGCCTCGTCGGAGCCGTTGGCGTGAAGGTACATCGGGCCGGAGACCTCGCCGACGCTCACGGTGGCGTCCAGACTGCCGATGGGGCGGCCGTCGGAGATATTGACGTCCATCGCCACGTCCCGGTCAGCCGTGTAGTCCACCGGCACCGGGTTCGGCTGTCCCCAGCCGCTCGAGTAGGCGACCCGGAAGTCGAGGCCAGCGTTGGCCGTCGGGTGCAGCAGCACCATTTGACCAATGCTGCTCTCGTTGAGGTCGGTGGTCATCTTGAACGTGCGGCCCGCCACCAGGTCCAGACCGTTGGTGACGGTACTGCTCATCACCTCGGCCCGGCCCCACATCGCCTGGCCGTCGCGGTTCTCGATGTTGTCGGTGATCCGCCAGATGGCGTCGCTCGTGTCCGAGAGCTTGTGCGTGCTCACCCCGCTGACGTAGGCGGTCAGGTAGTCGCCCGTGTAGTTGTTGTCGTACACGAACATCTCGGTCGGCATGCGGCTGGCTAGGCCCGCCGGGTCGCCGCCCGAGGTGCTGAGCGCGACGCCACTGGTGTTCTCGAACGTCCGCTCGCACGTGAACTGCGTGCCGTACGTGCCCGCGGGGTTGAACGTGTAGAGGTACGTCGTCTCGGTCGCGTCCTCCCCGTTGTATTGGGTGACCGACGTGATGCGGTACTGGTACATGCTGGAGGTCTTGGTGACCTCGGTGAACACCAGGGTGTACGACGCGCCGTCGTTGCGGATCCAGTTGCAGTGGAACATGCCGAGTGACCCGCTGCCGGCGTAGTCGAAACTCCCGCTGTCCGTGAGGTCGTCGAACCGGGTGATGCGGCCGCCGAGTCCTGCGTTGGCGGTATGCCGCACCAGGTCCAGCTCCCACAGGTCGCCGTTCACCGCGTGCGAGCACTTGATGGTCATCGTGCCGTCGGCGGAGGAGATGTCGTTGCCGCTGTAACTGAGTGTCGCCGGGCCGTAGAACACGACCTGCGGCTCGTCGTCCAGTTCCGTCACCTCGTCGACGGTGACCGTGATGGTCTTGGTCTCGGCCGTCTCGCTCTTCAGGGTGCACGTGTACACGCCCGTTGAGACCTCGGTCACCGTGCCGTAGACGTTGTCGGTGCCCGTGTCGGTGGCCGAGATGTCGATGTCCTCGGCCTTGTCCGGGATCAGCGTCTCGCTGGCGTCCCTCAGGGTGATGGTGATGGTCGTCATCGCCATGCCGTCGGCGGGCAAGGAACTCGGCGAGACCGTCACGCTGCTTTCTTCCGCGTCGACGACCAGTCCGCCGCAGATGTTGATGTCCAGCGTGACGTCACGGTCGGCCGTGTAGTCCACGGGCACCGGGTTGGGCTGGCCCCAGCCGCTCTGGTAGGCGACGCGGAAGTCCAGGCCCACATTGGCGGTCGGGTGCAGGAGCACCATCTCGCCAATGCTGCTCTCGTCCAGGTCCGTGGTCATCTTGAACGTCCGCCCCGCCACCAGGCCCAGCCCGCTGGTGACGGTGCTGTCCATCACCTCGGCCTGGCCCCACATCGCGTTGGCGTCGCGGTTCTCGATGTTGTCGGTGATCTTCCAGATGGCGTCGCTGGTGTCGGACAGCTTGTGCGTGCTCACCCCGCTGGCGTAGGCGGTCAGGTAGTCGCCCGTGTAGTTGTTGTCGTACACGTACATCTCGGTGCACATCCGCGTGTTCAGGCCCGCCGGGTCGCCGCCCGAGGTGCTGAGTTGCACGCCGCTGATGTTCTCGAACGATCGCTCGCAGGTGAACTGTGTGCCCTCGCTCGTCGAGGCGTTGAGCGTGTAGAGGTACGTCGTCTCGGTCGCGTCCTCCTCGTCGTACTGGGTGACCGACGTGATGCGGTACTGGTACATACTCGACGTCTTGGTGACCTCGGTGAACGTCTGGGTGTACGACGCGCCGTCGTTGCGGATCCAGTTGCAGTGGAACATGCCGTAGGACCCGAGCCCGGCATAGTCGAAACTGCCGCTGTCAGTCAGATCGTCGAACCGCGTGATGCGGCCCCCTTGTCCCGCGTTCGCGGTGCTCCGCACCAGGTCCAGTTCCCACAGGTCGCCCGCCTGGGGACAGGTGCACTTGATGGTCATCGTCCCATCGCCCGACGACAAGTCGCTGCCGCTGTAGCTCAGCGTTGCCGCGCCGGTACCGGCGCCCAGCATCAGCACCACCATCATCGCAACCATGCTTCGTTTCATTACCGGCCTCCCTTCGAAATGGCCCCCTCACAGGACGTGCTCTGGCAAACACGCAACGGCTCTGAATCGCCGCGCTTCGGCGCCGCCACATGCCGGCGCCCCGGCTGTGCCGGCCGGGTTCGCTCTGCGATAATTCCTGTGGCAACGTACCGGCGATGCCGTCTTGCGCCCCAACGCCGGCTACCGGGCTCCCGATATGTCGGACCCAACCCATGTATGATGTGAATGTCCGTCTGATCGCGTCCAATATACTGCGCTGGCCATGATCGTACAAGGCGATGCGTCCCTGCCGACCCCCGGCAGGGCGGCACCCGTGCGGCACCCATAACGTGTCTGACGGCAAGTAGATAGGCAAACCAAGCGGCTCGGTGCCCGGCCGATTCTGGAGGCCGCCGGAAGATTGTCAGGCTGATCGTCCGCGACTGGCGGCCAGTTACCTACTCACAAAAACAAGCCACCAGGAGTGGGCATGTGTAGCAGAGACGGCCGGGCCCGATGAGGCCGCACGCCCGCCTCGTTTGAGTGGACGGCGGCGGGGACTCTCGCTACGATGGTGGGCTGGCGTGGAGCAGCGCGGCGCAACGGGGCGCTTGCCGCCCACCGTCGGCGGCTCATGCCCGTGGCGACGGATGGCCTGAACAGGAGGCCCGCATGGACTTCTTCGACTGCAACTGCTATTTCGGCCTGCCGTCCACCGCGCCGGCCAGCCCGGCCACCTGCGCGACGCTGGACGACCTGGAGGCCGAACTCGACCGCGCCGGCATCGGCCGCGCCATCGTCTGGCACTACGCCCAGGTGGACGTCTCGGCGCAGCGCGGCAACGCGATGCTGGCGGAGGCCATCGGCAGCCATGACCGGCTCCTGGGCTGCTGGACGCTCCTGCCGCCCCAGACCGGCGAGATGCCCGTGGACCCACTCCTCGCCGACATGAAGGCCGCGGGCGTCGTTGCCCTGCGGGCGTTCCCCGTGCGGCACCGGTGGATTCTGAACGGCCTGACACTCGGCCCGCTGCTGGAAGAGATGGTCAGCCGTCGCATCCCACTCATCTACTCCATGCGGCTGGCGGCCCCCGCGATGGACCCCTACCTCCTCTGGCAGGGCCTGCACCAGCTCATGGCCGAGTTCCCTCGGCTGACGCTCATCGTTACCGACCACGGCTCGTGGGGTTGCGACCGCTACTTCCGCCCGATGCTCGACGCCTACGAGCGGGTCTACGTCGACACGTCGCTCTTCTTTCTCGACGGCGGCATCGAGTCTCTCGTCGAGCGCTATCCCGAGGCCGGTGGGCGGCTCGTGTTCGGCTCGGGGCTGCCCGAGCGGTACCCCGGCGGCATGATGATGTACGTCCGCCACGCCGAGATTCCCGACGAGGCCAAGGCGCTCATCGCCGGGGGCACGCTGCGGCGCCTGATTGAGGAGGTGCGGCTATGATCGCCGACTCGCCGCTCGCCGAGGCGTTCTGGCAAAAGGGCAAGCTCGACGACTGCCCGGTGTACGACATGCACGGTCACATGGGCCATTGGCCCGCCATCTACTTCCCCCGGGCCGAGCCCGAGCAGATGCTCCGCTCGATGGACACCGCCGGCGTGAGGATGCTGGTGTTCTCGAGCCACGAGGCCCTGTTCAGCGCCTCGACCGGCAACGACTACACCGCGTCGGTCGCCCGCCGGTGGCCCGAGCGGTTCCGCGGCCTGATGGTCGTCAACGGCAACTACATGGACGTCGTCGAGCGCGACGTCGAACGGTTCGATTCGATGCGCGACGCGTTCGTGGGCCTGAAGTTCCTCGCGGCGTACCACAAGGTGGCCCTCGACGATCCGCGGTACGACGACGTCTGGCGGTTCGCTGAGGAGCGCAAGCTCATCGTCACCTGCCACACCTGGGGCCACGGCGACTACAACAATGTCAAGCAGGTCGAGGCCGTCGCCTCGCGATTCCCCGAGGTGCGGCTCATGATGGCCCACAGCCTGTACGGCCGCTGGGACGATGCGGCGCGGCTGGCCACGGAGTACCCGAACGTCTACTGCGACCTGACGGCCGTCTTCGAGTGCCGCGGGGCGCTGGAGCTGTTCGTCGAGCGCGGATGCAGCGAGCGGATGGTCTTCGGCACCGACCTGCCGTGGTTCTCGCCGCTTCACGGCATCGGGTGCGTCCTGTCGGCCCACATCTCGGACGATGATCGCCGCAACATCCTCCATCGGAACGCCGAGCGCCTGCTCGAGCCCTTCCTCGCGCAGTAACTGCCGTTGCACGCGGCGGCGACGAGAGAACGGTACCGACCTGGGAGGGCTGACGTATGGCCGACATGAACGACCTGGTGCGAGAGTCGAAGCACGCCATGGGCGGGCTGTACAGGGAATACGCGCCGCTCATGGACGGGTTCCGCGGCCTGTCGAAGGGCACGATGGCCGACGGGGCACTGTCGAAGAAGCACAAGGAACTCATCGCCACGGCCCTGAGCGTGGCAGTGCGATGCGACCGGTGCATTGCCCATCACGTCCGAGGATGCCTCGACAACGGGGCCACGCGCCAGGAGGTGCTTGAGGCCGCCGGGGTGGCCGTCCTTCTGGGCGGCGGCCCGGCGCTGATGTACGCCGAGTCGGTCCTCCAGGCCCTCAACGACTTCGGGGCAAAGTAGGAGGCATAACATCCGCGGTGCCCGCACGGCATCAGGGGCTCGGGCTGTCGGCGGGCACCTTGGCGAGCAGCACCAGGATGGCGGCGCACACGACGATCGTCAGCGGGCCTTCGACCCAGGTCCAATACCACGGCAGCCGCAGCAGCGCGTCGAGGACGGTGATGAACACCGAGAACGCAGCGCCCACCCACGCCACGTAGCGGGCCACCGCCGCGTGCCGCCGCACGTCGCGCGAGACCACCCACAGCAGGCCGCCGAACATCGCGTAGAAGGCGCACACCGACCGCGTCAGGTAATCGACCGCCGGCGTGTCGGGGAACGGGCCCAGGCCCATCTCGCGGTGCACCCAGTCCCACCACGCGTGCGGCATCACCAGGGGGACCACGGCCAGCATCGTCCCCAGGGCGGTCAGGCGCAGCAGTGCCACCAGCCATCGTTCAGGGCGGTTCATGAGTGATCGTCCTCCCGTGGCGTTCTCAGGGGGTGCTACGGCCGTACTACGGGCTGCGTGAGCGCCCGCCGCGACACCCGTTTTGAGGCAATCTCTCAGCCGTTTCTCGCCGGATCGTACGCGGGGTTCGCCTCGGTCGGGACCTTCGCCCCGACGTCCTTTCGCCACGCGTGGAGCAGGGTCTTGAGTTCCTTGGCCTTCTCGGGCATGGCGGCCGCCAGGTCCTTCGATTCGCCGACGTCGTCCGCCAGGTTGTAGAGTTCCAGCCGGTTGTCCTCGAAGTGTTCGGTGAGTTTCCACGGCCCCTTCCGGACGACACTGGAGGGCGTGATGCGGAACGTGCCGGTCCTGCGTCCTCCCGGCTGATAGCAGGGGAAATGCCAGAACAGCGCCCGGTCGGCCAGGCCGGCGTCGTCGCCTTTGCAGAGCTTCGTGAGGCTGCGCCCGTCGAGCGGCTGGTCGGGCCGTTTCGCCCCGGCGACCTCCAGGAACGTCGGGTAGAGATCGGTCCCGACCACGGGCACCTCGCACTTGCGGCCGGCCCGGGTGACGCCGGGCCAGCGGACGATCATGGGCACGCGGATGCCGCCTTCGTAGAGGTGGCCCTTGCCGGCACGGAGCGGCTTCTGCTCGGTGATGCCGAGCTGCCCGCCGTTGTCGCTGTAGAAGATGACCATGGTGCGTTCGGCAATCTTGAGTTCGTCGAGCTTGGCCATCAGTCGGCCGACGCCCTGGTCGACGGATTCGATCATCGCGGCGTAGGTCGGGTTGTTCTGCTTGCCGTCGGGCGCCTTGTCCTTGTACTTGGCGATCATCTGCTTCTTCGCCTCGAGCGGGACGTGGACCGCGTAGTGCGGCAGGTAGAGGAAGAACGGGCGGCCGGCGTTCTTCTCGACGAAGCGGCACGCCTCTTCAGTGAGGCGGTCGGTCAGGTACTCGCCCTGTGGCCCGTCGGCCAGGTCGCGCATCTTGTACGGGCTGAAGTAGGTCTTGGGCATGCCGGCACGGCTGCCGGCGATGTTGACGTCGAAGCCCTGTGCGTGGGGCCCCAGCTCGGGGTCGTTGCCCAGGTGCCATTTGCCCATGTGGGCGGTCGTGTAGCCGGCCGCCTTGAGCGACTCGGCCATGGTGACGACGCCCGCCGGCAGCGTGCGGCCGTTGGGAATCGGAATGAGCTTCTGGTTGCGCTTGGTGCCCCGGTCGGCCCGGCCGACCATGTAGATGCCGTGTCGCGGCGAGTACTGGCCGGACATCAGGCACGCCCGGCTGGGCATGCAGCTCGGGCCGTTGGAGTACGCCTGACGGAACGCGACGCCCTGCGAGGCCAGGCGGTCGATGTGCGGCGTCTCGTAGTACCGGCTGCCCATGTATGCCACGTCTTTCCAGCCGAGGTCGTCGATGTAGATGAGCAGGATGTTGGGCGGCCGGTCGGCTGCGGCGAACAGGCGCGGCGGCAGCACGGTGCTCGCAGCGGCCACGGCGGCCCCGGCGGCGCAGCCCTTGAGAAACCTGCGGCGAGTCATCGGTGGCATGGCGAGGTCTCCGGTTCAGCCTTTGCGGACGGCGAGGACCTGCGGCGGCGGTTTGGTCGCCAGGCGTTCGGTGATCCGCGCGGTGAGGTTCGCGGCCAGGGCGTTGATGGCCTCGGCCGCCGGGCCGCCGGCGTCGAGCACCGCCGACGGGTCGCCGTCGTCGCCCGAGGCGCGGATCGACAGGTTCAGCGGCACGTCGCCCAGGTACGCCGCACCCATTCGGGTGGCGGCCTCCTGGACGGTCCCGTGGCCGAACAGCTCCGTGGCCTTGCCGCAGTGCGGGCAGACGAAGCTCGACATGTTCTCCACGAGGCCCAGAATCTCGATGCCCGTGCGCATGTAGAGCGTGACGGCCTTGACGGCGTCCTGGAGGGCCACCTGCTGCGGCGTCGAGACCACGACCGCCCCCGTGACCGGCACGAGCTGGGCGAGCGACAGGTGCACATCGCCCGTTCCCGGCGGCAGGTCCACGACGAGGTAGTCCAGGTCTCCCCAGTCGACGTCGGCCAGGAGCTGTTGGAGCGCCCGGTGCACCAGCGGCCCGCGCCAGGCGACGGCCTGGTCGGGGTCGACCAGGAAGCCGATGCTCATCAGGCGCAGGCCCTGAGCCTCGACCGGCTGGAGCCGCTCGCCGACCATGTCGGGCCGGGCGTTGCCCGCGCCCAGCATCCGCGGAATGCTTGGGCCGTACACGTCGGCGTCCAGCAGCCCGACGCTCGCTCCGCCGCGGGTCAGGGCCAGGGCCATGTAGACCGCGACGGTGCTTTTTCCGACGCCGCCCTTGCCGGCGCCGACAGCGATGATGTTCCGGGCGCCCGGCACCAGCGCATCGGCGGTTTCTGTGTCATCCTCTCGGCTGCGATTGTCCGGGTGGTCCGTCATCAATCATGTCCTTTCTAGCCGTGCAGGTTCTCGCAGGCTTCGCTGCGCTCGGCCAGGAGCACCAGGTGCCGGCGTTCCTCGTCAACGATTCTCTGGAAGGCCTCGCGGGCCGCCTTGGAGTCGGTGAAGCCGAGCATCTCCTGGTAGAAGAGCATGGTGTCGCGTTCGGCTCTCATGCCGACCCCCAGGGCCTCGATGTCGGTCTCCGTCTGGGCGGCGAGCCGCGCCACCGAGCCCTCGTCGCCGAAGACGTGCGAGGAGACCAGCCGCTGCATGTAGGCGTCCAGTTCCTCGTTGTCCAGGTAACTTGCCCGGCGCGGTTCGGCGAGCAGCTTCTCGTGAAGCTCCTCGAAGATGCCGATGTGCTCGGTTTCGTCGGCCGCCAGTTGTTCGAAGACCTTCCGCACGTTGGCGTCCTGGGTCTTCGCCGCCATCTGTTTGTAGAAGTCCAGGCCGTTCCGCTCCATGTTGACGGCAATCTTCGCGGCCTCGACGTCGTTGAAGAACATGCTCGACATTCGCGTCTCCTTCCCTGTATGCCTGCGTTATTTCGTCGACCGCTTTGCGGCCCCGGTCTTGGGCTTGCCGCGGCCGAACGGGCTGATTTCCCGCAGCCGGGTGATGATCTCCGGCATCGCCTTCAGCGTGCGGTCGATGTCTTGGTCGGTCGTGTAAACCGAGAGGCTGAAACGGATGGACCCGTGTGCGGCAGTGAAGGGCACGCCCATGGCCCGCAGCACGTGGCTGGGTTCGAGCGACCCGGTGGTGCAGGCCGAGCCGCTGGAGGCGCAGATGCCCTGCTGGTCCAGCAGGAGCAGGATGGCCTCGCCCTCGACGAACTCGAAGCTGACGTTGGAGGTGTTGGGCAGGCGGTCGGTCTGGCCGCCGTTGACCCGCGCGTCGGGGCAGGTGGCCAGGAGGCCCTTCTCGAGCCGGTCGCGGAGGGCTTTCACGCGGGTGTTCTCGTCGCCGATGCGTTGGTCGGCCAACTGGGCGGCGCGGCCCAGGGCGACAAGGTTAGGCACGGCCTCGGTGCCGCCTCGGCGGTTGGACTCCTGGTGCCCGCCGCGCACGAACGGCACGAACGGCGTCCCGCGGCGAACGTACAGGGCCCCGACGCCCTTCGGGGCGTGCAGCTTGTGGCCGCTCAGGCTCAGCATGTCGATACGGCTGTCGGCCAGATTCACCGGCAGCTTGCCCACCACCTGGACGGCGTCGGTGTGAAAGATCGCCCCGCGGGCCTTCGCGATGGCTGCGCACTCCTCCACCGGGAAGACGACCCCCGTCTCGTTGTTGGCCCACATGACCGAGACCAGCGCCGTGTCGTCGTCCACGGCGTCGCGATACTCGTCCATGTCGAGCCGGCCCTGGCTGTCGACGCCCACCTCCGTGAGGCGGTAGCCCAGGTCGTCGTGGAGGACGCGGCACACGTTGCGGACGGCCGGGTGTTCCACGCGCGTGGTGACCACGTGCCTGCGGTCGGCCAGGCAGCGGGCGGCCGAGTGGATGGCCGACGAGTCGCTCTCGGTGCCGCACGAGGTGAAGATGATCTCGCCGGGCCGGGCGCCCAGGAGCGCCGCCAAGTGTTCGCGGGCCGCCTCGACGTCGGCCATCACCTGCCCGCCGAACGTGTGGATGCTCGACGGGTTGCCGTAGAGGTCCTTCAGGTACGGCATCATGGCTTCGAGGACCTCGGGGGCCACGGCCGTGGTCGCGTTATTATCGAGGTACACCGCGCTGGGCATCGGGCGTTCCTTTCGGGTCGCGGTCGCCCCGAAAGGCGCCGCGCGGAGCGTCAGGTCACCTGTTCCACGGTGATGGTGTCGGCCACCTGTTCGCGAAGCTTCTGCTCGACCACGCCCTTGAGCGTAAACTGGCTGACCCGGCAGTTGGAGCAGTTGCCCCGCAGGGCGACGTACACCGTGTCGCGATCGACGTCCACCAGCTCGATGTCGCCGCCGTCGCTGCGCAGCGCGGGCCGGATTTCGCGTTCGATGACTTCCTGGATGCGGCTGATCTTCTTAAGATTGCTCAGGGGCGACCGCGTCTTCGCGGACGGTGCCGCCGCCACCGGGGTCTGCGTACCGCTGATGCGGTCGAGGATGGCCTGGATGTCCTCGTGGCATCCACGGCAGCCGCCCCCGGCCTTCGAGTAGTGCGTCACTTCCTCGACGGTCCGCAGGTTGTGGTCGCGGATGACTTTTTCGATGAGTTTGTCCGTGACGCCGAAGCACCGGCAGACGATGCGGCCGGAGTCCTCCAGCTCGAACGTCTCGCCGCGGTAGTCGGCAATGGCTTTCTGGAGGGCCTCCATGCCCATCACCGAGCAGTGCATCTTGGCCTCGGGCAAGCCTTCGAGGAAGTCGGCGATGTCGTCGTTAGTGAGTTTCGACGCCTCCTCCAGCGTCATTCCCTTGATCATCTCCGTGAGGGCGCTGGAACTGGCGATGGCCGACGCGCAGCCGAACGTCTGGAACTTGGCGTCGACGATCCGTTCCTGGTCGTCGAGCTTGAGCATCAGCTTCAGCGCGTCGCCGCACGTGATGTTGCCCACCTCGGCCTCGGCGTCGGGGTGCTCGATCTCGCCGACGTTCCGCGGGTGGAGGAAGTGATCCTTGACCCGGTCGCTATAGTCCCACATGGTAAAGTCGCTGCCTTCCCTTTGCGGCCGCCTCGAGGCGGTCCGCTTGCGTCACCGATTCATTCTATCCCCGTTGCGGGAGGCTATCAAGGCGGTGTCCGGAGGGCGTCGTGGCGACCGGCCTGAGCGGGCCGACAACGCGGTTGCGGCCGAGGCGGCCTCCAGGCCGGCCGCGTGACAGTTGGTGGACGCCGGCCATGGCCGCGCGTCGGGTCAGTCGTCGTCGCCGGTGCGGGTCATGAAGTCCGCCATTTCCTTGAGGCGGTCGATCAGCCGCCCCGGCGGGAAGCTCTTGCCGTCGAAGATGGCTTCCTCGATCTCGAACCATCCGCGGCAGACGGTCACGTTGGCATTGACGGTGCGCATCTCGGCGACTCGCTCCTGCCAGTAGTCGGCCTTGTCCTTCTCCCAGTCGACGTCGGGGATGAGGATGCTGGGGACCTTGTTGGCCACGTAGGCGTTGGAGTCGCTGATCTTGTCGCCGATGGCCAGGCGGATGTTTGGGAAGCGTTCCTTGACGCGTGCGAGTTCGCTGGTCTTGAACTTGCCGCTGCCTTCCAGCAGGCCGGCCACGTCGCTCGTGAACAACGGTCCCGGCGGGAACCCGTGTTCCCGGAGCCAGTACTTGCTCATCGAATCGAAGAAGTCGTTCCGGTGTGTCAGGTAGAGCACAGTTATCTTCTTCTCGTTGACCACGCGGTGCATCACCTCGGCCGCGTGCGGGAACGGTTTGGCGACCCCGATCAGCACCTTGAGAAACCC
>Ga0272444_10003373_pt1 | contig 14377 bp, 13 predicted proteins | sample SSMForm13_FD_201033 | JGI IMG/M metagenome (GOLD analysis project Ga0272444, IMG submission 201033) | Marine sediment archaeal communities from Little Sippewissett salt marsh, Falmouth, MA, United States - SSM-Form-13 | ecosystem: Environmental > Aquatic > Marine > Wetlands > Sediment ...
GAGTCTCCCACGGGTCATGAATTGAAACACGCGCTGGCAGAGATGGCCGACGCGGCCCGGAATATCAGCGTATTGGCGGACTACCTGGGACGACATCCCGAGTCCCTGGTTTTTGGAAAGGATAAGCGCAATGAAAAATAGAGCATGTTTTGGGAAAATAGGCTGGGCATTTGTCCTTATGGTGTTTTTACTTACGGCATGCAGTACCACTCCTGCGGTGAGATATTATACTCTGAATCCCTTTTCCGGGATGCAACCGGATATTTCTCACGCGGTTTCCGGGGATACCCTTGCCATCGGTGTGGGGCCGGTGGAATTTCCAAAATTTCTTGACCGGCCTCAGATCGTGAGCCGAAAAAGCCAACACCGTATAGCGGTGTCAGAATTCCATCGATGGGCCGGCTCGTTTTCGGAAGATTTTTTGCGGGTGTTGGCCAAAAACATTTCCATGCTTTTGCCCGCAGATCGGGTGGTCGCATATCCCTGGACAGACCCGTTTTCCCCGACCTATCGTATTCAGCTGATTGTGGAGCAGTTTGACGGCCGGTTCGGGGGGAACGTTGTGTTGAAGGTGACCTGGTCTGTATGGAATCAAAAAGACACGAATCAAGCCATATTTAAGCATACCCGTATCCAAGAGCCCGTATCCGGCGATGACTATGACGCACTGGTTGCGGCCCAGAGCAGGGCCATCGGCACCCTTAGTCGTGCCATCGTTTATGAAATAGAGAGGGTAAGCAATAAAGTAAAGAATCCGGACTAAGAGGACCCGGCTTTGCTCACACCCCAAAGGGTTGTAATCTATCGCATATGCCGGCCGGAATGATGGAGTGATGGGGATCGCAATTTTTAAAGCCATTATTCCAATACTTCATTACTCCGGTTGATTTATACGGGCAGCGCCATTGATTTCTGACCCCCGCAATGCGGGACAGGCAAGGCCCTGAGGACCTGGTTTTTTAGAACTCAATAAAAATCCGGTTATTGAGGTAAAAAGATGGGGCAGGCAGGATGGTTATCCTACCCCATTTTCATAAACCAAATTTGATTTTATAAATTTTACGGGCTAACTTTTTAAAAAGGTAACCCAATAGGCATTGTAATAAAAAATACTTAATTAACTCAGTTCATTAAATTGTAGGCGTATCATATATATTAATTTTGTCTAATATGCTACAAAATAGTCTGATTCAAAACCTTGCGATAAAATCACCGGCCTGAATACCGGCAGCGAATGATAATTGGCATTCCATCGTCCCCTCACCCTGCCAGCTATTTTTAAACCTGACTTGTCATCTGGAAATATTTTCTATATAAATTAAATAATAGAGGTGATGATGCTGGTTGCACATCATCAATTTTTAAGTATGCAAAATGAAAAACAGAAAATCAAATAAGATTCTGTCTTTTTTTCAGGCCTGCGCAGGATTCCTCATGATGGCCGGTGTCATGGTTTTCTTCCCATTTTCAGCCTATTCGGATGATGGCCTGCGCATAAGCGTAGTCTACAACAATATCCCTTTTTCCGATGAAATGGAACTGGATTGGGGTTTTTCCTGTATTGTCCGGAGTTCCGACAGAACGATTCTTTTTGACACTGGCGGTGATGGAAAAATACTTCTTAAAAACATGGTAACACTGGGGATAGACCCTCGAGAAATAGAGGCCATATTTCTGTCGCATAATCACGGAGACCACATTGGCGGCGTGACGGATTTTCTCAGCCGGAATCCGAACGTAGCGATATACGTTCCAAAATCTTTTTCTTCTGCCTTGCGCGAGAGAATCAAAAATCCGTCCACCAAAATCATACCGGTGGGCGTGCCAAAAAGATTATACGAAAATGTCTATAGCACGGGTGAAATGGGGACATGGCCTAAAGAACAAAGCCTCGTGTTGGATACATCCAAGGGGGTGGTTGTTATTACCGGTTGTGCACATCCCGGTATACTCAATATTGTGCGAAAAGCAAGACAACTGGTACACAAAGACGTATGTCTTGTCATGGGCGGGTTCCATTTGCTAAACAAAAACGCTTCCGAAGTTGACCGGATAATCCATGCTCTAAAGGAAATGGGGGTTCAAAAAGTAGCGCCAAGTCATTGCACCGGTGAGGAAGCTATGTTTCGATTCAAAAAAGCCTGGGGAGAAAACTTCATTCCCGGGGGGTGTGGTGCTCACCTGATTCCATAAGTATTTGCTGCTTTTTTGAGTCCCTCCCAAAGTTTTTGATCAACCCGTTCCTACGGTTTCTTAAAAAGAAAAAGTGACATAATTTTAATAAGATGACTGAATATGGTTTTTTAAAGGACCTTGAGAAATGTGAACTTTGTGAACACAGGTGCCGGGTAAATCGGATAAAAGGAGAAACCGGTGTTTGCAAGGTAACCGGGCCTACCGTGGCTTCCGCCACTCTACATCCCGCACCGCCGGAAAGTTATACGGTGTTTATGGCCGGCTGCAATTTCAAATGTCTGAATTGCCAGAACTGGACGATTTCCCAATATCCTGACAATGGATTCGTTCAAAGAGGATTTATAGATCCGGATGAGCTGGCTGAGGAATGCGTCGAGCAACTGAATTCAATTTCCGGCCGGCGAATGGGGGCGGATCGAATTTTCTTTTCAGGCGGAGAGCCCACCATTCATTTACCCTACATAGAAAAGACAGTTGAACAAGCAAGGAAGATACAGCCTAACACCAAGGTAAATTACGACACCAATGGATATATGACGGAGGAAAGTTTAATAAGGGTTTTAAGTTTTACCACATCTATTACTTATGATTTAAAGGCCTATCATAACGAGGTTCATCTTGCCTTAACCGGGGCCTCTTCATCCCCGGTGTTAAGGAATGCGGAATACATCGGAAAATATGCTAAAGACAGGCTGTGGGAGTATCGAATCGTGGTGATTCCTAAAATAAACGAAACCCAGATAAAACCCTTAACGCGATTCATCGCCTCCATCGATCCCTCTTTGCCGGTAAATTTTTTGGCTTTCAGACCGAATTTTGTTTTGGAAAATCACCCGGGCGCCGGCCGGCAACTTATTCAAAGATGTGTCGATATCGCCCGGCAATCCGGGCTGAAAAATGTCTACTGGTCCGGACACACCGGTATATCAGGCAGGGTCGCAGATATTGAAAATAGCCTTAAAGACATTTATTTAACCGATGAAGCACGGTTGGCCGGTTCTTATGCATATTGGGCAGGCTGCCAAACGCATATAAGGAACTGTGAAGCCTGTTCTTTTAACCAGGAGTGCCGACTTAAAAAATATATTCCCAGAGTGTCAAGTTAATTGAGGCGTCGGGGAGTTTTTTTTATTCAGCCGCTCCATGAATAATCAGCAACTGCATCGTACAAACTCATACATAAGGGCTCGTAACGAAAGAACAATGTTTCAGTAGTAAAATAAATAGCTTTGGTGGGTCATATTTTTTATCTTTTAAGTACGAATTCGAAAAAGGCGCTGTTCTTTCGCAACGATCCCTAATGCATTCAAACAGTGTACGATTTCGTTGCTGATCATTCATTCCGCTTTATTTGAGGGCTTAAAGGCAAAACACCTCGATTCCTCGATTAATTAAATTGATCAATCAGGCAGCCTTACAATGGTTCTTCCTTTGTGCTTTCTTTGGAGGATAAGATCGATTCGTTGGTTCAGGCCTTCCAAGGGTATTTCGGTGGTTAATAGTTCCAGACGTTCCAGTTTCCAGTCACTGGCAATTTTGTTCCAGACTTTCAGGCGGGTGGGCATGGGACAGTTCTGCGAATCGATTCCCATCAGGGTAACCCCCCGCAAAATAAAGGGATAGACGTTTAGAGGCAGATCATGGGACCCCACATTCCCGCAACAGGTGACAGCACCGCCGTGTTGCGTTGATTTGATGGTGGTCGCCAATATTTCACCCCCAATCGCATCAATGCCGCCGGCCCACAGCTCTTTAAGGAGCGGTCTGTTGCTGGAATCGGTGGCTTTTTCAATACTGATGACCTCTTTGGCCCCAATTTCCAACAGAAAATCTTTTTCATCCACGACCCCGTTTACTGCTGCAACCTCATAACCGGCCTTGGTAAGTATGGAGACGGCGATACTTCCGACGCCTCCGGTTGCCCCGGAGACCAGTATTCGTCCCATATCCGGGGTGATGCCATAATCGACCAGCCTGAAAACCGAAAGCGCTGCCGTGAAACCTGCCGTACCGAATATCATGCTCTCTCGAGGGGTGAGATTCTCGGGCATCTTGACCACCCATTCCGCGGGGACGCGTATGTATTGTCCGAAACCGCCGGATGTATTCATTCCCAGGTCATAGCTGGTTACGATCACCTTATCTCCGGATTGAAAATCCTTGCTCAGACTTTGGACCACGGTACCTGCGGCATCAATTCCAGGGGTGTGCGGATATTTCTTTGTAACCCCTCTATTACCTGTGGCAGAAAGAACATCTTTGTAATTTAAGGAAGAGTACTGAACGTTGACCAGCACATCTCCTTGGGGTAGGTCATCAAGATTTCTGTCCTTAACTTCCCTGATAAACTGGTTGTCCTCTCCTTCTGCGACAACCATTGCCTTGAATGTATTTTGACTCATGGTTTTACCCCCTTTTTTTTACCGTTTTGGATGTATAGTTTAAACCATAATACCTTTTTGAAAAAAATCAATTTTACGAATACAAGCGGTATCTTTTTGACGTCAGAAAAAAACGTCGAGTTATAAGCAATAGGGTCAATTATTTAAGGGGTCGGGGAGTTTTTTTTAGAGCCCCAAATTAAGCGGAATGAATGATCAGAAACGAAACCGTACACTGTTTGAATGCATTAGGGATCGTTGCGAAAAAACAGCGCTTTAATAAATTCGTAATGAAAAGATGAAAAATGTTATCTGCCTAGTCTATTTATTTAAATATTGATACACTGTTTTTTCGTTACGAGCCCTTATGCATGAGTTTGTACGGTGTAGTTGCTGATTATTTATGGAGCGGTTAAATTAAAAAAACTCCCCAACCCCTCAGTTATTTAGAGGACAATTCCCGATACGCTTCTTGTATTTCTTTAAAGCGGTCTTCCGCCATTTTTTTGAACTCGTCTCCTAAATGAAGCACTTTGTCCGGATGGTATTTATTGGCAAGTTGCTTATAGGCTTTCTTAATTTCTTCCTGTGATGCATTTCTGGGGATATTTAATACCGTATAAGGATCTTTTTGTTTATTGGCTTTTTTGAATCCGGAGTCCGTTCCGGGGGATTCTTTTTCGTTAGCTCCTTTATTCTGTTCGAAATATTGGCGGCGTTGTTGATAAAAGCTCTGGGTGCCGGATTGTTTCTGACGGAGATTTTGTAAAAATCGCCACCCAAAGAACAGAAGAATCAGGTCATCGAGCAAACCCCGCCATCCTAAAAAAAATTCGGGGAGAAGGTCATAGGGACTTAATACATAAATCAAGCCTAAAATTATCAGAAGAATTTTCATTGTCGGCACTTTTTAATTTGATTTTTAATTTTGACTCTTTTTATCAGCGATTTTTATTTTTGTCCAATTATTTTGGTGTTGCTTAGGAGAAATGCCACCAGGTAAGCTGCGACAGCACAAAGTATAATTATTGGAATTCCCAGACTGATTGCTATTTGGGCGGATATGATTGACGTTAGGACCGAAGCACATCCGTTGGCTGTCCAGGCATATGCCCTTTGGGCAGGACGGTTCAACAGGTATCGCATACCCAGTGGAAAAGGCAGCCCTACCAGAAAGCCGGGTAGGATTAGGAGCAGGGTTGCTAAAGTATACTGAAAAATTTTGGAAAGTCCAAGTATTTGATGGATTATGGGATCAAGGCCTAAAAATATAAAGATAAGGACGGCGATTAAAGCGATAAGGGCATACCGGAGACCCCCGGGACCTATTCGCTGGGAGCAATGCCCCCCCAATCCTGAAGAAACAAGGATTCCCGTGAGCACCACCGTGAAGCTGATAACCGGATCGCCGAAAATAAAAATGTATTTTTTGATAAAAAAGAGCTCCAAAAACATGAAACCGGCACCCACCGCCAAGAAATAGAGAAGGAGGGAGATATTCGGTTTTTTGTTTTGTTTTTTAATTGTGAAAACAGGGACCATTAAAAGGAAAACTGCGATTACGAGTGCTTCGAGAAAGACCACGCAAACAACAATTTCCCCCGACATAAACAGGGAATAAAATCTGCTTCCCGTAATTTTATAAAGCGTTTTTAATCTGTTCCATTTGAGGAATCTGCCGGGGAAAGGACGGTTGTCCGACTGAGGGGCAACGTCGAGGGGGTAGGTTTTAAAATACGCTTCTTCTGTTCCGGACCGGTAGGCTTCTGAGAGACGATTAATTTCAAAAAAATGATACGGCGCATCGAATATATTGAAGCGGTTCACCATTTCCTTTGTAATGCCCGGGAGAAAGACAAGATCAAAGTTCATGTTTCTCGCGAAGTCCTTTAGTATGGTTGTGTCATTAAGGGGCTTCACAGAGACGATGAGGGTGAAAGTGCTCCAGTTACGAAGAACAGCGATGTGCCGTTCGGGGTTTTCATACCCAAGGGATCTCAGACCTTGGTATGCTCCGGCCCAGAGGCGAATCGAGTCTGCCGGAGGGAGCAAAAGCTTCCGGGCCGTAATAAGGATGCCGTTTTCCGTGAGGTGATTGAGACACTCTGAGAATGATGCGGTGGTGAATAGATATCCCTGGGTCAGAGCATCTGAACCGGGAAGAGACCCTCCCCAGTTTTCAATATGTATGATATCATAATGTTTGTCAGATTGGGCCATAAACGCTCTTGGATTTTGGTTGACCACAGGGATGTTGTAGTGGCTTCGGACCATATGAGCGATTTTGGGTTTTTGTTCGACCACGGTAATATTACGGGCTCCGGATGCCATGGCACAGGGGATGCCCGATCCGCCGCCGTCCTGGATCAAGAGAATATGTTCAGGGTTCGGGACCAGCATGTATCCGGCATAAGGCAGGGTAAATTTGGAGAACCCCTCATCTTTTTGAAGTTGAAGTTTGTAAATAAAAAAGGGGGTGTCTCCGTCTTTGTAAATTACCCATTGCTCGGGTAGCATGTCTCTAAATTTTAGGCTTAATCCGGGTGCAAAGCGGGTATAAGGGCTATGAACGCTGTCAAATCTGCCCCTCAGACCGGTGACGGTTTCAAAAATCCGTGTATCGGGGAACTGGAGGACCCTGCTGAGATCTTTATATGGCGAGGGGTTTACTTTGAAGTTTAGATCGTCTCCCACTGAGACGAAAAGGACTGTCATGAGCACGATAAAAAGACTGGTGACCTGAAAAGCGAATCGTTTTCCACGGGAGATGTTTTTTGTTAATGCATGTTTTTTGTTTGTTGTTGGTTTTTCAAAAGGAAAAATTATCAGGGGGATGAGGGCTGCGAGGATGATGGATCTCCCTTCACCAAGGAAAGGAAGAAAAGGAAACGGGATGATTGCTCCGCATGCCGAACCTGCCATGCTCGCAAAATAAACAAAACCGGTTTTTTCGGGGATAAATGCATAAGCAATGGAGATGACAAGGCCGGCAAAGAAGAATGGTAACGATAGAAGAAGATAAGCCGTCAAAAGGTAGAGTATCTGGACAGGTTCCAGGGGCAGTCTGAAGTAGTCCAGGGGAATTTTATTCAGAACCATAAAAGAACCCATGGCGGTAACCGTATAGAGAATGATGAAAATTTTGACCGGGCCGCTGGAGGAAAGCCTTTTTTCCCAGTCTTTTTTGTGCGAATCAATGATGCTTAAGAAAGTACCGGCGGCGGCGAATCCAAAGAGTGCGATACTGATGACCATAAACGATAAATGATTCCACTGACTGATGGAAAAAACCCGGGTCAGGAGTACTTCCAAGGCAAGAGACGAAAGTGATAATAAGAAAACCGCAGGAAGTATTATGGGGAGCATTACCGATTTGTTAAGATGGTTTTCACACATTAACTTATTCATTTTTTGAGGGAAAGCCTTGCAATCAGGTTTCAGGTGTCAGGGGCGAGAAAAAGGTTTCAGGTGTCAGGGGCTAAGGTTCAGAATAAATGACACTTAACGCAATATTGCATTATCCGAGAACCCATCATTCCACCATTCCAATTAAAGATAAAATAACCATTTAAAATTGCCTGTATGACAATTAAATATTTTTTAAAAAATGCTCAAATAAAGTGAGACTTAGTACCTGTGTTCATCATTCCTGACACCTGACACCTGACACCTGAAACCTGCACGTCCCCTGACACCTGAAACCAAAAAGTCTTGGATAGCAATTAACAAACTGGTAATGCACCCGTATCATGGAATATCTTCTGTAATCGTCCGATTTGGGTCAAGGGCATGACCTGTCATGGGAACGAAGAGAACGCCGGTGATTTGTTTGACCGTGTATTGGTCGTCATGTTTTGTGACCAGGCTTAGATGTTGATAGCTGAAGGGATTTCCGAGGGGAAGAATGAGTCGCCCGCCGTCTTTGAGTTGTTTTAAAAGTGGTGGAGGGATATGGTCGATGGACGCAGTGATCATGATACAGTCAAAGGGTGCTGCTTCAGGCCAGCCGAAGTAGCCGTCGCCGTGGCGGGTTTTTATTTTTGAAAAATCGAGAGACCGGAGTAAGCTTTCTGTCTTTTTGTATAGTTTTTCTTTGATTTCTATGGTGTAGACTTCTTTGGCAACCTTGGCGAGAATTGCAGCCTGGTAGCCTGAACCGGTCCCGATTTCGAGAACACGTTCGCCTTCTGTAATCTTCAGTTTTTCGGTCATCAACGCCACTATGTATGGCTGGGAAATGGTCTGGCCCTGGCCGATGGGAAGGGGGTGGTCCGCGTAAGCCTGGGAAACGAGTTCTTCAGGTACGAAGCGGTGCCGGGGGACTTGGTTCATGGCATTCAGGACTTTTTTATCTGATACACCCCTTAAACGGATCTGCAATAAGACCATTTTTTTCCTGGCCTTCTGGTATTTGGGAGAATCTACCAGTGGTTGGGACATGAGCTGTGCCGGCAAGACAAAAAGGACAAAAAAGGAAAGGAGTGTTTTTTTCATAGCGGCATTTTTGATTTGCAGAAGCAATCTCTGTCAAAAAGGATGAAGAACTCTGTAGATGATGATGCCAAGAGTTGCCGCTGCCAATACAATAGTAAAGACCATTTGGTCAGTATCAAATCTTTTCATTATAAAGCCAGGCCAATTCGGATTATTCTTCTTTATCCAACCCAAATGCGGTGTGAAGAACACGAACAGCAAGCTCGGTATACTTTTCTTCGATGGCACATGAAATTCTGATTTCCGAAGTGCTGATCATTATTATATTAATATTTTCCCTGGCCAGAGTGGTAAACATTATTGATGCGACTCCGGAGTGGTTTTTCATGCCAACGCCCACAACAGATACCTTGGCAATGTTTTTATCGCCCAGAACATCCACTGCGCCTATTTCATCAGCCACCTTCCGTTCGATTTCCATGGCGGCTTGAAAATCTTTTTTAGGGACGGTAAATGTGAGATCCGTTTGACCTTGGGCTCGTGTATTTTGAATAATCATATCGATAATAATACCCGCTTCGGCGATGGGCGAAAAAATTTTGGCCGCCACTCCGGGTTGGTCCTGAACCTTTTTAAGGGTGATGCGAGCTTGATCTTTATCGTGCGTAACTGCGGATACAATAAGGCTTTCCATACCGGCGTCTTCACTAACAACCATGGTTCCTTCCTCCTCAGTGAAAGATGATCTTACATGAACCGGGATATTATATTTTTTTGCAAATCCCACGGATCGGATCTGCAGGACTTTGGCACCAAGACTGGCCATGTTAAGCATTTCATCATAGGAAATTTTATTAATCTTTCTTGCTTTTTCGCAGATATTGGGATCGGCGGAGTAGATACCATCTACATCGGTATAAATTTCGCAGAGATCCGCCTTCAGAGCAGAGGCGATGGCCACGGCACTTGTGTCTGACCCTCCCCGCCCGAGGGTTGTGATGTTCCCTTTGATATCACAACCCTGAAATCCGGCCACTACGACGATATTCCGTTTTTTGATAAGGTCTATAAAATACTCGGTACCGATTTCGATGATTCGTGCATCACCAAAGGTGCAATCTGTAACCACCTTGGCCTGGTGTCCGAGCATGGACAGGGCAGGGTAGTTCATGTCATTTAAGGTTATTGCCAGAAGAGCTGCCGTTGTCTGCTCTCCTGTGGACAGAAGAACGTCGAGTTCACGTTTGCTTGGTGATTTGCTTATCTGGCTTGCCATGTCGATGAGCGCGTCCGTGGCTCCGGCCATGGCCGACAGGATGACAACCACGTCATTGCCCTGGTCATAGGTTTTTGCAACCCGTTTTGCGACATTTCGAATCCGTTCAAGATCAGCGACCGATGTGCCGCCGAATTTTTGTATAATTAAACTCACGTTGTAAGCCTCTATGTTTAATGATAATGGGTAATTCAGGCAATAATCTGATATTCATCTGGTTAAAAGTTGTTTGGTGACCGAAATCGTAAAATTATATATAGCTTAAAATTATTCTTCAGTAAAGAAATAAAGGCGAAAGATTGAACAAATGCCAATTTATGGAGGAATACTAAAATAGGAGATATACAGCTCTAATTCATATATCTTATAAAATATAGATTGTTGACACGCAAGTTGCCTTCCTTTATTATTTTTTTGTTCAATAAGAATTTTAATTGTTTTAAATTAAGAAAATTGAATACCTTTTCCGTCTATTAAGCTCGATTAGGTTTCAAGTAACATATAAGGAGTACCTGTTATGGCGCAATATGAATTCTGGACACACGGCGTTAACGTTCAAATCGAATATCCTGACAGAATTGTGGGGATAATAGGAGACGAATCTGCAGAACCCCGCCGGTCAGGATGGGGAACTCTGGTTTATCAAAAGGAATACACCACCAACTGGTTCCACTTTGCGATTCCAACTCCTGTTATTATCAACAATCAAGCAGCCATCTTAAGATTCATCCGGCTTCGGGCAGAAATTAATGAAAATGCCCGAATTGACAGGATCCATTTTCGCCATGACAACCGCATTATGTTATCCCGGGAAGTGAATATCACGAATTGTAGCGTTGACGAAACCATTCAAAGCCCAAAAACCATCATTCGGAGAAGCTTGGCCCTATGTGTCCATATCAGTTTTTTGTTCGGTGATACCAGGGGCATGGTTATTTTTAAAGGTGCAGGGGGCGGTTTTGGTTTGGATTAATATTTTACCCTAAAGTTGATTTTTAATTTCTTTTAACAAATTAGCCGAGTTAACTCCATGTGCAGACATGCAAATTTTTCGAGATTTGTCACTTGATATTTCAAATTTTATTGTTATGTGGTCAGGTAAAAGTTCCTGCCGGATTCTGTCTGCCCATTCAATAGCCACAACATAGTTATCGTCAAGTATGTCGTAGAGACCGATGTCTTCAAAATCAACGGGACCTTCAAGGCGGTAAAGGTCCACATGAGCAAGGGGGTGTCTGCCCGGATATTCATTTATCAAGGTATAAGAAGGGCTGGTTATGTAATAATCATTCGGAACTTCAAGACCTCTGGCCAATCCCTGCACAAAAGAAGTTTTTCCGCTTCCGAGGTCGCCGGTCAAGGCAAGAACAGCTTCAGTCGTCAGCCATGCGCCTATCTTTTCCCCCAGCTTTTTTGTTTCTTTAACGGAGCGAGTAATTATCTGATATTTAGAGAGATTAGCCACAATTCTGCGAAGTTATTTTTGTGCGAACCCTAAAAAAAAAGAAATTTCTAAACTATCCGGTTGTGGTTGAAACTACAGGTCTTTGATAAGTGACAACATTTCTTTTACAGCCCGTTCCATGCCTACAAGCACCGCTCTTGAGACGATACTGTGTCCGATGCTGAATTCGTCTATTTCATTAAGACCTTTAAAAAACTTTATGGTATTATAACACAATCCATGGCCGGCATTAACACCTATTCTTAGTTTATGGGCGAGTTTGGCGGCATCCACAATATATGAAAATGCCTGGTTTCTTTGCTTATGTGTTTTGGCTTCGCAAAATGTTCCGGTGTGGATTTCAATCATGGTTGCATTTATCTGGTGGGCCAGTTTTATCTGATCTGAATTAGGATCAATGAAGATACTGACGGGGATCCCACTATTTTGCAAAGTGTCTACGGTTTCAGCAATTGCATTTTTATGCACAATTAGATCCAGTCCGCCTTCGGTAGTAAGCTCTTCACGCTTTTCCGGCACAAGGGTTACCAAATCGGGCTGGATTTCAAGAGCGATTCCAACCATTTCATCTGTTGAAGCCATTTCCAGGATAAGTTTGCTCTGAACAACTTTTCGTAATATTTTAAGGTCACGGTCATGGATGTGACGTCTATCTTCCCTCAGGTGAACCACAATGCCGTTTGCTCCTGCCAGTTCCACCAAGACGGCTGCCGCAACAGGATCAGGATAACTGACGTCTCCTCTTGTGTTTCTTAAGGTGGCGACATGGTCAACATTTACAGCTAATCCAGCCATATCTAACATCCTCCATTTAGTTTTGTAGTTGTAATTTTTGTGTTTTTTATGGCAAAACTTTCTTCTTCTCGCCACCAAGGCACCAAGACACGAAGAAAGAATAACAAAATAAAATCCTTCGTGTCTTTGTGCCTTGGTGGCAAAAATCTCTTGGTTCCGGCTTGTCCGGGTTAGGTTTTAATCAGTTTAAGAATTTCATTGCTCTTTTTTTCCATCTCATATGCTTGTGTTTTATTTTTTTCATGATCATAACCCAGCAGGTGAAGGATGCCGTGCACTAAGAGCTGAGTAAAACGTTCTTCCATGCTTATGCCTGCCGTTTTTCCCTCTCTTGCGGCGGTTTCAATGGAAATAACCACATCGCCGAGAAGCTGCGGGGCTATGGTGTTAAATTGGCCGGTACGCATGGGAAATGCGATAACATTTGTAGGGCCGTATCGATGGAGATATTTCTTATTTAGTTCCCCTATCTCGGGATCATCAACGATAAGGATAGAAAGTTCTGCATCAGGACAGGCCAAGGCGTTTAAGATGGCCCTGGCCTTTTGTTGTACTTTTTTCAGAGATATCTTGTGCTTGTTTTGTCTGTTGTCTAACAGGACTTCCATTTTTTTCCTTTCCGTTGCCAAGGAGAGGTTGCTCGGGATATTCGATGCGGTGATGGTACATTCCTGATAATATGTTATGAAAGCTTTTTGCAATCTTATGCAAATCCTTCAATGTCAACTCACAATCGTCTAACTGACCATCCGAAAATGCTTTGTTTATCAGGTTTTGTACAAGCCCCTGAATTTTGGAAGGTGTGGGATTCGCAAGTGTTCTTGATGCTGCTTCAACCATGTCAGCCAGCATGACAAGGCCGGCTTCCCGGGTCTGGGGCTTTGGGCCCGGATATCTGAAGTTATCTATATTTACTGCGTCTCCACCTTTTAACTGCTTGGCTTTTTCATAAAAAAAGCGAATAAGGCTCGTTCCGTGGGATTGCCTGATGGTGTCGATGATGACCTGGCCAAGTTTTTCTTTCCGGGCGATTTCCACGCCGTCTTTAATGTGAGAAATCAGGATCAGACTTGACATGGATGGCGCAAGTTTGTCATGTCTATTAATGCCGTTGGTCTGGTTTTCGATAAAATAGAGTGGCTTATTTATTTTGCCGATGTCATGATAATAACCGCAGACTTTGGCAAGCAGGGAGTTAGCACCGATTTCGGAGGCAGCAGCTTCAACCATGGTACCCACAACCACAGAATGATGATATGTTCCCGGAGCTTCTATCATAAGTCTTCTGAGAATCGGTTGATCAAGGTTTGCAAGCTCAAGAAGTTTGATGTCGGTTGTAAAGCCAAAGGCTATTTCTACCAGCGGTGTGATGCCGGCGGTGACGATTCCTGCTCCCACGCCTCCCATAAACGCAAAGGCCCAGTCCCACAAAAGTGTGATAATAGAAGAATTTCCTATATAAGTATCTATAATCGTTACAAGTATAACATTCAATACCCCGAGTTTTAGACCGGCTTTGATAAATACTTTGCGTTCCCGGCAGTTCTGCATCCAGAATGCCGCCATTGAGCTGTTGATTAGGAAGTATAGAAAAATATCAAATCTGTTTTTAAAAATGAAGGCTGTGCCGATTGCAATGAGCATGGCCATGGGAATAGCCAGTTCAAGGCCCAAAAACAGGCAGATGGTCATGGCGCCTGCAGCAAGGGGAATACCATAAGAACTTGATGATGCAGATATGGGGAAAAAGGCATAATGGGCCATAGATTCAGCCAAAGATGCTGATATTCTGGCAATGAAAAAAAAAGTTACGAGCACGCTGGCCATAAA
>Ga0272444_10003377_pt1 | contig 14367 bp, 12 predicted proteins | sample SSMForm13_FD_201033 | JGI IMG/M metagenome (GOLD analysis project Ga0272444, IMG submission 201033) | Marine sediment archaeal communities from Little Sippewissett salt marsh, Falmouth, MA, United States - SSM-Form-13 | ecosystem: Environmental > Aquatic > Marine > Wetlands > Sediment ...
GTGTAGGACCGGCGCCCTCGCCGGTCGATTTAAAAAGCAACCCCCTCCAGCTCCCCCTTGGTAAGGGGGAGAGAGACTGAGTCGCAACGGTTGTGCGGTTTGTCCGCAGGGAGTGACGGAAGGCCCTCTCCTCCCCTTTATAAGGGGAGGCGGGGAGGGGTAAATTTTTCTCCAGCGGCACGGCTTAAGCCTTTAGAAGCAACCCCCTCGAGCTCCCCCTTGGTAAGGGGGAGAGAGACTGACTCGCGAGGCCGGGTGGCCCGCCTCTTACGCCTGAGGCGCACAGGCCCGGTGGGAGAGGCAGCAAACCTACCGTGCTTCTTCTCGCGGCGGGCGGGTGCCTCCCTCGACCGGTCGGCCCGCGCGCAAGTCAGTGATCGCCTTATCGATGGCCGCGAGCCGCCTCTGGATTTCCTTTTCGATCGTGGCGCGGTCCGTGCCGGGCGGAAAGATGTTTTCAGCCTTTTCAACCAAGTGTTCCAGCTCGCCAACATAGTATTCGAGCTTCATCGCGTCCTCGCCCACGACTTCAATCATCCTATCCCGCTCTCGATGAAGGCGGGCCATCATGTCGTCAAAGCTTTCCTTGGACTGCCCTTCGCTCTCTCCCACCACGCTGGAATACTTGGGATTGCGGCGGAATTTCTTCATAATCCCTTCCACAACCGCGTCCTCCAGCGGTTGCCGCTGTTGCGTCAGGAGCTGGGCAAATTGCTGTCGAGGTACTTTCATCTGTTCTTGCAGGGCGCTCTCGATCTTCTTCTGTTGCTCCTGCTCGACTTTCTGTTGGAATTCCTCGCTGAAAGCGACTTCTTCGGTTTTCGGCGTTGGAATCGGTGCGTTGAGCGTCAGGGGCTTTGTCGGTTCAGGCTCGGCCATGTCTTGCTTCTCGCCGAGAGAGGGCTCCGGCGGGAAGAGCACCTTCTGTTCCTCTCCCGCTCGTCGGGAGCGGAGACTAATGACCACCACCACGATCACGACCGCCAGCACAATCGCGCCAATGTTAAATCCCAGGTTTTTTTTCGGTTCAGCCATGCTTTTATTTGCCCTCCATCGGAATGCGTTTGTTGACAGTAACGTTTGTCCGGGACAAAAGTCCACCCACTCTCGATCGGATTATAACGGATTTTGGGGGCAAGTTTCAAGTCAAGGCTCTCGCGGTGGGCGCGCGCGGCCTTGAAACCCCAAGAAATAGGGGAAAATTCCGGGGTCTAGGGTGTGGGATCGAGAGTGTGGAGTGTGGGACCGGCGCCCCCGCCGGTCGATTTGAAAAGCAACCCCCTCGAGCTCCCCCTTGGTAAGGGGGAGAGAGACTGACTCGCGAAGATTGTGCGGTTTGTCCGCAGGGCGTAACGCAAGGCCCTCTCCTCCCCTTTCGAAGGGGAGGCGGGGAGGGGTAAATTTTACTCCAGCCGGGTGCCATGGCCGCGTGTCGGCCATGCTTACCAATCTCCCACAGATTTCCTCACCGAAGCAGAGGGGGAAAGCCCGCCTCTCCCGGTGGGAGAGGAATAAGTGTGTGGAGCTTGGAAGCAAGCGGGGCGGCTCATTCAGCCGCCCCTTTTCAAAGCCTTTCCTCCGTTTATCGACTCGGGTCCGATCAGGAACACCCGTTGGTCGCGCCGCATTCAAGGCATTTATAGCAGGCCCCGTTGCGCACCATGATCGCGCCGCAATCGGGGCAGGGAGGGGAATCCTCCTGGGCCTGAAAGGCGATCTTAGTGTTCAGCGGGGTTGAAGCCGCTAACGCCGCGGCGGGTTCGATCTCGCCCCCGTTCCATTCCGAAAAGTCGGAGGTCTCCCCGTTGCGCAGCAGGACGCCGGTGCGGCGCTGCTCTTCCTCCGAAAGGAACTTCGAGGCCATCCAGCGGAAGATGTAATCGACGATCGATTTCGCGATCGGGATGTTCGGATTGTTTGTAAATCCGGAAGGCTCGAAGCGGGCGTGGCTGAACTTGTGTACCAGCACGTCGAGCGGCACGCCATACTGAAGCGCCATGGAAATCGCCGTGGCGAAGGAATCCATCAAGCCGGAGACCACGCTGCCTTCCTTGGCCATGACGAGGAAGATTTCGCCCGGTTGGCCGTCTTCATACAGGCCGACGGTCAGATAGCCTTCGTGGTTTTGGATGCGGAATTTATGCGTGATGGCCCGGCGTTCATCGGGCAGCCGCCGCCGATAGGGGCCGATGGGCGGGGCTTCGAGCGCTTTGCCCGCAACTTCCCGCGACGTCGTCAGGGGTTGCAGGCGCTTGCAGCCGTCGCGATAGATGGCGATCGATTTTACGCCGAGTTTCCACGCGGTAATGTACGCTTCGGCGACGTCCTCAGGCGTTGTTTCGTTGGGCATGTTGACCGTCTTGCTGATTGCGCCCGAGATAAACGGCTGCACGGAAGCCATCATCCGGATATGGCCCATATAGTGAATCGACCGGTTGCCCCGGGCCGGGCGAAACGCGCAGTCGAACACCGACAGATGCTCCTCCTTCAAATAAGGCGCGCCTTCGATGGTTTCTTCCTTGTCGATGAAGGCCTCGATCTCGGCGATTTGCTCCGGGCTGTAATCCAGGTTGCGCAGGGCCAGGGGCACCGTGGTATTGATGATTTTCAACAGTCCGCCGCCGACCAGTTTTTTGTATTTGACCAGGGCGATATCCGGCTCGATGCCCGTGGTGTCGCAGTCCATCATAAAGCCGATGGTGCCGGTGGGCGCCAGGACGCTGACCTGGGCGTTGCGATAGCCGTATTCCTGACCGTGGGTCAAAGCGTCGTCCCAGCTTTCCCGGGCGGCCTGGTAGAGGAGCTGGGGCACCTTCCGGGCATCAATCGCCTTGACGGCGTCCCGATGCATGGCGATGACCTTGAGCATCGGTTCCTCGTTCGGCTTGTAGGTCGGGAAAGGACCGAGCAGCTGCGCGACGCGGGCGCTCTGGGCGTAGGCCTCGCCGGTCATCAGCGCGCTGATCGTGGCGGCGAACGCCCGGCCTTCCTCACTGTCATAAGGCAGTCCGCAGGCCATCAACAGCGCGCCGAGGTTGGCATAGCCGAGGCCGAGGGTGCGAAACTCGTGGCTGTTGCGGGTGATCGCCTCCGTGGGGTAGCTGGCGTTGCTGACGATGATTTCCTGAGCCGTCAGGACAATGTCCACGGCGTGTTTGAAATTTTCGACGTTGAACGAACCGTCCGGGTCGAGAAACTTCATCAGGTTCAGCGAAGCGAGGTTGCAGGCCGTGTTGTCCAGGAACATGTATTCCGAGCACGGGTTGGAAGCGTTGATCCGGCCGGAGTTCGGGCAGGTGTGCCAGCGATTCACGGTCGTGTCGTATTGCATGCCGGGGTCGCCGCACTGGTGGGCCGCCTGGGTGATCTGGTCCATCAGGTCGCGGGCCTTGTACGTGTCCATGATTCCCCCGGTGGTAATGGCCCGGGTGGACCATTCTTCATTGGCCAGAACCGCTTCCATGAACGCGTCGGTGACCCGCACGCTGTTGTTGGAGTTCTGGAAGAAGACCGAGCTGTACGCTTCACCCGTGAACGAGCCGTCATACCCGGCGTCGATCAGCGACCAGGCCTTTTTCTCTTCGCTGGCTTTGCAATTGATGAAGTCGACAATGTCCGGATGGTCCACGTTGAGGATGACCATTTTGGCCGCGCGCCGGGTTCGGCCGCCCGATTTAATCACGCCGGCGAAGGCGTCAAAGCCTTTCATAAAAGACACCGGCCCCGAGGCTTCGCCGCCGCCGCCCAGTCGCTCCCTTGAAGAGCGAAGGGGGGAGAGGTTCGTGCCGGCACCCGAGCCGAACTTGAACAACATCCCCTCGGTCTTGGCCAGCGTGAGGATCGAATCCATCGTATCCTCGACCGAGTTGATGAAACAGGCCGAACACTGGGGTTTTTTATCGATGCCGACGTTGAACCAAACCGGACTGTTGAACGCGGCATGCTGGTGTAGCAGCAAATAGTTCAATTCGTCCGAGAAAGCCCGGGCGTCCTCTTCCGCAGCGAAATAGCCCTGCTTGCGGCCCCATTCAGTGATCGCCTGAACGACACGGGCAATCAGCCGCTGGACGCTGCTTTCCCGCTCCGGCGTGCCGAGGACGCCTCGAAAATACTTCGAGACCACGACATTAGTCGCCAGTTGACTCCAAGATTTCGGTATTTCTACATCCTGTTGCTCGAATACGACCTCACCCTTGTCGTTGGTGATGGTCGCCGTCCTTTTCTCCCATTCGACTTGGTCGAAGGGATTTTCACCAGGGCGTGTAAACACACGCCGGACGGTCAGGCCGCGTCCACTCGATGACTGGGACGAGCCTTCTCCTGCCCCCCTGGGGGACGACTGAGCCTGGGCGTCGAAATCCGAAGGAAAAGATTCGGATGGTTGATCGCTCATTCTTCGTCCTCCGCTCTACTTGATACTTCAATCGCAATGCAAATCCGCATGGAAACAATGATTCATTTCTTGCCCGGCCGGGGAGAAGACAAAACGACTCCACTAAGGTCGAGAGCAAGCGGGAATCCTCTTTCTCTCCCTGTTTAACAGCGATGAACAAACCTCAGTTGTTCAGTGATTTTCACGACCTGAGGTTGACCGAACGTTCCTCCCACACTCAGGTTGGCTAGAGTGTTTGCGGCCCCCGGGCGGCTTGAGCCGCGCAAGGGTTGGAGGTAACGGCGGCCGCGCCTAATCTCAATGAGGTCTTGAGGATTGAGACCTCTCCATGACTATCAAAGGTATACAGTCGAACCTTTTAAGTGTCAATAGTGATTTCCCAATATTTAGTACTTTTTTCCTCGTGCACTCACAATATGTTGTGCAAATTAGACTTAGGATTCGGCCTGTTGATTTGAGCCGGACGGGGCGCTTTGCACCGGCGGCCCGACTGAAGAAAGCCTTTGACGCAACGGTGGCTTTTTCGTAAGATGCGTGCTAAATAGGGGCGCTTTTCACTGACTCGACACTGAAGGACTGCACGCGTGCCACGCCAGCCATTTAATATCACTCCCGACGACGAAACCCAGCTTGTTCGTAGCCTTCTGTTGATTTTGGCCGTGATCGTCACCCTGATTTCCGGGGGAGTTCTCGGCTACAGCATCCTTGAGAAGTGGTCGTTTCTGGACTCCCTCTATATGACGTTGATCACGCTGGCGACGGTCGGCTTCGAAGAGGTGCATCCGCTGAGCCCCGCCGGCCGGGTTTTCACCTGTTTCTTGATTGCCGGTGGCATCGGCGTGTTCGCCTATTCGGGAGCGCGGTTGGTGTCCCTCCTGGTCGAGGGAGAGCTGAAAGACCTGTTCGAGAAGAAGAGGAGACGCAAGATGATCCAGAAGCTGAACGGTCATCATATTGTTTGTGGTTGCGGCCGGGTCGGCGGCGAAGTAGTTCACGAGCTGCTTCGGGCGGGACAGCGGGTCGTCGTGGTGGAGAACGACTCCGAACAGCTCAAGCGCGAGGTGGACGTGCTGCGCGTGCCATTCGTGCTCGGCAGCGCCACGGAGCGGGACGTGATCGAGCAAGCGGGCATCGAGCGCGCCGCTTCGCTGGTGACTTGCCTGCCGGACGACGCCGCCAACGTTTATATTTGTCTCTCAGCCCGGGCGGTGCGGAAGGATCTTCATATCATTTCCCGCGCGAATTCCGCGGAAGCCGAAGAGCACTTGAAAAAGGCCGGCGCCGACCGGGTGGTTTCCCCTTACGCGCTGACCGGACACCGGATGGCACTGCTGTGCATCCGCCCGGCGGTGACGCGATTTCTCGATTCGGTTTCGCAGGATTTCAAGTTTGAAGAGGTTCATATCCGCGAGGGATCCCCCCTGGCGGGAAAGGCGATCCGGGACTCGGGCATTCGCAAGGAGGCCAAAGCGATCGTCGTGGCCATTCTCAACAGGGATGGCAATCTCCATCCCAATCCGGACGCCAACTCGATTATCCAACCCGGCGATACCCTCGTGCTGCTCGGCAGCGACGAACAACTGGCGAAGGTCGAGCAGCTGGTGGAGTAATCTCCTCGATGAACCATCACGATGAAGGCAAGCGCCTGTCTGGATTCGAACTCAGGCGATCATTTCTCAAGACGTGGAGCCTATGAACAAACATCTCACACAAGTTATTGCCGAGGCGGGGGCGGTCTTCTTTGACCTGTTCCATACGCTCACGGGCCTGCCGAGCCAAGTGGCGCCGGGGCGGGAGACCAGCGAGATTCTGGGCGTCCGCCGCAAGGATTGGAGCGATCTTCTGTTCAACGACTCCGACGCCCGGCTTCGGGGTCAGCTGAGCGATCCGGTGGAGATTATCAGGCAGCTGGCCCGGCGCTTGAATCCGGGCGTTACCGATGAGGCGATCCGGGAAGCCGTGGAATCCAGGCAAAGGCGCTTCCGGCAGGCTCTGATCCGAATCAGCCCGAAAAACGTTGCCACCCTTCAGTCGCTAAAACATGCGGGCAAAAAAATTGCGCTGATCAGTAACGCGGACGCCGCCGAGGTTTCCGCGTGGCACGAATCGCCGTTGGCCGAGGTCTTTGATTCGACCCTCTTCTCTTGCGACGTGGGATTCGTGAAGCCGGAAAAGGAGATTTACGAAGTCGGACTCCGGGCGTTGTCGGTTCGGCCGGAAGAGACCGTCTTTGTCGGCGACGGCGGGTGCCAGGAGTTGAAAGGGGCGAAGGAAGTCGGGCTGACGACCGTGATGACGACCGAGATCATGCAACACCTGTGGCCGGAAGAGATCGAAAAGCGAAGGCCGTTTGCCGACTTCGTCATCGACCGATTGGAGGCGCTGGCAATCCCGTGACGAAGCGAGGCCGGCCGGCGCGTGAAAGATCGCCTCATCGTTCAACGCGAGAGTAACCGAGGGAGGCAAATGCGTTCTATTGTTTTTATTCTCATGTTCCTGAGTTGTTCTTCGGCCGGCTTGGCCGCGAGCGATGGGCAGCAGGGGAAGTCGCCGGCGATTGTTTTTGCCGGTGTGGAAGAAGGCGGAAAGATTCTTGGCGCTTCGGATGAATTCGTTCGGCGTCTTAGTCCTTTTGATCGTGCGGCGAGAATGAAAACCGATCAGGCGGTAAGCGAAGAGGTGTATCTTGCTTTCGTTACGGAGAACGTACTGCCTTGGACGGACAGCGAAAAAGCAACCGTTCAACAAGCCGTCGAAGTCGTTCGAGAGGGGCTCTCGGGATTTTCGCTGAACTTTCCCGAGCCCGTCTTTTTTGTGAAGACCACCGGGCGGGAAGAGGGCGGCGCCGCGTACACCCGAGACTCGGCGGTCATTCTGCCGAAAAGTCAAATTCATATAAGCCGAGGTCGCTTTCAACATCTCATCGCGCATGAATTGCTCCACGTCCTGACAAGAAACGACGTTGCCCTTCGCGAGTCGCTCTATGAAGCGATCGGCTTCAAACCCTGCAACGAAATCGCTTTTCCCAAGGCGCTCGCGCCCCGAAAGATCACCAATCCCGACGCGCCCCGAAACGATCATTATCTGCAAGTTTCCTGGAGAGGCAGACAGGTGTGCGTTGTCCCTATTCTCTTCGCCCGAGAGGACAAGTACGATGTGAATCGGGGCGGGGAGTTCTTTAACTATTTAGTGTTCAAGCTGCTCGTCGTTCACCAAGGTCCGAGTGGACCATGGGTGCCCGTTTACGAAGGCGAGGAACCTGTCCTTCTTGAGGTCGGCCAGGTCTCGCGGTTTTATGAACAGGTCGGCCGAAACACCGGATACATTATCCATCCGGAAGAAATCATCGCTGACAACTTCGCGCTCATCGCCACGGGAAAGAGGACGGTTGCTTCGCCGGAAGTGCTCGAGCGAATCGAACAGGTATTGGCAAAGTAGCCCGAGAAGCGTCGCTGGCCGCTTTACTCTTCCCTGGGTCGCTCGTGCGGATCGACCGGCGCGACTTCGCGTTCAAACACCTCGATGAGATCAGCCGCGCGCGCGGACTTCTCCTGGAGCAGTTCCTGCTGGTAGAGCCGCCAGGGCATGACGCCGCCGCGAAGAATCTTCGAGTGAAACTCCGCCAATGAGAAATCCGGATTCTGTCGCCTTGCCAGGTGTCGCAGTCCCAGCAGTTGCCATTTGCCGATGGTGTAAAGGCAATACTCGGGATCGAACGTTCCCCGCTCGGCCTCCAAACGCGCCGAGGCTTCCGGCATCCATCCCTTTTCGACGAACAGTCGCGTCGCTTCATCGAGCGTCATTTTGCGCAGGTGCATTCGGATCGCGGCCACCGTTCGGCAAAGTCGCACAAGCCCTTCCGCGATCTGCCCCGCTTCGATGCGCAAGTCCCGCTCGGTGAATCCCAGCTCGACCATCAGTTCTTCAGCGTAATGCGCCCATCCTTCGATATACGTGGTGCAATCGGTCAAAATGGTTTTGCGCAACGCCGAGGGCACGTCGGGCAGCCAGGCCAGCTGCACGCCGTGGCCGGGGAAGACTTCGTGAATCGTGATCATCCAAAGGTTGCCCCAGTTGTATACCGAGAGATGCTGCTCCTTGCGCTCTTCGCTCCACTCGGGCAGGACGTCGGTAATGTAGTAGACTGACTTTAGCGGAGCCTTTTCGTAGGGTCCCGGCGTCCACATCGAGCCAAATGTCCAGCGGAAGAACTCCGGCGTCGGCAACACCTGGATTTTCAGTCGCTCGGGCACGGGCACGACGCCCCGCCGGGCGAGATCGTTCTGCAATTCGCTGAGTTGTCCTTGAGCGGACTCGGGCAGCGTTCCGCCCGGAGGATGATCGCGCTGCATTGCCTGCCAAAGATCCCGCGACGAGCGGTTGGGATCGATGCGCGCGGCGAGTCTTTCCCACCTTTGGTGGGCCCGTTCGATTTCCTTCTCGGCCAGCGCGGCGTAATACTCCGGGTCGCCGTCCAGTATATCTCCCAGGCGGAGCATGCGGGTGAACTCCTCCCGGCCCAGGGCGAAATCGGCTTTGGCCCGCGGCTTAAGATCTGTTTCTAAAAAGGCCAGGAAGTCTTTTACTGCCGAGGCGGCATCTTCGACCGCCGCGCGAAACCGCTTTTGCCGTTCTTCATCCTCGACGCCCGCGAAAGCCGCGGGCAAATCCCGCTCGATCAGGCTCGACAGGGCCTGGAATTGTTCTATCCCATACCGAACGAAGATCGGCACCGGCTCGGTGAGGTTCTTTTTTGCCGCCGTCAATACGGCTCCCGTTTGCTCGAGCTGCCGCGTGACGATTGCGAGGCGCTCTTCGGCGGCCGTCCAGGGAAAGAGCACCTGCGCCAGGAGAGCGCTGCTGATCACACTGCGATAATACTGGGGATCGCGCTCGGCGCTTCGAAAGGTCTTCTGTTGCCAGAGCCAGTGGGCGAGGCTCGTTTCCGCCAGTTGATACTCCAACGCTTCAGTGTCCAGGAGGGTTGGACGCACTTCATCCCGCAGCCGCGTTTGAAACGACTTGAGGCACTCCTTTAAGCGCTCCAACTGTTCACCCTCGTACCCGCTCAAGCGGTCGTCACTACCGTGAATCCCATCAGCCACAGCCATCTGGGGCAATTCGTCGTACATCGAGCTGAGCCATTCGTCCGTCCAGGACTGAAAAGGCGTCGGTTCGGGAATTTCGCTTGGAGTCATTTCCTCGGGTTCCTTTCGCACTTAAAAGTAAAAGCCGGACGCGAAGGTCCGGCCGGACTGGAAGATTCAGCAGTGTAAGTGAATCCCAATGCGTTTCGGTGCCAAGGGTTGCCCTCAGCCCTCCTGGGCCTCGAGCCAGCGCTCGGCGTCAATAGCCGCCATGCACCCGCTGCCGGCGGCCGTGATCGCCTGCCGATAGACGTGATCCTGCACGTCGCCCGCGGCGAACACTCCTTCGACGCTCGTGTGGGTTCCATTCTGTGTGACGAGATAGCCTTTGGTGTCCATCTCGAGCCGGCCTTTGAAGATTTTCGTGTTCGGATCGTGCCCGATCGCCATGAAGATTCCGTCGCAGGGCACGTCACCGACTTCTTCGGTCTTTACGTTTTTAATCACCGCCGCTTCGACTTTCTTCTTCTCCGGGTCCTTGATGTCGACGATGACCGAATCCCACAGTACGTCGATCTTTGGATTCTTGAATATTCGATTCTGCATGAACTTCGAAGCCCGGAGTTGATCGCGCCGGTGAACGATGGTGACCTGTGAGGCGAACTTGGTCAGAAAGATAGCCTCTTCCATTGCCGAGTCTCCCCCGCCGACGATCAGCACTTTTCGATCCCGAAAGAACGCTCCGTCGCAGGTGGCGCAGGCCGAGACACCGTAGCCCATCAGCTTCTTTTCCGCCTCGAGGCCCAACAACCGGGCCGATGCGCCCGAAGCCACGATCACCGCTTCGGCCTCTTCGGCGCTGTTGGTCGCCTTCAGTTTGAACGGCCTCCCGGAAAAATCCACTTCGAGCACGTTTTCCTGCCGCATTTCGGCCCCAAAACGCTCGGCCTGCTGCCGCATCGTCTGCATCAGCTGCGGCCCCATAACTCCTTTTTCAAAGCCGGGGTAATTCTCGACGTCGGTTGTAATCATCAGCTGTCCGCCCGGCTGCTCGCCCTCGTAGACCAACGGTTCCAGGTTGGCACGGGCGACGTAGATCGCCGCCGTCAGACCCGCCGGACCCGAACCGATAATGACTACTTTCTTCATCGCTGTTTCGCTCCTCTAAAGTTCAATCGCCAGAAACAGACTTTCCAAAGCCGTCGCGGTCCTTTCATCGGCGCTGGAGACGTCGACGACCGCGACGGGGGCCGGGATCAATCCACCCAGAGAAAAACGAGAAGGTAAAAAACCACGGTCAAGACGACCGCTGCGATGAGGGGCCCTTTATGAAACTTCCAGCCGTACAGGCCGTCGGCTTCTTCTTCCGAATAGTCGAATTCCGGCTTGGGCGCTTCCTTTTCCTCTTTCTGTACAAATGCTTCCAACGATTCCTTGCCGTTCTTTTGCTTTGCCAACTTCCGCCTCCCTCAGCCGTCATCGCCGACGAACCGGATTTACAGTCCTAAAATACTCTTTGCGTAGAAAAAGGTAAAGGGGATCGTAAACAAAAGCGAATCCGCCATATCGAGAACGCCGCCGTGCCCGGACAGCGATCCTCCCGAGTCCTTGATGCGAACGTCCCGTTTGAGCATCGATTCCGACAAATCGCCGACCTGGCCCACAATGGAAAGCAACACCGCCAGGATCAAGGCCTGGAAGTAAAGCGCGGCATCGCCGGGCGCCCAATAAAAGTGATTATAGGGCGACAGCCGCTGCATGAAAAAGCCCAGCAGAAACGATCCAGCGACGCCGATAAGCAGTCCGCCGATCGCTCCTTCAAGGGTTTTTTTCGGACTCAGCCTCGGACTCAAGGGGCGGCGGCCGAATCGCGAGCCGATGAAGTAAGCGCCGATGTCGTTGAGGCAGGTCACGACAAACAGAAAGAAAATCAGCCAGCGCCCCCCGTCCAGACTGTAAATCCAGAATACCGCCGAGAGGGGCGCCGCCACGTATAACACGCCGAAAAAGGTGCCCATCAGCGTCAGAATCGAATCGCGGTAGCCCCGCCTCAGTTGCACCGTAAAGGCCGAAAAGAACAGAAACAAGATGGCCGCGAATTCAAGCGGAGGCCCCCCCCAGCCTTCGATCCGGCTGTATCCCGCCAAGGCCAGCAGCCAACCGCTGGTGATCCCGCAGATGCGCCAGACCGCGATGCCTTTGCGCTCGACGATGTTGTACAGCTCCCACAGCCCAACCGTGATGACGACCCCAACCAGGATGAACGCCAGAAGCGGCCCCAGCGGCCAATTCAACAGCGCCAGCCAAATCAGCAGGATCATGACAACGGTGGAAGCCAACCGGCGATTCAGATTTTCCATCCTGCGTTTTTCCCCCTCCCCGCGGGCGGCCCGAATGAGCGGCTCCGCGGCCGGCGTTACAGCGCTCCATCCACTCCCTCGCCCGGAACCCGGCCGTAGCGTCGTTCCCGTTTAGCGAAATCCTCCAAGGCTTCGAGCAAGTGCTTCTTTCGAAAATCGGGCCAGAGCACCGGGGTGACCCACAGCTCGGTGTAAGCAATCTGCCAAAGCAGGAAGTTCGAAACGCGCAACTCACCGCTGGTGCGAATCAACAGGTCCGGATCGGGCAAGCCGGCGGTGTAAAGCGCCTGGGCGAAGCTGGTCTTGGTGATTTCCTCGACCGTTCGTCGCCCCTCGACGACTTCGGCCGCCAGCCGCCGGGCCGCCTGAACGATCTCGCTGCGGGCTCCATAACTGAGCGCCAGGGTCAGCCGCATCTTGTCGCCGTCGGCGACTTTGCGTCGCGTTTCATCAATCGCCTGCAGCACCGAAGCCGGCAATCGATCCGCGTCCCCGATGATGTCGAACGAAATCTTGTTGTCCAGCATCAACTTCAGTTCGCTTTTCAGAAACCTCTTTAAAAACCGCATCAAGGCGTTGATTTCACTCTTGGGGCGGCTCCAATTCTCCTCGGAAAAGGCGTAGAGCGTCAGGTAGGCAATGCCGAGTTCCCGGCAGGCCGTGACCGTGTCTCGAACTGCCTGCACTCCGGCCCGGTGGCCCTCGATGCGCGGCAGCTTCCGAGATTGAGCCCATCGGCCGTTACCGTCCATGATGACGGCAACATGCTTTGGCAGCTTCCCGGACAAAGGGCTTTGCTTGTTCATAACCGTACTCCAGGCAATCGCCCCGGATTGTAACGCCATCGGCGGCCCAAGGCAACGCTTGAGCCGCTCTGAAACGCGACTCGGGCCGGTTCCCGTTCAAAGTCCTCGGAAACCGGCCCAAGGCAAAGCCCTCTGTTCGAGGCAAATCCCGACGAGCGGACTTTAGAACTCCATGATTTCCTTGTTCTTTTCGGCGATGATCCCTTCCATTTTTTCAATGTAGTCGTCCGTCAGCTTCTGGATCTTGTCCAGCGTGCGTTTGCCTTCGTCCTCGGGGATGTCGCCGTCTTTCTCGCCGGTCTTGATCTCCTCGTTCGCCTCGCGTCGCAGGTTGCGAATCTTGACTTTTCCCTCTTCGCCCAGCTTCTTGACGTGCTTGGCCAGTTCCTTGCGCCGCTCCTCGGTCAGCGAGGGAATCGCCAGGCGAATAACTTTGCCGTCGCTGTTCGGGGTGATCCCCAGATCGGATTTCAGGATCGCCTTCTCGACGTCGCCAAGAATGGAGGGATCGTAGGGATGAATGACAATCAGCCGCGCCTCGGGCACGGTAACGCTGGCCACTTGTTTCAACGGGCTTTTGCCGCCGTAACACTCCACGTTGATGCCGTCGACCAGGACCGGCGAAGCCCGGCCCGTGCGAATCACCGCCAGCTCGTGCCGGCTGCTCCCGATCGCTCCATCCATGTCCTTCGTGAGTTGGTCCATCATTTCTTTAATCAGCATGACGTGCTTGCCTCCCGCTCGACCCGGGTTCCCGGACCCTCGCCCAGGAGCGCCTCGAGAATCCCTCGGGGTCTCGTCATATTAAACACAAAGATGGGTATATCGCCGTCCGCGCACAGGGAAAACGCCGCGGTGTCCATGACGCGCAATTGTCGCTCGATCGCCTCGTCGAAAGTCAATTCGGTATACAACCTCGCTGAAGGGTCCTTCTTCGGGTCGGCGCTGTAGACCCCATCCACGTTTGTCGCCTTCAACAACAAGTCGACTTCGAGCTCCAGGGCCCGAAGAGCCGCCGCCGAATCGGTCGTGAAAAAGGGATTACTGGTGCCGCCGCCGATCAGGACAATCTCGCCGGCGTCCAGCGCGCGGCGGGCCCGGGCGATTTCATAACGCTCCACCCAGGGACTCGGCCCGATGGCCGACATCGCTCGTGCCGGGGCGCCCAGCTGCTTGAGCGTTTGGCCGAGCGCCACGGTATTCATGACCGTGCCGAGCATTCCCATTACGTCGGAAATAGAACGATCCAATTCCAGGCCGGCCTCCCGGCCGCCTCGCCAGAGATTGCCCCCGCCGATCACGATCGCGATGCGCGCCCCTTGCCGCGCCGCCTCGGCGATCTGCTCCGCCAGCGCCCGGATTCGGTTCAAGTCCAACGGCGTACCCCGCTGCGGGTCGCCCAACGCTTCACCGCTGAGCTTCAGCAACACGCGTCGCGATTTCGAAAGTGCCATGTCTTAATCCCGTGCCTTTTGGAATTCGGCGCAACTTCCCACCGGCGTGATGCGGCTAATATACCGATTTTTGCACTCCATGACAAGTAAAAGGGCGGTCGCCCTCAGATTCCGGGGCGCCGCCCTTATCGCACACCAGGCCAAACTCGCCGAATCGCTCGGGACACCCCGGTCGATCACTCCTCCCCGAGTCGAAACATCGAGAACCGGCGAACCGAAATATTTTCTCCCGTTTTGGCGATCTTCCCCTTGATCAGCTCCTCCACG
>Ga0272444_10003378_pt1 | contig 14367 bp, 12 predicted proteins | sample SSMForm13_FD_201033 | JGI IMG/M metagenome (GOLD analysis project Ga0272444, IMG submission 201033) | Marine sediment archaeal communities from Little Sippewissett salt marsh, Falmouth, MA, United States - SSM-Form-13 | ecosystem: Environmental > Aquatic > Marine > Wetlands > Sediment ...
GTCCCGCCGCCTCCCGTGCCGCTGGCCGTGCTCATCGCGCTTCCCGCGACCGCGACCATGCTCGACATGCCCTCGGACAGCCCGGCGATCCCCCCGCCGAGGCCCTCTCCCCCTCGGCCTGCCGCCGCCGCGTACCAACCCGCGGCGAAGGGCCGCCCGCCTGCGGCTTCGAGCTGCGGGATCAAGGGCTCGAGCTGCTTCAGCACCTCCTTGGCGACGCCGAGCGTCACAGCGTAAACGAGGAAGTGCTCCCAAAGCGGAAGCGACATCGGAGGCGCCTCGTCGAGCGTCGAGAAGTGACGGAGGTACCGTCTCAGAGCCTGCCACTTCTTGAACTCGTCGGCGGCCTCGGGCGACCGCCTCTTGATGAGGGAGGACAGCGCGACCACGAGGATTCCAGCGACGATCGGTACGAGGCCGAGGAGCTGCTGAGTCGTGATCGCGACGATGAGGCCCGCGGCGACGCCCACGAAACCGACGGCCATTGCGACGCCCGCGATGATGCTGCTCTTCTTCTCCAGGAGCCCCTCTCCCTGGGCGGCGATGACGACCTTCCTCTTCCACTTCGAGAACCACCGATGGAACGCCATCGAGTTCTTCTGGGCTTCTGTCTTGAACTCGTGGAGCGACAGCGAGTCGCCGACGACCGATCCCGACGAGAAGAGGAAGAGGATCAGGCTCCGCTCGAAATCGGACAACCCCTTGATGTCCTTGTTCACCCAGTCGATGACGTAGTCGTACTCCGGCAGTCCACCCAGCTTCTCGAGGAAGCTCCTATCCTCGTGCTCGATCTCGCGGATCTTGAAGTACCCGCGCCGCGCGAGGTCCATGATCGTGGACACCATGTCGTCTGCCCCGACCACTCCAGAGCGGTACAGGTACCCGACGACGGCAGGCTCGCGCTCGGTCGGCAGCTCCCGGTAGTAGTCTCCCGCGAACGTGACTGGATGCTCGCGCCCGAAGCGGGCGAACAGAAGCCCCCACACGCCGAGGACCACGGCTCCGATGATAGCGGCGATCCAGCCGCCCAGCTTCTGTCTGCGCCTCATGTCCTCGACGCTCTCCTGCGCGGCGCGGCGCTCGCGGTTCGCCGCCTCGACCAAGCGCGCTTCCTCGGCGTACGCGCGGTCCCAGATGGCGCCGGAAGCGCGCACCCGCGACTCGGGCACCAGATCGGGCGGGAAGAGGATCCTGAGCTCGACGAACTTCCTCGCGGGCAGGTTGTCCACCCGGAACCCGATCGTCCGGGCGTCCTGAATCCAGTACTCGCTCGTGAGGGTGGTGTGGAGCCACGCCCGCACTTGCTCCTGGTCCGCCCCCGGCGGCAGGTGGATCGTCCCCGAGACGCGGCTCGTGGCGACGTCCCAGGCGTCTCCGATGAACTTCCAGTAGAGCTGAGCGTGGTCGTCGTAGACCGTGACGGCGTCGTGAACGGTGTAGGAGATCTCGAAGGTGCGCCTCTCGTCGTCCGCGCGGTAGTACCAACGCCCGACGACGAAGTCCCCCTCCCGCGCGACCGAGTACGACCCGGGGGTCTTGCTCCGTTCGAGCGCGCTCCTGTCTCCGAGATCGTACGGCCTGCCGTTCTCCCCGATCACGAAGTCGGTGATGTCGGCCCGACTCCCTCCGGCGACGCGGGTGCGCTCGACCTTGTAGAACGCCCACGAGAAATCGTCGTCGAACGAGAACGTCCGCGACTCCCGGAACTCAAAGCTGCCGTCCGGGCGAACGGTCACGTCGATCTCGACCTCGGGAAAGTAGTAGCTCTTGGCCGCGGCGGCGCCCGCGGTGACGAGCAGCAGAGCCGCGGCGAGCGCTCCGATCGCTCTTCGCATTCCGTCCTCCGTCCGTCTGCGACGGCGCCCTGGGGCGCCTACGCCTTCGTCGATATGGCCACGTCGCCGAGGAGCAGGTAGGGGTATTTGTGGCTTCCGACGAAGCCCAGCTGCCCGACACGCTCGACGTCGCTCGACAAGGCGATCACGCTGTCCTTGAGGAGCCGGTGGATGTTGCCCGCGACCATCGTGTCCTTGACGCGACCCTGGATCTTCCCGCCTCCGACCTTGAGGCCGTAGGCGACGTTGCCCGAGAAATCGCCGGCGATGAGGTTGCTCATGAGGATGCCCATGATGCTGTCGACGATGACGCCATCCCCCATCTCGGCCACAAGCTGCTCGTGCGGCTTCTCTCCACCGGCCATCTCCCAGTTAGTGATCTCGGGCGCCGGGATCTTGCCGAGGTCCTTCGTGAGAACCAACCGCTTCGCGCGGATCCCGTTCCCGGTCCGCGGGAGGTCGAGCTTCCTCGACGTCCTGAGGTCCGTGAGGAAACTCGAGAGCACGCCGTTCTCGATGACGGGCGTCCGCTGCATGGGCACGCCTTCGTCGTCGAACCGCGCAGTGCCGTAGCCGTCCTTCGCGAGGCCGTCGTCGTAGACCGTGATGCGCGGATCGTAGATCGTCTGCCCGAGCTTGTCGCCCAGGGGCGAGATCCCGCGCTCGACGATCGATCCGCTGACGGCGGCGGAGAGCGTCATCATCACGTCGGCCACCGCCTGGGGCGTGAAGAGCACCTTCGTCGGGCCCGACGTCACGTCCGAGTTCTTCCGTCCGCGCTTGAAGTCCCGGATCACCTTCTCCACCATATGCGACCCGTCGACGTCCAGGGCGGAGCCGCCGTAGTAGGACGAGCAGTCCAGGAAGTTCGTGCCCTCGACGAGGCGGCCGCCCAGGTAGAACTTGTAGAGGGTCCTCTCGAACGAGGCCTCGAGCCCCTCCGACGTCAGGACGCTGACCGTCTGGATCGCCCTCTGGGAGCTGGCCTCCGCGTTGATCTCGCTGTCGTAGTCGAGGATCCGTGCGATGCCGTCCTCCGCGCGCGTCATCATGTCCTCAACGCCGAGCCCGGCGACCTTCTCGTCGTAGATCGGCACCTCGGACAACGTCGCCTCGCCCGCGAAGTCGAACGATGCCTCGTCGCCGTACGCCGCGGTCGCAATCGCGTCCTCCGCGAGCCGATCCGGATCGTCGAGTTTCGTGCTCGTCGCGAACCCGAACCGCCCGTCCTTGACGACCCTGAGCGCCGCGCCCCGCTCCTCGGTGTTCAGCACGGCCTTGAGTCGTTTCGCCTCGTAGTCGACGTCGGTTCGAACCGAGCTGAGGTAGAACAGCTCGCAGCTCGACGCCCCCCTGGCCACGGCCTTCTCGATGATCTCCCTCACGCTACTCACCTCCGATGACGACGTTCCGGATTCTGATGTGCGGCGACCCGTCCGTGACCTGGAGCGGGAACTGCCCGGCCTTGCCGCAGCCGCCGGGCCCGTCCTCCAGCTGGAGGTCGTCGCCGACGGCGTCGATGTTCGCGAGCGTGGTGAAGACGTTGCCGGTCAGCATGGCGTCCCGCACCATCTCCGCGACCTTCCCGTCCCGGATCATATACGCGTTGGCCGAAGTGAACGTGAACATCTCGCCGTTCGTCTGTCCGCCCGACGCGGAGATGCAGTAGACACCGAGGCCGATGTCGGCGATCATCTCGTCGAACGTGCTCGCGCCCGGTTCGATCACCGTGTTCCGCATGCGCGGGATCGGCGCGTGCCGGTAGTCGATGGCGCGCGCGCTCCCCGTCGGGCGCTCGCCCATCTTGCCCGCCGTCTCCCTCGAGTGAAGTCGGCCGACGAGCTTCCCGCCGCGGATCAGGTACGTCTTCTCCGTGGGCACGCCCTCGTCGTCGTACACGAGGTAGCCGCGGACGCCTTTGTCGAGACCCGTATCGTAGACGTTCAGAAGGGAGCCTCCGAACTTGCGCCCGAGCGTCATGACCTCGCGCAGATTGGGATCCTCGTAGACGTTGTCGCCTTCCGACAGGTGCCCGAACGCCTCGTGGATGAAGACCCCCGCGAGCTTCTGGTCCAGAACGACCGTGTACTCCCCGCCCTTGACCTTGGGGGCACTGAGTTTCTTCACGGCGATCTCGCACGCCTTCGCGATCTCGTCCTCCCGCCCGTGAACGACCCCGAAGTCGTCGCTCGATCCGAAGGGCACCCCATACATCTGCGTGTCGCCTTCCTTCGACGCGATCGCCGTGACCATCCCGCCGATGTCGATGCGCTCCTGATAGATCAGGCTCCCCTCGCTGTTGGCGTACCAGAACTTGCGGTCTCGGTCGTAGTACCGAGTCGAAGTGCTGACGATCGCCTGGTGCGCCGAGAGCGCCTGATCGTTGTACTCTCGGAGGATCGCCACCTTGTCCTCGAGCGAGACCTCGCGCGGGTCGCTCTTGAGATCCAGGAGGACCTCGTCGCGCACGGGCTCGACGGGCGCAAGCTCGCTCTTCTCCTTGCCCACGAGCTTCGCCTGATCGATCGCCAGCTCCGCGAACTCCTCCATCCGGTCGACGCTGTTGAACGACGCGAAGCCCCACCCTCCCCTGTGGAGGGCGCGCACGTTCCCACCGAAGTCGACCTTCTTCCCGAGGTCCTCGAGCCGCTTCCCGCTGAACGTGATCCGGGACTCCTCCGTTTCCTCGGCGTGCGCCTCGATGTAGTCACACTGCGGGGCGAACTTCTTCACAAGCTGTTCCAGACGTTCTTTCATCGCTGTCTCCCGATGGGGCATGTCAAGGGGGCACGGCCGCCTCGCGGCTCGCGCGTGCCCGCGTGGCCGGGCCGCTACTCGTCAATGATCTCAATCGTATGCGTGATCTCGGTGGCCTTGGACAACGCCGCACCAACCGTGCAGTACTTCTCCTCGGAGAGTTTCACCGCCCGCTCGACCTTCTCCGGAGAAAGGCCCTTTCCCCTCACCACGTACTCGACGTGGATGCCGTCGTATCCGAGCGGGGTGTCCTTCTTCTTCTCGGTGGTGACTCTCACATCGAACCCAGTCACGTCCTCCCGCATCTTCTGGAGTATCTCGACGGTGTCCATGCCGGTGCACCCGGCGAGCCCCATCAGCGGCAGCTCGACGGGACGAAACCCATCGCCCTCACCGCCCGCGCCGACGCTCGCGTCCATCTTCATCGGCCTGCCCTGGCTATCGACCCCGTCGAACTTGAACCCGCCGTTCCACGTCGCCCTCACCTCCAGCATGAACGTCTCCCGGTTGCCGTTCCCAGATGTTCTCCGGCCGCCCCGGCTCACCACCAGACCGGCACGCGGTAGTTGACCGAAAGCGACACTCCCAGCGAGCTTCCGTCGAGCGGGTCCTCGATGTCTTCCTCGCTGACGCCGACGAGGATGTGATTGTACTTCATGACGGTGTAGTCCGTCCGCAGGCTCACGACCCAGCGGCTCGAGAAGACGTAGTCGACGCCGCCTGCGACGTACCAGCCGAATCCACTCAGCCTCTCGAAGTCGGTCAGAAGGCTCTCACTCGCGTCGAACTCGAGCGTGCTCCGGGCGCCGCCAGCGCCGGCGAAGATCTGGATCCGGCGGTCGTGGAGAAACGTGTAACGCCCCCCGACGTGTATCTGGTCGAGGTCCCAGCGCTTGTCGCTCCCGGAGACGCCGTGGCTCGTCTGCACCACGCGCGCCTCCAGCGCGACGTTGTCCGAGAAGCCGAACATCATGCCGAACCCGAACCCGAGTCCCGTCGCGAGGTCGAGGTCATCGGTCAGGTCGCCCGGAAGATCCGTGCCGTTCTTGTACCCCGACCCCGTGGCCACCCCGACGCGCGGCGCCTCGAGCCAGATCTCGGCGCCCTGACGCCCGTACCGGCTGGTCCGCCAGCGCGACTTCCCCCGGCTCTGAGCGCACGAGACGCCGCTCATGACGAGGACGAGCGCGAGCGCGATCAAGATCGACGCGGCGACGCCCGTCCTACCCCTTCTACACCTCGGTCTCCTCACGAATCCACTCCCCGTAGTCCCTCGAAGTTCCGTCGATCGCGATGATGACGACCTCCGGCACCTCGTAGGGGTGCCGCTCGAGGATGAACTCACCGAGCCTCTGCGCCAGCGCGTGCGTCGTCTTGAAGACGCAGAGCCACTCCTCTTCGACCTCGACCGTGCCTCTCCACCAGTACGTGCTCTCTACGGGCCCCGCGATCTGACCGCACGCCGCGAGCCGTTCGCCAACGGCGGCACGGACGAGCTCTCGAGCCACGTCCCGATCATCGAGCGTCGTCCTGAACTCTACGAACTCGCGCGGCAAGGACCCGACCTCCGTTCTCAGCATGGGCGGACCCGGAGCACAAGAACGGGAGCAGCGGTCCGGGCCGCAGTGGCGCGCCGGCGGCGCGCCCGGAGGCCAGCTCGAACGGACCACGCCCCCCCGACCTAGCTTGCTCGGGGGTCCTCGGAACCCCGACTAGATCAGCACATATCTTAGCACAAACAGCGCGGCAAGGGCATAAACGAGCCAGTGGACCTCCCTGGCGCGCCCGGAGAGGGCCTTGACCACGGGGTAGCTGATGAAGCCGATGGCGAGGCCGTGCGCGATGCTGAACGTGAGGGGCATGACGAGCATCGTGAGGAACGCGGGGATCGCGTCTGAGTACTCGCTCCAGTCGATCCTGGCGATGCACTTCATCATGAGACAGCCGACGATGATCAGCGCCGGCGCGGTGATCGGGTGGAGGATGACGCCGCTTCCGGATTCGAATCCTCCCCCGAACATCTGGACGAGCGGCGTGAAGAAGAGGGCGACCAGGAAGAGGCCGGCCGTGAAGACGTTGGCGAGCCCGGTCCGCCCGCCGGCCGACACGCCGGCCGCGCTCTCGATGTAGCTAGTGACGTTCGAGGTCCCGAGGGGCGCCCCGGCCATGGTCGCGATCGAATCGGAGACGAGGGCCTGGTTGACGCGCGGGAGCTTGCCGTCCTTCATGAAGCCGGCCTGCTCACCGACGCCGATCAGCGTCCCCACCGTGTCGAACATGTCGAAGAAGAGCAGCACGATGATCGGAACCAGATACTCGAAGCGGAGCGCGGCCAGCGGCCGCATCTTCATGAACGTCGGTGTCATGGACGGCAGGCCGAACACGCCGGTGAAGCGAACGAGTCCCGTGACGATCCCGGCCAGACCCGTGACCAGAATGCCCCAGAAGATGGCTCCCTTGACCCTCGCCGCCATCAGGGCCGCCGTGACGATGAGGCCGAAGATCGCGAGGAGCGTCGGAGGGTACCGGAGGTTCCCCAGCGTCACGAAGGTCGCCGGGCTGGCCTCGACTACACCTGCGTCCTTGAGTCCGATGAACGCGATGAAGAGCCCGATGCCCGCGGCCGTCGCGAGCTTGAGCGGGGCGGGGATCGCGTTCACAATCATCTCGCGCACGCGGAGGACCGTCAGGATCGTGAAGAGGACACCCGAGAGGAAGACGATACCGAGGGCGATCTGCCACGGAACGCCCATCTGCCCGCAGATGACGTAGCTGAAGTACGCGTTCAGGCCGAGGCCGGGCGCGAGGGCGATCGGGTAATTCGCGAGGAACGCCATCAGGAGCGTGCCGACGGCGGCGCCGATGCAGGTCGCGGCCATGACCGCGTTGAAGTCCATGTTGGCGCCGACCGGTGAGGCGAGCGTCTGCGGGTTGACCACGACGATGTAGGCCATCGTCATGAAGGTGGTCGCGCCTGCGATGAGCTCGGTGCGGACGGTCGTCCGGTTCTCGGTGAGCTTGAAGAGCTTCTCGAGCATGGCTTCCTCCCGCGCACGGGCTCGCGGGAACGAGCCTCGGAAGGCGTCGCGGCGGCATTCGGAACTTGAGCCCGCGGGCGCGAGCTTGCCGCCCCGGCAGAGCGTTCACCACGCAGCAGTATATGGAGGAGCCCATGGGCCGACAAGCGGAAAGCGCATGTCCGAAGGCCCACGGCGGAGGGCCGCGGCCCGAGGGCCTGCGCTGCGCCTACGACCGTCTACTCGTAGCGGAGGGCGTCGATCGGGTTCAGACGCGCGGCCTTCCTCGCGGGGTACAACCCGAAGAAGACGCCGATCGCCGCGGCGAAGCCGAACGCCATGGCGACGACGCCGGGCTTCACCAGGGTCGTCATCCCCATGACGTTGTTGAAGATCCCGGTCAGGATGTAGGCAAGCGTAACGCCGATCACTCCTCCGAGGAGGCTCAACACGACTGACTCCGTCAGGAACTGGATCAGGATGTCGCTCGAGCGAGCGCCGACCGACAGCCGGATCCCGATCTCGCGGGTCCTCTCCGTCACCGAAACCAGCATGATGTTCATGATGCCGATGCCGCCGACGATCAGCGAAACCGCGGCCACCGCGCCCAGAAGGAGCGTCATGACGCGCTGCGTCTCCGTGGCCATCTCGATGAACTCCGCCTGGCTGCGGACCTGGAAGTCGTCGTCCTCGCCGGGGTTGAGTTTGTGTTGCTTGCGGAGGATCTCGGTGACCTCCTCGATCGCAGCTTCGCTCTCCTCGAGGGAACGCGCGCTCAGGTACATCATGTTGACGTACTGGCCGCCAGCAAGACGGTAGAGGCCGGTCGTCACAGGTACGAGGATCGTGTCGTCCTCGTCGCGCCCGAAACTCGAGGCGCCCTTCTCCGCGAGCACGCCGATTACGCGGAAGGGCGTCTTGTTGATGCGGACCTGCTGGCCGACGGGGTCCTCGTTCGGGAAAAGCTCCTTGACGACCGTCGCGCCGAGCACGGCCACCTTCGCCCTGGACCGGATGTCCCGGTCGTCGAAGAACTCGCCGCTCTTGAGCGGCCACGCGCGGATCCCCAGGTAGTCCGGGGAGACTCCCGTGACGCCCGTGTTCCAATCGCCCGTGCCGCCGACGATCTGGCCGCCGGCGCGGACGGCGGCCGAGACCGCGCTCACGAACTCGGCCTGCTCCTTGATCACATCGGCGTCATCGAGCGTGAGCCGGTTGTAGGACCCCGCCCCCCCGCTGGCGCCGCCGTGACGTGAGTGGCTCGGGAAGATCATGATCATGTTGGAACCAAGGGAGCTGATCTGCTTCTCGACGTCGGCCTGAGCGCCGGCGCCGATGCCGACCATGACGATGACCGACGCGACGCCGATGATCACGCCGAGCGTCGTCAGGAGGCTCCGCATGCGGTTCTTGAGCAGCCCCTTGAACGCGATCGTAAGAAGACGCCTCGGCCAGAGCATCGGCTACTCCTTCCGCGCCTCGACGTCGACCAGCTCGTCGGCCGACGGCATCGACTCGAGGTCCTCGGCGGCGTTCTTGCGATCCCACACCTGGCGGTCGCCGACGATGAGGCCGTCGCGCATAACGACGATCCGCCTCGCGTACTGCGCGATGTCCGTCTCGTGCGTCACGAGGAGGATCGTGATCCCCTGCTCGTTCAGCTCCTGGAAGACAGACATGACCTCTACGGACGTGCGGCTGTCCAGATTCCCGGTCGGTTCGTCAGCCAGGATGATCGAGGGGTTGTTGACAAGCGCCCGGGCCAGGGCAACGCGCTGGCGCTGACCGCCTGACAGCTCGCTGGGATCATGGTGCATGCGGTCACCGAGGCCCACCCGGTCGAGAGAGGCGGCGGCGGCCACCTTCGCGTCCTGGAACCGCCCCGACCGGTCGTAGAAGATCGGCAGCTCGACATTGTCCAGCGCGCTCGTCCTCGGCAGCAGGTTGAAGACCTGGAACACGAATCCGATCCTCTGGTTCCGCACCTCGGCGTACTCATCGCGGGTGAAGTGGCTCGTATCGACGCCGTCCAGGAGATACGTGCCGGACGTCGGCTGGTCGAGACAGCCGATGACGTTGAGAAGGGTCGACTTCCCCGATCCGGAGGCACCCATGATCGCAACGAACTCGCCACTCGCAACCGTCAGATCGATGCCGCGAAGCGCCTTCACAACGAGGTCGCCCATCACGTAGTGCTTAGTGACCTTCCGGGTCTCGATGACGCGTCGCATGGCTACCTGCGCCTTCTGCCGAACGGCCTCGCGGCCAGTGGGTTGTTGCTCCCGCCCTGATCCTCGGGGGCCTCGACGACCGCGCTGATGATCTTCATGGCCTCCGTGACCCGCGGTCCCTTCACGATCTCGGTCCTCGCGCCGTCGGTCACGCCCGTCTCGATCGGCGCCACGGCGAGCTTCCCGTCCTCGTTCAGATGCCACAGGAGGGCGCCGTTCTTCTCGTCGATGCCCATCGCGGCCATCATCGCTGCCATGGGACTCCCGGACTGCCCGCCCGGCCCATGGGTTGCGGACGAGCCGACGGCCGACGGCGCGCGCCCGCCCGTGTCTCCACCGTTCCCCGGCGGCTGCCCGCCGGGCATGCTCTCTCTGAGCTGCCGGAACATGTCCATCGTCGGAACCAACCTCAAGGCCGCGTTCGGCACGAGCAGGACATCCTCGCGGTGTTCAAGGAGGAAGTCCGCCGTGGCCGTCATGCCTGGAAGCAGGAGCCCTTCGTCGTTGGGAGCCTCGACGATCACCGTGTAGTTGACGATGTTGGAGACCGTCTGAGGTTGGAGGCGGATCTGCCGGACCTTGCCCCAGAACTCCTTTTCGTAGTACGCATCGACGGTGAACCTGACGTCCTGATCGACCTCCACCTGTCCGATGTCGCTCTCGTCCACCAGCGCATGGATTTCCATCTTCGCGAGGTCTTCGGCGATGATAAAGAGCACCGGCGCCGAGAGACTCGCGGCGACCGTCTGCCCGGGTTCGACGCTTCGTTCGATGACCGTACCGCTGATCGGCGAGCGGATGACCGCGTAGTCGAGGTTCGTCTTCGCGCGGTCCAGTGATGCCTGCGCCGAGAGAACCGACGCCCGCGCCGAGGCCAGCTGAGCCTCCGCGTCCTCGAAGTCCGCCTCACTCACCATGCCGCGCTCGAAGAGATCACGCGATCTCTCGTACTGCGTGGCGACCAGGGAGAGCTGCGAGTCCGCCTTCATGAGGTTGGCACGGGCGTCCTTGACCGAGCCCGCGAGGAACGTCGTGTCGATGAGGGCGAGGACCTGGCCCTTCTTCACATTGTCGTTGAAGTCGGCGAAGAGCTGCGAGAGCCTGCCCGAGACCTGAGTTCCCACCTCCACCGTCCCGACCGCGCTCAGCGTGCCCGTGCTCGAGATGACGTTCTCGATGTCGCCGCGCGTCACCTCGACGAACTCGTACTGCCCGTCGCCCGCGGAGCCCCCGCGGGCCAGGAGCTGCCAGGCAACGACGACGGCGATGACGGCGATCGCGACGATGATGAGTGTCTTCTTCATACCGATCGTAACTCCTTGCGTGTCAGAGCGCGGAAGCGCACGCCTCCCAGAGTCCCGGAACCTGTGTCGGTGCAGACGCTAAGAATAACCGACCTTGTCCCCGAGAGCCAGCGCGCTCGGCCGCGGGCTTCTAGAACCCGGGCGGGCGCCCCATCCCGTCGCCAGGCCCCATGGGCCGCCGTTCCCTCATCTCCCCTTGCATACGCTCGCGCTCGGCCTCCGCGCGTTCCACGATCTCCCGGTAGCGCGCCATCTGCTCCTCGCTCAGGAGCGGCTCGAGCATCGCCTCGGTCCGCAATCGGAGACCGTCGAGATCCTCGCGGGCCCCCTCGAAGGCTCCCGGGCCCCGGGCGCCGGCGTGCGCCTCCTGACCGGGGAGAGACCCGGTCGCTTCGTGACCCGATTGGAGGGGAGAAGGCCGGCCCACGCACAACCGGTTTCGCGAGCCGGCCCGGCGAGGTTGGGCGCCCCAGGCCGGGCGCCGGCCGGTGCGTCGCGCGGGACGACCGACCGGGCACCCGACTCAGGGATTAGTCGTCGTCCTCGACGTCGTCGGGCGGGGCCCAGCCCATCGGACCGTGGCCCATGCCCTTGGGGCAACCCATCTGACCGCGCCCCATCATCGGGCGCATGCCGCGCCCGCCGTCGCGACCCATCATGCCTCGACCTTCGCCCGCGCGGCCGTGGCCCACGAGACGTGCGAGGCCCTGGTCGAACAACGTCCTCTGGTCCTCATCGAGGAGCGGACGGACCTCCCTGTGGATCCTGATCCGGAGCTTCAAGAGGTCGAGGCGCACTTTCGAGATCTGCTCGAGCTTGTCCTCGATGCCGTCGAAGTCCGGCTCTCCGTCGCCCACGAAGTCCTGGAGTTCGAGAGCGAGGACCTTCGCCCGATTGGTCAGCTCGGCGCGCTCGTCGTTGTACTTCTCGTGGATCGCCTTGATCTGCTCCTGCTGCTCCGCAGTGAACTGAGGCATCATGCCTCCGCGCGCATGCGCACGGCGACCGCCCTCGCGCCTCGCGAGCGCCGGCGTGACGACCATGGTGACAGCGAACAGAGCAACCAGTGCTATGAGGATGACTCTGGACCGCTTCATCGTTCTCTCCTTTCGAGTGGACGACCCGATACCGATTCTCTCACTCACGACACCTCTAGTAGGGCAACGTGCGTGCCAACTTCCACCGGCTCCGGTGCGTCGACGGGCTGCGCCCGCAACCTGCCAACGGACGGCGCGTTACGACGCCGTCCGCGGGAGAGAGATCCGGCCGGGAACGTCCGGGCCGCGCAGTTCTTTCCCGATCGACGGTGTCCGGGGGGATGAGGTGCGCAGGATCTTCGCACCCGAGGAGCCGTTCGTGGGGGCGCGGCGGGACGCCCCCGCAGGCGGTGTGGAGCGGCGGCACGCCGCGACCCAGCGAAGCGCGCCGCCCAAGGGGGCGCCCGTCGCGCCCGCGACGCGTTGAGCCCTACAGCTCGATCTCGTATTCCTTGATCTTATTCTGGAGTGTCCGTCTGGAGATGCCGAGGATCTTCGCGGCGTGCGTGCGGTTGCCGCCGGTCTCCCCGAGGGCCTTGATGATGGTGTCTCGCTCCACCTCGCGGATCGTCTTCCCCACCCTGGTGGCGTCGTCAGGCTCCTCAGCCGCCGCCTGGATCTTGGCCGGGAGATGCTCGGGGAAGATCGTCTCGCCGCGCGAGAGGACGAGGGCCCGCTGGATCGCATTCTCGAGTTCGCGGATGTTGCCCGGCCACGTGTAGTCCATGGCGAGCCGCATCGCCTTCGGCGACATTCTCTTGGGCTTCGATCCGGCGGAAGCGAAGGCGCGCAGGAAGTGCTCGACCAGAAGGGGAACGTCCTCCGGACGGTCTCGGAGCGGCGGCATCACGATCGAGACGACGTTGAGCCGGAAGAAGAGGTCCTCCCGGAAGCTCCCGTCGGCCACGGCCGCGTCGAGGTCACGGTTCGTCGCGGCGATCACGCGGGCGTCGACGCTGATCTCGGACGAGCCACCGACCCGCTGGAGCGTGTGGTCCTGCAGGAACCTCAGTAGCTTCGCCTGGAGCGCCGCCGACATGTCGCCGACCTCATCGAGAAAGATCGTCCCGCCGTCGGCGAGCTCGAACCTGCCCTTCTTCTGCCGGACGGCTCCGGTGAACGCCCCCTTCTCGTGACCGAAGAGCTCGCTCTCGAGGAGCCCCTCCGGAATCGCGGAGCAGTTGACCGCGACGAACGGCTTCCTCGCCCGGCCGCTCGCGCGGTGGATCTCCCGCGCGATCACTTCCTTCCCCGTTCCGCTCTCGCCGAGCACGAGGACGGTCGCGTCGCTCTCCGCGACGCGGTGGCCGACCTCGAGGACCTCGCGGAAGGCGTCGCTCGCGCCCACGACGCCGCTCCCCACCTCGACGCGGTCTTCGACGTCGTCCTCGGCGGGCGCCAACGCCTCGACGAAGCGCGCGATGACGGCGCGGACCTCGTCGATATCAATCGGCTTCGTGATGTAGTCGAGCGCGCCCAGCTTCATGGCCTCGACCGCGGTCTCCACGGAGGCGTAGGCGGTCATCATGACGACACCGGTCCCGGGGCTCAGCTCCTTCATCCGGGCGAGCGCGGCGACGCCGTCGAGCCCCGGCATCCGGATGTCCATGATCACGAGGTCGTGGAAGCCGCCTTTGAGTCCGGCGACCGCGTCCTCCCCGCTCGAGGCCGTCTCGACCTCGTGCCCGTCTGATTCGAGGACGGCCCGCAGGAGCTCGCGCACGCTCGACTGGTCATCGACCACGAGGATTCTGAGCCGCGACCGACTCACGTCTCGATCCCCCCACCCGTGGCTGCCGTTTCTCCGCCCCGGTCGGTTGCCCGCTCCCCGACTGCCGGAAGCCGCATGGTGAACGTGCTGCCCTTGCCCTTCTCGCTCGACACGGCCACCTGGCCGCCGTTCTGCTCGACGAGCCTCGCGACGATCGTGAGGCCCAGGCCCGTTCCCCGCGGCTTCGTCGTGTAGAACGGTTCGAACAGCCTCTCGATCTCGTTGGGCGCCATGCCCTCGCCCGTGTCGGCGACGTCGACCGTCACGAACGAAGGTGCGCCCGGGTCGCTGGACAGCGCGGTCTCGATGGTGAGCACTCCGCCGCCGCCCATCGCCTCGATGCCGTTCAGGAAGATGTTCAGGAGCGCCTGGCGGATCTGGAACGGATCGACGAGCGCCTTCGGAAGGCCGTCGG
>Ga0272444_10003380_pt1 | contig 14362 bp, 16 predicted proteins | sample SSMForm13_FD_201033 | JGI IMG/M metagenome (GOLD analysis project Ga0272444, IMG submission 201033) | Marine sediment archaeal communities from Little Sippewissett salt marsh, Falmouth, MA, United States - SSM-Form-13 | ecosystem: Environmental > Aquatic > Marine > Wetlands > Sediment ...
GTCCTGACGCACGTTCATGGATTTTTTGAAAGTCTCGATCGCGTCGTCGACCAGGCCCATTTCCTGTTGCGCTATGCCCAGCTTGATCCACGCCTTGAAAAACGTCGGGCTTATACGCACGGCTTCGAGGAACTGCTCCATGGCCTGTGGTATCTGGCCGGCCGCCCGAAGCAATACTCCGTAACGGTAACGAACATCCGCGTACCGTGGTTTGGTTCTCACGGCCTCGGCGTGACGGTCTATCTGCTGGGCTAACAATTCCTCGTTGAACGCCGCGCTTTCAGCGGCGACATCTTTGTCGGAGCAAAAGCTCTTGGCGAATTCCTCGCTGGTGGCTGAGCGAAGTTGAAGCTTGGCCATTTCCACAAGCAGCAGCGAACTGTTGGGTTCGATCGTCCCTGCCAGGTCGAAGCTGTTCATCGCTTCGGCCCTGTCGCCGCTTGCCGCCTGGGCAACCCCCATGCCTACGTAGCATTCCAGCACGGCATCGTTGAGCTCTGTTGCCTCGTGGAAGGCCTCTGCGGCCTGGTCCCAACGGCCCTGCATCAGGTGTTGGGTGCCTGCCTTTACTGTCGCTTCGAGGTAGGTCGGCTGGAGCTCCAGAGCGACCAGGTAGTTCTGCATGGCGGATTCGTCGTCACCGATTCTCCCGTAGACATCCCCCAGTCGAACGTACAGGTCGGCCTGGGGGCCCTCCTGGTCGATGAGCTGGTGGAGACGCTCGCAGGCCTCACGGAATTGCCCATCGGCCACCAGTGCCTCAACCTCATCGTCGAGCAAAGTCCAGTTTTCGGGCTCCATGGCAATGGCTGTCTCGAATTCGTCGATCGACTCGCGGTATCGCCCCTGGCGGTAGTACAGGTGGGCGAGCGCCGAACGGTATGCGGGCTCCTGCGGCTGGGCATCGCGAAGATAGTGGTACTGTTCGATCGCCTCGTCGAGCCGATCTGTCAGCACGTCGATTGCCGCAAGACGCTCCCTTGCCGCCAGCGGAACGGAGTCCTTCTCTATCGCGTCACGGTAATACTCCGCCGCTTCGGCAGGGCGGTAAAGCTTTTCCATGCAGAAAGCCGTCGCGAACAGGACCGCTCCTGTGCCACTGTGCGTTCGATTGGCGATCTGGAGTTGCTCCAAGGCCTGGTCGAAACGACCCATCTCATCCAGTGCAGCCGCCAGCGCCAGCCGGGCCGGTAAAAGGTCCGGTTTCAGGTGGCACGCTTCGGAGAGGTGGATGGTCGCTTCTTCGAGCTGCGAGGCGCGAAGCTGCGCCAGGCCAAGCTGCAAGTGCCCGTCCGGCAGGTCGGGACAGGCCGCGCATCGCTCGGCGAGCTTGTCGATGCCGACGTTCGTCGGAGACCAGAAGTACCGATCCAGTACGTCGCCAAGGTCGCTGTCGAGACCTCGACCTAAAAGTTCGAGTAGATGACTCACGCCGTTGACTCCCTCATGCCGCCAGTGCCTCCAGCGCTTGGGCTGCCGGTGCGAAACCGGCGTTGAGCTCCAACGCTCGCTGCAGATGCCGTCTGGCAGCGTCATTTCGCCCGCAGCCAGCCAATGCCTCGGATGCCCGTAAATGTACATCGGGCCAGTCGGCGCCGTCCCTGACGGCCCGTTCGTAATGTTCCGCAGCTTCGGCGATTAAACCGGCAGAGGCGCAAAGCTCCGCTAGGTGCAGACGGGCGCGAGTATATGCAGGATTGATCTCCAGCGATGTCTCCGCCCGGACCCGGGCCGCGTCGTGCTGGTTGAGACGGGCGTATGCTTTCGATGCAGCCAGATGAAGGTCCGCGTATCTCGGATGGGCTTCGAGCGCCAGTTCCACCGCGCCGGCGAGAAGGGCGAACAGATCATTGTCCAGGTCGCCGTTTGGCAGGGAGCACAGCGCCTCGATGAGGTCCGGCTCGTCGGCGATTCGCTTGGCCAGGGCGTGCAGGTTGCCGTTGGTCGGCATGGGTGTGGGCGCAGGCAGGTGAACGGTAATATCCACGCCCGCTGCCGCTGCCGATCGCGCTGCCAGCGACAGTTGATACGCCAACATCAAGTCGTCGGGTCGGAGGTCCAGCGCTCGTTGAAAACTTCGCGCCGCGGCTGGGGCATCGCCCATTGCCGCCGCCGCCAGGCCGAGATACCGGTGTGCGTCAGGGTTGTCGCACAGGGTCTCGGCGGCCCGGGCAAGGCTTTTACGGGCCTCGGCGAACTTGCTTTCGGCGGCGTGGAACAATCCCTGCTGCAAATGCAGCACACCGGTCGGTCCGAACCTGCGAAACGCCTGGGACAGCGTCAACGCAGCCTCCTGTCGTCGTCCGGCCTGCCACTGTGCCTGCGCGAGCCTGCGATGAAACTCCGGTGAGTTTTCGCCTGCTCGAGTGGCGGACGCTTTCTCTGTCTCGCGCAAACAATCAGCCAGCTTGTGGCCTCGAGCGTAGAGTTCGGCCAGAACGCCGCCGGGTCCGCAATCATTGCCTACTGCGTTCATGGCGGTTTTCAGGTGGCGTTGGGCGGCTTGGAAGTTCCCATCCGCCAGGGCCTCGCCGCTTAGCGATCTGTGTGCCAGTGCATAGTGATATCGACTCAGCAGTCCGATGGTATCATCTTGCTGGGTAAGCCCTTGTAGCTCTTGGGCAGCCTGGGCGAAACAACCCCGCCCGCGTAGCATGAGCCCGCGGGTGTATTTGCTTACAATATCCAAATCTGTCACGGTATTTCCTGGCAAGTTCGAATTCTCCAAGTTTCATATCGGCCTATAAGGCAGGCGGATAAAGCAGTGCGCGCGAAAAGAAATTGATTCTCAGTCAGGAAGGCTTTCCGGCGACCAAAACGCAATTTGGGGTCAGCGTTTCAGGGCGGACGAGTCGCGGCAGCGGCTGATTTGCAGTCGAACTGCATAATTGCCGGGAAAGGCGAAGTCGGGGCGGCCCCATGTCGGTCCAGGTTATCGCGTGGGGACCAGCGGGGCGTTGGGGTCGGTGTTGCGGATTTGTGAGGCATCTGCCGTCGCCGCGGCGTAGGTTTCATACCAGCCGGCCTGGACCAGGAAGGTGAGTGTGCCCTCGATGACGGTGGGGCGGATGGTGGTGGTCAGACTGACTTTCGCCAGCCTGGCTGCAGCGGACTCGGCGAGGTCTTTGCGGTCGAAAGCGGCAAATTGGAACGCCCACGCCCGGCAGCGGATTCTCTGGCCGGCAAGCCGGGCCGCACGCGAGTCGGGGAAGTCGTGCTGCAATCGTTGGAACTGGGAGTCGGCGTCCCACCATTTACCCTTACGCTGCAAAACACACCCGAGGCGGTAGCGGACATCTTCGGTCGGCGTGGCCTGCAGGTCCATCTCATCCAGCGCCTCGGAGTAAAGCGTCTCAGCCCAGTCCATGTCGCCGGTGTCAAAGGCCAGGTCGCCCAGTGCTTTCAGGACCTTCAGGTGCAGGTCTTTCTGTCGCGCCCGAGCGGCAGAACGCTTCAGGTCCTCTCTCGCCGCGGGCAGGTTCCCCATGCGGTAGTAAGCCAGGCCGCGAAGGTAGTAAGCCACGTCCGCCTCGGCGGTCTTGGCGTTTTGGGCGAGGAAGTCGCTGGTCCTGGCGATGGTGGCCTGGTCGTCGGATTGTTCGAAGGCGTTTCTGCCTTTGGCAAGTAGTTCCATCGCGTCGGGGCTGGCGTGGTCAACGCACCCGACACAGGTGGCAAGCAGCAGGCCGATCACGGCCAGGCTACCCATCGTTCTTTGAGGTGCTCTGTTGCGGGTCATCTGACGTATCTCGCATTGCATCTCGATGCGCCGCGCGTTTTCCACCGCACCCAGTTTCCAGGGATTGCTGTTCCTGGGCTTCCAACTCCCTGTCTTTATCTACCAGCGATCAGCCACTACTGTTTTTTACTTAACCGGCGCTCATTTGGATGATTTTGTCTGTGATGATCTGCACCAGGCGTTCGGTTTCGTCTTCGGCGGCGCGTTTGCGGGCGGTGCTGCTGGAGGCTCCGAGGTAGTCGGCGCCGGGTATTTCTCGCCCTGCCACGATGGCGGGGAAACGGGGCAGGGATCCTTCCTGCGGTTGCGGCTGGGGCTGGCCCTGCTGGCTGGGCAGGTCCGCGATGCCGTTTCCTCGCCCGTGTCCGTCTGCGCTGGTCTGGTGCTGCGGGATTGGCTGGGTGCTGAAGCCCTTGAGGAATTCATCGCCGCCGCCCATGACGCATCGTTCGCCTTCGCAGTCGAACCTTTCATCCGGGATGCCGAATTTCTTTTTGAGGTCCAGCAGTTCGCGGACCTTGGGTTCGGATATCTGCTGGACCTTGCCGATCTGCTTGGCCAGCAGGAGGATCTGGCAGTACATGTCCAGCGTTTCGAGGTGGAAGTAGGCGTGTTCGAGGTCCTTGTCGCAGGCGACCGCGCCGTGATTGGCCAGCAGGATGGTGTTGCACTTGCGGCGCAGGTGGGGGAGGATCGTCTCGGCGAAGTCCTTGCCGCCTGGCGTATCGTAGTCGGCGATCGGCACGCGTCCGATCAGGATTTCCACCTCGGGCAGGATGCAGCTGGGCACGTCGACGCCGGCGACGGCGAAGGCGGTCGCGTACGGCGGGTGGGCGTGGGCGACGGCACTGATTTCGGGCAGCTCGTGGAATATCTCCAGGTGAAGCAGGATTTCGCTGGTTCGCGGCTTGCTGCCGCCGATCTGCTTGCCGGTATCATCGACCGTCGCAATGTCGTCGGGCTTGAGAAAGCCCTTCGATACGCCTGTCGGCGTGCAAAGGTATCGCCCGTTGCCCATGCGATACGAGATATTGCCGTCATTGGCCGCGACGAAGCCTTTGTTGTACATCCGTCGGCCCAGCTCGCAGATTGTCTTCTTGATTTCGAATTCGTTTATCATCATTTGCTCCGTGTGCTATTGGGGCATTTCCAGCACTGGCTGGAAGTTCACCTGTTCCAGGATACATGCGTTGTATGCGTTAAATGGGACCTTTTGTGGCCAGAACGGCGCGGTGGCTTCCCTGCCCTCCACCATGCCGATGAGATCGCCCTCGCGGGCGGCGAGGCTGTCATAGACGACCTCCGATTCATCACTGCCTTCGTTGAGGCCCGCAAGTGAGCCGCGGTTCATCGGGCGTGCGATCAGGTATGCCCCGGCGGGGAGTTCCGGGACCTGCCTGACGAGCGTCACCTTTCCGATGATTTTGGCGATTCTCATGTCTCAGGCCCTTTCCAGTTTCTCGATGGCGTCCATGACCGCGTCGGCGCGGCCCGTGGAGGCGCTTCCGACGGCGAACGCTCGAAGCATCGTTCGTATCTCGTGGAAAGTACTGGATGAATGTTCCATCGCGAGCACGTTGGGCGCCAGTCGGCCCATCGCCGAGACCAGGCCTTCGGGCTCGACGCCCTGGACTGCCCGGATTCCGCGGATCTTGTTGGCGAGCATGATCGCGTCGGCGGCAAGGGGGACCATCACCACCCCGCCGGTCACCCTGCCGGAAATGATCGCGTTGCAGAGCGTCTGCGTGTTCTCGATCCAGCAGTTGGTCTGGTTGAAGTCCAGGGCGAGTATCCCGTCTCGTTCCAGGCCATCCAGCACACCTTGGACCATGGCGTTGGGTCTGCTGATGACGAGCCCGAGGGTTCTGCCCTTGGAGGCGCCTCTCGCGGCTGCGGGGGCTGGGCTTGCAGCGGCAGGGGTGGTGGCAGCCTTTGTGGGACCGGCCAGTTGTTTGGGTTGCTTGCGGACGGTCAGGCGTCGCTGGTCGGCCAGGTCCATCGCGGCTGGGGTCAGAAACTCGTTATATGCCAGTTCGATGCTTCGGCTGGGGCCGTCGTCGGTGGCCAGCCTTCTTTGCAGCACATCCGCCGTTATGAACACCTTCCGCTGGGGAGTGGTGGTGTCGGCCTTGGCGGTGGTCTGAACCGTTGGTGGGGTGGTCGGCAGGGCCAGGGGCACTTGAACGGGTGCCGGTGCGGGCGTTGGAGATGGCGCGGGGGGCGCCTCGACCTTTGCCTGTGGCGCGGTATCCACGGCGAGGCCCCGCGTCTGCATCGCGGCCAGGACTTGCTGCACAATTTGTTCTATAACTTCGTCCGTCACGCCATTGGTCCTCAATCGACCAGGCCTATTACGGCCCATCGGATCGGCGAGGTAGTGTCGCCGACCATTTCACGGGTACTCTTGCCGTCGTTGCTGATTACAACTTCGCTGCCGTGTCCAGCTCCTAGCATATCTATCGCAAGGACCGGGTCGCCGTCAGGCTTGCGATCGACGTCGGTAGGCTGGACTATCAGAAGCTTCCAGCCCTTCATCGAAGGATGCCGGATCGTCGCCGTAGCCGTGCCTTCCACTATGCCTCGAAGCATCGCAATTTTCCTATCCAAGCAGAAGCAACAAGAGGCTTACCGCAGAGGCCCAGAGGCACGGAGGTCGAAAAGAAACACATAACAACTGAAGCCTGCTTCTCGTGTCTGTCCGTGCTGTTTCATCTCTCTGTGTCTTTGCCGCAATCCGCTTCTTCTTCCGCTTCTAACCCTCAGTGTTTCTGTGTCTCAGTGGTAATCCGCTTCTTCTAGATAATCCGCAGGTTGTCCACCATTACGCAGCGGCGGGTGCGGGTGTATGTTGTTGGGGTGGCGATGCCTTCGCCGGTCGAGCAGGCGATCGAGTAGCTGCCATATCCCTCGCCTCCGCCGCCGTTGCCCGCTACCGACGGGCCGTTCTTTACGAAGATGGCCGTGTCTGCAGCCTTGCCCATTTGCGTCATGTGGTCCACCAGTCGCGAGTGAATGATGGCGGTGTGACCGAAGCCGTGCTCGGCCTGGCAGGCCTGCTCGACGGCCTGGTCGAAGCTGTCGCACTTGACGAAGGGTATAACGGGCATCATCTGCTCAGCCTGGACAAACGCGTGGTCTGCTTGGGTCTGCCCGAAGAGCATCCTGCAGTCGGCGGGGATATTCAGGCCTATCGCTGAGGCAAGAACCTGTGGCTCGACGCCGACATACTTGCGGTTGGCATGGGGGTGTTCACCGGGTTTGCCGGGTTCGAGGACCAGGCCGGCAAGTTGGTCCATCTGCTGGGTGCTGAGTCTGACGGCGCCGACGGCCTCCATTGCGGCCAACATGCGGTCCCATACTCCCGCCAGCACGAACACTTCCTTTTCGGATATGCACAACAGGTTGTTGTCGTAACTGGCGCCTTCGAGTATGCATCGGGCGGCGTTTTCGATATCGGCGGACTCATCCACCACTGCGGGCGGGTTTCCGGGTCCGGCGCAGATGGCACGCTTGCCGGACTTCATTGCCGCTGAGACAACTCCCGGTCCACCGGTGATTGACAGCAGCTTGACTCCGGGGTGGTGGAATACTTCCCCGGCTGACTCTATGGTCGGCTCGGTGATGACGCAGATGAGGTTGTCGATTCCGAGTTTTTCGTAGATAGCCTGGTTGAACAGTTTTACACCGTATGAGGCGACCTTCTTGCCTCCGGGGTGAGGGTTGACCACCAGGCTGTTTCCAGCGGCGATCATATTGACAGCGTTGTTGGCCAAGGTGGGCAGGGAGTGGGTCACCGGGGTGATAACGCCGATGACTCCCCATGGGGCCTGCTCTTCCAGGGCGATTCCGTGGTCTCCGCTGAAGCACTCGGTCTTCAGGAAGTCCGTACCGAGAGCGATTCTTCCGATTGCCAGGAGCTTTTCGGTTTTGTGTGCCCGATGGCCCAGGCGGGTTTCTTCGTACTCCATGTCGCCCAGCGCCACGGCCTGGTCGGTGCATATCTTGCGTATGATTTCGCAGGCGACCTCTCGCTGCGCCATGGATCGGCGCATGAGGGCCTTCTGGGCGGCAGTTGCGGCCTGGACGGCCTGGTCGACAGACGTGAACTGCCCGAACCGGTTTTCGCCGCCGGTGCCGTTGGTATTAAGCCCGATCGCGCTGACCGGCGCCTGTGCCGTTTTGCCGGCTGGCGGTACTGGCCTGCCAGACCAACCCGTCTGAACGTGTTCCAGAACATTCTGGACCATCTGCCGAATCAACTGGTCATCGACCTGTGTCATGGTTCGCTCCTGCCGGACATTGTGTCCGTTTTTTTGCGTCTATGCCGCCGGTGCCGTCGTCGGCGTGCGCTAGCTGACCTGCGGTTTGGCGTTTTCGCCTTTGCGGTAGACCTCCGCCGAATCGGCGAAGACGGTGTCGATTATGCCTATCACCACGCAGTCGACCGGGCTCTTCTCGGTTTGTGAAGTCATCCTGGCGCTGGAGCCCTGGGAGACCAGCACGAGATCGTCCGTGCCGGCGCCGAGGCTGTCCACGGCCACGAAACACTTTGTCGTGCCTCGCATCGAGCCTGCCTTTTCGTCCACGCGCAGGGGCTCGACGATCAGGAGCTTTCGCCCTGTCATCGTCTCGACCTTCTGCGAGGACACCACGTTGCCTCGAACGCGGGCGATGAACATGTTGCTGTTCCTTCCTGCCGACCAGGGCTCAACTGCCGCCCGAATGCTGCTTCCGCCGGCGGACTGTTCGCTGTCTTGGGCTGTTATACGGCGGTGTTTGCGGGCAACATCTTGGCCAGTTCGCTGTGCGGACGTGGGATCACATGCACGCTGACGACCTCGCCCACGCGCGATGCCGCAGCCGACCCGGCATCCACGGCTGCCTTTACTGCTGCAACGTCGCCATAAACGCAGGCGCTGACGTATCCGCTGCCTACCTTCTTCATGCCGGCGTACTTGACCTGGGCGGCCTTGAGCATCGCGTCGATTGCCTCAATCACGGCCACCAGGCCCTTGGTCTCGATCATTCCCAATGCTTCTTCCATTGTCGTTATTCCTATAAGAAGGTCTTTGGTTTCAGGTCTTAGCTTTAAGCTCTAAGGGTTGCGTTATGCAACCGTTGTCGTTTTCGATCATCTCATTGTCGCGACAGGAACTCCGCCGCCAGGCGGGCGACGACAAGTTCCTCATTGGTGGGCAGTACCCATAGCGCCGTCGCACTGCCTTCCTGGTCGATTCGGCCTTCGTTCTCGGTCGTCTCGTTGGCCCGGGTATCCAGCGAGATACCCGCGAAATCCAGGCCCTTCAGCACCATGGATCGGACCACCGGGCTGTGCTGGCCTATGCCGCCGGTGAAGGCGACCGCGTCGGCGCCGCCCAGTTCCACCAGGTACGCCCCGAGGTAGTCGCGGATGCTCGTGGCGTATATCTCCAGCGCCAGAATACATCGCTTGTCGCCGGCGGATATGCCCGCCTCGATGTCGCGAATGTCGCCGCTCGTGCCGCTGAGCCCGGCCAGGCCTCCCTGGCTGCCAAGCTCGACAAGCAGGTCGTCCATGCTCTTGCCCGTTCGCTCTGCCATCAGCTTCAGGCCGAACGCGTCGAAGTCGCCCACTCGCGTCGCCTGGGGCAGGCCCGACTGCGGCGAGAGGCCCATGCTCACTGCCACGCTCTGGCCGCTACGGATCGCACACACGCTCGACGAGCCGCCGAGGTGACAGGAAATCACCTTTGCGGCGTTTGGCATCAACTCACCAAGCCGCGACGCGATGTAGCGATGCGACGCGCCGTGATAACCGTACCGCTTCACGCCGCACTTGTCCGCCCAGTCGGGTGGGCACGCGTAAAGCTGGCGACGCTCAGGGTTCGTCGCGTGAAAGCCGTCCTCGAAGGCCGCCACCAGGGCTGCGCCCGGCAGGAACTGGCGGAACATTCGCATTGCCGCGATGTATGGCGGGTTGTGAGCGGGCGCTATCGGTACGAAATACTCCATCCGCTCGAGCAGGGCGTCATCCACCATGCACACGGGGTCGGTCCCGCCGCCGACAACGGCCTTGAACGCAACCGCGTCCAATTCCGCCGGGCCTGCCAGGACGCCCTCTGCTACCAGTTGCGACATTACGAATTCGATGGCCTGGCCATGATCGGCGAAGTCGCGAGCGACGCGCGTCGTCCGATCGCCGATGGCGAGCTTCAACTCGCCGCCGGCGCCGGCGATTCTATCGGCGCCGCCGGACGCCATTTCAAGCGAGGCCGACGACATGTCGAACAGCCGAAACTTGAAACTCGTCGATCCGATATTGCTGACCAGTATCTTCATACGATTCGCTTTGGTGGCCCGAGGCCTGTTCGCGTGAGCGAATGGGGGCGACTAGACAAACACGCCCTTGAGTTGGTCGTTCGGTGCCGGGATTACGTGCGAGCATACCAGCTCGCCGACCTTTCCCGCTGCCGCCGATCCGGCGTCCACGGCCGCCTTTACCGACCCGACGTCGCCGCTGACGATCGTCGTGACGTAACCGCCGCCGATCTCGATGCGTTTGACGAGTTGGACGTTGGCCGCCTTGCACATGGCGTCAGAGGCCTCGACCAGCCCGACAAAGCCCTTGGTCTCAATCATGCCCAATGCTTCCATTGTGTTTCTCTCCAGTCCGTCCGTTTTGGACGGGCAGTGTTATCTGCGTGATCGCAGCTCCCGTGCGGGAAACTGTCTACTTCTTGGCCGAGGCCTTCCTGACATTGGCCGGCCCGTGCGGCAGGGCCTGCTCCAACTCGTCGTGCGGACGCGGTATTACGTGTACGCTGGCGACCTCGCCAATCTTGCCAGCCGCCGCCGCACCCGCGTCTGTCGAGGCCTTGACCGCCGCCACGTCGCCACGGACGAAAACGGTGACCAGCCCGGAACCGACCCTGTCCCAACCGACCATCTCCACGCTGGCCGCTTTGACCATCGCGTCGGCCGCCTCGATAAGGGGCACGAGCCCCCGTGTCTCCACCATGCCCAATGCTTGAAGTGCCATATGCAGTTCTCCTAGTATTCGTGAGTTTAAGCCATAAGTTCAACGCCGCTGGCGTTTACGAGATTACACGCGTTGCCTTCGTCGGTGTCGATGTGTACTTCCAACAAAACGTTCGGGCTCACCCGGACCAGGACCCGCTCGAACGTGGTCGCGCAGTCGCTCTCCACTCTCAACCGGACGTATTGGCCGTTGGTGAATCCGTAAACCTTCGCGTCGGCTGGGTTCATGTGTACGTGACGCTCCGCACGGATCACGCCGGTGGGAAGCTCGATTACGCCCTTGGGACCCATGATCACGCAGCCCGGAGTGCCGTCGATCTTGCCCGATGGGCGAACCGGAATATCCAGCCCGAGGGCGACCGAGTCGGTGAGGCTGAGCTCAACCTGCGAATGGTCGCGAATGGGTCCGAGAATCCGAACGTTGTCGATCACCCGTTTGCGCGGGCCGATAATCGTCACCGTCTGCTCGGCTGCGAACTCGCCCGGCTGGTACAGCCACCTGTAAACCGTCAGCTCGGACCCGGGCCCGAACAGCGTTTCGAGGTGCTGGCGAGAGATGTGCATGTGACGAGCGGAGATGTTGACCACCAAGTTGGGTTCGTAAGCGATGGCCATCTGCGGCTCGCCCGCCTGAAGCCCGGACGCGAAGCCTTCGCGCACCACTTGGCGCACCACCCGTTCCAACTGCTCCCGAGGCATCGGAATATTCATCGTGCTCATGATTTGCCTTCTGCTGGTTATCAAAAAGCGCCGCGATCCGCGCGGGCTACGATTTCTCTGGTTCGGCGTAAATGACCCGCTTGGCTCGCTCGTCAAGCCAGGCGCGTCCCTCGTCGGTGACTCCGGCATCGGTTACGATCACATCGACCTCTGCGAGGTCGCATAGCTTGGCGACCGACCGCATGCCAAGCTTCGTGTGGTCGACGGCCAGGATGACCTCGCCCGCAATTTCCATCATCTTCTGCTCGACTTCTACCATCATCTGGTTGGCGTTGAAAGCGCCATCCTCGCACAGCCCGGCACAGCTCAGGATCAACTGTGTGGCGTTGAGCGAGCCAAGTTGCTGAACCGCCGTCGGACCCAAGGCCACGCCAGTCCGCGGGTAAACATATCCTCCGACGAGAGTTACCTCTGTAACAAGGTCCGCCGACAACAGCGAGGCGATCGGTACGGAGTTGGTCACCACGCTCAGACGCCGCCCGTTGAGTATTCGAGCGACTTCCCTGCACGTAGTCCCGCCGTTGATAAGCACCGTCTGATTGACGGGAATCAACTCGGCGACCGCGCGGGCAATCGCTTGCTTCTCGGCCAGGGCGGTCGTCTCACGCTCGGCGAAGGCCAGCTTCGTGCTGGCGGTATCCTTCACAAACACGGCCCCACCGTAGGTGCGGCGGATAGCGCCTTGTTCTTCAAGAACTTCCAGATCGCGACGGACTGTACTCTCGGAAACGCCAAAAAGCTGAACGAGTTCCGCCAAAGGCACAAAGCCTTTGATAGAAATCAGTTCAGACTCTTTTGCTCGGCGATTATCGATGAGTACTTCCGCTGCCATGGTAGAGTTCCGTCATTTGTGTGGCAGATACCAGTAATAATAGACACTACAATGACGGAAAACGCAAAGAAAAAGTGAAAAAACTGAAAGGCTTGTGCTGCGGATTTGTAAGCAAAACATCCACTGCGGTGGAAGTCTGCCGCGATCGCGGCGTATGTCAGTCGGATCCCAGTTGGGTTTCGTATCCGCGCTTAGAACCCGCAACTTAAAGCGCACGCAATCATTGCGTGGGCTTTGTGCGGGGTCATATCAGTTTTCGTGAGTTCCCGTTTTTTGTCATCCGCTCCCCCGCGTCGGGTTGCCCGCGTTTCATGGCGGATGGGCAGAGCCAGTTTTGCTCGATCCAGGGCTTGTGGTCTACCGCTGTTGGAACTCCGCGCCCGGGGCGGCCATGTCGGCGACGCTTTGGGCTACGTGTACGTACTGGAGCCTGCACTCGTAGAGGCCCTGGTCGACGAGGCGTTTCTCGTCATCGGTCAGGTTGCCCTTGGTTTTTTCTTCGAGCATGGACAGCGTGTCGATGTGGTACTTGGCGACGTCGAGGTCGAGGTGGCGCTGCTTGGTCCTCGGGTCTTCCATGCCTCCCATGGCCATGAATGCCTGCGTGACGAGCGAGTTGACGTGCGTGGCGAAGCTCGCCGTCGGCAGTTTGCGCTGCTGGGCCGCCTGGGCGGCAGCGGCCTCGCGAGTAGGCGCCCCATCCGGCGCGGCTTGGCTTGCACCAGCCTGCGCGGCACCCGCACCGGCGGCGTCTGCCTGGGCCTTCTCGGCCGCCTGCTTCTTCTCGATCTCCTCGGCCAGTCGCTTCTTCTCGGCCTGGGCCTGGGTCTTCCAGTCGTCGTCGACAATAATCTTGGGCTTCTGCGGCTCGCCTGATGCCTGATCGTTCTCAGCCATGTCAAATGCCTCGCTATGGGCTAGTGTAAAACCTGCCTGTCGCCAGGCAGGTGTTCGATATCGTAAGCACAAAGGATAAGACACCCCGCCTCCGCTTTCAAGCCGTCATGGAAAAGACTGACCACGGAGTCGAAGACACCGACGTTCATCGAAGTCTTCGCCTCTGCGGTAAACCGCTACGCGCCGGCTATGCGGGGCATTCGCATTGGCTCGGCTCGGAGGGTGGCCTGGATGAAGCGGTGGAGCATGTCGGTCTTCACTGCCCCGGCGGCCGGGTCGTGCCAGAGGTTTTTCACTTCGCCGGGGTCTTCCTGGAGGTCGAACAGCTCGCCGTCGTCGCCATCGCGGTAGACGGTGATCTTGTAGCGTTGCCCGACCAGCGATCGCATGTGGAAGTGTTGCGTGCCATGGTGGTTTTCGGTGATCGACCACTCGCGAGCGGCCTGGCCGCCGGACCAGGTTTCGACCTGGTCGACGCCCGTCATGTCGTCCGGCCTTTCAAGTCCCGCAGCCGAGAGGAACGTGGGCGTCACATCGACGTGGTTTTGCAGGGCTCCGCTGACGGCGCCCGCGGGTGTCTTTCCGGGCCAACGAACGATAAATGGCACGCGGAGGAGGTCTTCGTAATGATGGATCGCCTTGGCGGTCAGCCCGTGCTGGCCGAGGAAGTGCCCGTGATCGGTCGAGAATACAACCAGCGTATTCTCATCCAGGCCCAGGCGGTCGAGCGTATCGAGGATCAGGCCGATCTGCTGGTCCATGAACGACACCATGCCGTAATAGCACGCGACGTCCTTGCGCAGCTCATCGTCGTCGTGGAGTTGGCAGTGCCCGCCGTGGATGGCCTCGCCGCGCTTCACCTTTCGCCAGTATTCCTTGTCGTCGGTTTGCGTCTTGCCGAAGTGTTCCGGGTTGGCGTCATGCTCGCCAGGGGTCACTTCGCCGATGGGCATGTCGGCTGGGTCGTACATGCTCGCCCACGGTTCTGGCACAATGTACGGCGGGTGTGGGTCATGGAAGCTCGACCAGAGGAAGAAGTTCCTTCCTTCCGCGGCGGCCTGCTCGATTTGGGCGACCGTTCGCTCACCGGTCCAGCGGGTGTAGTGGTGTTCCTCGGGCAGTGTCCAGGAGCGGTTTTCCGGGTGGAAATAATCACG
>Ga0272444_10003381_pt1 | contig 14361 bp, 7 predicted proteins | sample SSMForm13_FD_201033 | JGI IMG/M metagenome (GOLD analysis project Ga0272444, IMG submission 201033) | Marine sediment archaeal communities from Little Sippewissett salt marsh, Falmouth, MA, United States - SSM-Form-13 | ecosystem: Environmental > Aquatic > Marine > Wetlands > Sediment ...
GGCCACCGCTTCCATAATCTCGGGGACACCGTGGCCCTTGGCTTCCTGGGCGACCCGGGTGACCAGCAGCCCAACCGGCAGGGCGCCTAGGACCGGGATCAAGATCAGGGCATAGTTGCCCATGAACCCTAACCGGTCGCGTAGCCAGCTCAGAAAAAAGGTTTCCCCCCACCCGATCAGGCGGATAAACAACACCGTCCCGAGTCCCGCGCCCACGCCGACCAGAATGGCCAGGACGACCAGCACGGTCACTTCCGATGGCCTGAAGAGTTTTCTCCAGCGACGAACGGGCCTGGCTCGTTGAGCGGGCTCGCCTGTCAGCTGACTGCTTTCCTCCGGTTCTGGATTTGTTTTTTGTTCCATTGTGTTTTCCTCGAATATCACAAGCGGGGCTCGGCCCAGCCCGATCCCGCGTGCGCATCTTATCACAAAACCTGCAGAGGGGCAACAGGGGGCAGGGTTTCCTTACGAATAGCCCCTTGATAGCCCCTTTGGGAGGGGCACAGGCGACCGCAATTCTGTACAATTAGTGTGGACGAAAAGTACCAAACTTCAAGGAGCGGTCAACGATGCGCGAAATGCTCGGCACCACCCTGGGGAAATACAGTCTGGTATCACTTCTGGGCAAGGGCGGGATGGCCAATGTCTACAAAGCACACCAGCCCCGTCTGGACCGCTATGTAGCCATCAAGGTCCTCCATGCTCACCTATCCGAGGAGCCCGACTTTGTTGGGCGCTTTGAGCGCGAGGCGACGGCAGTGGCCCGGCTCAACCATCCAAGCATCGTCAAGATCTATGACTTTGATGCCGAAGATGGCCTGTACTATATGGTGATGGAGCTCGTGGACGGGCCGACGCTCCAGCGGGAGCTGGAGATGCGCGCCAAGCAGCAGCAGCCCCTGATGCTCAGTGAGATCGGCCAGATTGCCCTGGAGACCCTCTCCGCCGTCAGCTATGCGCACCGGCACGGCGTCGTCCATCGCGATTTGAAGCCAGGCAACGTGATGTTGACAGGCGAGGGCCGGGTAGTCGTCACTGACTTTGGACTGGCCCACATCGTCGGTGGGCCTCACTTCACGCGGGTGGGCACGACCTCGGGCACCCCCGAATATATGTCGCCGGAACAGGCCCAGGGCAACCCGGGCGATGAGCGCAGCGACATCTACTCCTTGGGCGTCATGCTGTATGAGATGACCAGTGGACAGGTACCCTTCGATGGGGAGACGCCGCTGGCCATTCTCAAGGGCCACATTTCCAACGTGCCGACGCCGCCCACCCAGTTCAGCGCCGAACTGCCGCCCGAGATCGAAGGCGTTATCCTCACCGCGTTGGCCAAAGATCCGGCTGAACGCTATAGCAGCATTGACGAGATGCGGACCGCGCTGTCGACGGCCTTGCACCTGGCCGACCAGTCAGCCGAGCCGCTGGCCGTCCTGGCTCCCGCGCGGGTAGCCGAATCGGGGCTCGCCGGCCGCACGCCTCTGACCACCGATCTGCGCGGTTCGCGTCCCTACCGTGGACTCTTTGCCTTTCGGGAGGAGGATGCGCTCTATTTCTTCGGGCGAGAAGTCTTTACCGATCGCTTACTCGAAGCTGTTGAGGAAAACAAGGTCATCGCCGTGGTCGGACCCTCAGGCAGTGGGAAATCGTCCGTCGTCTTTGCCGGCCTGGTTCCCCGCCTGCGCAGCGAAGGGAATTGGACCGTCGTCCATTTCCGCCCCAGCAGTCGGCCGTTCCAGTCACTGGCAGACGCTTTTGTGCAGCTCCTGGAGCCGGGGCTCAGCGAAGTCGAGCGCCTGGTGGCCACAGGCAAGATGGCCCAGTCGCTGACCGAGCGCAGCCTAACCCTCCCCGACGTGATCGCCCGCTTCATGCTGTGGAAGGCACCGTCCCCTGAACCCACTGAGGCAGATACCCTCTGCATGGTTGCCTCCGATCACCCCCGCCACCTGCTGCTCGTCGCCGACCAGTTTGAGGAACTGTACACCCTCTGCGCAGATCCGGAAACACGCCAGCGCTTCACCGCTGCGTTATTGGAGGCCGCGGGGGACGGTGCTGACTCGTCATGTACGTTGGTCCTTACACTACGGGCTGACTTTATGGGACAGGCCCTGGCCGATCGCTCCCTGGCCGACGCGCTGCAAGACGGCGACGTGATGCTTGGGCCCATGACGCGCGAGGAATTGAGCCGGGCCATCGAGCAGCCGGCCACCCGGCTGGGCGTCTCGTTCGAGCCTGGCCTGGTCGAGCGCATCCTGGACGATGTCGGTACAGAGCCCGGCAACCTACCCCTCCTCGAATTTGCGTTGACCTTGGTATGGGATCGCCGGGCCGGCCGGCGCCTCACCCACGCTGCTTACGAAGCCATCGGCCGCGTCGAGGGCTCCCTGGCCCGCTACGCCGACAAGGTCTATGCCCGCCTGAGCGAGGACGAAAAACTGGGCGCCCGGCGCCTCTTTACCCAAATGGTCCGTCCTGGTGAAGGGACCGAGGATACCCGCCGCCAAGCGACGCGCGGCGAGATCGGTGAGGAAGACTGGCCCCTAGCCCAGCGTCTGGCCGATGAGCGGTTGGTGGTCACCGGTCGCGACGTCACCGGACAGGAGACCGTCGAGGTCATCCATGAGGCACTCATCCGCGGTTGGCGGAGATTGCAGGAGTGGATGACTGCCGACCGCACTTTCCGCGCCTGGCAGGAACGGCTGCGCGCTGCGCTGCGTCAGTGGGAGGACAGTGACCATGACGAAGCGCTCCTTCTACGCGGCTCGGTGCTAAACGAGGCCCAGAACTGGCGGGTCGTCCGCGACACTGAACTGGGTGCTGCCGAAAAAGCCCTGATCGAGGCCAGTGAGGAACTACGAGCGCGCGAGGCCGCCGAGAAGCAGGCCCAACGCGAACGCGAACTGGAGGCCGCCCGCAAGCTGGCGGAATCAGAGCGCCAGCGCGCTGAGACGCAGGCTCTGGCCGCGCGCAAGCTGCGCCAGCGCGCCTGGTTCCTGACCGGAGCCCTGGCGATCGCCGTCGTGCTGGCGGTCTTGGCCGCAATCTTTGGCTACCAGTCCGTGCTCAACGCCCAACAGGCGGAGGAGCAGCGTATGGTGGCCGTCGAACAGCAGCAGATCGCGGAGGAACAGCGCAGCATTGCCGAAACGCAGCGACAGGAGGCCGAGGCCCGCCGGCTAGAGGCCGAAGAGCAGCGCACTATTGCCGAGGAACAGCAGCTGATCGCGGAAGAGCAGCGGGCCATTGCCGAGGAACAGCGGCGCATCGCCCTGTCGCGCCAGTTGGCTGCCCAGTCAGCAACGCTATTGGCCAACAAGTTGGACCTGGCCATGCTGCTGGCGCTCGAGGCCGGCCGCATTGCTGAAACGCCTGAGACACGCAGCAGCCTGCTCAACGCCCTGCTGGAGGAACCGCGGCTGCTGACTTTCCTCCATGACAATCGGCAGATCCAGGAGGCCGCCTTTTCCCCGGACGGCAGCCGGATGGTCTCGGTGGGCGCGGGCGGTATGGCTGTCCTTTGGCAGGTGGAGATGGCCGAGGACGGCTGGCCTACCTTTACCAAGCTTTTCGACCTGGTGGGCCACGACCCGACCCAGTTGGTCAACTCTGCCGCGTTCAGCCCAGACGGCACTATGGTGGCCACGGGTAGCGACGACTATACGGTCAAGGTCTGGGACGTTGCCAGCGGCGAGGAACTGCACACCCTCAGCGACTATCCCGACTACGTCCAGAGTGTGGCCTTTAGTCCCGACGGCAGCACCCTGGCCGCGGGCGGCGGTGGCGGAAGCGTGTTGTTTTGGGATACGACCTCTTGGGAGCTGAGCGGCAACCTACCCGGAGGACCAACCGCTATCGTCTGGCACCTCCTCTTTAGCCCGGATGGCGAGACGCTGGCAGTAGCAAACTATTATGGGTCAGTCGCTTTGTGGGACTGGCGCGCCGGCCAGCAGCGGATCGAACCACTTGTAGGATTCCCCGGCGTGGTAGTCCGGGTCGCCTTTAGCCCGGATGGAGGGACACTGGCTACCGCGGGTTCCGGCGACACAGTGGTAAGGCTCTGGGATGTGACCACGGGGACCCGCACCGGCGCGATCACCACAACCCACGAAGCGATCATCCGCGGCCTTGCCTTTACACCCGACGGCGGGTCGCTGTTGACCCGCGGCTATGAGGGCGACATCGACCGCTGGGATCTGGCGACGGGCAAGCGGATTGGTGAGGCCTTTCCCGGCAACAACGGCCAACTGATCAACGTGGTCCTCAGTCCCGATGGACGGTTGCTGGTCTCTTCCGACAATCGTGGGGTTATCTTGGTTTGGGACCTGGAAGGGACGTGGCAGTTGCACCGGCCCTTTGCCGGTCACCGGGGCCGGGTCTATACCGTGGATGTCAGCCCGGATGGGCACACGGTAGCATCTTCCTGTCAGGATGGCACCGTGATGCTGCACGACGTGACCACCGGCGAGCTCGTTGTCACACTGACGCACTCCTCGCCTGAGCTGCCGGCGCTCAACAGCGTCGCCCTGACGCCAGATGGGGCGATGGCCTATGCCGGGTACGCGGATGGGGGCATGGCCATCTGGCCGATGGACCAGGAGGAAGGTCTGTTCCTGACCACGGTCAACATCCAGGGCCACCTCGTCATGGCAACAAGCCTCGACGGCACGATGTTGGCTGTCGGAGACACCAGCGGCCGGGTCGCCCTCTGGGACGCAGCGGCCGGCCGGTACCTGGGGAATCTCAACAATGCCACGGATCCCGTTACCAGCTTGGCGCTGGGGCTGGACGGTGAGTTTGTCGCCATCGGCCGGAGCAGCGGTACCGTGCGACTGTGGCACTTTGAGAGCGGTATGTACTTGGCCCTGCCGACGCTGACCGGCCTGGACAGCGGTGTGCGCAGCGTCGCTTTGGCGGCCGACAGACAGTTGGTAGCGGCCGGGGGGGAAGATGGGAGCATTGTCATCTGGAACCTGGCGGATGGAGAGGAGACGGCGCGGATCACCGCCGCGCACAGCGGGGCGGTACTGGCCCTGTCCTGGGGCCCGGACGGCCTGCTCTCCACCGGCCCCGAGGGCAGCGTCTACGCCTGGGACCTGACGACGGACCCACCGGTCGGCCGGCTGATCCTGGCCAGCGTTGAGCCGCTGGACCAGGCTGCCTTCTACAGCACGACGCTGGCCCTGGGCTATGCCGACGGCACCATCGATGTCTGGGACCTGGGCCAGCCGGAGGCGCAGTTGTTGGTGACAGGGATGGCGGAAGGGCCCATGGCCGGCCTGGCTTTAGGCGACGCCCACGTGGCCGCTGGCACGACAAATGGTACGGTGCAAGTTTGGGATCTGGCCGCAGAGGGGGCGCCGCAGGCCTGGGCCCCGACGAGCACAGCCCCAACGTCGGTATTCGAAACGGCCTACAGCCCTGATGGCCAGACGCTCGTCTCGGGAGCGAACAATGGCACGGTCATGGTGTGGGACGTGTCCAGCGGACAGCCACGCGGTGCCCCACTTGCTGCCCACATCGCCGCGGTGACGGCCCTGGCCTTTAGCCCTGACGGCCAGACCTTTGCTTCCGGAGCATGTGGGCACAGCACCGACGACGCGGTCTGCGACCAAAGCGAGCTTCTCGTCTGGTCGCTGGATGGCGGTGACCCGGTCCGCCTGGTGGGACACGAGGGTGTCGTCTACAGCGTAGCCTTTAGTCCTGACGGACGGGTTTTGGCCTCGGGGGGCTGTGGAACGATCGACGTGGGGGGTACCTGCATGCAAGGTGAGGTCATTCTCTGGGACGTTGCGACCGGCCAACCGATCGGTGAGCCGTTGATCGCCGGCACTCGCGAACTCTACGCCGTGGCCTTTAGCCCGGATGGCCAACTCCTGGCCTCCGGTAGCGTGGATAGCCGCATCATGCTATGGGACGTGGCCACGCACCAGCAGATTGGACAGAGCCTCTTGAAGCATCCGGCAGAGGTGTCGGGGTTGGCCTTTAGCCCCGATGGCACAATACTGGCCTCCAGCGGCTTTGGCGCCCTGAGCGGCAACCAGTACGGTCCCGGACCGGTCATCCTTTGGGATGTAGCGACCGGCCAGCCGATTGGGGCGCCTTTGATCGGCCACCAGGGCGGCGTCTGGACGGTGGATTTCAGCCCCAATGGTCAATGGCTGGTTTCAGGGGGCAGCGATCGCATGGTGTTGGTGTGGGATATGCGCCTAGCGACGTGGCGACAGCGAGCCTGCCGGGTGGCGCATCGCAACATGACGCCGACAGAGTGGACCCAGTTCTTTGGCGCGGAAGAGGACTATCAGGAGACGTGCCCGTAAGCCTACAACACCCCGACGCCGATGAGGATGCCCATCACGACAAAGGCCGCGGCGGCAATCCAGTGTAGTGTGCGCTCAGGCACAAAGCGCACCAGCCCCTCCCCGCCCACAACCCCGATTGCCGTGACGAGAACCAGCGCCAGCGTACCACCCGCAAAGACGGCCCAAGGTGGACTGCCGGACGAGGCCCGGGCAAAGACGGCCAACTGGGTCTTGTCTCCCAACTCGGCCAGTGCCAGCAGTCCAAAGGTGGCCCCAACAACGCGCCAGTTCGAGATAGCAGGCTTGCCCTGCTCCTCAGGATCACAGACCGTGTCCGTGTCTTGGCGGCTCGTGCGCCACGTCTCCCAGGCTAACCACGCGCCCATAAACACAAACCCCGCGGCGGCGATCCAGCGAATCCACTGCCCCGGAATGAGCCAGCCGGCCAGGCGCCCGGCGACGACCCCCAGACCCGTGATGACGGCCAGGGCGAGGCTGGCTCCCAGGAAGACAGCCCAGGGTCGGCGATAGCGGCATGTTTGGGCGATCACGGCGAGCTGGGTCTTGTCTCCCAGTTCAGCCAGGAAGAGCAGCCCAAAGGTGGTAAAGAGCGCGGTCCAATCCATAAGAGTACCTCAACTTTAGGGCCTCGGATAAAGGTTGGCCTTGTACTACCAGCAGCCTGGCAGTGCTTTTGAAAAGGGCTAAACTTGCGCTCCCCGATCCTGTACCAAGTCCAACGGTTATAGCATAGCTAATCCCGATTGTCAAATACGCTGCTGTAACGTCAACCACCTTCGGCTTGACATTGAGCCGTTTTGTGCCATAATGGCTGTAATTCCAGTCCACGGAGTAACTGTATGGCCCAGATTTCCACCTCGCCCGCGAAGCGACTGAACATCGGTCGAAACCTGACCGCATTCCGCTACCGCAACTTTCGGCTGTGGTTCTTTGGCCAGCTGTTCTCGCTCTTTGGCACGTGGATGCAGGCTACGGCGCAGCAGTATCTGGTCTATGAGCTGACCGGCTCCAAGTCCAAGCTAGGTACCATCACCTTTGTCTCCAGCATGGCCGCGGTGTTGTTCATGCTGTACGGCGGCGTCATTGCCGACCGCATCTCGCGTCGCACCCTTATGCTCATCACGCAGACGGCGATGATGCTGCTGGCCTTTATCCTCGCCCTGCTCACCTTTACGGGATTGGTACAGTACTGGCATATCCTGGGGTTGGCCTTTTTGCTCGGTGTGGCCAACGCCTTTGACACGCCGGCCCGGTTGGCCTTTGTGCTGGAGATGGTGAGCCGCGAGGATCTGACCAACGCCATCGCCCTGAACGGGACAATGTTCAATCTCTCGGCGATGGTGGGGCCGGCCATCTCGGGTGTGATCTATGGCCTTCTGGGCCCGACGTGGTGCTTTGTCATCAACGGCGTGACCTTTTTGGCCATCATCGCTGCCCTGCTGCTGATGCGCGACCTGCGGCCGACCCCCCGCTCGGAGCGCCGGGCCGGGTTGTCGCAGTTACGAGAGGGGTTTCATTACGTGATCCATGAACCGATTGTGCGTACGATCTTTGCCCTGGTGGGCGTCGGGGCCATGTTTGGCATTTCCTTCACCACCTTGTTGCCGGCCTGGGCCACCGAGACGCTCGGGGGGAACGAGCAGCTCTTTGGCTACCTGACCGCCGCCCGCGGGGTGGGGGCCGTGGTCAGCGCGATCATGCTCGCCTCGCTGGGGCGCTTCCGCTTCAAGGGCCGGCTGCTGACAATTGGCTCGTTTGTCTTCCCCCCCTTGCTGCTCTTCTTTGCCCTTGCTCGCTGGAGGCCACTTTCGCTGCTGCTCCTGGCCGGCGTGGGGGTCGGGACGGTGCTCGTCTTTAATCTGTCCAACAACTTTGTGCAGGAACTGACGCCGGATGCGCTGCGTGGCCGGGTGATGGGGTTGTACGGTATGGTCTTTTATGCCATGATGGCGCTCGGTGGTCTGCTGGCCGGTTGGGGGGCCCAGATGGCCAACTCGACGCTGATGATTATCATCGGGGCAGCCGTCTGTATGGGAGTGACGTTGCTGCTGTACCTCTTTGTTCCCCGACTGCGAAAGCTGGAATAGGCCAGCGATTCATCTCCGGGCCCGGAGATGAATCGCCGGAATGCCTATTTGACAGAAACGCGACCCGCGTGTACAATGGATCGGCATCTGGATCCTACCATCCCTATGGGGTTCAGAGCGGACGGCACACGGAGGCTCCTTTATGCTTTGGCGGCGCCCGGTGTATCCCTTCACCGCCCTGGTTGGCCAGGAGCGGATGAAACGGGCCCTGATTTTGAACGCGATCAATCCCCGCATCGGCGGGTTGCTCATCCGAGGACAGAAAGGCACAGCCAAGTCCACCGCGGTACGCGCACTGGCCAACCTCCTTCCCGAGATCGAGACCGTCGCCGATTGCCCTTTTAGCTGCCCTCCTGATTCCCCCGAGATGATGTGTGACAACTGCCGCGAGCGTGTGGCCGGCGGGGAAACTTTGCCTCGCCAGCAGCACAAGGTGCGCGTGGTCGACTTGCCGATTAACGCTTCGGAGGACCGCTTGGCCGGCTCCTTTGACCTGGAACAGGCCATCGCCGATGGCGTGCGCCGATTCGAGCCCGGCTTGCTGGCCACGGCCAACCGGGGTTTTCTCTACGTCGACGAGGTCAACCTGCTCGACGACCACTTGGTGGATCTCTTGCTCGACGCTGCCGCGATGGGCGTCAATACCGTCGAGCGTGAAGGCATATCGTACAGCCACCCGGCCCGCTTCATCCTCGTTGGGACGATGAACCCCGAGGAAGGCGAATTACGCCCTCAGCTCCTGGACCGCTTCGGTCTGTGCGTTGAGATTCGTGGTTTGCAGGACGTCGAGCAACGGATCCATATCGTGACTCGCCGCGCCGCCTATGAGCGTGACCCGCTCGGCTTTGCGGAGGAGTGGGCCGAACGCGAACAGGCCCTCGCGGCGCAGATCGTCGCCGCCCAGAAGCGACTGGGCCAGGTCCAGCCCACCTATGCCGACCTTTACGCCGTTGCCGAACTGTGCTTACAGATGGAGGTTCAGGGCCACCGCGCCGATATTACCATTATCGAGACGGCCCTGACCAATGCCGTACTGGAGGGCCGGGAACAACTCGCTCCGGAGGATCTCCTGTTGGCTGCGGAGCTGGCGCTGCCGCACCGCATGAAGCGCCATCCACTGGAGGGCACCAGCCTGGATCGAGAACGGGTGGCCCAAATCTTGGAGCAGAATGAATCGGGGCCTTCCTCGCCAACGGGGGAAGAGGGACAACGTGACCCGCTGGTTTCTCCGGAGACGGTGCCCGCCGACGAGGATGCACCCCAGATCAGTGAGCCGCCGACCACTATCCTGCGCGGCGGTCCGGCGGGCGAACTCGGCAAGATCAGCCTCAAAACAGCCGATGGCGTGGTCTTTTCTCCACGCGAGATCTTTTCCCCGCTTCAGCTGCAAAGCAAGGCTGACCGCCATATGCGCAGTATGGGTGGCCGGCGCAGCTTGACGCGCACGCGCCGCCGTCGGGGCCGTTACATCTCTAGTCGTATCCCCGACAAGGGCCATCTGACCGATCCCGCCTTTGACGCCATCCTGCGCGCTGCTGCCCCTTTCCAAGGCCAGCGGGAACACGGTGGTCGGGCCATTGCCTTGCGCCGCTGGGACTTGCGTCAAAAGGTGCGTATGCGCCGGGCACGCAACGTCGTCCTCTTTGTGGTGGACGCCTCCTGGTCGATGGCCGCCGAAGCGCGTATGGAGGCGACCAAAGGGGCCATCGTTTCGTTGCTTCTGGACGCCTATCAGCGGCGCGACCGAGTCGGGTTGGTTGTCTTCCAAAGGGAATCGGCCACCCTACTCCTGCCGCCTACCAACAGTGTGGAGCTAGCCCGCCGGCGCCTGGAAAAGATTCCCACCGGCGGCAAAACACCGCTGAGCCGGGGGCTGCTCCTGGGGTACCGCGTTCTGGAACAGGTTCGGCGGCAAGATGCTGAGGCGATGCCCCTCCTGGTCCTCATCACCGACGGACAGGGCAACGTGGCCATGACCGAGATGCATCCCCAAGAGGAGGCCCGGCGAGTGGCCGAACAGATTGGCCGGCGTGGTATCCGCTGTGTGGTGATCGATACCGAGAAAGAACAGTTTAACCGGGGGCTGGCTCGGAAGATTGCCGAAGCCGCCCGAGGCGAATATTACAACCTGGGCGAAATGCACGTCCAGACATTGGTCAGTACCGTGCGCGAACAGCTGCGCGGTGAAGAGACAACCCGCCCACCCGCGGGAACCGTTCCCCGGGGGGTTGATAATTCTTTGTAGATAGGAGGCGAATACTCATGAGTGAGCAAGCTGAAAAAACACAGATGTCAGAAGATAAGGCTCCCCCCGAGGAAGTTGTCCTTCCGCCCTTGATTCCGACCCCCGTGGAAAAGACGGAGGATCCTCCGGTGGAAGCGGCGGAGAAGGCTTCGGAAGTTGCCGAGGAGGCCCCAGCGGAAGCAGCTGAGGAGGCCACCGAGCAGGCTGAGGAGATCCCAACGGAAGCGGTGGAGGAACCTCCAGCAGAAGCGGCGGAGGAAGCTCCAGCAGAAGCGGCGGAGGAAGCTCCAGCAGAAGCGGCGGAGGAAATCCCAGCGGAAGCGGTGGAGGAAGCCCCGGCAGAAGCGGCGGAGGAAGCCCCAGCAGAAGCAGCTGAGGAGGCCCCGGTGGAAGCAGCGGAGGAACCCCCAGCAGAAGCAGCTGAGGAGGCCCCGGTGGAAGCGGCGGAGGAACCCCCAGCAAAAGCGGCGGAGGAAGACGAAAAGTCGACTGGCCCTTCCGCGCAGGAGACTGCCGAGGAAGAGACCTTTGAACGCCCCCGCACCCTGCGGGACCTCAAACCCGGGATGGTCCTGGAAGGCAAGATCACCAGTGTGGCGATTTACGGCGCGTTTGTGGATATTGGCGTGGGTCGGGAAGGGCTGGTGCCACTGAGCCAGCTCAGCGACCAACCCGTTTCCAGCCCCACTGACGTCGTACATCTCGGAGATATGGTCTCGGTCCGTGTCGTCAAGGTGGACCCGCGCAAGAAGCGCATCAGCCTATCGATGCGCGAACCGTCGGCTGGACGTAAGGCGGTTGCGGCCAAGCTGGCCGAACTAAAGTCCGGGACTGTCATGGATGGCATCGTGGCCAGTCTGACCCGGTTTGGCGCCTTTGTGGACATTGGCGTCGGGCGCGACGGTCTAATTCCTATGAGTCACTTGCCCCAGGGCAAGACGGAATCGTTACAGGTCGGCGAAGAGATACGCGTTCGGATCGTGGATGTGGATAGGAAAGCGAATCGTATCCGTTTGAGCATGCGCAACGTCCACGACACCGAGCAACTGGACTCTCTGAATGCTGGCGACATCGTCCAGGGCAAAATCACCAGCCTGGCCGCTTTTGGGGCCTTTGTGGATGTGGGTGTGGGTAAGGACGGCTTGATCCATGTGTCCAACATGGGTGACAGCGATGTCCGCCACCCGCGGGAGGTCCTAAAGGTAGGTGAGGCAGTCGAAGTTCGTATCCTGGATGTAGACCCCGAGACCCAGCGCATCAGTCTGACCATGCAGCTAGAGGACGAGGAAGCGGAAGAGGATTGGGTGTTTGAGCCCGAAGAAGAGGAGGAAGAGCCACTGGGCGAGGTCACGCTAGAAGATCTGGCGGCCCGATTCAACAAGATGCGCGTCGAGGGGCAACCCGAACAGGATCGGCGGACTTCTCGTGCGGAGCGCGAGAAGCGGGCCGTGCGCGAGGCTTTGCAGCGGACGCTGGATACGGTCAAAGACGAGTAGACGTTAGAGTTTCGAATTTCGCATTTCGAAATGCGAAATGGAAGGGGTTACGATGACCTTTTCGATCGTTGCCCAGGATCCCCGCAACGGGGATCTGGGAATTGCAGTGCAGTCCAAGTTTTTGGCTGTCGGCGCGGCGGTGCCCTGGGCCCAGGCTGGTGTGGGGGCTATTGCCACCCAGGCTTGGGCTAACCTCTCCTACGGCTCACAGGGACTGGAGCGCTTGGCGGCCGGGGCGACAGCCCAGCAAGTTATCGATGCACTCACTGCCGCGGACGAGGGACGGGCCCTACGCCAGGTGGGCATCGTGGATAGCCAGGGCCGGGCTGCTTCCTACACTGGAGCTGAGTGCACGGAGTGGGCAGGCCATGTCGTCGGAGAGGGCTTCGCATGCCAGGGCAACATCTTGGTAAGCGAAGCCACCATCCAATCGATGGCCAAATCGTTCCAAGAGGCGACCGGGGAACTGGCCGAGCGGCTGGTAGCTGCACTGGCGGCCGGCCAGTCGGCCGGCGGTGACCGGCGTGGGCGGCAGTCGGCCGCGCTCCTCGTTGTGCGGGCTGGCGGCAGCTATGGCGGCTATAACGACCGCTACATCGACCTCCGCGTGGACGACCATCCCCACCCGATTGAAGAGCTGGCCAAACTCCTCCGGCTGCACCGGGTCTATTTCAAAAAACCCCAACCGGAGGATTTTCTTCCCTTGGAGGACGCCCTCCTGGCCGAAGTGCAGGGTCTCCTCATGGACCTGGGATACTACCAAGGCCCCGTGGGCACGCCCTACGACCAGGCCACCGGTCAGGCCCTCTTTGACTATGCTGGCGTGGAAAACCTGGAGGAACGCCTCCGCGACGGGGCCTGGATCGACGCTACCGTCCTGGAATTCCTGCGCCGGCAGGGAGGGTAAAAATGACCCCGCCGATTGTCCCTTTTGTCGGCAAGTCGGGCAGCGGAAAGACAACCTTTTTGGAAAAGTTGATCCCCGAACTCGTCGCCCGCGGACTACGGGTCGGTCTGGTCAAGCATGACGTGCACGGTTTCGAGCTGGATCAGCCGGGCAAAGATACCTACCGGCTGCGCCAGGCCGGGGCGGTGCGGGTGGCGATTTCTGCCCCGCAGCAGTTCGCCCTCATCGGCCAGGTGGAAGAAGAGCTGACGCTGGAGGAGCTGGCACAGCGCTACCTGGGTGACGTGGATCTCGTCTTGGCTGAAGGATACAAACGCAGCCAGCTACCCAAAATCGAGGTCTGCCGGGCAGTGCGCAGTCAGGAACTACTCTGTGCAGCGGATGAACTGCTGGCCGTGGTCAGCGACCTGCACTTTGAGCTGCCAGGCCCACAATTTGGACTCGAGGATGTGGCCGGCGTGGCGAACCTTCTGGAGGGGATCGTAGGTGCGCGTCAAGCTGGTGCACTCCATACCACGCTCTACGTGGACGGCCGCGAGGTGCCCCTCAAACCCTTTATCCAAGAGATGCTGGCCGGGGCGGTGCAGGGGCTGCTGGCCGGGTTGAAGGACGCGCAGGGGAAGACCATCGAGGTACGCATCGAACCAACGAGATTGTCGGACACGAATTAAAGCTTGACATTTCGCCTATTGCATGGTATAATGCGTGTAGTATAGACACTAACCATAGGTGACAACAGCAGTGCACCGCGGTCTGGCCAGACCCTTTTCTTTTGTCTCGCGAGATAGTGTAATAGAAACACGAAAAGTAGTAGGTTGGCGGTACGCTGATGATGACCTACCGCCAGCGATGAACAAGGGCAAGTTCCCAAGCGGCGTGAGTGGCCCGCAAGTGTTGCTTACGCCAAGTCGAAGGGACCGCCCCTATCCAAACAACCTATTTTCGAGACAGGAGGATTCCAATGTCCCCAGATCCGCGCGCCTGGAACACCCTTGCCCCCGCCGATCAGCGCTCGTGGCCCCCGGAGGCTGTCTTTGCGGCCGGCCTGCACCACCACCACATCGCCAACACCGCCTACCCCATCCACCACACAACCACAATGCGACCCTACCGTGTGCCCCGCGATCAGGCCGAACAGGTCGCCCTCGCTGCGTGGGATGGCACCGACACCCTTGGTCTCTATGTACACGTGCCCTTTTGTCAGGTCCGCTGCAAGTACTGCGAGTACGCTGTCGTGGACCGCGACGAACAGCCGCTAGAGGATGCCTACTTTCGGGCCCTCGAACGCGAGTTTGCCCTTTAC
>Ga0272444_10003382_pt1 | contig 14361 bp, 10 predicted proteins | sample SSMForm13_FD_201033 | JGI IMG/M metagenome (GOLD analysis project Ga0272444, IMG submission 201033) | Marine sediment archaeal communities from Little Sippewissett salt marsh, Falmouth, MA, United States - SSM-Form-13 | ecosystem: Environmental > Aquatic > Marine > Wetlands > Sediment ...
AGAAACAAGACCCGGGCGCCCGGAGGGGCGCCCCAGGGTCGTTAGAGATTAATTGTCAGCGTAGTTATCCGTGGTCTGGTACCAGGGGAGAAGCACGCCGAGCAGTGCGCTTCCCACGTTTCCGAGATCGGAGGCCCCGTACTTCAGACTCAGGCCGCTCCCACCCAGCTGCATAACCGTGGGGATCAAAGGAGCCGCGTCAAAATTGACGTCATCCACGCCGTCGCCCGTGGCATAGGGGCCGATGAAAGCCCCGTTGGTCAGGGCGTAACGGATCCAGCCTTCCTGGAACAACAACGTACTGTCAAGGAGCAGCCAGTTCAGCTCGTAGCACCAGTAGTTGAGGGTCGCCGGAGGCGTGGGGGAGAAGATGGGCGTCGAAGGTGTCGTGGTATTTTCCGACAGGTCGTACAGGTTCATCCCGTACTGGACACACCCGGCCGTCGTACCCACCGTGGAGGCCACCTTGGCGGTGTAAAACGGTCCCCGGTAAACATCGTTGTTGCAGCCGCCGCCGGTGGAGCCGGCAAAGGCGTATTTGGTGGGGCCCAGCCAGAAGTGCATGGTCACATCCGTGGTATCCGCCACATAGGGGAGGGCAAAGGCGTCACGGCTCAGGGCTGACTCCACTTCCGCAATGGTGTCACTGGCGTTACCCGCTTCGCCCAGGTATGTCTCCGTTCCAAGGTTCAACATGGCAGCCAGACAGGAGTCGTAATTGGCCAGCGCGATGGCCCGCGTGGAGCAGAGGAGACCGCCGGCGGCCAGCCCGAAGTCGAGGGTACCCGTCAGGATATCCGCGGTGAGCTGGGGTGCCACGGCTGCCTCGTACGCGGTCTTGATGGCCGGTTTGGTGTTGCCAGCCACCACGGCGTTCCAGGCCTGGTATCCCACCACATAGCCGATCTGGCCGGTGTCGAGGGCGCAGCTCGGGGTGATCAGGGCCTGCTGCATGGGGGTCGCGGTAGTCGCAAAAACGCCCGGGGCGGAAAGACAGCTGTCATCCGTGCTATAGATCTCGGGGCCGGACGCACCATACTGGAGTCTTCCCCACCAGACGTCATTGGGGGACAGATAGATCAAGAAGTCGAGGAGTTCCTGGCTGTACAGAGGACTCCGGATAACAATCTTGACCACGGTTGAATTGGTCGCAGACGTATTAACGATGTTGATATCCGTCTGCCAGCCACCGTCCAGTGCACCATAGAGGGGCCAGATGATGACGGATCCCTTACCGTTCTCTGCGACATATGTGTGGTCTCCCGAGTTGAACGCCATTGCCATGCCGCCCATGATCAGGAACACGGACACAAGAGTCACCAAAGCAAAAAGTTTTTTCATCGTGCGTTTCCTCCTATTCTGTTAGTTCAAATTCGGTTATTTTGTTTCAGTTAGAATGTTGAATTAAGGTTGACATACTTCCCAAATCACCAATTGAATCGTGCCGCGTCCCTGTTTCACCTCCTTTCGTGAACGTCTCTCTAAGTCGCCTGTGCGCCGGAGGGCCGTCCCCCGGCACGGCCGGCAGGCCAAACTGCTTGCGGCAGGATCAGCGACCCTGCCCCTCCTATCCCGTCTCACTGACGGCCGGAAAAATGAGCCGGTCCCTCAGTACGTGATACCATTGACCCTCTACCTCGACCCATCGGTCCTTCATGAAGACCGTGCCTGGTCTCATCTTCCGGCCTTTGTATGTCAGCCGCATGGACAGTTCCACAAAGTAAGCCGGATCCTGGATCAGGTTTACAAGCTCCATACCCAACCACTCATTGTTGCGGGCATTCTTGACGTAATTTTTATATAACCCCTTCGGGATCATTTCCTGGAAATACGGGGCCTCCATCTCAAATGCGGTGTCCGAATCCCCCTGGAGGCGGGCCGCCCAGTAACGCTCAAACACCGATTTCAAAGAAGGGTCCGGCCAAAAGTGGCCTTCCGCCTTTCCCTTTTCCGCATACGTGACGGGGATCGTGAGTTTTGCCGGCGCCTTGTGGGCACACCCTCCGCAGACGGCCATGAGAAGCCATGCCACCCCCATCAAAACGGCGGGCGTACGGATTATCCCGCCGGATGTTCTTCTAATCTCCATCATTTGCGTGTCTCCGACACGGTCTGGACGTGATACTTGGTCATCAGCCTGTCGATTTCCGCCTCTTGGATCGACTTCTGCTTGGCCACGGCCACCTTCATCCTGACTTCTTCCCGGACGGTGTCGTTCAGGGGTGAGGCCCCATATCTCTCGGGATTGGCCCGGTAATACGAAAGGATCACCCGATCGCTAACCGGATATGTCTTTATGAGGTGATTGATATACCGTTTGGACAGCCTCAGCATCCGCTTTTCCTGAAAAAAGGGATCATCCGTGTCCAGCCCCTCATTCGCCCCTTCATCAAGACCCTGCGCCACCGCCTCGCCAGAGAGAAGCCGCAGATCAAGGGCCTTCTTCCGATACTCCGCCTCCGAGGAGAACATGGCCATGCCCAGGGCGCCCCCCTCATAGCAATCGCGGAGGCGGTTCACGTCTTCCTGTGTCACCACAAAGCCCTCTGCTACAAACAGGGGCGCATCCGCCGCATTCGCTACGCTCGCCAGGACAACGCTCATCAACAGCGCCAAAACTGCTAATCGTTTCATCTCTTATCGCAACTCAGGCCGCTTATCCATCGGCCTCTTCCCAAATGGTTTAACGGGAGCCAATACCAGACCGATCCCATTTTGTCAAGCCAAAACCAGGCGTTCTTCCCTCCCTTACCCTACCAGGTAATGGCCAGGTAGGTGGGTGGGACCTGTACCGATTCCGTCTCGGGATCTTTCATTTCCTCCTCCTGAACCGGTATCAGCATGTCCACCAGATGACTGGTCCCCTGCCCCCAAAACAAGAAGCGCTTTTCCAGAATGCCACCGTCGCCATCCTTCACCACAAGATACATAAAGCCGGACAAAGGGACCGCCAATTGATAGCTCCCCTGGGAATCGCTATAGGCCTCTGCCAGCGCCGTGCCGCTATAATCCTCAAGGACCACCCGCAACCCGGCCACCCCTTCACCCGGACCAAAGATCCCGTCGAGGTCAAGGTCATGAAAAACGTTCCCGATGACATAGGTGGTGGGTTCCTTGGGCCGGGCCAAATCCACCACCCCTGCATACAGCACGTCGTTGGAAAGACTGTCCGGTTCCACCGGCAACAGCATCTTGGATACCGCAATTCCCACTTCCACGGGCTCCCTGCTGAAAATGCGCAACGGCCGATCCGATTCCGGGTCCAGCTCTTCCCGGAGCACGGTCTCAAAGATACGCTCGGCCACTTCAAGCGGATCCACCGCTTTGAGAGGCGTTTCAGGGTCCTCGGCCCCTTCGGGATCATCCGATGCCTCAAACAGGAAAAACCCCAGGCTTTCATCGGCATACGGTGCCTCTTCATCGTAACCTGCCGACACGATTCTGTCTCCGGGGGTGGTTCCATCCGGGCATACCGTACTGTAATACAGGCGCTCGATCATGTCCCGGTTGTGCCGCAGGGCGCTTCGGAACAGCAGACGATGCCAGGCCAATGGGGGTAGCCCGATGTCGAGGAGCCCGGCCTCATCTCCTAAGACCTCCCTCGCCACGGCCTCGGCGATCCCGGCCTTTTCAAGGGCCTCAAGCGGAAATCGCCTCGCCTCATTGATGAGGCGCCAAAGGCCTCTCTCTATCACGTATAGATCGGAGGGCGCCCCAAAATCACAGGTCACCAAGTAGGCGTTCAACATGGCGCCCGCCTGATAAAACGGACCGGAACCGATGGAGATGCCCACTTCCCTCAGCTCAGGGTCCAGGATATTTCGCCGGATCTTCCGGGACGGATCCAGTTCGTCTCTGAACATCTTGTTGAAAATAATACCGACGGCCGTCTCGGGTTCGATGAAATTATTGAATCCCAACATGCCCAGCGATTCGCCTGTGTCAAGGGCCTCGTATCCAGACGCGGTAATCCGCTCCTCGGGGCCGCGTCCGTCCAGAGATTCACCCTTGAAATAACTGTTGGCGAGCATCTCCTCTGTATGGGCATCGGCCGAGGCATAGAGCCCTTCATTGAAAACCAGCGGCGGGAGACCGTAGGTCAGGACCTCCTTCAAATCCGGAAGGGCCTCAAGAACCTGCTCACGATCCATCCCGAGGGATTCTGCCACGGATAGGGGATCCTGTCGGGCCGCATTCATCAGCTCTAAAAAAACCTGCTCCTCAGCGGAAGGCACATCTTCACCCGCAAAGGCAGTGCCCAACATGCCGAGGCAGAAGGCCGATAGGAGTAACCAAACGAGTATGTGGGGTCTGTAAACCATATCGCCAATTTTGCCTGCAAGATTCATGCTGGAACACGCCAGCCCAAAAAAAACACATCGCCCCGCTTTTTACAGGGCCTCAAAGGGGCGCGCCCTCCTGTTGCCGCGTCGTGGCGGGTCAGATCTGACCAGGGTTGGCTAAATCTGACCAATCGGCCTCACCACCGTTTTCTCAGCATCACCTCCGCTGAAAACGGTTCACCTTCTATGGTACTGTAGGTACCGGGTGTCTCATAATGCTGGTTGGTCACATTTCGAAAGACGACTTGCAGATCGAGGCCGGGGATACCCATATCCTGGACCGTGGCGCTCATATCGAGGAGCCACACGCCGGGAACCGAGGCAAAGCTGTCCGCACGGGGATAAATGAGCTGGGTCGAGGAATGGTATCCGAGACGGGCGAACAGGGTCACCCGCTCAATGGGTCGCCACGCTCCCATGAGATTGAAGAGTCGCTTCGGGCCGGTATCGTAGGGAAATTGAAGCTCCTCGTAAACCGGTTCCGGCGTCCAGTACTTGACATATCGGTAGGTCTCCTCCGGGCCCGTATTGTTCAGCAGGGTCAGATTGGCGGAAAGATCCAACGCCTGGAAAGGAGAAAACCGTCCCGTGGCTTCTACCCCGTAGATCCGCTGACGGTTTGGTTTGGAAAGGCCCGCATACGGATCTTCCATCAGGTGGTTCTTCAGTCGGCTGGAAAATCCGCACACACCCACTTCCCCCATATCAGAGGGTTTCCAGGCCACCTGCAAGTTGAGTGTTTCGATCTCTTCCAGGTCCGGCTTTTCATCCCCCAACAGCTGCCTCGCAAAAGGGGTCCGGTAGGCCGTCCCGTACAAGGCCTTCACCATCCATTCCGGTCGTGGCGTCCAGACAACCGCCGCGTTATAGCTGAGGGCGTCCTTGTATTGATCGTGATTGTCGTTCCGCAGGCCGAGAGACAGATCCACATCGCCGATCCGGTGGCTATACTGTCCAAACAATGACCAGAGCCGGTCATCATAGTCTTGAAGGGAATAGTTCGGTAGGAATGTGGTTGTCTGCTGGGCCACGTAGTCCGGAAAGTAGCTTTTCCAGACCAGGGCGTTCTGAACCGTCTTCTTTCGGTAGGAAACACCACCGGTAAAGAGCCCTTTACCCGCAAAAAACGACCGATCATAAATAAGTTCCCCATAGAACGTATCTTCTTTCTGATCCAGGGTCCGGTCAATGATCTCAAAATCGGTATTGATCAAAGAATAAAAACCCATGAAGCGAACGGCCGACACGTGATCCAGGTCTCTCTTGGCCTCCAGTTTGACATAGCCGAACGGGCCGCTCCGTTGTTCTGGCCAGGTCAGTTCCTCCTGATTCTCCTCATCCGGCGGTCCGGTGATGGCAAACGGTTTCTTGTAATCCGAGATCAATCCCGACACCGTAAACCAGTCCCGATAGGAAAAGCGACCCGAGGCCTCAAGGTACCGGGACCGTCCCGGCGTCTCCTGACCAAAGCGGTCCTCATAGGGGTACGCACTCTTGCCGTCACCCCAGAATCTCACGATGTTGCAGGCGGTATCGTCCTCCTGTCCGGTGCGGCCGCTGAGGGACAAAAACCCATCCCAGTCCCCGCCATCGCGTCCCATGTTGAGGTATACGGCGCCCTGATCGCCGGGTCCCTGATACAGGGCGCCCGCTTCAACACCGTCCAGGTCCTTCCCGGTCATGGGGACCACATTGACAATCCCGGCAAAGGCATCCGGCCCCCAGAGGACCGATCCAGGTCCCCGCACAATTTCAAGTCTCTTGACAGGGGCCAGGGAGAGTTCATAATCTAGGGGCTGGAGGGTTTTTGTGGCATCCGAGCCCAGGGGAACCGTGTCATAGAGGAGCAGGGTCGAATCAGGGATTCCTCGGAGGTAGGCCTCGGACCCCCATTCTTTCTGCGCCATATAGAACCCCGGGGTCATTTCCAGGGCCTGGCTTACTGTGCGCACACCCCGCTGCCACATCTCCTCCCGCGTGACCACCTCGGCCACCGCAGGGGCTTGCCAAGCGCTCTCTTGTCTCCTGGAAGCAATGGACAGGACCTCCGTATCCTCGCCCACAAACATGAGCAGGGTGTCGGTCTCTTGAGCCCCGTCGCCCTCAGCCATGGCCGCCAGGGGCAGGCTGAATTCAAAAAAGACAAGCAGGATCAGGAGGAATATCTCAGTGGCTTTTACTTTCACCGGGTTCGTTATCGGTTATTCGTTATGGGTTGTCTGCTGTCAAGTATCTCGGGGCATTCTCCCGAATCTTTATTTATTCGATGTTAAATGTTCGACGTTTCCCGCTCATACGCGGGATTCGACGCTGAATGTTCATCTCTTCAGTCGATGTTGGATGTTTCCCGCCGACAGCGGGATTCGACGTTCGTCCTTTCAGTATACCTCCGTGTGACCCCCCCTGTCAGGTGTCGGATTCGTCTGCAGCCCGTTTCAGGAGGACCCTGAATTTCGACCGGGTCAGCCCCAGCAGCTTGGCCGCGGCTGACTGATTATGCTGAGCAGATTTCAGGGCCTGCCGTACCAGGTCCTTTTCCATGTCTTCCAGGGATATCCCTTCCGAAGGGAGCGAAAAACTCCCGGTTCGATTGTCCTGGGAGGCCTCTGATCGAAGAAAAGAGAGGGTCTGGGCCGTAATGGAATCACCCCCTGCAAGGATCACCGCCCGTTCCATGACATTTTCCAGTTCTCTCACATTACCCGGCCACGCATACTCGGAGAGTACCCGGTGCGCGCCTCCGGTCATCCCGACCGATGCAGAGCCCCCCGTTTTGGACAGGAAATGGTCGGCCAGGGGAACAATGTCCTCCCGCCGTTCACGCAACGGTGGCGTATGGATAGGAAACACATTGATTCGAAAAAAGAGATCTTTTCGAAAGGCGCCATGCTCCACAAGGCTTTGAAGGTCCTGATTTGTTGCGCAGACCACCCGCACATCCACCCGTACCTCATCGTTTCCCCCCACCCGCTGAATCCGTTTTTCCTGAAGGGCTCTCAAAAGCTTGGCCTGTGCCTCCAGGGAGAGATCCCCGATCTCGTCCAAAAAAAGCGTCCCGCCCGTGGCATACTCGAACTTCCCGGTTGCCCGCTTCACGGCCCCGGTGAATGCCCCTTTTTCGTGGCCGAAGAGTTCCGATTCCACCAGGTTTGGAGAAATGGCTGCACAGTTGACCGGCACAAATCGTCCCTTTTCCCTCGGGCTGATGTAATGGATATAACGGGCCAGGAGTTCCTTTCCGGTCCCAGACTCTCCGCTGATCAAAACCGCTGATTCGCTCTGGGCCACGCGGGCAATCATATCCATGACGCGTCCCATGGCTTCGGAGACATAGACGATCTCCCTGTCCGCCACCATCCGGAGGTCCCGCTTGAGGTCCCTGTTCTCTGCCATCACCCGGGATATACTTAAGGTACGCTCCACCGTCAGGACGATCCGATCCTCTTCAAACGGCTTGGTGATGTAGTCTGAGGCCCCGGCCCGCATGGCATCCACAGCCGAATCCACAGTGGCAAAGGCCGTAATAAATACCACCGGACAGGGAATGTCCATCTCCTGAATATGGCTCAAAAGCTCCCGGCCGTCCATGCGAGGCATCTTGATGTCCGCGACGACCATATCGTAGGGCGTTTCCTGGATCCTTTCCAGGGCCTCCACCCCATCCGCCGCCTCATCGACTCGGTACCCCCTTCTGGTCAGCATAATGGATAGGAGATGCCGCATCTTTTGCTCATCGTCCACTACCAGGATATGCGCCATTGCGAAACCCTCTTTTTAGATTCAGAGACGGTAATGCGGGATGCCCCGCAACCCAATGTCGTCCCTTGGCTCGAAGCTGAAAGCTGAAACGCGATTGCTGGTCCTCGTTTCCTTTGAGCTCTGACCTTTGAGCTTTCGGCTCTGAGGACCATTGCTCTTCAATCCTGGAACAATTTTCTTGTCTTTCGCCACAGAAAACTTGAAACAAGGCACTAAGGAGCGCCGCTTATCTTCCGGCGGGGCAATTCAATGCTGAAAACAGCCCCTCCCTGATCACTGTTCTGAGCCCACACATTGCCGTTATGGGCCATGATGACCTGAAAAACATAGGCAAGGCCGAGTCCCACTCCCCTGGATCGCGTGGTATAGAAAGGCTCAAAGATCTTTTCCACGTTCTCCGGGTCGACGCCCTCCCCCTGGTCTTCAATATCCACCTTCCACGTCAGGCTGCCACAAAACACCGTCACACGAATCACCCCCCCGTTCCCATTGGCCTCCAGGGCATTGTCCAGGATATTCACCACGGCCCGTGTCATGAGATCCGGATCTGCATAGGTATCGAAGGGTTCTGCCGGGATCCGCGATTCAATGGTAAGCGGCGACCCCGTTTTCTGCACCTCAAATCGCGTGATAATCTCATGCAGAAGGTCATTCAGATCCACCGTTCGAAAAGACGGTTTTGCAGGGCGTGCAAAAGAAAGGAAGTCCTCAATGAGTCGGTTCAGGTGCTGGATCTCATCCTCCATATAGGCGACCATGGTTGTACTCGAAGAGAGATCGCAATCCTTTTTCAATATATCGAGAGAGCTTTTGATAATGCCCAGGGGGTTTTTTACCTCATGCGCCACCATCAGAGAAAACTTCCCCATTTCAGCCAGCGCGTTCTGTTTCATCAGTTCCTGATAGATCCTTTCAAGCTCTTTCCGGTTCTTTTTCAGGGAGTCGAGCATCAGGTTAAAAGAGGTGGCCAGACCCCTTGTCTCGGGCGGACCTGCAGGCTGAACGCGGGTGTCGAGATCCCCACGGGCAACGAGCCTCGCAGCCTCAGCCAGCCGGGTGACAGGGGCCACAAGAGAGCGGGACAGAAAATAGAATATCAGGGCGGCAAGGCCGGCCAGACCCGCTGAAAGCCAGGCAAAACGATGGGCCATGGCGGCCAGGACCTGGTCGATCTCCCCGGTGCTGAAGGTGATTTCCACCTTTCCGATCACCTTTTCACGATCTGCCCTGCCCGAATACCATTCGAATGCCTCATCGTATCCCTCGGATTCCCTCAGGAGGACCGCCGTTCCGACGGTGGAAAGGGGACCCGAGAGTTCTCTCGTTACGGCCGTGATCTCCTGGTTTTGCTTGTCAAATACGGCAACTCGCGCGATGTCGTCCTCCGTCATCAAATTGGATGCAAGCCGTTTCAGCATGGCACGGTCGCCTATCAGAATCCCTAACTCCGCATTCAGGGCAAGGTACCTGGCGAGAAACGAGATCCGCTTCTCAAAACGGCTCTGAACAAATTCCCGGGCGATATTGGTCCCCACGTAACCGAGACCGAAGGCCGTTGTAACAATCAGGGCGAATACGGCGAGAAGGAGCCTGAGATGGATGCCGATGTTCTTCAAGATTAGGGTCCCAACCGTATGGGCGGGGCATATTCCTCAGGAAGCTTGAGTCCCAGTTTCTCTGCGACAAGGGGATTGATCCATACATCAAAAAGCGGCGCCGCGTTTCGACACATCTCTCCGGCCACCGCCCTCAGGGCCTCCCTGGCGCACTCCCTCCCGAGTTCCTCATAGTCGAAAACAAAGGCCACGGCCGCTCCGGTATCATAAAAGAAACGGTTATAGCCGATGACGGGGACCTTCCTGAGAAAGGCCTCCTTGGTCACATGGCGGACAATGCTTTCAGAGATAGCCGTCCGATCCGGTATCAGCCACAGGGAGTCCACCGCGGCCCATTCTCGCCTTAAGACGGAGGGGATATCCTTCTTTGAGGAAATCTTCAAAGGGATGATCCTGAGATCGGATCTGGACGCAGCAGCCGCTGCGCGGTCGAAAAAATCAGAATTGAGTTTCGGATCATAGAGGAGCCCCGGTCGTCGAAGGGACGGGAGCCCTCTTTGGATCATCTTCACCTGAATATGAACAGGAATATTGAGGGAAACGCCGCAGAATTCCTTCTTCGACCCAAACACCTCGTCCGGATTCAATACCATGAGATAGAGCTTGGTGGCCCTTGTGTCAGAAACCTCCTTGAAGACCATCAGACCCGCTTCAGGGCCCACACCCACGAGAAGATCCAGGGGCTCCGACGAAAGCCTTTGGGAAAGGTCGATCCGGTCTTGCGCACTCAATTCCCCGATGCCGATGACCTTCACGTCTGCATCAGCGCTTTCTGAAAGGCCCGCCTTCAGGCCTTCCACCGCCTCGAGATACGGACGGATATTCCGGGATACCAGGATCGCCGCTTTGAGGGACCGGGGCGCTTCACCATAGGAGCGTGGCCCCCATGCCAGAAGGATCGAAACCGTCAGGCAAAAAATGACGGGACGCACTCCCATGCAGCGGACCCGCAGTATACGGGAGGCAGAATGTTTGGCCACATCTTTCATCGCTTCCGGTGAGGTCCAACGTTCGCCGTCGCCAGTCCCTTTTGCGCGGCCACTTGAGGTACGCTCTTGAAGGGCATATACGCGGTTATCGATTTCGGGGTCACGGGATAGGCTCTACCCGCCGATGGATCGGCAGATGAAAATGGCACCAATGAAGATGGGAACCCGACTTTTTCGGGGTTGTCGGGTTTTCGCGGCGCTGCACACGCTGCAAAGGAGGTCGGCCTGGATTTAGACACTTCAGGATCCAGTCCTCTCAATCAAAATCCATCGCCCTTGTATCCCGACGGTTACTTATAGAATCGCTTTATGACATTGCGTACCTTTTGCTTGAACTCCTCGGTCACCGCATCCACGTCATCCAGGTTGGCAACGACCCTCGGCGTCAGCAGGACAATCAGTTCAACCTTTTCCGTCTCCTTCGAGTCATGCCCGAAAAGATAACGGACCACAGGGATATCAATCAGACACGGCACGCCGCTGATGTTTTCGATCTCCTTATCCTTGATCAGACCGCCGATGGCTATGGTCTGACCATGTTTGACGGTCAGCGTGGTGGTGACGGTCCGTTTGTAAAAGGAGGGATAGTTCTCGCCAGCGACATTCACGTCTTTGTCCAAGTCGCTGACCTCCTCGCTGATGTCCATGGTCACCAGACCCCGGTCATTGATGTGGGGCGTTACACTCAGGATGACCCCCGTGTCCCGGTATTCGATGGTGGTCTCTCCTACCACGGTGCTGCTGGCAATGGTCGTTGTCCCGCTGGCCACTGGAATCTCCCTGGAAACGTCGATCTTGGCCTCTTTATTGTCGGAGGCCAGCACGTGGGGAGAGGAGATCACGTTCACGAGACCCTTGGAAGCCAGGGCTGTCAGCTCGGCGTACCATTTGTCCGTCACGCCAATGGAGTAGGTAAGCCCGGCCGATCCGATTTGGGCGAGAAAGCTGGCCGTGCCGGCGGCCGCGCCTTTTCCGAGGGCCCATTCCATTCCCAATTCGCGACCCGACTCATGGGTAATCTCGGCAATGGTCGCCTCAATCAGCACCTGCCTCGGCAAAACATCCAACTGCTTCAAGATGTCCTCAACGATCCGATAGTCCGGCGGCGTGGCCTCAATGATCAGCGCATTACGGATCTCATCGGGCGTGATCTTGATCTCAGACCGGACCGTCCCGGTCCCTTCCTCCGCGACTTCAGCCCCCGGCTGCTTAGACGCCGCAGGTTGTTCCCGGGCCTCGGCCTTGGCCTTCTCTTCGGCCTTCTTCTCGGCGATGCGGGACTGAGAAAAGGGATTGCCCGCAATGCCCGTACTGCTCGAGCGTTTGGACGTTTCCTTTTTCTGGGTCTTTTCCTGCTTTTTCAGAAACACCTCCCCCAGCAGTTCAGCCAGATCCTTGGCCTCCCCGTTCTTGACAAAATAGACATGGATCCGGGGTTCAGCCTCATCCGTCACCACGTCGATCTGCCGCACGATATCATCCAGTTTTTCAAAAATCTTGGCATGGGTGCTCATGGCGAGGAGGCTGTTTAATCGCGTGACAGCCACAAATTTCACCGGGGCCGTCGGGTCACCAGAGACCGCGACAAAATCCGCCAGGAGCTTGGCCACCTCCTCGGCATCCAAATAGCGGAGACGATAGAAACGGTAGTGCACCCGATCAAACACATTAACGTCAAAGGCGGCCACCAAACGGAGGATTTTCATAATATTGGCCCCCTTATCCACCACCACCAGGGTGTTGGAACCCTTGTCCGAAACGATGACGCCCCCTTCGGAAACAAAGGGCGTAAGCAGTTTGGTGATCTCCTGGGACGAGATATACCTAAGCGGTATAATCTGAATCATCACCCGTTCGCTTATGGGCAGGTCCCGGCTGTCTGCCGTGGTACGGGAACGGATCGGCATGCGCGAGGCGTCCTTCATGGGCACGATCTTATAGAGGCTCCCCTCCTGGAAGGCTGTCAGGTTATTGGCTTCAAGGATCTGAAAAAAAACAGGGAAAAGGTCTTTCTTCCGGAACCCTCCCGCTGTTTGAATGGTGACCCGCCCCTTGATGCCCGGATCAACGATATAATTGATCTTCAACAGCTCGGCGATGGTCTTGATCACCTCATAGAGGTCGGCGTCATCGAAGTTGAGAACAATCTTCTGATCCGCATCAGCAACGCCCTCCCCCTTGGGCGGCAATGGGCTTCCCATGGCCGGACCCTTGGCAGCCTTCCTTGACGACGAAACAGAAGATGGTTCTTGTTCTGCCGAGAGGCCGTCCGTCCCAGATCCGGCATCTTTTGCGAGGTGTTTTGGAGACGTGGTTTCTCCCGTCTCGTCCAGTCGGCGGGTGGCGTATCCCGAAGGCGTGGGGACGAGTTCCACTTTGCCCTTATCATCGACAACGGTCTCCTTCTCCGGTTGCCCTGGGGCTATCACAACAGGCTGGGTCTTCTTCTGTGCAGTGGAGGTCATGGGGACGGATGGGGTCCGCTCCTTGCCAACTCCGCCTCCGCACCCCGCAATCAAAACGGCCCATGCCAACAAAAGGAACCGAACAGCGCCAAAAACCTTCCACCGAATATTCATCATCTCCTTATCCCGTCCGTAGAACTTCTGTCTTTGAGTTCCCCTGATCGCACGATCCTCCATGCCCGGACGATCGTGCGCTCCCCTACCTACCTGTAGTACAAACCCAAGTTTGAACACCAGCGGCCCTCTATCCCTTTTTGTCATACGATAGACGCATCACTTATTCGGCAGAATACCTCTCTGGCGCAGGGCCCGTTCAAAAGGATTCGCTGATTGTGCACCCACGTTTCCGGTGGTGGGGGGCGAAGTGGCCGTCGTCTGCTTCTGCGGGGCTTCGGCGCTTTGAAACGGTTTCCGCGCCGACACCGGCTGTGACGGGCTTTGGGCCGCCTTGTTTACCCCTGAAGAGGGTCGAGCCGCTGGGGCCTGTGTACCGCCCCTCGCAGCTGCAGCGGAACCGGTTCCAGGTGTTCCCCCAGGGGCCTGCGTCCCGGCCTGAACCACCACGGGAGATCCCGAACTGGCCTTGACAGCGGCCCGGTCCCGGGGCTTCTCCTTGTCGTGGAGAAACAGATCGTAGGAGCCGGTCCCGGTTGACAGAGAAATCCTGTCTGGAGCGATAGAGGCCACCTTGAAGTCCCCGAGGACATCCCCCACCTTCACCCACCGGCTCTCTTCCTGCCGGACCGGTTTCCGGGATGGCTTCCCCTTGAGGATGGGCCGTTTCAGGGCCTTTTCCGTCACCAACGCCCCTTGATACGCGTCCGTGACAATCACCCCGTAAAGGGTTATCCCTTTCAGGGCATTCTCAGCATCCTTGTCCGAAACCTGATTATCGGCCTTACCGTCCTCTTTCGCTCCCTCTGATTCGGTCCGATCCGGGGAAAAGAGATTCCGATTGACCACGGTATCAAATGCCCTCTCTGGGGGCAGCCTCGGTCGCACAACGCCCCCAACCACCGGCTTATCCGTTTTTCCGTCTTTGATTTCAACCGGTTCCGGGCGCGTCTCGGAACCATGGCCTTCGGTCCAGACCCGATAGCTCTGGAGCCCCAAAAAGGCAACACAAACGGCCAGGATCAGATTCACAAGCCATATCTTGGAGAACATTATCGACTCCCTTTTTCCAGGA
>Ga0272444_10003383_pt1 | contig 14357 bp, 10 predicted proteins | sample SSMForm13_FD_201033 | JGI IMG/M metagenome (GOLD analysis project Ga0272444, IMG submission 201033) | Marine sediment archaeal communities from Little Sippewissett salt marsh, Falmouth, MA, United States - SSM-Form-13 | ecosystem: Environmental > Aquatic > Marine > Wetlands > Sediment ...
ATTTTATTCCAATAGTACATATACAGCAAAAAGTTATAAATGCCTGGAGTACGATTGATATTGGCATGAGTAAGCTGGTCTCGCTATCTTTGGCATTGATATTTCTGATGTCGATCACCTTGGGCACTGTTCAGCCAGAGAACAGTAGTTACCAGTCCATTGGATATCTTGACAGGTACACTGTGCGGTCAATACAGTTCGATGCCGATGAATCATGGTGGGAGACCACGTCCATGGACATGAACAGGAACGGCATCCATGACACTCTAGACGTGCTAGAACCCAATACTGCGATCAATGTTTTTCTCAGGTATGATTCTTCACCCACTGAGGGGCAGTTGAACCTGCTCCAGTCATATGATCATTACCTGTTCCATGAAGTGGATGCAGTGCTTGTTAGAGGCATACGCGCAAGCCAGGTCCAGTACCTATCAGGGCTAGACGGGGTTGTCATGGTAGAGCCACAGGGCGAACTGGTGATGCTATCTGATGTGGCCAGTCCCAACGTGAAGGCCAGGGAGTCAGCGGAATACAGTCCGTACACGGCCTGGGAGCTGAACTACACTGGAATGGGAGTGAACCTGGCCATCATGGACACTGGCATTGACAATGGTCATCCCAGCTTTGCTGGTAAATGGGTTGGCGGGTGTGATGTTACCAAACCGGAATCGCCCTTCACCCCAAGGGACGGCAGCTTCGATGCAGATGATACGAACGGCCACGGCACCACCTGTGCAGGAATATCCACAGGCACAGGAGCTCCAGAGGGTACGTACATGGGTGCAGCTCCAGACACGAAGCTCGTGGACCTCAGGATCGGCACAATGGTCGGCTTTTCCCCTGGAGAGGTCGTCCAGGCCCCGCCAAATATCTATGACTCGTCATTGGAGGGCACGGAATGGGCCATCCAGCACCATGCAGACCAGTGGGAGGGGCAAACCGAGGAGAACTGGGGCATTGACGTCCTTTCATTATCATGGGGTATCAACGTACGTCAGTCCTCAGACGGCACTGATGTCTATTCAGAGGCATTGAACAGGCTTGCAGATACAGGGGTCATCCCGGTGGTGGCAGCAGGCAATGATGGGCCAGATAACGACGGGTTCAGCGGCATGGGAGCCGCAGATAAGGTCATCACTGTAGCAGCAACAGATGACCTGGATACCATTACCAGGGATGACGATATCATCGCAGAGTATTCCAGCAGGGGGCCCAGGGCAGATGATGGCGACGACAACCCATATGATGAACTGAAGCCAGAAATCTCAGCACCAGGTACTCACATCAACCAGGCAGAGTACGATGTAATAGGTGACGGCTCCGGCAATGGATACGGCAGCAGGGGCAGCGGCACGTCCTACGCCACACCATGCATTGCGGGCATAGTGTCATTGATGCTCCAGGCCAATCAGAACCTCACTCCAGTACTCACAAAGGAAATACTGTGCTTCACTGCAGAGAGGAAAGGCGATGCCACACTTCCGGACATAGATCCGTTCTGGAACAAGGACTTCGGTTACGGTCTGGTGGATGCCTACAAGGCAACCAAGCTAGCAGCTTCCATCACAGATATCGATTCCATAGACGTGAACCTGCAGTGTCATATCATGAACGCCACCCAGGTCGGGGACTTCGTGGAGATTTCCGGCCTTGCCTGGTCCAGGGGCGGAAGTGTTGGCTCCGTGGAGGTACAAATAGATGGAGGGAGCTGGAAGCTCGCAACCGACCTCACCGATGGGCTATGGAACAAGTGGGCCTATAGAGTATCAACATCCAACCTAGGCAATGGAAACCACACTGTCAGGGCAAGGGCGGTGAAGGAAGAGAAGACCTCTCTGACCAGTGAAATGCTCTTTGACGTGAAGGGTGCCGCAAAGGTCACTGAAGAAGAGGGTGGAGGCATGGGATGGCTCCTTGCCCTGCTCATCATCCCAGTAGTGTGGATGGTATACAAGAGAAAGGACATGCTCGCAAAGGTGGCAAAGAAACCCTCCAAGCAGATACAGGAAGCAAAGGTGGAACCTGCAAAGACCGAGAGCAGCTCTTGATATCCTCGCAAATAAATAAATAACTGCATTTTAATATGGTCGAGAACGGAGGTTCTCCCTTGTTCCCTAAGAAGAAGCTTGCAACCTTAACCGCGTCATTTGTGCTTTTGACCATGGTCGTCCTGCCATTATTCGTTTCTGCAGAGGATAATGATAATGTTCCGGAATATCTTGAACGGGATCTGGCAGAGCAGTACGCACCAATTCTCTACCTGCATCCAGACGAGATTTACCATCCAATATCAGTAAGCTACTGCTTCGAGAACTCGGTACTAATGCAGGCTGGTTCCAATACCACGGTGGACCAGAACCCTTCCGCCAGCACCATTGGGGCCTATAACATCGAGGGCATGGAGTACTATCTCGACAATCAGAGAGGGACTGTCGAGGATGATGGTATTGAAAAGCACTGGAAGGACAACAGGGACCTCTATGATCCCACCGTATATGCAAGAGTTACCAGCATGAACGATGGCGGTGGAGAAATGCATGTCATTCAGTACTGGTTCTACTACGCATTCAATCAAGGTACAATGAACACCCATGAGGGTGACTGGGAGATGATCACAATCATCAAAGTGCCAGAAGGTGACGTAAGGCTCGTTGGGTACTCCCAGCACATGGAAGGAGAGAAGACAGAATGGACCCTTATTGACAAGGAGGGTGACAATCCCAAGGTGTATGTGGCCCTGGGTTCCCATGCCAATTACCTCAGACCATACGAGGGAGGTCTTGGTCTGGCCAATGACAAGGTATCAGACCAAGGCAAGGTGTTGAGCTTGAAGGACTATGACCTTGTTCTTCTTGGAGAGCGAGGTGATGGCAACCATCCAAGCGACCAGAGCTGGCTGGACTTCGCAGGATACTGGGGAGAATATGGCTCCTTGGAATCAGGCATCAGGGGCGAGAGAGGGCCCCAGGGTCCTGCCTTTTTCCAGGATAAAGCAAGATGGGATGATGCCGCAAATTGGGTCCATGACCTGAACGAGGTGGATGAAACATGGTTCCAGCTCAACTGGTTCGTGGCTAACTTGGTCAATATCGTGCTGTTCTTCATGTTCATCACCTTAGTTATCCATGCCTTGCTCAAGTACAGGCTAAAAAAGAAGCAGGGCACCCTTGGCCCTAGGCTGCTTCCCTTACTGTACATCGACGGAGCCAATGCCAAGAGCATTGGGATGCTCTTTGGAATACTGGCCATGATCTTTGCGTTGATCGGGTTCTTCCTGCCATGGTACATCGTTACACTGGACATTGATGCAGGAATCTACAACACTGGTGGAGCAGTGGATCTAATGACCATAAATGGCATGGACGGGTTCACGTTCAACACCCTGGATGCAGACAGTGGAATGACCCAGGTCATCTCCTTTCCAGTTGCTTTTATTTGGCTCATGCTGGCAGGTCTCGGGCTGTTTCTGTTCAAGCTCATAGGTATAAGGGAATCTAGGAGCGTCGGGAAGAAATTCATTGGAAGGGGAATAAAGACACTCATACCCGTCTTCATCATTCTTATCGTGGTGGTCTTCATCACCTCACTTGTTTCCAGTTATGGTAGTGATACGAATTCAGATCTTGAAGAGCTTATGGATGCTATTGGCTCCAACCCAGCTGGTGGAGAAGCAAAACTGAACTTTGATTCATGGGGAACAGGTGAGATGACATGGGGTTTGGGAACTGGAGCTTACATGTTCATAATAGCCATGGTCATGTACATGATCTCGGCAATGCTGCTGATCAAAGCAGATACCAACTTGTACTCCTTACATCCCAGGGAGAGTAGAAGAATGGAACCTCAGCAACAAGGAGAGGTGCAATACCAAGGACAGCCACAACAACAATACCGGGGGCAACAACAGGGTTTTCTACAGCAACACCAAGGCCAAGCACAGCAGCAACACCAACACCAGCAAACCGGTGCCCAAGCACAGCAACGACCTAGACAACAGCAGCCAGCTCCACCTGCACAACAGCGAGCAGCACCAAGACCGCCATCTATGCCTGCTCCACCTACACAACAACAAGCACCAAGACCTCAAGCGGCACCAATACCACCACCTATGCCAGTCCCACCTGCAAAGAAGGAGAAGCCATCCGACCAGCGGCAAGAGACGCCTAAGGGTGAAGAGAGTGGAAGCGAGCAGTGGATCGACACCGGAACTGAAAAACAAACCCGGCCTGTTCCTGAAGAGACACCTCCAGAGGAACCTTCCCCTGAAATGTGGATCAAGGAAGAGAAAGAAGATATTCCAGATGAAAGCATACAGCATGATGATGAAGAAATGAAGCAAGATGAGGGGAAGGAAGAGGCTGATGACATCCCTGAAGAGCAATGGGCGACCTATGACGGCACTGAGAACCTGGAGGACATGGAAGAGACCGATGACGAGGACATGAAAGAGCCTATTGAACAATGGGATGACAGCGTGGGCGAGAAATGGGATGATCGGGACCTGGATAAGGAAGAGCTACCTGATGAACTACCAAAACCAAAAGATGATGTAAAAGATGAGTTCCCGAACGATGATCAACCTGATGAATTCCCGAAAGAGGACCTTCCTGATGAACTCCCGGAAGATATCGGGTTCCCCACCCATGACCCAAATCTAGATGAGGCGGACATTGCGGTCAAGGAGGAATTGAATGCAAAAGATGGATGGGAAGAATCCCCATCCTTTGGCCAGGACGAGGTAAATGAAGATCTTTCAGATGACTTCACCGATGACTGGCAGGAAACATTGGTCCAGCAGCCTAGAGTGATAATCTGCCCGAACTGTGGATTTCAAGGGCCTGATCCTGGATTGGACGGGCCTTTGGAGTGTCCGAACTGCAGGTTCCTGTTAAATCGATGAGGCTCACTTAGGCTTGTGTCTTCCCCATTTTTCAAGGGCCTGGGCAAGCTCCTTGGCTGAAACAGCCTTCTCCTCCAAGGTTTGGCCTTCCTTCCAAGCCTCAATAGCCTGCATTGTGGCTCTTGCGCCCGCACGAGTGCCTTTGGGATGGCCATGTATACCTCCGCTGACCAGCAGCACCATTTCTATTCCGTAGATGTCCATAACATCTGGTACAAGTCCGGGATGCAGTCCTCCAGATGATACCGGAAAGGCTGACTTTATATCTCCCCAATCCTGGTCAAGAAGGAGGTGCTGCTTTGCCTCTGTCTTTTTCTTCCTCAGCACATTGGCAATGGATAGGACCTCATCCTTGGTACCTACGAGCTTGCCAACAGCTGTACCGGAATGGAGCTGGTTCAAACCCAGAAGGCGCATCTCCTTAGCTACGAACTGCATTGTAATGCCGTGCTTCGGGTTGCGGTCGAAGGCCGCGTGCATGGCCCTGTGGGCATGGGTGGTCATTCCCAGGTCGCCAAGGTAATCCCGCATGGTGGCCAGACCTGCGGTACCTACAATAACGACGTCCATCATGGCATAGCTAAAACCATTGTCATGCAGCAGCTTTGCCCTGCGCTTCATCTCCTCGACATCAGCGGTGATGTTGATGAAGGCGCCTTTCTTGTTGCCAGACTCCTGCTCTGCCCTGTCCCTGAGCTTGGCCATGTGCTCAACCCTTTTCTCGAATCTGTTGAACTTGGTGGATGTGAGGTTCTCATCATCCTTTGTGAAATCGAAACCACCCATCCAGGTTTCGAAGGCTATGTCCGCGTGCTCCTTTGCACTAAAGCCGATCTTTGGCTTTGGCACTGCACCAGTAAGTGGGCGATCAAATACCTTCCATCTCTTCCTGATGCCCTCCATGCCCAGTATCGGGCCCTTGAAATGCTTGATGTAGCTCTCTGGGAAGGATACGTCTATGAGCCTGAGGTTCTCCACTCCCTTCATGCCGAATATGTTGCCAGCAATGCCGCTCTTTAGTTGGCAGAAGTTCCCATCTTCCCACAGATCTCTCGGATAGGCTACCTTGAGATAGTTGCCTTGAATGTCAAAGGCCGTTGCCTGGAGTGCCTTCATCCTTGGAGGAAGTTTGCTTAATGTGGTCCAGGTACCAGTGGAGCTTTCAGATGCTATTCGACCCGCGGATTCCTTCTTGCTCATGCCCTGTGGCGGCTCAAAGTAGAACAATGCCACAAGTTCATCCTTATCAGGGGAATATTCCAGGTCAACGAAATCATCATACCAATCTATCTTTGACATGATACTATGAATGTATTGGATGTGATATTAAACTATTGGGTTTCGACAACGGCATCGATCCTTTCCCGTTCCAGACCTCGACCGCGGGTCATTCTCCAGGATCCAGTACTGATTTCAATGTCTGAACCAGGGAAGACCTGTTCCAACATCTGAAACATAGTCCCTTCAGAGAAGAAGGTCGTAAGAATTCCGTTCTGGTTGAGGAAGGCATTGGGTTCAATCTCCTCTCCTTTTCCGAACCTGAGATCGTTCATGGAGAACTCCTGGATGAACAGTTTCCCCCCGGGTTTCAGGACTCTCTTTACCTCATTCAAGGCCTTTTCTCGATCCTTGGAAACCAGATGGCCAAGTACATGATAGCAGAAAACAGCATCAAAATTTGAAGGCTCTAAAGGCAGGGACATGATATCCGCTTCCATCAGCTTCACATGCTCATAACGGTCCACAATAGCTTTTCGTGCAAGCAATATCGCGGTGCTGGAAATGTCCACTGCTGTGATATGCCATTCCTTCTTTACCATCGCTGCTAGGGTCTTGCCGTTTCCGCATCCTAGCTCAAGGACTTCCGTGCCCTTCGGAAGGTCAGGAAGTTTAACAGCACTGCCAGTCCAGAGCTTTGATTTCTGGGAGTATTCACTTTCCCACACAGTTTTGTAGTCCATGGATGCGATATAATGTGTGATGTCATTAATAAGTTCATCTTCATAACCCAAATGATTTATAAATGTGTGATTGTTCAGGGAATGCTTGAACATACACCAAGTTCATTCAAAAGCTCTGCTTTTTAATTCACTGCGTGCAATCCCTTTGGGATTACACGCGTTCGTGAATTGCAGAGCAATTCACTCAGCCGAGGTAGCTCAGCCATAAGGGTAATAAATTGCCCTGCGGCATCGCAACCTCTTCAAATCATTCGCAATACCTGCTCGCCAGGATTTTGAAAAATCCTGTCACGCCGTGCAACGCTCTGCGTTGCACTGGTTCGTGAATTGCAGAGCAATTCACTCAGCCGAGGTAGCTCAGCCTGGTAGGGCGCGAGCCTGGAAAGTCTACGCCCGGGCAGCTCGTGGTGCATTGCGCCTCAGGAGTTCAAATCTCCTCCTCGGCGCCTATTATTATTTTTCAATCATAGCCGGGGAGAATTAATAATTAGCATATCGTAGAATTTGAACTCAAGGGCAAACTTGCTTTGCCCGCAGAGGCAAATCTCCTCCTCGGCGCCTATTATTATTTTTCAATCAAAGCCGGGGAGAATTAATCAAAATTACTTCGTAGGGATTTGAACGACTCAGTGCAACGAAGAATGAGTTGCACGCAGGAGTTCAAATCTCCTCCTCGGCGCCTATTATTATTTTTCAATCAAAGCCGGGGAGAATTAACTTTTAGCATATCGTAGAATTTGAACTCAAGGGCAAACTTGCTTTGCCCGAAGAGGCAAATCTCCTCCTCGGCGCCGATTATTATTTTTCAATCAAAGCCGGGGAGAATTAATCAAAATTACTTCGTAGGGATTTGAACTCAAGGGCAAACTTGCTTTGCCCGAAGAGGCAAATCTCCTCCTCGGCGCTTTTTTCTTTCTTATTACGTCTACAGCAACAATATATATTTATATGATGTAGACGTATAACTATACGTGGCCTATACTGAGAAAAAAACCAAAAATGGCAAAACATACTATTACCGCACCCGCTCAATAAGAGAAGGGAGCAAAGTAAGAAAGGAGCGCATCTATTTGGGCTCGGATCTCAATGACAAAGAGCTGAAGGACTTTGAAATCGCTGCTGATAGAAAAATGGGGATTCTAGATGCTTTGCTCACATCAGACGAAGTTACTTTTCTAGAGAACATCGGATCAAAACATTCACAACTTCCAATAACTACAAGTAAGAACCGGTACGAGGCCTTTCTGTCCCTTTTCACCCATGATTCAACAGCCATTGAAGGTAATACCCTGACTTTACAGGAAACAGCCAGTCTTCTCTTTGAAAATATTGCTCCAATAAAAGACATGAGGGAGATACATGAAGTGCTCAATCATAAAAAGGCATTTGATTATGTCCTAGCTTATAAAGGAGATATAACGAAAAAGTTCATTTGCGAATTACATCGATTGGTAATGCTTGAAACATTGGATAAAGAGATAAATGACCAAATCGGGAAGTATCGAACGTTACAAGTGTACATTCGTGGAGTTGATTGGGTACCTGCCCCACCTGAGAATGTCGCTAGCGATATGAAAACATTATTGACCTGGTACAGCAAGAACAAGAATAAACTTCATCCTCTTGTGACAGCCATCTATTTTCATGTGGGTTTTGAGATCATTCATCCATTTGTGGATGGAAATGGCAGAATAGGGAGGTTATTGATGAACTTCATACTCCATAAAAACAGCTATCCAATGGTCAATATTCCCAATGAGAGGAGAAATACCTATTATTTCGTCCTTAGAGAGGCGCAAATAAAGGGAAACCTAAGACCCTTTATTGAATTTGTAATTAAATTGTACAAGAATTCCAAGGTCATGTTCTGAACCTACTTGAAAAACCCGTTAATCAGTAACATATTAATATTCAAGCTACTAATCAACATATCATGTCAAAGAAAACAGAGATCCTTTACATGCCTAGTATTGATTCGGTTTATATCAAGGAGTTCGAGGCCAATGTCATCAGGGTCGATGAGAATGGTGTTGTCCTGGATAGGACCGCCTTCTACCCAGAGGGCGGCGGCCAGCTCACAGACCTCGGTGTCCTGGTCCAGAATGGGAAGGAATTCCCTGTGAAGATGGTCAAGAAGAGAGGGGACAAGATAATGCACGTCATTGATGGCGACGGTCCGTCAGAGGGACCAGTCACTGGAATATTGGATTGGGAGCGCAGGTACGCCCACATGAAGATGCATACCGCACAGCATGTTGTTTCTGCAGTTGCTCACGTAATGTTCGGTGCAAGCACCGCTGGTAACCAGATCCATGCCCAGACCTCAAGGATAGACCTAGAGCCCTTCAGACCAACTGACGAAGAGCTGGAAAAACTGGAAGAAGAGGTGAACAAGGTGCTGAAGAGCGGGGTGCAAATAGAGGTTTACACACTCTCAAGGGAGGAAGCAATGGAAAAGGTGGACCCCACCAGAGTTAATCTATCACTGCTGCCAGAGTTCATCAAGGAGCTGAGAATGGTGGACACAAAGGAGATAGATATCTGCCCCTGTGCCGGCACCCATGTGAAAAATACATCTGAAATCGGGACCATTAAGATAATCGGGAAGAAATCCAAAGGCAAGGGCAGGACAAGGATCACTTACGAGCTGATACCGCCAGGTCAGTGAGACCTGTTTCCCTGTTCGGCTCCCTGGTCAAAAATATCTGGTCCAGTCCCTTTATCATTATCTCGCAGGTGACATTAACTGTAGCCGTGGCCAAATGACCGCCGTGAAGTTCGTGCTCCTGGTCAGCAACACCTGCATGTAAATGGATATTTTCTCCAGCTATGGTGCCGTGCAGGGCAACAAGCTCCATCGGGTCATGGAATTGTATTGGATGGTACTTCTTGCCGTCAAAGAAACCGAGCTCGAAATCACGAAGCATGCCTATGCCAAAAACCACAAGACCAGCATCATAGCCATGCTCCTTGAGCAGTGCGAGTATCGATGCGTGGAGGTCTTCCCCATCCTTGAACCGAGCGACGATATTTCCGCCCTGCAGTGCAGATGTCATAAAAAAAGGGAAAAAGGGGCGGATTACATTCCGCCCATGCCTGGCATTCCGCCCATACCCGGTGGCATTCCGCCTCCGCCTGGGGGTGCCGCACCGCGCTTTGCAGCTATCACATCATCGATCCTCAGGATCATTACAGCCACCTCTGTGGCGGACTTGATCGCCTGGGTCTTAACCCTCATTGGCTCGATGATGTTGTTCTTGGTCATGTCATAGACATCGCCGGTTTTAATGTCAATACCGTGGTTCTTGTTCTTCTTCTTGCCCTCATGACCGCTCTTCAGCTTGATGAGGGTGTCGATAGCATCGAAACCAGCGTTCTCGGCCAAGGTCCTTGGTATGACCTCGATAGCATCTGCGAAGCACTCTATGGCTAGCTGCTCCCTTCCACCTGTCGTGGCAGCGAACTCCCTGAGCCTGAGGGCAACCTCGATCTCTGATGCGCCTCCTCCTGGAAGTGCTATACCGTCCTCGATCGCAACTGCGACGACCTTCAGACCGTCGTGCATGGCCCTCTCGACCTCGTCAAGGACGTGGTCGGTTCCTCCGCGGAGAAGGATGGACACTGCCTTGGCGTTCTTGCAGCCAGTCACGTATGTGGCCCTGTCGTCCCCTATCTTTTTCTCCTCTACCATTCCAGCCTTTCCAAGGTCTGACTTGGACAGGTCCTTCAGGGTGGTGACTACCTTTGCACCAGTTGCCTTGGACATCTTTGTCATGTCGGATTTCTTGACCCTGCGGACGGCATAGATGCCTTCCTTTGCAAGGTAATGCTGAACCAGGTCGTCAATGCCTTTCTGGCATACCACAACATTGGCACCAGACTTTTTAATGATAGCGACCATGTCCTTCAGGGTCTTCTCCTCCTCGTTGAGGAACTTGCTGAGCTGGGTTGGGTCCTGGATCTGGATCTTCGCATCAACCTCTGTCTTCTTGATCTCCAGGGCTGCTTCCAGCAGAGCTATCTTGGCGCTTTTCACAGTGGTAGGCATCCTTGAGTGGACCCTCTCCTTGTCTATTATCAAGCCCTCGATGAGCTCTGAATCAGCAATGGATGAGCCGTGCTTCTTCTCGATCTTGATGTCCTCGATGTCCACAACGTAGCCGCTGCCCTTCTTCTCTGCTATTGAGCTCACAGCTTCCACAACGATGTTGGACAGGAGGTCCCTGCCGCTTCCGATGCTCTTGCCGGTCATGGCAGTGGATGCTATGAAGCCCAGGGTCTTCTTGTCAGTGGGTGAGACCTTGATGCCCATCTTGGACAGTATCTCTCCGCTCTTGTCAGCGGCCATTTGATAACCCCTCGCTATGACAGTTGGGTGAACGTTTTGGGAGATGAGGTCCTCGGATTTCTTGAGAAGCTCGCCTGCGATGACTACCGCTGAAGTGGTGCCGTCACCGCACTCATCGTCCTGTGATTTGGATACCTCAACGATCATCTTAGCTGCCGGGTGCTCCACGTCGATCTCCTTGAGGATCGTGGCTCCATCGTTGGTTATGACGATGTCGCCCATTGAATCCACAAGCATCTTGTCCATGCCCCTGGGGCCAAGGGTGGAGCGTACAGCATCCGCAATGGCCTTTGCAGCCGAGATGTTGTTGCTCTGTGCCCCCTTTCCAGAGGCGCGCTCTGTTCCTTCCTTCAATACTACAATAGGTATTTGTCCGTTGTACATGTTCATTCCTCCCAGAACCTTATTTGGGAAGTGGGATAGAGATGCTCTTCTATATAAGGTTTTCTATGTATGTTTTTTATACCAACTCTTTTGTTTTGACATCCATGAAAGTCCTGCTCATACACTCTGATTTCATAGAGTACGAGGCAAAGAAGAAAGCCACCAAGGCAGCTGAGGCCATAACCGATGACCAGATGAAGGGAAGAATGGAAGAGGCACTGGTGGTCTTCACTGCAGTGGAGAAAGGTGATGAGAAGACCGCGGAGGCCCTCATCCAGAACTACGCCAATGAGGTGGTGAAAACAGCACAGCAGCTTGGGACCAACAAGGTAATGCTTTATCCATACGCGCACTTGAGCTCTTCGCTTTCTGATCCTGGATTTGCCAGGGACCTGTTCCCAAAGCTTGAGCAGGCTGTTGCGGAAAAGGGCCTGGAGGTACATCGCTCGCCATTTGGATGGTACAAGTCCTTCAATATCTCATGCAAGGGGCATCCGCTCTCAGAACTTTCAAGGGACATAGCCACCGAGGTCAAGGAGGAGGAGAACGCAGCATTGGTGGCAGAGAAGAGCCTTGAGTCCCACTGGTACATATTAGATACCCAAGGGGAGCTCGTACCAGCGTTGGATTTCGATTACAAGGGCGAGGACAACCTGAAGAGATTCTTCAACTATGAGCATGAGAAGGTCAGGGCTGCAAAGAAGGACCCGCCTCATATCAAGCTCATGCAGGAGCAGGAGCTGCTGGATTACGAGCCTGGGAGCGACCCTGGGCATTTCAGATGGTTCCCAAAGGGCAAGCTTGTCAAGGACCTGCTGGAGATGTGGGTAACTGGAAAGGTGGTCGAGGCCGGTGGTCTGCCTGTGGAAACGCCCATTATGTACGATTACGAGCATCCTTCACTAAAGAAGTACCTGAATAGGTTCCCGGCTAGGCAGTACACAATAGAGACACCGAACAAGCGCGTGTTCCTGAGATTTGCGGCCTGTTTCGGCCAATTTTTGATCATGCACGATTCGATGATATCATACAAGCACCTACCGCTATGGCTCTACGAAATGACACACTATTCCTTTAGAGTGGAGCAGAGGGGCGAGCTGTCCGGATTGAGAAGGCTCAGGGCCTTTACCATGCCGGACTGCCATGCCTTCTGTGCCGATATTCCCCAGGCCAAGGAGGAGATGCTAAAGAGGTTTAGATTGGCCCAGGAACTGCAGGAAGGGGTCGGGTTGGAGATGCCCCAAGACCTTGAGCTGGCAATAAGGATCACCAAGGACTTCTACGAGGAGAACAAGGACTTCGTTGCAGGCATGGTCAAGGAATGGGGCAAGCCAGCCCTGGTGGAGATGTGGGATGACAGGTTCTTTTACTTTGTTATGAAGTACGAGCTGAACTTTGTTGACGCTCTAGATAAAGCGTCTGCACTTACCACGGACCAGATAGACGTTGAGAATGCCAAGACCTACGGCATGACCTACGTGGATTCCGATAACCAGAAGAAGCCGCTCATCGTACTGCATTTATCTCCCAGCGGGGCCATTGAAAGGGTGCTTTATGCAATCCTGGAGAAGCAGGCAAAGAGGATGGCAAGGGGCGAGAAGGCGGAGCTGCCATTCTGGCTGGCACCGACCCAGGTCAGGCTGATACCTCTTAATGATGACTTCCTGGAGTACACCACGGATCTGGCTGGCGAGCTGGACTGCAGGGTGGACATCGATGACAGGGAGGAGAAGGTCGGCAAGAAGATCCGCGAGGCCGAGAAGGAATGGGTACCAATGATCCTGGTCATCGGCGGCAGGGAGAAAGAATCAGGCGAGTACTCTGTCAGGCTCAGGACCGGAGAGCAGGTCAAGATGGACCTGGACGCCATTCAGGCAAAGATCGCCGAGGGCAGGGAAGGGTTCCCGTACATGGCACTGCCTCTGCCGAAGTTATTGAGCAAGAGGCCGATATTTAGGGGATAAAAGAAGCCTTCTTATCTCAATTCATTGAATTCCTCTATTGTGAGATCCGCATCTTTTAGTAGCTTTTTCAGAAGTCCAGGTTTAATCTCCTTGTGCAATGGAATGCTTATTGGCCTATGGTTTGATCATTATCTTTCAACCTTAAATGACTCCCTCTTTGCCTTACGACTTGATAGCCGATTTTAGTAAAAATTTTCACCAACTGCTCACCAGAAAGAACAGGTAAGCTTGGGCTCATATGGCCACCTTGACTGTAGCAAGAAGGGACTTTGAAGGATCGGGTATTTCCCCACCATCTTCCTCCAAATCCTCTATACAGAGAAGAATCGCCTCTTTTATATTCTCAAGGGCCTCTTCAATGGTGTCCCCTTGGCTGTAGCATCCCTGAAAGGATGGGCAGGTTACCACATATCCACCCGTTACATCAGGCTCCAGCAAGACCTTGTAGTCATAGGATTTCATTGCAATATACTCTATGTCCCAAATATTATTTGTATTTATCCCTACCAACCCATCCTTTAGAAGTGACGCTCACCGCATATTCACTCTGTTTTATGCGAAGCATCACTTCTTTGTTCGGTTTCGTTTAGAGTTGTTTACTTGACGCTTCATTGTTGATTACAACCGCTATGCCATGCCCTCCGCTTTCCGCTATAATCCAACATACAACGAGACCGAATTTCCCCTTCTCTTATTCCGGCCTGCGTTCATGGAAACATTTGGGAACGAGATTGGGAAATTAAGCTAGTTATCTGGAATTACGGTTAATCTTCAGGAATATCTTGTGCTTATTATTATTC